>Ga0157375_10004275_pt1 | contig 12391 bp, 9 predicted proteins | sample M35metaG_FD_115311 | JGI IMG/M metagenome (GOLD analysis project Ga0157375, IMG submission 115311) | Miscanthus rhizosphere microbial communities from Kellogg Biological Station, Michigan, USA - M3-5 metaG | ecosystem: Host-associated > Plants > Roots > Rhizosphere > Soil | place: USA: Michigan...
CTGCGGTCCTCGGACGGTTGCAGACTGACGCCCGGCGAACCGGCACGCAATTTTAAGGTTAACAGCGCGCCGCCTTCCTTGTGGTTGGCGAACAACAGCTCGCCGCCGAAGGCGCGCATCAGGGTGTCGCAGATGGCCAGCCCCAAGCCCAGGCCCTGGGTGCGGGTCTTGGTGGTGTAGAACGGCTCGCTGGCGCGGCCCAATGCTTCCATGCAAAAACCCGGACCGTTGTCGCGGATGTACAGGTTGACGCCCTGTTCGGTGGTTTGGGCACTCAACCAGAGTTTACGCGGCGGGCCTTTTTCGGTGAGGGCGTCGAGGGCATTGGCCAGCAGGTTGCCCAGTACCTGGCGCAGGCGGGTTTCACCGGCTTGTACCCACAGGGTTGCCTCGGGCAGGTCGCGGATCAGCTCGACTTCCATTGACCGCCGCCGTTTGGCCAGCAGTGCCAGCGCATCGTCCAGCGCCGGTTGCAGCGCCACGCTCTCGGGCGCATGGCGGTCACGGCGGGCGAAGGCACGCAGGTGGGCGATGATCGAAGCCATGCGCCCGGTCAGCTCGCTGATCAGCTTGAGGTTGCCCCGGGCGTCGCTGGTGCGCTCGTGGTCGAGCAGGATTTCGGCGTTTTCCGCATAGCTGCGGATCGCTGCCAGGGGCTGGTTGAGCTCATGACTGATACTGGCCGACATGGTGCCCAGCGCCGACAGTTTGCCCGCCTGCACCAGGTCATCCTGAGCGCGCACCAGTTCCTGCTGGGCGTGCTCGCGCTCCAGCACTTCCTGTTTGAGGCGCCGGTTGAGGCCCTCCAGGTCGCTGGTACGCTCGACCACACGCATTTCCAGCTCGCGACGCGCCTTGGCTTCAAAGGCGATGCGCTCCAGGTAGTGCCGGCGGCGCTGCATCATCAGGCCCAGCAGCAACATCAACACCAACAAGGTGGCGCCGCCGACGGCAACCACCGTGCGCACCGGGCGGCTGATCAGCGAACGAGGGGCGAGAATTTCGACGTTCCAGCCGGTTTCGGCGATGGCCGTGGACTGACGCAACCAGGCGGTGTTGCTCAGGGCCAGTGGTTGTGGGTCGCGGGTCGGGTAGGGCTGGATCGCGATGATGGCCTGGCGTTCTTCGGTGGTCAGCGGCCGGGTGGCGCGGAACCGCCATTGTGGGCGCGAGGTGAGGATCACCACGCCGTTGTGGTCTGTCACCAGCAATTGTTCCGGGGTGTTGCCCCACAGGCTTTCGGTGTGGTCCAGGTCGACCTTGACCACCAGCACGCCGATGATCGTGTCGCCGTCGCGTACGGCGGCGGCGAAGAAGTAACCGCGCTTGGCTGAAGTGGTGCCCAGGCCGAAGAACCGCCCCAGGCGCCCGGCCATGGCTTCGCTGAAGTAAGGCCGGAAGGAAAAATTGCGCCCGACAAAACTGTCCTGCTTGTCCCAGTTGGAGGCGGCCAGGGTCTTGCCGGTGGTGTCCATCAGGTACATCACTTCCACGCCGGCCTGGGCGGCGACGTCCTTGAGCAGGAGGTTGGCGTTGACCAGGTTGGTGCTCACCTGGGGTGCGTCCAGCGCGGTGCGCAGGGCGGGCAGGTCGCCGAGTATCTGCGGCAGCACTTCATAGCGGTGCAGGGTGCCGAGCAAGTTGGCGACGTACAGGTCGAGGGTCTGACGATTTTGCCCGGCCAGTTCGTTGCGGTAATAGCGCTCGGCCAAGTGCTCCAGCGGCCACAGCAGCGGCGCCAGGCACAGCGCCAACAGCGCGAGGCTGCGCCAACGGGGTCTTCGCGGAAGGGATGGAGTCATGAGTCGTGCGCCTGTGGGTACAGGCGCATTATGCCTAGTGCTGCTGTGCAAGACACTCGCGCAATGCGTCTTGCCATAGCGGCTGGCTGACCTGCCATTGCTGTTGCAGGCGGCTGCAATCGAGACGTGAGTTCAGCGGGCGCCTGGCCGGTGTCGGGTAGGCGCTGGAAGGGATGGCCTCCAGCTCGGCGCAGGCTTTGCCTTGGGCTTTCAGGTGCTCGCCGATGGCTTGGGCAAAGCCAAACCAGGAGGTCTCACCCTGGGCCGTCAAATGGTAGATGCCCCAGTCGCCGGGTTGGCCTGCCTGCCAGCGCTCGATCAACGCGCGGGTGCTGTTGGCGATGCTCCCGGCCCAGGTCGGCGCGCCGATCTGGTCAGCCACGATGCGCATCTGCGGCTTCTCTGGCAGCAGGCGTTGCATGGTCAGCAGGAAGTTCTTGCCATGGTTGGCGTACACCCAGCTGGTGCGCAGGATCAGGTATTCGCCGCCCACCGCCGCAATCGCCTGCTCGCCCGCCAGCTTGCTCTGGCCGTAGACGCCCAGGGGGTTGGGCGTGTCGGCTTCGGTGTAGGGCGCGGGCTTGCTGCCGTCGAACACGTAGTCGGTGGAGTAGTGGATCAACGGAATGCCCAGGGCCTTGGCTTCTTCGGCCAGCACGCCGGGCGCGATGGCGTTGATGGCAAAGGCGGCGTCGGGTTCGCTCTCGGCCAGGTCCACAGCGGTGTGGGCCGCAGCGTTGATAATCAGGTCGGGGCGCTGGGCACGTACGTGCTGGCGAATCTGCTCGGCGTCTGCCAGGTCCAGCTGGTCGCGCCCCAGCACGATGAGTTCACCGAGGCCCTGGAGCCGCTGTTGCAACTCGCGGGAGACTTGGCCGTGTTGGCCGGTAATGAGGATTTTCATGGGAACAGGTCGGCTTCCATCAGGGGCTTGCCGGCCTGGTCCTTGGCCGACAACTGCGGCGTTTCGGACAGTTCCCAGTCGATGGCCAGCGTCGGGTCGTTCCAGAGAATGCTGCGTTCGGCGCTTGGCTGGTAGTAGTCGGTGGTCTTGTACAGGAACTCGGCGTGGTCGCTCAGCACCACAAACCCGTGGGCGAAGCCTTCCGGCACCCACAGCTGGCGATTGTTCTGTGCCGACAGGCGCACCCCCACCCACTGGCCGAAGTTCGGCGAGCTGCGGCGAATGTCCACGGCAACGTCGAGCACTTCACCGGCGATGACGCGCACCAGCTTGCCCTGGGTGTGTTCCAGTTGGTAATGCAGGCCTCGCAACACGCCCTTCTGCGAACGTGAATGGTTGTCCTGCACAAAGTCGCGTTTGAGCCCGGTGGCCGCTTCAAAGGCCCGGGCGTTGAAGCTTTCGTAGAAAAAACCGCGCTCGTCACCGAACACCTTGGGTTCGAGGATCAGTACGCCGGGCAAAGAGGTTTCAACAACATTCACTGGTTTTCTCCGGCCAACGAGTACAGGTATTGACCATAGCCGGTCTTGCCGAAGTACTTGGCGCGCTCCAGCAGATGGTCACGGTCGATCCAGCCGTTTTCGTAGGCGATTTCTTCGAGGCAGGCGACCTTCAGGCCTTGGCGATGCTCGATGGTCTGCACATAGGTCGACGCTTCGAGCAGGCTGTCGTGGGTGCCGGTGTCCAGCCAGGCAAAGCCGCGGCCGAAGCGTTCTACGTGCAGATCGCCACGCTTGAGGTAGGCGTTGTTGACGTCGGTGATCTCCAACTCGCCACGGGGCGAAGGCTTGACCGCCTTGGCGATCTTGATCACGTCGTTGTCGTAGAAGTACAGGCCGGTGACGGCGTACGGCGACTTGGGCTTGGCCGGTTTCTCCTCGATGGACAGGGCACGGCCTTCCTTGTCGAAGTCGATCACGCCGAAGCGCTCCGGGTCCTTGACCCAGTAGCCGAACACGGTGGCGCCGGATGGGCGTTCTGCAGCAGTGCGCAACTGGTCACCGAAGTATTGGCCATGGAAGATGTTGTCGCCGAGGATCAGGCACACTGGGTCTTCGCCGATGAATTCTTCACCGATCAGGAAGGCCTGGGCCAAGCCGTCCGGTGTCGGCTGCTCGGCATAGGTGAAGCGCACGCCGAACTGGCTGCCATCACCCAGCAGGTTACGGTACTGGGGCAAGTCCAGTGGCGTGGAAATCACCAGGATGTCCTTGATGCCGGCCAGCATCAGTACCGAGATCGGGTAATAGATCATCGGTTTGTCGTACACCGGCAACAGTTGCTTGGACACGCCCAGGGTAATGGGGTGCAAACGGGTGCCGGAGCCGCCGGCCAATACGATTCCCTTTATCATGCAATCAGATCCTTCAAGTCGGTGTTGCCCAAACGTTCGCCCTGATAGCTACCGTCCTGGACCCTGCGGCACCATTCCAGATTATCGAGGTACCACTGCACGGTCTTGCGCAGGCCTGTTTCGAAGGTTTCCTGCGGAACCCAGCCCAGTTCACGTTCGATTTTGCTGGCGTCGATCGCATAGCGCTGGTCGTGGCCCGGACGGTCCTTGACGAACGTGATCAGGTCGGTGAATTTTTCGACGCCGGCCGGGCGCTGGGGCGCCAGCTCTTCCAGCAAGCCGCAGATGCCGCGTACTACGTCGATGTTCTTTTGCTCGTTATGGCCGCCGATGTTGTAGGTCTCGCCCACTACGCCTTCCGTGACAACCTTGAGCAACGCCCTTGCATGGTCTTCGACGAACAGCCAGTCACGCACTTGCAGACCGTCGCCGTAGACCGGCAACGGCTTGCCCGCGAGGGCGTTGAGGATCACCAATGGGATCAGTTTTTCGGGGAAATGGAACGGCCCGTAGTTGTTCGAGCAATTGGTCAACAGCACCGGCAAGCCGTAGGTGCGCTGCCAGGCGCGGACCAGGTGGTCGGAGGCCGCTTTGCTGGCTGAGTAAGGCGAGCTTGGTGCGTAAGGGGTGGTTTCGGTGAACAGGTCGTCCACGCCGTGCAGGTCGCCGTACACCTCGTCGGTGGAAATATGGTGGAAGCGGAACGCACGCTTCGCCGGCTCATCGAGCTTCTGCCAATAGGCGCGGGTGGCTTCCAGCAGGCTGTAGGTGCCGACGATATTGGTCTGGATGAAGTCCGACGGACCGTCAATGGAACGGTCGACATGAGACTCGGCAGCCAGGTGCATGATCGCTTGGGGCTCGAAGCGGGCCAGTACGGCGCTGACGGTTGGCTGGTCGATGATGTCGGCCTGCACGAATTCGTAGCGGCTATTGGACGCGATGCTGGTCAGCGACTCGAGGTTGCCGGCGTAGGTGAGCTTGTCCAGGTTGAGCACTTCGTGCTCGGTGTGTTGGATCAGGTGACGGATCAGGGCGGAGCCGATGAAGCCGGCGCCGCCGGTGATAAGAATGCGCATGTCGAGGGCCTTTTCCTTAGACGGACACTTGGCGAATGAAGCATAGCTTGAGTTGTGAATCGGGCCGGTGCAAGCGCGATATACGTGAGGGGGTTGCCTAACCCCCTATAACAGTGGCGATATAGACGCCTAAAAAAACAGAGGTCGTCACAATGTTGCTTGCCACCTTGATCCATCGCGCCAGTTTGCCTTGCCCGCAAGTGAGCCCTGATCAGGCAGCCCGGCTGCTGTTGCAGCATTACGACCTCGCTGGCACGTTGCAGTCACTGGGCAGCCAGCAAGACCTCAATTACAAGGTCGACAGCGTCCGCGGCCGCTTTGTCCTGAAAATCTGCCGGGGCGACTATGCCGCCGTGGAGCTTGAGGCCCAGCACGCAGCCCTTGAATACCTGCAGGGCCAAGTGCGCGTCCCCAAGGTGATTGCGGCCCGAACAGGTGAAGCGTTGCTGACCGAGAGCGTCGACGGGCAAACCGTACGCTTGCGGTTGCTGGACTATATCGACGGCGAACCCCTGACCCACCGCCCGCACCTGGGCCGCGATGTGATCGCAGGCTTTGGCGACCTGTGCGGGCGGATGAGCCTGGCGTTGGCCGATTTCACGCACCCCGGCCTGGAACGCACCCTGCAATGGGACCCGCGCCACGCTCAGGAACTGATCACCCACCTGCTGGCGACCCTGGAAAACCTGCCTCATCGCGCTGTGCTGGAACAGGTGGCCAAGCAAGTGGACGCCGCTATCAAGCCGCTGGCGCAGCATTTGCCCTGGCAAGCCGTGCACATGGATATCACCGACGACAATGTGGTGTGGCAACGCGACGCCCAGCGGCGTTGGCAGGTCCAGGGCGTGATTGATTTTGGCGACCTGGTGCACACCTGGCGTATTGCCGACCTGTCGGTGACCTGCGCGGCGCTGCTGCACCATGCCGAGGGCGATCCGTTTGCCATTTTGCCGGCGATCCAGGCCTGCCACGCGGTCACCCCGTTGCAGCGTGAAGAGCTGCAAGCGCTGTGGCCGTTGATCGTCGCCCGTGCGGCGGTGCTGGTGTTGAGCAGCGAGCAGCAGCAACGGCTGGACCCGGACAACACTTATCTGCTGAAAAATGCCGAGCACGAGTGGGAAATCTTTCAAGTTGCCACGTCGGTGCCGTTTGAGTTGATGGAAGCCGCGATCCTGCGCTGTGTCGGTGAGACGTTGCCACCACTGGCCAACCAGGATTTCGCGCCGTTGCTGCCTGGCCTGGTCGGGCGTGAGTTCGCGTTGATCGACCTGGGTGTCCTCAGCCCGCACTTCGAGGCCGGTAACTGGGAGCAACCGGGCATCGACCGGCATTTATTGGATGAAGCCGCGAGGGTGCACGGGCTGGCCGCCAGCCGTTACGGGCAATACCGTTTGTCGCGTACCCGCCCTGACAGCGCCGAAGAGCCGCAGACACTGGCGCTGCACGTGGAACTGCACCTGCCCCACGGTACGGTGTTGGAAGCGCCGTTTGCCGGGACTTTGCACCTGGGGGCCGACGGTTTGCTGTACTTGCGCGGCGCTGAGACGAGCCTGCGCCTGTGGGGAGGAAAAACGACGCTGGCTCAGGGTTCGACGCTGGTGAAGGGGCAGGTACTGGGCGAGGTCCAGGCTCCGCTGGTCGTACAGTTGTGCCGTGGCGACCTTGAGCCGCCCTTGTTCTGCACACCGTCTCGCGCCCAGGCGTGGCAGGCGATTTGCCCCTCGCCGGCCGAGCTGCTGGGGTTGGCCTGTGATGCCGAGCCCGAACTCGACCCCGAGGCCCTCTTGGCACGGCGCGACGCCAGCTTCGCCCGCTCGCAGAAACATTATTACGTCGACCCGCCGCGTATCGAGCGCGGCTGGCGCAACCACTTGATCGACATGCAGGGCCGCTCCTATCTGGACATGCTCAACAACGTGGCGGTGCTGGGGCACGGCCACCCGCGCATGGCGGCGGTGGCGGCGCGGCAATGGTCGCTGCTCAATACCAACTCGCGTTTTCACTATGCGGCGATTGCCGAGTTCTCCGAACGGTTGCTGGCGCTGGCGCCAGCTGGCATGGACCGGGTGTTCCTGGTCAACAGCGGTACCGAGGCCAACGACCTGGCGATCCGCCTGGCCTGGGCCTACAGCGGCGGTCGCGACATGCTCAGTGTGCTGGAGGCGTATCACGGGTGGTCAGTGGCGGCAGATGCGGTGTCCACCTCGATTGCCGACAACCCCCAGGCCCTGAGCAGCCGCCCGGACTGGGTGCACCCGGTGACGGCGCCGAATACCTATCGTGGTGAGTTCCGTGGGCAGGACAGCGCCCCGGATTACGTGCGAAGCGTGGAACACAACCTGGCGAAAATCGCCGCGAGCAAACGCCAGCTGGCCGGTTTCATCTGCGAGCCGGTGTATGGCAATGCCGGTGGCATCTCCTTGCCTCCCGGTTACTTGCAGCAGGTATACGGGTTGGTGCGCGCTCAGGGCGGTGTGTGCATTGCTGATGAGGTGCAGGTGGGTTACGGCCGCATGGGGCACTTCTTCTGGGGCTTTGAGGAGCAGGGTGTGGTGCCCGACATCATCACCATGGCCAAAGGCATGGGCAACGGCCAGCCATTGGGCGCGGTGATCACCCGTCGTGAAATCGCCGAGGCGTTGGAGGCCGAGGGGTATTTCTTCTCGTCGTCGGGGGGCAGCCCGGTCAGTTGCCGGATCGGCATGGCGGTACTGGATGTCATGGAAGAAGAAAAACTGTGGGAAAACGCCCAAGAGGTCGGTGGGCATTTCAAGGCGCGCTTGGAAGCACTGATCGACCGTCACCCCTTGGTGGGAGCGGTTCACGGTTCCGGCTTCTACTTGGGCCTGGAACTGGTGCGTAATCGACAAACCCTGGAACCGGCCACGGAAGAAACCGCGTTGTTGTGCGACCGCCTGCGCGAGCTGGGGGTTTTCATGCAGCCGACGGGCGACTACCTGAACATCCTCAAGATCAAGCCGCCGATGGTCACGACCAAACGCAACGTGGATTTCTTTGTCGACATGCTCTCGAAGGTGCTGGATGAACAGCTGTAGATAGTCGATTGTTATCGGCTAATGAATGTCATATTTCGTCGTTATTATATTTTGTCGCTTTTAAAGCCGATTTATATCCGTTATAAAGTCGGCATTTACCCCCATTCGGAGTCCTGATCGCCATGACCACCCTGCACAGCACGCCCCGCGCCGATGGCTTTCATATGCCTGCCGAGTGGGCGCCACAGACCCAGACCTGGATGATCTGGCCGGAGCGCCCGGACAATTGGCGCCTGGGCGGCAAGCCGGCGCAGGCAGCTCATGTGGCGGTGGCCAAGGCCATTGCGCGTTTTGAGCCGGTGACCGTGGCGGTTTCTGCCGGTCAGTACGAAAACGCTCGCGCTCGCCTGGATGTGCCCAATATCCGCGTGGTGGAAATGTCCAACGATGACGCCTGGGTGCGCGACACCGGCCCGACGTTCGTCATCAACAACAGTGGCGAAGTGCGCGGCGTGAACTGGGATTTCAACGCCTGGGGTGGTTTTGAGGGCGGTCTGTATGCGCCGTGGAACCGCGATTCCCAGGTGGGCGGCAAGATTCTCGAGATCGAGCGCGCACCGCGTTACCGTACCGAAGGCTTCGTGCTGGAAGGTGGCTCGATTCACGTCGACGGCGAAGGCACGGTGATCACCACCGAAGAGTGCCTGTTGAACCACAACCGCAACCCGCACCTGAACCGTGGGGAAATCGAGGCGGTGCTCAGCGACAACCTGGCGGTGGATAAGGTCATCTGGTTGCCGGATGGCTTGTTCAACGACGAAACCGACGGCCATGTGGATAACTTCTGCTGCTACGTGCGCCCGGGCGAAGTGTTGCTGGCCTGGACCGATGACCCGCAAGACCCGAACTACGCCCGCTGCCACGCCGCCATGGACGTGCTGCAAAGCAGCACTGACGCCAAGGGCCGCTCGTTCACAGTGCACAAGATGCCGATTCCGGGGCCGCTGTATGCCACCGAAGAGGAATGTGCGGGCGTGGACCCGGTGGACGGCAGCCAGGAACGTAACCCGACCGTGCGTCTGGCCGGTTCCTACGTCAACTTCCTGATCGTCAACGGCGGCATCATCGCCCCGAGCTTCGACGACCCGCTGGACAGCCAAGCCAAGGAAATCCTGCAGAACCTGTTCCCCCAGCATGAGGTGGTGATGGTGCCGGGTCGTGAACTGTTACTGGGGGGCGGCAATATCCATTGCCTGACCCAACAGCAGCCAGCCCCGCACAAAAACTGAGTGCAGTTGTAACAACGTCTGGCCGACGATCGGGTGCTACTCGGTTTCAGCGCCCACAGCAAGCCCGCGGCCTAGCAAGGTCGCGGGCTTTTTTGTGTCCGGATGCCCATAAACACGGGACATTGGCATAGCTCTTGTATCGGTGTTGCGACAGTGACCCAAGGTGATGACTGCGCAGTTCTGTCACAAACCTTGAGTAAGTTAGCCGCTCACGCAGTAGGAGAGAGCGCTGAAATGAATGCCGATATCAACCTGATGTACACGCGCACCTTCCACCCTCTGCGGGTCAACGGTGACGCTATCCACGCGCTGGCGCTCTGGTTGAAGGCAAATGGTTCGCGTCAGGTCAGGCGGCAGCCCGACCTGCGCAGTGTGATGAGTGAACGTTACCCGGCGGGGTTGTTCAGCGAAGATGAAATGACGGCGCTGTGCGAATTGATGCACGACTGAAGAACACTGATATCTGAAAATGTGGGAGCGGGCTTGCTCCCATATTTCGTTTTGGTATCGGCTTAGAAGCTGTAGGTGCCTGTCACCACCAGGCTGCGCGGTTCACCCGGCTGGATTTGCGCCACGCTGGTCGCCGAGGCGTAGTAGTTCTTGTCGGCAATGTTGTTGAGCGCCGCACGCACGTCCCATTCCTTCTGGCGCAAGCCGACCAACGCATCCCAACGGCCATAACCCGGCAACACCACGGTGTTGAGGTTGTCGGCATAACGGTCGCCCACCAGGGTCAGGCCGGTTTCGGCGTACCAGCCCATCTCCGGTTTCCAGGTGAGGAACAGGCTGCCATTGCGCTTGGCCACATCGCTGACGCGCTTGCCTTCAAAACCGTTGTTGTCCTTCTCGACCTTGGCGTCCTGCAGGCCGATGCCGCCGCGCACGTACCAGTTGCCGACGATCTTTCCGGTGGCCGTCAGCTCCACGCCGCGTGAGCGCTGCAGGCCGCTGAGCAGGGTGATGGTGCGGTCCAGCGGGTCACTGGTGCGACGGTTGTAGAGTTCCAGTTCGTACACCGCCAGGGTGGTGCTCAGGCGATCGTCGAGCCAGTCGCTCTTGACCCCGATTTCCTTTTGCTTGGTCAGTTCGGGGCTCAGGTCGTTGACGCTGCCGGCGGCGTTCGGCGTGATGCCGATCAAGCCGCCGCCTGCTGGCGAGAAGGTCTTGCTCCACGAGGCATAGAACGAGTGATGCTCCATCGGCGTCCACACCACCCCGACGCGCGGGCTGGTGCTGTGGCTTTCGACAGCTTGCCGGGTGTTGAGAATCTTGTTGGTGGTGTCCACTTCGAAGTGGTCGTAACGCAGGCCACCCAGCAATTGCCATTGGTCATTGAGGCGCAGCTGGTCCTGCACATACAGCGCACGGCTTTCGACTTCGGTGTGGTTGTTGCTAGAAACACTCATGCGCCCGGTATGGCGCAGGTTGCGGTTGGGGTTGTTGAGGTCCAGGCTCGGCACGGCCTGCCGACCGGGGCCGCTGGTAGCGGCGGTATACAGTTTCGGGTCGCGGCGCTGGCTGCCCAGCTCAAGGCCGGTGAGCAGGCGATGCTCCAGGCCGTAGGTGTCGAAGCCGCCTTCCAGTTCAAGGTTGTTGAACACGTTGCGGGTGTTCAGGTCCTGCTGCCAGTGTTGGCGGGTAACCTGGTTGGTCGCGGCGGTGTAGCCGGTCTGGTAGGTGTTGTCGAAGTCGCTGTTGAGTTTGAACACGCCCAGGGTATGGCGCAGTTGCCAGTTGCTGTTCAGCTCGTAGGCGAGCTTGGAGCGCAGGGACTGGGATTTGTCGTCGATGTAGTCGTGGTTGTCGAAGTAGGTGGTGCTGCGGCTTACATCCGCCGGCCGGCCGTTGACCCCGGGAATGCCACGGTCGGGCGTACGGTTGTAGCGGCTGTATTCGTATTGCACCAGCCAGTTCAGGTCGGGCGTGAGCTGCCAACTCATGGACGGCGCGAACAACTGGCGGTTACCACTGACGGCATCGCGGAAGCTGTTATTGTCCTGGTTGCCCAAGTTCAGGCGCAGGCTGATGTTTTCGGTGGGGTCGGTGCTGAGGTCGGCGTACAGGCTGCGCAAATCATCGCTGCCGCCCTGGGCTTCGATACTTGATTTGTGCCCGGCCTGGGGCAGCTTGCTCACACGGTTGACGATCCCTCCCTGGCCGCCTCGCCCGTAAAGCACCGCGGCAGGCCCCTTGAGCACTTCGATGCGCTCGATGTTATGCAGGTCGCGCACGTACTGGCTGTCGTCACGAATGCCGTCGAGGTAGAAGTCATTGCTGGCGTCAAAACCGCGGATGCGCAGGCTGTCGAAACGGGTGTCGGCACCGCTGCTCACGTTGGGGATGCCGCTCAACGCCTGGCCCAGGTCATTGGTGCCGTAGGAACGCAGGCTTTCGGTTTTCACCGAATCGATGGCCTGGGGCACATACCGTACCGAAGTGGCGGTGCGGGTAGCGGTGCTGGTTTCCCTGACGCGTGGGTCCTCTTCGTCAGCTTCTGCGCTGACTGAAGTTTCAGGCAAGACCGTGGTCGCACAGGCAAAACCGGCAGACAGCAAAACAGAAAGCCCCAGGGTGATGGGCGTCAGGCGATAGGCAGGCATGAAGGCATGTATCCAGAAAGTTTGGGAGGGAAAAATGCGCGCGAATGGTAATGCTTTGCATTTGCGCGCGTTATCCATTGCCAAACGTATCGCCTGGAAAATATGTTACTTCATGTGTTTTTTAGGGGTATTGAAGGGATTTTCAGACTTTCAGCGAAGTGCCGTAGGGCGTTGCTTAGAATTATTTCGCCTAAATACAGACGATTCACGAAATTGACACATAGTTCAACGCGCGCATAGGATTGCGCCCAACGCCTGTGGCTAACCGCCATGACTCATCCAATAAAAAAAGGCCCGCGGCAGTTCA
>Ga0157375_10004277_pt1 | contig 12386 bp, 13 predicted proteins | sample M35metaG_FD_115311 | JGI IMG/M metagenome (GOLD analysis project Ga0157375, IMG submission 115311) | Miscanthus rhizosphere microbial communities from Kellogg Biological Station, Michigan, USA - M3-5 metaG | ecosystem: Host-associated > Plants > Roots > Rhizosphere > Soil | place: USA: Michigan...
GGCCGCGACTTCAACGAGGGCGCGCACTCGGAAGCCGAGGTGATCATTGACCAGAAGACGGCCAATGCGTTGTGGCATGGCGCGGATCCGATCGGCGAACGAATCAAACTCGGTGGCGCGCGCTCGAATCTGCCCTGGATTCGGGTCGTCGGCGTCACCGGTACGCTGGAAGATCCGACCAAGTTGATTACGTCACGCGCGTCGTGGGTCAAGTCGTCACCACTCGGTGCCATCTATTACTTGCCGAGCGCGCGCGACAGCGTCGTCGTCTCGCGCTCCCGAGGATTGATCGCTCTTGTGGTCGTGCGGTCGAAAACGGATCACGAGCGCATGCCGATCACACTGAAGCGCCACCTCGCGCAAATGGAACCGCTGCGTGTGCTCCTGACCGGCAGAATGAACGAGGAGATTTGGCGCGAGCGCGCCAGCCACGATTTCGTCGCCGCCATGTTCGCTACCTTCGCGGCACTAGCCATCGGCCTCGCCGCGCTCGGGATCTACGGGATCGTGACATATTCGGTTGCGGAACGAAAGCGCGAGCTCGGCGTTCGAATTGCGCTCGGTGCAACGCCGCGCGACGTCCTGCACGCGATTCTTCGCGAGGGAAATGTGCTGGCGTTGAGCGGCGTCGCCCTCGGGCTTCTGTGCACCAAGTACACCGCGGGATGGCTTCTCGCGTTCTCGCGAGAAGACGACCAGTACGACGCTCCCTTGTTCGCGGCGATGGCCGCCGCGCTGTTCATCGTGGCCGTCATGTCCGCCCTGATGCCGGCGCTTCGGGCGACCCGGATCGATCCGGTGGAGTCGTTGCGGAGCGAGTAGGTCTGGCCGAGCAGGACAGCTCGCGATGCGTGGATATATTCCGCGCATGGACGATCGACTCATCGAGGCCGTGCGCGAGGACCTGACATTGAGTACCGATCGATCTCGCGTCGACATCGATGCGGTCCTGGCGATGCTGCGTGCATCGCACTGGGCAGGGTCCATGACGCGCCCCCAACTCGAGCGAGCGATCGCCAATTCGCTATGCGTCAGCGTGTTTGATGCTTCCGCTGCGCAACTTGGCTTCGCTCGCGCCGTCACCGATCTCGCGACGTATGCATATCTCACCGACGTTATCGTCGCCGACTCGGCGCGTGGACGGGGGATTGGCTCGTGGATGGTAGAGACCATGCTCATGCATCCGGACCTTCAAGGACTGCGACGCATCGCATTGTGGACGAGAACTGCGCGAGCGTTGTACGAGCGGTTTGGATTCTCGCCGGCGGACGTCCCCGCGTCGACCTACCTCGAGATCCGGCCCGGCCCCGCGATTGCGGTGATTTCGGAGGGTCCGCCAGGATAACCGGCTTGCCCCGTCGACAAGCTCGGCTTGGTGCTACCTTGAATTGCGTCGAATCCGCTGGCAACGTCACTGAACGCGCCGCGCGCCAAACATCCCTGCTCCCCGCACTCCGGAGGAATGATGACCGCCAAGCTCGACAAGACCATCAAGCGTGAGCTGGAGCTCGATGGAAAGCTCTACACCATCGCGATTGCCCCTGACGGGATCAAAGTGACGGAGAAGGGACGCCGGAATGGTCAGGAGATGAGCTGGCGCTCGTTGATCAGCGGCGACGCGTCGCTCAACCAGGATCTCAAGATTTCAGTCGACGCGACGGCCGCGCAACCGGACGGCGAGTAGCACCGTCTCGAGATCGTTTGTCATCGAGCGAATCTCAGCGCTCGTCGGTTTCCTCGTCCGCCTGCGCGGCCGCGGGTCGACGCTCGTCGGCTCGCAGGCGAATGACGCCTGCATCGGCAAGCGGATCGAGGTGCAGCTCCGTCTGAGCGGTGGGCAGTGGCTCGCCCGCCCGCTCGAGTTGGATCATTCGATGCTGAAACTGTAAAAAGCGAACCGGCGCGCGGAGGCTCTCTCGCGGCGCGCGGGACAGGGCAAGCAGCTCTTCGCGTACCTCGCGTGGAAGGTGCGTCGCGGTTCGTTTTCTGAGAAGCGCTGTGATGCGAAGCGCCTGGCGTCCAAGCACGGCAGCCTCGATCTCATCCAGATAGGCAAGGAAGTTCGAGAGGGGGTTCGTGCGCCGGCGCGCGGGTATGCCTCGTCTATGCACGACCAATCACTCCCTCGAGCGTGTTGGGTTCTTTCATAGTTTTGGCCCACAGATCGCCGACGGTCTTCATTCTCGGCAGGACCGTGTCCAAGGTGAAATCGCTCGGCGAGAGCGAATCGTCGATCTCGTCCCAGCGTAGAGGAGTCGAGACTGTCGCCTGCGGTTCGGCGCGCGCCGAATACACGCCGGCGACAGTTTTCCCTCGAATATTCTGGAGGAAATCGACGTAGACGGCGCCTCTTGGTCGCGACTTCACCCATCGCTCGACCGTGGCGAGTTTCGGGAACTGCTGCGCGACGGATGTCGCAACGATCTCGGCGAGCATCCGCGCGCCGTCGTTTGGCACGCCGTCGCCGAGAGGCAGGACAATGTGAATCCCGCTCGCGCCCGACGTCTTGGCGAGTCCCCGCAGTTTGAATCCGTCGAGTACTTCCTTGACGGCTCGTGCTACTTCGATCACGCGGGCGAACTTCGCGTGCGGTCCCGGGTCGAGGTCAATGATCGAGTAATCGGCGAACTGCACGGACTGGACGCGAGAGTGCCACGGATCGACGGAGACGGCACCGAGTTGAATCAGGTATAACAGCGTGGCGAGGTTGCCGCCGATGAGTCGGTCCGCCGTTGTTAGCCCCTCATCGGACACAGGCTCGACGCGAACACCGGCGGGAGGATTCTCCGGCGCCTTCTGTTGATAGAACGCTTTTCCCGTGATGCCGTTCGGAAAGCGCTTCATCACGAGTGGACGATCGGCCATTGCCGGCAGCAAGAACGGCGACATCCGCGCATAGAAGCGCATCAGGTCGCCCTTGGTTTGCTTCGTCGCCGGGAAAAACACCTTGCCGAGGTTCGTGACGTCCAGCGGTCCAGTGTCGAGATCGAGCGTGCCTGATCCTCGGCCACGTTCGATCTCCTCGAGTTGCTGCGCGATTCGCTCCGCTTCGGACGGTGAGATCGTCGTGGGCGCGTACTCCGTTTTCTTAGCGCGACGCGAACGTTTGACCGAAGCGGCGACGTTGCGCGCCGCGCGCTTTCGCACGCGTCCAGCGGTGCGCGCGGATTTCGCCGGCGTAGATTTCGCCGACGTCGACTTCGCCAGCGACTCGGGCTCGTGAACCACTTCGCGCGCGGACTTGTCGTCGCGGACCCCGAGGAACACGGGCTGTCGCAGCTTCCCGTCCGTGGTCCACTCATTGAACTTGATCTCGACGACGATCGTCGGGCGAACCCAATGCGCCCGCTCGTTCGTGCGTGGCGTGGGCACGAAGGGCGAACTGCTTCGCTCGATGCGACTCAGCTTTCGAGACATCTCGTGCAGCGATGCGCGCGTGAACCCCGTTCCGGTGTGCCCCGCGTACACGAGGACCCCGTCGTCGTTATAGTAGCCGAGCAGCAACGCGCCAAAATGTTCGCGCGAGTTGCGTGGCTCGGTCCATCCGCCAACGACGAACTCCTGCCGCCGCTCGATCTTGAGCTTGAGCCAGTCGCGCGTTCGCGCTCCGGGCCGGTAGGGAGCGTCAGCGCGCTTCGCCATGATGCCTTCCCAGCCGTGACGGCGAGCCTGTTCGAGCATCGCGGTTCCGTCCGCGCTCTCCTCACTGAGTCGAAGCGTGCGCGATTTGGCAGCCGGCAGCAAATCGGCGAGGTGTCGCCGCCGCAAGCGCCAGGGCTTGTCGACCAACGATTCTTTTCCATCGAGCAGCATATCAAACAGGAACACGGCCGCTGGCGAATCGCCGCGAAGCGATGCGATTGCCGTCGCGTCCGATACATGCATGCGGCTTTGCAACTCTTGAAAGCGGGCCGGCTCGTCGCCATCGCGCATGGCCACAATCTCACCATCGACGACGAACGGCCGCCGGCGACGGCGCCGCAGTGCGTCGAGCGCTTCGACGATCTCGGGAAACTGGCGCGCTTTGTCGATCCCATTCCGCGTGACGAGCGAAACGCCGTCCGGTGTTGCCGACGCGAGGATTCGAATTCCATCGTATTTCGGTTCGAAGATCCAGTCGCCGGTCGTGGGAACCTCGGTTCCCACGCCAGCGAGCATCGGCGCGAGAGTCTTCATGCCGTCTTGCGTTTGGACGCTCGTTTGGCGCGTGTCGTCGTGCCGCGCGACGTGCGTCCGGCGGCGGCTTTCTTACCCATGTCGAGACTCTCTTGCAGGCGCGCCATCAGATCGACGACCTGCGTGCTCTCGCGCTCCTCGGGCTCCGCCACGTCGATCTTCTTTCCCTTCATCTTCGCGCGAATGATCTTCATGAGATTCGCGCGATAGTCGTCCGTGTACTTCGACGGATCGAACTTCTCCGCAAGATTCTGCACGAGCTGCTCCGCCATCTGCAACTCCTGCGGGCGAACGCCATCGTGGCTGGGAAAGGAAAACTCTCCCGCGTTGACCAACTCGCCCTCGAAACGCATGATCTCGAGCACGATCGCATCGCCGACCGTCTTGAGGCCGGCGAGATGGAGCGAGTTGGATCGCATCGTGATCTTTCCAATGCCGACCATGCCCGTGCGTTTGATGGCTTCGCGCAGCAATGCGTACGCTTTCTCGCCGCCCTTCGCGGGAATGACGTAGTACGGCGTTTCGAAGTAGCGCGCGTCGATTTCGTCGGCGTTCACAAAGTCCATGATCTCGATTGTCTTCGAGGATTCGATCGCCGCCGCCTTGAAGTCCTCGTCGGTGAGCACGACGAATTTTCCTTTCGAGTACTCATATCCCTTGACGATCTCTTTCCAGTCGACCGCTTCGCCTTCTTTCTCGCACACGCGCTCGTACTTAATCGGCGACAAGTCAGTCTTGTGCAAGAGGCGAAAGCTGACGCGCTCCTTGGCCTGCACGGCCGAGTGCAATCGCACTGGAATGTTCACGAGGCCGAACGTGAGAGCCCCCGACCAGATTGGACGCATGTTGAAGCTCCATGTCGCGGTGAACGTCGAGAACGCGGATCGCGTGCGAGACGGCGCGAACAAGTGCAACTGCGGTGCTATCAACAGTGAGTCCACATTTCGTGTGGAAAGATCGGAGTTCTCGACAAATCCCGAACACGAGATCGGAGTGCGTTACGGTTACTCGGCGACTCGGAATTTTCGTCTGAATTCGGGCAAAAAAACCGCTCAAAAAGTGTCGCGAGTTCTGAGGTGCAAATCGACTCGATTTCAGCGAGGTCGCGGAAATTCGTGCACATCTGTCCACACGCCTTATCCACAGGCTGACATGCGACGTTAGCCGTGCGTGGGCGCGCACTTAGCGCGTTATCGACAGTTCTCCACAAGCGCTATCCACAAGAATGACAACGACTTATGGAAAACTTTCCTATTGCGCTTTGAATCTGGGTTTTCTAGGTTGCCGTCCCCGCAGACGGCGATGTCGCCGACGCGCACGAAAAATTGCTCATTCGAAATCATGCATCTCGTCAGCTGCGCGACCCCGTCCGAACCGCTCGAAGATGCGCCGACAACCGCGCTTCTTAGCGACCTAACCGAGGGCGAGCGCTGGGACGGGTTTTGGTCGTCGTCGTCTGACGGATACTACGTGCGGTGCACGCGAACGGGCGGAGCGATCGAGTGGTTCAAGCTCGCCGATGATGAGCCGATTGCCGCGGCCCGACCCGAAACCCGCGTGCTGGCGTTACACCCCACCAAGTCACGGCCCCACTCGCGCGTCAACGTCGTGATCGCCCAATCACCCGGCGGCCGGCGCATGCTGGTCGGCAGCGCTCGTCGGACTTCGCGGTAATGAGTGTTTGCTCAATTAGTTCGTTCAGGGAGCAATTCGAGTTGCGCGGTGCGCTGCGTGACGATGCGTCGCGAAGCCTCGTACAACCAATCAAAGCTGGCATCGAGACGGAAGTCTCCACCAGCCGCGTCGCGCGCCAACGAGAAGTGACTGTACAGTCGCGTATCGACGCGCTCGGGCTCACCGTGCAGCCGGAACAGCAAGAGCTCCGTCGCCGCTTCGGTGAGATGGAACAGCGTGAACATGAAGAAGCGCATCCGCGTTTCGTTGGCGGCATCGACCGTGGCGAGAAACGCGGGTTCGCGAACGGGCCGCTCTTCGCGGATGGAGGCGACGATCTCCATCGCTCGATCGAGTCCCGATGGGCCAGCGCCGCGCAACACGTCAATCCACAGCTCGACCACGCGCCGGAGCAGCACGATGTCCCAGCGCGCTTCGTTCTCCGTTGGCGGGAACAGCAGGTCATCGTGGGCGCGAAGCCAGTGACGCAACTCGGTGTGCTTGTGACTGAGCACGGCGAGACCGCCGAGCAGAAGCGTGCGGTACAACGCCGCGATGCGTTCGTCCCGCTCGAGCGGCAACGCCGCCGTGAGGATGAACGCGCGATCGGCACCAGCCTCGATGTGCGCGATCCGCTGTGCCTGTTGATCGGCGGACAGCAATACGGACGGGGACGCCGCACCTTCGAAGTCGAGCCACTCACCTGCGGCGATGACATACGCGCCGGCGAGCGGAACGACAAAATCCGGAGGCGCATCCGTCTCGTCGATCGCATCACCGTTTCCCAACCGCGTCAGCATCCCCATGCCGTACTGAATGGCCGCCGCGCGATCCTCGGGCGTGACGACCTTGACCGCCCAGTGGCGATCGAGCGTCTCCAGCGCATTGGGGAACGACGGAACTGCCGGACTACTCGGCGTTGTCATGACGGGGGAGCGACAGTCGACGATGGAAAAGCGTCGTCACTTTTGCTTAGCACTCAGACGGGGATGTCATGGTTGAGTAACACCTTGCGAAAAGGTCCGTATCGCGGGTCGGCGGCATTGAGGCGGAGGCGGTCATGACTATCGAACCGAATGCGCGGCGGCGGCTACAGTTGATCGCCGCGACAACTCGCGATCCCGAATTGTTGAAGGACTTGAGACAGGTACTAGAGGAAGACCACACGATGTCCTTCGTTCCGAGTGGGGACTTGTTACGCGATATCGCGTTGTGCGTGGCGTGCATCCAGGACGGCCCGCGCGCGGCGCGCGCGGGCCTCTGCGAGGACCACCGCGCGCGCTGGAACATCGAGGCATGCATGGCCGACTCGTCGGCGAACGAGGATCCGTCGCTGCAGAATCTGGTGCACGGCGTGCTGACCTCGCCCGATGGAGGGGCACAGCTCTTGTCAGCATTCGACAGACAGCGTCGCGCGCTCCGACTCGTTCTCGAAGCGCATGCGCGCGGCGCCGTTCGATTGCCGGAGAGCATCGCGCAAACCGTGGAGCGCGCGTGTACCGCGGGTCCGCGATTTCTCACGGGCGGTGAGCTTTCCGCCGTCCAACAGGCGAGCTGACGCGCCATCACGAGGGAGAACGTCATGATTCAGGTCAAGTGCGTCGGCGGTGAATGCAACGGAGTCACCGTTAGAGTGGATCCGCAACCGACATACTATGAAGTCGTCGACCCGCTCGATCCGACTCGTCGCGACTACTACATCCTCGAGGTTGGTCAGTGGGGCGCGCGACTGGTGCCCGAAGCCACCGCGGAGTGGCGCGCGCGCGTCTAGGTGATCGGACGCCGAGGCTACGAGACGTTTTCGAACTCCTCGATCGCCCACTCGAGCACTTCGGCTTCGAGCCATCCATCGTCCTCGCGGATCGCCCCGATTCGCTCGAGGCTTTGCAGCATGGATCGCGTATGGCGGAGCACCTGCGGCAGTGGCTCCTGCGCTGAACGCCATCCGAGCACAAATGCTCGCACATGCTCACGAAAGCGACTGCGTGCTTCACGTGCATCTTTGATGTGTTCGCGAGCGGCAAGAACGGTCGCGCGGACCTCGGGAGTCCATTCGACGAGAAGGTTCTGCCTCGCCATCAGCGCAAGCTGTTCCGCCTCTAGCTCGCGAAACACCTGGTAGCGTGTAGCGGCAGTGGCGATTTCATATGGAATCGCCGGCTTCGAGTAACTCGACGTGGCAGCCACCTGTTGCGAAATCATCAACCACCCTCCATCGGGTATGGTTCAGACTGCAAAATAGGCAGGCGTTGGCAGAAACATTGGGCCATCGCGGCTCAGAGGCAAGCCCATCGTCGATTTATGAGGTCAATCTGTCCGGGTTGGGTTTCCAACGCTTTTGACCGAATGAGTGTCAGACGGCTATAGTCGAATTGACTATATCGTCAGATTCTCACCGGAGACGCGTTGTGACAGTTCGCCAAGATCCCGAGACGCTCATTCCGCTCAAGCCGGTCGAAGTACTCGTGCTCACGATGCTCTCCGCCGGCGAACGCCACGGCTACGGGATCCGGCAAGACATCATCAAGCACACCGGAGGCGCAATCGAGCTAGAGGCGGGCAATCTCTATCGAACGATTCGCCGGCTGGAGACTGACGGCCTCGTCGACGAATCGCCCGGTGCCGCTACCGACGGCGATGACGAACGGCGCCGCTACTATCGGCTGACACCGTTCGGGCGACGCGTGCTCGCCGCGGAACTCGAGCGCCTGCGCGCCCTCGTTCGACTTGGCGAGGAGCGACGAATCATCTCGTCGCCGCTATGAGCGCGCCGTCAGCTAGCGTGGCCGGCGAACGACTGTATCGATCGTTGCTTCGGCTCTACCCACGCCGATTTCGCGACCGCTATTCGAGCGACATGCTCGCTTTCTATCGCGAGCGAATTCAACACGATGCGCCGTCGCGCGCGCGGTTCGCCGCCATCTGGGTGCGATTGGTTCCAGACCTTCTCCTCAGCGCATTCGCGGAGCGCGTGACCTTCGCGTCCGCCGGCAGGCGCGTGGTCGCACAACAAACCCAGACTGCAACCCTCCCCCCAGAGGAACCCATGTCGATCCTTCAGCAGGATGTGCGCTTCGCGCTTCGTGGAATGATGCATCGACCAGGATTCACCGCAGTGATTCTGGCGACGCTAGCGCTCGGCATTGGGGCGAACGCCGCGATCTTCAGCGTTGTCGATGCCGTGCTGCTCCGACCGTTGCCATTTGCGCGAGTCGACCGGCTTGTCGATTTCACGCACGACGGCACTTCGGTCTCAGAACCGGAGTTTGTCGACTACCAGCGTGGTGTCACGGCGCTGTCGAAGCTCGCCGCGTACAGCCGAGTCGAGGCGACGCTGATGGCGGGAGACCAGCCAGTTCGGGCGAGGGGAACGCGCATTTCTGCAGACTTCTTCGAGATCCTCGGCGTCAAACCCATTATGGGGCGCACGTTTGCACGCGACGAGTTTTCTCATCTCGCGAAGGGCAGCATGATCCTCATCAGTAGCGCACTGTGGCGGCAGCAATTTGCAGCGGACCCGAAAATCGTTGGACGCACGATTCAGATCAACGGAAATCCGGCGACGATTATTGGCGTCATGCCCAGCGGTGCGGTTCTCCCTGATGGCGGCGACACGTATTGGACGCGGTGGAGGATGAATCCCGACAGCCTTTGGACGCGGAACAATCACTATATGCGGCTGGTCGGCGAGCTTAAGCAGGGAGCGACACTCGCTCAAGCACGCACTCAGGTGCGCACGCTCAACCGTCAGTGGATGCGCGATTTCCCAGAGACGTACTTCCCGGATCATCCAATAACCGGACAGGTCACACCAATTCGCGACTACCTCCTCGGGCCAACGCGACCGTACATGCTTGCACTGCTCGGCGCGGTGTTCTTCATCCTTCTGATCGCTTGTGTCAACGTCGCGAATTTGCTTTTGGTGCGCGGCGAATCGCGAAGAAAAGAGTTTGCCATTCGCACCGCTCTCGGGGCGTCGGGAAACCGAGTCGTCAGGCAAATGCTCACGGAGAGCATGCTTTACGCATTCTTTGGTGCGGCGCTCGGAATGTCGGTCGCGTGGATTGGGGTACGCGCGCTTGTCCTTTATGCGCCGCGAGACCTCCCGCGCATCGATGACATCGGGGTGGACTACCGAGTCGTCGCGTTCACCGCGCTGATGACGTTGGTGACCGGAGTGTTGTTCGGTTTGGCGCCCGCGTTGCGCGGAAAGAATGGCGACTCTGCCGATAGCCTTCGCGACGGTGGAAAGACGTCCGCGACCGGCAGCTCGCGCGTTGCGCGCCGCGTACTCGTGGTGACGGAGGTCGCGCTCGCCGTGATCATGCTGACGGGCGCTGGTTTACTCCTACGAAGTCTGGTCAAGCTCCAAGCAATGGAGCTCGGCTTCTCACCGGACAATGCGCTGACGATGCAGCTCACCATTCCGCCGAGACGCTACAACGACACGACGGCGGACGAGTTTTTCCGGCAAGTCCTAGAACGAGTCCGACACCTCCCGGGCGTTCAGTCCGCCGCACTCGACGGAGCACTTCCAATTTCTGGCGACGAGTCGGGCTGGTCCATCATGCTCGACGGCCGAGTGGTGAAGAACATTTCCGAAGCGCCGTACGCCAAGCCCGAGCAGGTAACGCCGGGCTATTTCCAGACCTTTGGAATTCCGCTCGTCAGTGGGCGCGCGTTTACAGAGGCCGATCGTCGCGGCGCGCCGCCTGTCGCTGTCATCAATCGCGCGATGGCGAAAAAGCTCTGGCCTGGCGTCGATCCTATTGGACACACGCTCAAGATGTTCAACCCGAGCTCCCCATGGGTAACGATCGTCGGAGTCGTCGGCGACGTTCGCGCCAGAGGTTTTCAGCAAGACGCGCCGGAAACCATGTATTTCCCGTACTCGCAGTCGGGTTCGAGCGCGTATTTCCAGCCGGGCTCGATGACACTCGTCGTCAAAACCGCAGGCGACGCGGCGTCGATGACGCCGGCTGTCCGCGGGGTTGTTCGCGGAATTGACGCGCAGGTTCCGGTCTCGCGAGTTGCGACGATGGAAGAGGTCGTGACGCGTTCAATCGCGAGCCGACGCTTCACGACCATTCTGCTCGGCGGTTTCGCGACGATTGCGCTGGCGTTGGCGGGTATCGGTATCTATGGAGTGATTGCGTACGGCGTGTCGCAGCGAACGTTTGAAATCGGTGTTCGGGTTGCGCTCGGCGCGTCGGCGGCATCCGTCGTCCAATTGGTGATGGCTGAAGGAGTTCGAATGACACTCGCCGGCCTTACGGTCGGTTTGATAGGCGCTCTGGCCATTGATAGGTTGTTGCGCGGCTTACTTGTAGGCGTGACGACAACCGACCCAACCACGTTTGCCGTGGTGGTCGGCGTGTTGCTGGCAGTCGCCGCGTGTGCGTGCGCACTCCCCGCTCGCCGCGCAACCGCCGTCAGTCCGACGGAGGCGCTTCGGAACGGCTAGGGTTGAAGCTCGTCGTCGCTGAGCCGCGCAGGATTTCCCGTCTGCGCCTGAACCGCTTGCGCGCGCTCATCGATTTCGGCGGCGGACATCGCAATCGGCACGGGGATTTCTACGTCGTCTGTCCGCTCGCTCGAGCCATCGGCTGCTGGTGAGCTCGCGACGCTGTCGACGGTTTCGGGGTCGATCGGGCTATCGTTTTCCAAGCTATCGTTTTCCATAGTGCTCCCTGGTTGCGGAGCCATGGTGCATAGCTTGAGCCACGACTGGTTGTCGGTCGAGCAACAAACCGGATCTCGTCACTCCGTTCGGTGTGAGGACAGTGCAGTCTGCGGCTCGTATCGGATGCCGGCGTCCCGCATTCGCGCAATTGCGGTCATGAGGACAGGCGGGTCGGCGATCAGCGACACGCGGAAAAACCGGTTGCCGCCCGGTCCAAACGCATTTCCGGGCGTCACGACAACCCCCGCTTTGTCGATCAAATGCTTGGTCCAATCCTGGGACCCAAAGCTGCCGGGGACGGGAAGCCAAAGGAACATCGTTGCGCGCACCGGTTCCGGCGTCCAGCCGAGCGACCGAAATCCTTCGATGAGAGCGTGACGGCGGCTTTCGTATCGAGCGACTGTCGGCGCCTCGAGCTCGCGGAAGTGCTCGAGCGCGTATGCGGCGCCGGCCTGGATGGCGACCGGAGTACCATATCCCATGTTGGTGCGAATCGCATTCAGCGCGTCGATGAGCGGACGGCTGCCTACGGCGAACCCGATTCGCGAGCCTGCCATGTTGAATGTCTTGGAGAACGAGTGGAACTCGATAGTCACATCCTTGGCGCCCGGGACTTGAAGCGCGCTCGGCGCGACGACCCCGTCGTATGTGAGCTCGCTGTACGCCAGATCCGATAGGAGCAGGATTCCGTACCGTCTGCAAAGGGCGACGGCCTCGACGTATAGGTCGATCGGTGCGTCGGCGCCTGTTGGATTGTGGGGGTAGTTGAGAATGAGGATTCGCGCCTTTCGAAGCACATCTGCCGGAATCGCGCGAAGATCCGGAAGGAAGCCGCGATCGGCGCGGAGCTGCA
>Ga0157375_10004278_pt1 | contig 12385 bp, 11 predicted proteins | sample M35metaG_FD_115311 | JGI IMG/M metagenome (GOLD analysis project Ga0157375, IMG submission 115311) | Miscanthus rhizosphere microbial communities from Kellogg Biological Station, Michigan, USA - M3-5 metaG | ecosystem: Host-associated > Plants > Roots > Rhizosphere > Soil | place: USA: Michigan...
ATTTTGGTGAAGCCGTTCAGGCCAGGGGTGCTTTCCTGCTCGGCGGAGACGATTCGAACCCGAGCATCGCGACCGTCGCCGGAATTCCCTCGGCCTTCTCGGCGGTGAGGCGGTCGGCGCTCTCGGCCTGGATCTCGATGACCCGCTCCAACGCGGTGCTGAGCACGTCGGCGACCTCGCGCCAGCCCGCCTCGTCGACGACGACCGGGGTGCAGCTGAGGTGGCGGTCGGCGCGGGCGTCGAAAGTGCCGGCGGCGACCGCGGCCTGGGCCGCGTCGACCGTCATCTTCAGGCCGGCGATGCTGATGCCGCCCTTGGCGTCGGGGGAGAGCTGGTCCCAGATCTCATCGTTGAAGAAGCTTCTGGTCGTGCCGCGGTAGTAGTGCTCGGTGGCGCCGCGGCGCTGGGCGGTGGTGACGAGCTCGATGCAGTCGCACCGCTTCAGCACGTTCACGTGGTAGGAGAGCTTGTTGACGGGCACGTCCAACTCGTTGGCGATTTCCTTCGGGCTGCAAGTGCGTTCGTTGAAGATCGCCAGCGCCCGCGCCCGCAGTGGGTGGCCAAGCGCCCGCACGAGCCGGTTCTCGACCGCCTCGTCGTTCCTTGCCGGCGCTTTCTTTTTCTGCGGCATCTATTCCTCCTCGATCAATCCTAAGACCATGAGCGCTCGATCTTATTAGGTCTAAAGAGTTTTTGCCCCCTAAATGCAGGCAAAGTTTGTGCTCCAAATTACACTGGTGAAACGCGTTTGAGTATTTGATCGGTCCCCCCTTCGATGCCCCTGACGCCAAGCCGTCAGGGACGGGGAAGCGCGACTCGAAGGGGGGTGAGCACATGACCATGGGCAAGGCGGACCACGCGGTTCCAGTTCTTCAGGTGACCAAGCTGGGCTAGTCGCCTCGCGGATGGCCCGGTCCCCGATCGCTCGGCCCGGGCCATCCGCGAGCGCTCATCTACCCTGCGGGCGATGTCCAAGGGCACGCCCATCCCCCACCCCGAGGCGCTGCGCCTGATCGACGCCCGGATCGGCGAGACGGTCTCCCTCTCCCTCCTCGTCGGGCGGGCCGACCCGGACGACCCGGAAGGCCCGACTCCCTTCGTGAACAAGGTCGGGACCCTGGAGAACCCGCTGGAGCCGAAGCCGCCGCGCCTGGATCCGGACGTCGGCTTCTACGGGATGGGCGGCGAATCGTTCTGCTTCCCGCCGATGGCGGGAACGATCGAGCTCAGGGACGACGGCGTCGATTTCCACGTCGCCGAGACGGTCTCGATCCGCCTCGCCTGGCGCGGCAGCGAGGAGATGGGCAGTCACTGGTCCAATCCCGCCGACGTCCCCCGGCTGATGGCCCGGGGGCAGCGCGCGCGGGCGGAGATCCTGACGGCGAGCCCGACCGGGCACAAGGTCGGCGCCGGCGAGGACGAGCGCCGGATCTGGAGCCTGCGCCTGCGGGTCCATCCCGACGGCGAGCCCGCCTTCGAGGCGCGGGCCGAGCACGGGTTCCGCCTCTCCCCCGACTTCGAGGAGAAGATCGAACGCGGCCATTCCGTCGACATGCTTCCCGCGGGCAGGGCGGAGGTCGAGGTGGCCTACGACCCCGACGATCGCGAGTGGGTGATCGTGCGGCCCCTGGCGGACGGCGACGGCAGCACGCAGGGGATTCGCCTCAGCGGGATCGTCGGACTCCCCCCTGGGCAGCTGCCAGGAGGCATCGCACCCCCGCGGCGCCCTGACTCCGAGTAGAGCGCGGAACGCCGGAACTGGCGCCGGAGCGGCCCCTACGGTTGACCGGTGGCCGCCGAGCGCACGATCGCCCACCTCGACATGGATGCCTTCTACGCGTCGGTCGAGCTGCGGCGGCGGCCGCAGCTGAAGGGGAAGCCGGTGGTGGTCTGCGGCTCGGGCCCGCGGGCGGTGGTGACCACGGCCAGCTACGAGGCGCGCAAGCTGGCCGGGATCCACTCGGCGATGCCGGCGGCCGTGGCGCGGCGGCGGCTGCCTCAGGCCGTCTACCTGAGGCCCGACTTCCCCGCCTACCGGGAGGCTTCGGCACAGGTGATGGAGGTGCTGCGGCGCAACGTCGAGACGGTCGAGGTGGTCGGGCTCGACGAGGCCTACCTCGACCTCACCGGGATCTTCTCGCCGAAGGCGACGATGCGGCGGATCGCAACCGAGATCCGCGCCGACACCGGGCTCACCTGCTCGGTCGGGATCTCGGAGAGCCGGATGCTGGCCAAGATCGTCAGCGAGCTGGGCAAGCCGGCGGGCCTGGTCGTGCTCTCCCGGGAGCAGGCGCTGGAGCGCTTCGCCTCCGAGTCGCCGGGCCTGGTGCCGGGAATCGGGCCGAAGACCGTGCTGCGCCTGGAGTCGCTGGGGATCCGCACCCTCTCCGAGCTGGCGCGGCGCGACCGGGACGAGCTGGAGGCGACCTTCGGGCCGCGCTCGGGGGCCTGGCTGCACGCCCGCGGGCGGCTCTGGGACGAGACGCCGGTGGCCACCTCCCGCGAGACCAAGTCGCAGTCGGTGGAGACGACCTTCGACGTCGACGTGCGGCAGCGCGGCGAGCTCGAGTCGATCCTCGGCGAGCAGGCGGCGGAGCTCTGCCGACGGCTGCGCAAGCGCGACCTCGCCGGGCGCACGATCGGGATCAAGGTCCGGCTCGACGACTGGACCAACGTCAGCCGCTCCCACTCGCTGCCGGACCCGACCAACGACCCGGCCGTGGTCGGCCCGGTCGCGCTCGACCTCCTGCGCGCCTACGACCCGCAGCGGCCGGTGCGCCTGCTCGGCGTCCGCGTCGCCGCCTTCGAGCAGGAAGCCGAGGCCGGGGCGACCGAGCCGCAGCTCCGGCTCAGCCTGCCGGCCTAGCCGCTCAGCGGTTGGCGAGCACGGTCCCCACGCCGGGGAACCCGAGCCGCGCCTTCGTCGCCTCGGTGAGGTCGTAGTCGCGACCAGCGACGTAGGGGCCGCGGTCGATCACCGGCACGGTGACGCTGTGGCCGTGGTAGCGCAGCTTCACCTTGGTGCCGCAGGGCAGCGTCTTGTTGGCGACGCCGAGCGTGTTCGGCATCAGGGTGCCGCCGCAGGCGACGCCGTTGCCGTAGAGGCCGGGGCCGTAGTAGGAGGCGTCGGCCTGGCGGTAGCTGGTCAGCCGGCGGGCGGCGCTGACGGCGGCGCGGGCAAGGGGCTCGTGGGCCCCGTAGGCGCGCACCGCGTAGTTGCCGATGCGGTCGGGCGACCAGCGCAGGGCGAAGCTGCCGTTGGCTCTCGTGGTGGCGCCGAGCACCCTGGCGTCGGGGCCGCTGAAGACGAGCTTCACGCGGCGGCGGCCGCCGGGGCGCAGCTTGCCGTGGACGGCGACGCCGTTGCCGCTCAGGACCGAGTGGCCGGATAGGTGCAGGGACAGGTGGGACTCGACCCGCTTGGGCTCGTGATGGTGCAAATTCGTCGCCGCGGCCGGCACGGCGCCGAACGCCAGTGCGGTGGCAGCAGCCACCGCGGGCAGGAGGTATCGCATCTGTTCGCTCGCTTTCTCGCTGCCTACGGGGTTAGCTGACGGGCTCGCGAATGCCGGCAGGGCGCCGGGCTCTCGCTACGGGCGGCTCGCCGCCCGATTCGCCCCGGCCGCGGCAGCTGGAGCGCCGCGGCATTTGGGTCCCCCGCTCCCCGTCGCTTGGTGCGAGGGGACTCGGCAGATGGGATCGATCGTTTTGTCTGCAAACACCGTAGGGCGGCCCCGGGAGCGCCCGAGTGACGGCTCTCACACGCACGGGATCCGGCAAGGAACCGTGCAAATGGCTCTGGAATGCGAGGTGTCGTGCCTGCCTGTGCCCCTTCCCACCTGTGCGAAGATGGTCCTATGAAGGCCGAAAGACTGACCGGGCTGGACGCCTCGTTCCTGCACATGGAGCGCGCCGGCGCCCACATGCACGTCGCCTCGACGATCGTCTTCGAAGGCCCCGCGCCCTCCCACGAGGAGTTCCGCGACCACATCGCCTCGCGCCTGCACCTGGTCCCCCGCTTCCGCCAGAAGCTGCGCTTCGTCCCCTTCGACCAGGGGCGCCCGGTCTGGGTCGACGACCCGCACCTCAACCTCGATTACCACGTGCGCCAGAGCGCCCTCCCGGCCCCCGGGTCCGACGAGCAGCTGCGCAACCTGGCGGCGCGGGTCTTCTCCCAGCAGCTCGACCGCAGCAAGCCGCTCTGGGAGCTGTGGCTGGTCGAGGGCCTCAGCGACGGCCGCTTCGCGATCGTCGGCAAGAGCCATCACGCCCTCGTCGACGGCGTCTCCGGCGTCGACATCACCACCGTCCTCTTCGACCTCGACGCCGAGCCGCAGGGCTCGCCCGCCTCCACCCCGCCCTGGCTCGCCCGTCCCGAACCGACCGACCTGAAACTGCTCGGCGACGCCTGGCGCGAGCGTCTGACCAGCCCGCCGGAGATCGTCCGCGGCTTCCGCGCGGCGCTGCGCGGCCCGCGCCAGGTCCTCAAGGGCGTCGCCGACACCTCGAAGATGCTCGGCGCCGGCATGGCCGCGCCCAGCAGCGTCTTCAACGTCGAGATCGGCCCGCACCGGCGCTTCGCCATGGCCCAGGCCGACCTGGCCGAGCTGAAGCGGGTCAAGGACGCCCACGGCGGCACCGTCAACGACGTCATCCTCTCGATCGTCGCCGGCGCGATCGGCAAATACCTGCGAGCCCGCGGTCACGACACCGAGGGCCTGGAGCTGCGGGCGATGGTCCCGGTCAGCGTCCGCGCCGACGAGGAGCACGGCGCCCTCGGCAACCGCATCTCGGCGATGATGGCGCCGCTGCCCATCTGGTCCGAGGACCCGGTGGAGCGGCTGCAGATCGTCAGCGCCGAGATGGGCGACCTCAAGTCCTCCGGCCAGGCGGTCGGGGCCGAGATCCTGACCAAGCTGACCGACTTCGCACCAGGGACGATCGCCTCCCAGGCCGCCCGCCTGCAGCCCGCCCAGCGCTTCTTCAACCTCGTCGTCACCAACGTGCCGGGGCCGCAGTTCCCGCTCTACGTGCTCGGACGCCGGATGGAGTCGATCTTCCCGATGGTGCCGCTGGCCCGCCGCCAGGCGCTCTGCGTCGGGATCATGTCCTACGACGGCCAGGTCAACTTCGGCCTGATCGGCGACTACGACGCGATGGCCGACCTCGACAGCTTCGGCCTCGACCTCGAGGCGACCGCGGCCGAGGCCGTGGCGACGGCGCCGGCGAAGAAGCCCAAGCGCGGCAAGGCGGCGAAGGCCTCGTCCAACGGGGCCGGAACGCTCGCCGGCGAGCGCCGCTCCTAACGCCTCAGGGCAGCAGCCGGCCGCGGATCTCGAACGGGACCTGGTCGGTCAGGTAGCGCCAGTCGAGGCGGCGGGCGCTGAAGCCGTCGGCGTTGGCGTCGGCGTTGACCAGCACGGCGGTGATGCGGCTGAAGCGGCCGGGGTCGGAGAGCCGCACCGCCAGCCTGCCGCCCGCCTGGGCATAGTCGATCCGGGTCACGGCGTCGCCGTGGCGCTCGCTGCCGACCCGCCCGACCAGGGCCAGGCCGGCGGCGGCCCCGCCCGGGGCGACGGCGTTGACGACGACGGCGCGGCCGCTCCCCGCCCGCAACCGCAGCAGCTCGAAGGTGGTGTGGTTGAGCCGGCGGGTCAGCGGCGCGCCGTCGAGCGGCAGCTGGCCCTGGCGCGGCATGTCGGGGAAGAGCCGGCTCTCGCGGAAGCCGGCGCCGGTCCGCCACTCGGCGACCGCGGCGGCGAAGCGGGTGAAGTCGTGCCCGAGGTCGAAGTGGCCGGCGGCGCGCAGCGCCGATTCGTAGGCGTTGACGGAGAAGCCGCCGGGGCGGACGTGGATCGCCCGGGCCCAGGCCTGGCGCACGATCTCGGGGCCGTAGTGGCGGGCCAGCCACTGGTTCCAGACGGCGGAGCCGTACTCCTTGATCGAGTTGGTGGTCAGCGGCGTGTCCCAGCGCTTGACCCAGCGCCGCACGTAGCGCAGGTAGTCGTCGATGCCGTTGTAGACCTGGTCCTCCATCCAGACCGCGCTCGACTCGGCGAACCAGGGGTCCTGGAAGGCGTCGTAGCCGAACTGGAGGATGTGGTTGTACTCGTGGGCGAGGGTCACCTCGAGGTCGTGGCTGGGCGTGGTTCCCGGGAACTCGAAGGCGCTGTAGTCGTTGTCGAGCACCAGGTACCCGTGCAGGCGGCGCGGCAGCCGGTGCCCTTTGCTCGCCTGGCCGCGGTCGGGGGCGGCGTAGCCGAACAGTTCGCCGCCGATCTGCGAGAGGTAGATGTCCGTCTTGCCGTTCCTGCCCCCGCGGCGCCCGTCGCTCTTCGGCTCGCGCCAGCCGAGCTTGTCGTTCTCGACCTGGTGCACGTGTTCGGCTACCGCCAGCACGCGGCGGATGTAGTCGGGGACGCCGTCGCCGTCGCCGTCCGTTAGGTCCGGGGCGTCGATGCCCTCGGCGACCCAGTGCACGCAGAAGTGGGCGGAGCAGACGGGCGAGCGCGGCGCCTGCGGCACCGTGTAGGCGTTGCGGTTCGGATCGGGGTCGTCGGTCGGCCGCCCGCGGAGTTCGGTCGGCCGCGGCTTCGGCGCCGTGAAGGGCTTCTGGCTCGGCGACCCGAGGCTGGGCACGGCGGCGGCGAGGCCGCTGGCGGCCGAGGCAGGGGCGGGCAGGCCGGCGAGCAGCATCAGGGCCGCCACCGACAGACCGACGAGGTGGCGACGGCGGTCCCGCATCGGCGCCACCCTAGCGAGCGCTGCGGCGCGGCCGGTCCAGCGCGATCGGGATACTTCGGCGGTGATCGCCCGGAGCCGGCCATGCGCGTAGCCCTCGCCCAGATCAACCCGACGGTGGGAGACGTCGACGGCAACGCCGCCAAGGTCGCCGAGTGGATCGAGCGGGCCGCCGCTGCCGGGGCCGAGCTGGCGATCTTCCCGGAGCTCTGCATCCCCGGCTACCCGGCCGAGGACCTCTACCTGAAGCGCCACTTCGCCGCCGCCAACCTGCGCGCCGTCGAGGAGCTGGCCCGGGGCGCCGGGGCGATGACGGTGCTCGTCGGCTTCGCCGAGCCCGCCGCCGGCGACGACGCCCGTCACGCCCACAACTCGCTCGCCGTGCTGCGCGAGGGCGCCGTGCGCGGCGTCTACCGCAAGAACCGCCTGCCCAACTACGCGGTCTTCGACGAGCAGCGCTATTTCGTCCCCGGCACCGAGCCGGCGACGATCGAGGTCGGCGGCGGCGAGCGGGTCGGGCTGACGATCTGCGAGGACACCTGGGTTCCGGGGCCGCCGGCCCAGACCGAGGTCGAGGAAGGGGCGACGCTGATCGCCAACCCGTCGGGCTCCCCGTACCACCGCGGCAAGGGCCGCGAGCGGGCCGAGATGTTCGCCGCGCGCTCGCGCGCCTACGGCGCCGGCTTCGCCTTCTGCAACCTGGTCGGGGGCCAGGACGAGCTGGTCTTCGACGGCCAGAGCCTCGTCACCGGGCCCGACGGGGAGCTGATCGCCCGCGCCGCCCAGTTCGAGGAGGAGCTGCTGGTCTGCGAGGTTCCCGGCGCCGGCGGACCGCTGGCCGCGCCCCTGCCCGACCTCGACGAGGTCTACGCGGCGCTGACCCTGGGGCTGCGCGACTACGTCGCCAAGAACGGCTTCGGCCACGTCGGCGTCGCCCTCTCGGGCGGCATCGACTCCGCCCTGGTGGCGATGCTCGCGGCCGACGCCGTCGGCCCGGAGCGGCTCAGCTGTGTGGTCATGCCCTCGCCTCATTCCAGCCATGAAACCCAGGAGGACGCCCGAACTATCGCCGCCAACATCGGCTGCGAGCTGATCGAGATCGGGATCGAGCCGATGATGGACGGCTACGAGCGGGCGCTGGCCGGCTACCTCAACCCCGGGGCGGCACCGACGCTCGGCGGCGAAGGACCGCCCCACGACCCGGCGCGCCCCTCCGAGCCCGACCTGGCGGCGGAGAACATCCAGGCGCGGATCCGCGGCAACCTGATGATGGCGCTCTCCAACCGCCACGGTTGGCTGGTCCTGACCACCGGCAACAAGAGCGAGATGTCGGTCGGCTACGCGACCCTCTACGGCGACATGGCCGGCGGCTTCGCGGTGATCAAGGACGTCCCGAAGACGCTCGTCTACGAGCTGGTGCGGCGGCGCAACGAGCGCGCCGGCGGCGAGCTGGTGCCGGCCTCGGTGGTCGACCGCGCGCCCTCCGCCGAGCTCCGGCCCGACCAGCTCGACAGCGACTCGCTCCCCCCCTACGACCTGCTCGACCGCATCCTCGAGGCCTACGTCGAGCGCGACCAGGGGCGCGAGGAGCTGATCGGCGCCGGGATGCCGGCCGACGTCGTCGACGAGGTGATCCGCATGGTCGACCGCTCCGAGTACAAGCGGCGCCAGGCGGCGCCGGGGATCCGCATCACCCCCCGCGCCTTCGGCAAGGACCGGCGGCTCCCGATCACCAACCGCTTCGGCGGCTAGGCCGTTCCCAGGCCTGCGTCTGACGGCGTCCTCGACCGCTCAGTCGCGAGGCGCGCTTCGCTCCCTGCGTCCTTCTCAGCCCTGCTCTGGAATCGGCCTGACGGCAATGGTCATCTGCGCGATCGCGCAGAGCCTGCCGTCGTCGTCGACCACCTCGGCGTCCCAGACCCAGGTGGTGCGACCGCGGTGGCGGGCGCGGGCCTTGACTTCGGCGCCGCCCTGGGTGACCGGGCGGATGAAGTTGACGGCGATCGACTGACCCATCGCCATCATCCCGTCGCCGAGCACGGCCAGCGCCGTCGCCCGCGAGCAGATGCTCTCGACCAGGGTCGAGAGGACGCCGCCGTGGAGGAGCCCGACCGGCTGGCGCAGCTCGTCGCGCAGCTCGATCCGCACCCGCGCCTGGGCGGGATCGTCGTCGAGCCACTCGGTGCCGACCAGGGCGTCGAAGTGGGAGTGCAGGTCGCCGGCGTCCGCGCTCATCGCGGCCAACCCTAGCGGCGCCGAGGTTAAGGCTTGGCTGACCAGCGCCGCGAGGCCGCACCGGGCGGCCCGCTGGCCGTAGGGTTTGCGGGGGATGGCGCTCAGCGAGGACCAGAAGGCGATGCTGCGGCTGCTCGCGCAGCGCGAACAGGGCTACGAGGACCTGGCGGCGCTGATGGGGCTGAGCGTCGGCGAGGTCCGCGAGAAGGTCAAAGGCGCGCTCGACCAGCTCGAGGCCGAAGGCGAGGCGCCGCCGCCCCTGCCGCCGGAGCCGGAGCCCGCACCGCCGGAGCCACCGGCCCCCGAGCCCGAGCCGCCGGCCGCGCCGGCCCCGGAGAAGCCGGTCGAGCCGGCAGCACCGGACACCTGGAAGCTGGCACGGCCGCCGAAGCGGGCCGCAGCGCTCTCCTCGTCCTCTCCCTCGCGCCCGCGTCCTTCCCTGCTCAGCGGCAACGGCGCCCGCGCCGCGCTCGGCGCCGGCCTGCTCGTCCTCGTCGCGCTCGTGGTCGTGCTGGCGGTCAGCGGCGGCGGCTCCGGCGACGGCGGCACCGCCACCTCCGGCGCCGGCGCGGCCGAAGAAGCCGTCAACGCCAGCTCCAGCGGCGGCAAAGACGTCACCCAGGCCGTCCTCGAACCGGTCGACGGCAGCGACGCCAAAGGCGTCGCCGTCTTCGGGCGGGTCAAGAACTCGCTCGCCCTGCAGATCGAAGCGACGGGCCTGGCGCCGACCGGCAAGGGCGAGTCCTACACGGTCTGGCTCTACGACTCGCCGCAGAAAATGCTGCCCCTGGCCTCGACCACGATCTCCGGCTCGGGCAAGCTCGCGGCCCGGGTCGAAGTGCCGACCGAAGTGCTGGGCTACCTCGCCAACGAAACCTTCGACCAGATCGACATCTCGCTGACCTCGAACGCGACCCTGAAAGCCTCGCTGGCGAAGGCGACGCAGGAAAAGAAGGCCCCGGTCTACACCGGCACCGACGTCCTCCGCGGTCAGATCACCGGCCCGATCATCGGCGCCGCGAAGAAGTCCAGCTGAGCCCCGGGGGGCCGCCGCCTCCGGTCAGCCGGGGAGCAGCTTGCCCGGGTTCATGATCCCGGCCGGGTCGAGTCGCTCCTTCACCGCGCGCAGCAGCTCGAGGCCGGTCCCGCCCACCTCGGCCTCCATGTAGGGGGCGTGGTCGCGGCCGACCGCGTGATGGTGGGTGATCGTGGCGCCGCAGGCGACGATCGCCTCCGAGGCCGCCCGCTTCACCTGCCGCCACTGCTCCAGCTCAGCCCCCGCGCGGCGCCGGGAGATGAAGGTGAAGTAGAGCGAGGCGCCGTCGGCGTAGGCATGGGAAAGGTGGCACCAGACGATCGCCGGCGTGCCCTGGCCCTCGAGCGAGGCGCGGATCGCCGCGCCGACCGCCGCGTGCAGGTCGCCGAGACGACTCCAGGTGTGGGAGGTCTCCAGCGTCTCCACCATCGCCCCCATCCCGATCAGGGTGTCGCGCAGGTAGGGCCCCTGGTAGCGCCCGTGCTCCCAGGAGCGGCCCGCCGCCTGCCCGAGGTAGGCGGCTCCCCCCGCGCGCAGCGCCCGCACGGCGAGCGCGCGGCGGCGCGCCACCGACTCCTCCTCGCCCTCGAAGCCGACGACGACCAGGGCGCCGCCGGCGCGACGGCGGAGTCCCAGGTAGCCGCCGAAGAGCCTGCCGGCGACGCCGCGCGGGCCCGATAGCGCCAGCGAGCTCTCGGTCTCCTCCTCGTCGGAGACGCGGATCACGTCCGGCAGCCCGGATCCCTGGGCGAGGCCGCGGACGATCTCGGCCCCGGACTCGAAGCTCGCCGCCATCCAGGCCTCGTAGCGGCGGACCGGCGGCAGCGGTCGCACCCGCACGGTGACGTCGGGGATCACGCCGAGCACCCCCTCGGAGCCGACGACGAGCTCGCGCAGGGCCGGCCCGGCGGCCGTGTGCGGCGTCTCCAGCGTGCGCAGGTCGCCGGCCGGGGCGAGCAGGCGGACCGAGCTGACCAGCGAGTCGAAGCGCCCGTAGCCGCTCGAGGCCTGGCCGGCCGAGCGGGTGGCCGCGAAGCCGCCGATCGTCGCGTACTCGAAGGACTGCGGGAAGTGGCCGAGGGTGAGCCCCTCGCGGGCCAGCGCCGCCTCCGCCTCGGGGCCGCGGAGGCCGGCGCCGAGGGTCGCGGTGAGGGAGCGGCGGTCGACGGCGACCCCGCGCAGGGCACCGAGGTCGAGGCTGAGCAGCCGCCGGTGGGTGCCGCGCAGCGGCGCGACGCCGCCGACGACGCTGGTGCCGCCGCCGAAGGGGACCACGGCGACACCCTCGCGGGCGCAGGCGTCGAGCAGGCGCCGCAGGGCAGCGGCGTCGGCGGGCATCGCCACCGCGTCGGGGGCTGCATCGAGAGCGCCCGCCCGCATCCGCGCCAGGTCGGCGTAGCCGCGGCCGCTGGCATGGCGCAGCCGATCCTCCTCGCCGCCGAAGACCGCCTCCGCGCCGACCGCCTCGACCAGCGACGGCGGCAGGGGCTCGGCCGGCGGCAGCGAGAAGTCGCCCAGCTCACGCGCCAGCGGCCACGGCTCCAGCTCCCCGATCCGCTCGCGCAGCACCGCCAGCGCCTCGGCGTCGAGCTCCGGCGTCACCGCCGGGTCCCCCCACCCCCACCACTTCGCGTCGCGGCGCGGCGCGCTCACGTCAGCGCCCTCTCGATGCCGTCCAGGGCCTCGTCGAGGATCGCGCCCTGGCCGCGGCGCATCATCGGCGAGCCGAGTCGCGACATCCCTTTCAGCGACTGCACCGAGCTCAGGTCCACCTGGGTGCCGCCGTCGCCGGGGCGCAGCGCCACTTCGATCCGCGAGTGGCGCAGGTGGCGGGCGAACGGCGTCCCCTCCAGCTCCTGCTCCCAGACGTAGCGCTCGTTCTCGGCCGAGCTGAGGCAGCGGTAGTCGGCCCGGACCCCGCGGCCCTCGCTCGTCTCCAGCACCTTGGTCCACTGGCTGCGACGGCCGGAGCCGCGCTTCTCGACGTTCTCGACCCGGCTCACCCGCGGCCACCAGCGCGGCAGGCTGTAGGGGTCGGAGACGAGGCCCCAGACGTCGCCGATCGGGGCCGAGACCACTCGTCGCCGGTTGACCCGCGGCACGACGAGTGGCGGTCAGTCGCCCGCGAGGCGGCGGAGGTCGCGGACGAGCAGCAGGTGCTTGAGGTGGCTGACGGTCGCCGCCAGGCTCTCCAGGCTCTGCAGCGCCTCTTTGCGGCGCTCCGGGTTGCGAGAGCGCAGCGACGGCCCCAGCAGCGCTTCCAGCAGCTGCGCCTCGCGGTCGGCCGAGGAGCGGAAGACGCGCAGGTTGCGGGCGCCGACGCCGACCCGCGAGAGCTCGTTGGCGGCGCGGACGATCTCGCGATCGGTCTCG
>Ga0157375_10004285_pt1 | contig 12373 bp, 10 predicted proteins | sample M35metaG_FD_115311 | JGI IMG/M metagenome (GOLD analysis project Ga0157375, IMG submission 115311) | Miscanthus rhizosphere microbial communities from Kellogg Biological Station, Michigan, USA - M3-5 metaG | ecosystem: Host-associated > Plants > Roots > Rhizosphere > Soil | place: USA: Michigan...
AACGACGGATCCCGGCCTGGAGCCGCAGGCCATCCTCAAGCTGACCAAGGCCGGCATCACCGTCGGCTGGTCCGCTATCGCTGACAAATGGACACTGTTGGGCGGCACGCAGGCCGGGCTGATCCTACAGACCACCTTGTCAATGCTGGGACAATCTATTCAGGACATCGAACGCCTGGACGGGGAAGCTGCGGGCGGCAGCTCTGGAACCCTGAGCTTGAGCGGGGACGACGCGGCGTCACTGACGCTCCACGGCATATCGGGCGACGTGACTCCGTCACTTGTCTGGCGGGCCGCGGTGGACGCGGTCACAGCCCAGGCGGACGAAGTCCACGCAGCGATGAACGCCGTGGTCGGTCCGCATGCCTCCATGGTGGTGACTGGTGGATGGTCCCGCAGTACGGCACTCCTCGAGGCCAAGGAGCGCGCCTTCGGTAAGGTGCGGCTCTCCTCGGTCCAGGAGACCGGAGCCCGCGGAGCGGCCCTGTTTGGCGGAATGGCTGCGGACCTCTTTGGAGGCATTCATGACTTTCCGATGCAGGCCCACGCTCCCGTTGCGGCTGTCCCGCAGCAGGGCTCCCCCGCCGGCCCGGACACCACCTCAAAAGACAGGGTGCCGTCATGACCGAAATCGAAGACGCTTCCCGTCAAGACCAGCGGATGCTCTATCCGGAACAACGCCGGGAATTCATCCTAACCGTGCTCCGTACAGAGGGACGGGTCGACGCAACAGGAATCGCCGAGGACCTCGCTGTAACCAATGAAACGGTCCGAAAAGATCTGGTGTTCCTGGAACAGTCTGGCCTGTTGCGGCGCGTACATGGGGGTGCGGTGCCCGTCGGTCGCCTGACCTATGAACCCGCGGTTGCCAGACGCACCGGCTTTGCCGAAGAAAAGACCCGGATTGCCAAGGCGGCCATGGAACACCTTCCCCCGGGCGGATCAGTGCTGATCGACGCAGGTTCGACCACTGCGCGACTGGCGGATCTATTCCCCCGCGACCGGGAGATGACGGTTTATACGAACACGCTCACCATCGCGGCCTCCCTACTTGACCGTCCTCTGCTGACCGTCTACACGTTTGGCGGCCGGATACGGCCGCTGACGGCGGCCCAAGTGGACCACTGGGCTGCAAGGTCCCTCGGCGAGATCAATGTTGATGTGGCTTTCCTAGGAGCAAACGCAGTGTCCGTGGATCGCGGGTTGACTACTCCGGATCCTGCAGAGGCAGCCGTCAAGAGGCTCATGCTTTCTAGCGCCCGCAAGCGAATCCTGTTAACTGACCACAGCAAGTTTGGCTGCGTAAGTAACTGCAAGCACGCTGATCTGGCCGATATCGACCTCATTATTACCGACGAAAGCGCGGACAGCCGCGAACTGAAGGCCCTGAGAGCGGCGGGAGTCGAGGTGCAGCTGGCATGATCGTGACCGTTTCACCGAACCCCAGTGTGGACCGGACCATGCGCGTCGAAGCGTTGCCCCATGGAGAGGTTGTACGCAGCCTACGGGCCTACAGCGAGCCGAGCGGCAAAGGCGTGAATGTAGCGGTAGCCCTGCACTCTCACGAAATCGACGTCCTGGCGGTACTGCCCGCAGGCGGTTTCTCCGGCACCCAAATCACTGGAATGCTGGCCGCGATTGGCGTGCCTTACCTGGCCGTTCCCATCGCGGGCGAAGTCCGTAGCAACGTCAGCCTTGTGGAACCCGACGCTACAGTGACAAAAATCAATGAGCTCGGCCCTACGCTCGACCGGGCGGAAGCGGCATCCCTGGTCGCCGCGGCCCTGAGCGGCGTTGGCGACGGCGACTGGATGGCCGTCTGCGGGACCCTACCTGCAGGCGAAGTCGAGTCTATATATACAGAGCTGGTAGTCGGCGCACGCGTGCGGAACGCACGCGTCGCCGTCGATACCTCGGGCGAAGCCCTGCGGAAAGTGCTGCAGTACGGGCCGGACCTGATCAAACCCAACGCCAGCGAGCTCGCCGAGCTCACCGGCAGGGCGCTGGAGAACCTCGGTGACGTCGTCGACGCCGCTGCCGAACTCCGGCAACGAGGTGCACGGGCAGTCCTGGCCAGCCTGGGATCCGACGGAGCAATCCTCCTCGACGATTCCGGCTGCTACTACGGTCGCGCGCCGGTCGATAGCGTCGTCAGCGCCGTCGGCGCCGGCGACGCACTGCTAGCCGGATTCCTGGCCGGCGGCGGAAGCGGAAGCCAAGCCCTACGGCAGGGCATGGCGTGGGCGGCTGCCGCCGTCCAACACGAGGGCACCCTATATCGGGGCCAAGGCGTCCCGATAAAGGTGGAAATCAGCGACGATCTCGACCGTAACCGAGCCCTCAAGGAACCTTGTACCGACTGGTACCAGCCGGGAGAATGCCCCCTCTAGTCCCCCAGCAGTCTCTATGCCACGGCGGTGATCTTTACGCCCGCCATCTGGCTTGCACTCCACCAATTTGTGGCTACACCCTACCCAATTTAGGAGCATCATGGTTACAAAACGCGCTACGCGCTTCACTCTCATCTCCTCCCTGGCTGCCGCGACGATGATTGTCGCGACGGGATGCGGCGGGACAGCGCCCGCCGCATCCTCTTCCTCCAACGAAAAAGGCCTGATCGGCATCTCGATGCGGTTCATCGCCGGAAACTCCTGGCTGAGCACCATGTCCGACGGCGCCGTCAAGTCAGGCCAAGCCAAGGGCTACACCATGGAGGCGGTCGATGCGCAAGGAAGTGCGCAGACCCAGATCCAGCAGATGCGCACCTTCATCAACAAAGGCGCCAAGGCGATCATCATCGAACCCGTAGGTGACCGTAACATTGCCAGCGGCATCGAAGCCGCCAAGGCGGCCGGCATTCCGGTCATCGTCGTCAACGACAGGGTCTCGGACGAGCTCGCCGCGAAGGTCTCCTGCAACGTTCACGACGACGGCGAGGCTACCGCAGCCCTCGTGGGCGAGAAAGCCGCTGCCGCAGCCGTGGCGAAGAAGGGCGAAAACTCCACCATCAGCCTGTACATCCAGGCGTTGTTCCCCCAGGAACTGGTCACGCAGAGCCGGGAGAACGGTTTCATGGCCGGCTGGGAGAAGTACATGGCCCAGCACCCGAGTGTGAAGACCAAGCGGATCCCCAACAACTACGGCGAAGCACTGCCGGACAAGACGTTGGCCGCCATGCGCAACGTCCTCGCCGGCAACCCGGATATTGACGTCGTGTTCAACCAGACGGACGTCGTCATGCCCGCCGTCACCGAGGCCCTCAAAGGCTCCGGACTAATGGACCAGCAAGGCAACACGAAGGTTGTCATCGCCGGATTCGACGGCGGAATGGACGTCATCAAGAGCATGGCCACCAACCAGTCTTCACCTGTCGTCGCGGACGGTCTGAACCAGCCTGCTCTGCAGGCGGGCTACGCGGTGGATGAGGCGATCGCCGCCATGTCCGGCAAGCCGACCGGGAAGTGCACCGGCTCACCGGCCACGCGTGTGCTCCCCGCTCTCGCCGTCACACCACAGGACGCGTCCAAGTACGTGACCGAGGGCCTCGCCTTCGCCGGCCAAGAGTAAGCAGGAGCAATCATGACTGCGCCCGCTGAGACTGCCTCACGGTCACTGATCGCGGTGGCCGGGGTTTCCAAAGCCTACCCCGGCACTCAGGCCTTGAGTAATATCGATCTGCACATCATGCCTGGAGAAATCCACGGCATTGCCGGGCAGAACGGTGCCGGGAAGTCCACACTGGTAAGGATTCTGTCCGGAGTGGAAAAACCTGACTCCGGAACAGTCCTCCTTGACGGGGCCCCCGTCAGTTTCGACAATCCACATGCGGCCCAGCGGGCGCGGATCATGACGGTGCACCAGGAACTCAGCCTGATGCCACACCTTTCCGTAGCCGAGAACATCTACGTCGGCGAGCTGCCCCGGACAGTGCTTGGAACTGTCGACTGGCGGGCGGTCCGGTCGCAGGCACGCGAACAGTTGCTCCGCCTCGGGTTCGATCTCGACGTCCGGGCCCCCGTCGGTTCCCTGCCGATCGCGCACCGGCAGGCAGTGGAAATCGCCAAGGCTGTCAGCGGCAACGCCCGGGTGCTGATTCTGGACGAACCGACCGCTACATTGCCCCGGCACGACGTCCGCCAGCTGTTTGACCTCCTCAACCAGCTGAAGAACCTTGGCATCGCCATCATCTACATCTCGCATCATTTCGACGAAATGTATGAAATCTGCGACAAAATCTCCGTGTTTCGTGATGGCAGGCGGGTGGCGGTCCATGAGGCCGACGCCAGCCGCCATGACCTGATCCTGCAAGCAATGCTGGGCGGAGTAAGTACGGAACAGTCGGCGAAACTGCAACTGGGCTCCAGCGAGACGCCCCGCCTGGGGGTGGGCCGAACCGCCGGAGAGGTAGCCCTGGCCGTCAGGGGGCTCCGGGACGGCCATGACCTCCATGGCATCGACTTGACGCTCCATCGCGGTGAGGTGCTGGGCGTCGCCGGCCTGTCCGGGAACGGTCAAAGCCAGCTGGCGGCGGCCCTGTTCGGGGCGGAGAAATCGACCCAGCAGAGTTTCGAGATTAACGGCCGGAAGCGGCACACAGCGGATCCCGCAGAATCGATCAGGCTCGGCCTCGGGCTGTTGCCCGAGGAACGCAAGACCCAAGGCCTGGCGCTCACGATGTCCGTGACCGAGAACATCACCATGGCCTCACTTGCGAAATTTTCACCCGGGTTCTTCCTAAACCGGGGCAGAGAACACAGGGCCGCCGTCCGCATGCGGGACGCGCTGGCCATAAAAGTGGCGTCCGTAAGGCAACCCGTCGGCAACCTCAGCGGCGGCAATCAGCAAAAGGTTGCCCTCGCCAAGTGGCTGATCAGCGGTGTCAAGACGCTGATCATCGTGGAACCCACAAGAGGCGTGGACGTGGGTGCAAAGCTCGAAATCTATGAGCTTATCCGTCAGTTCGTGGAAGACGGCGGCAGCGTCATCGTGATCACCTCAGAAATCGATGAAGCGCTCATGTGCGACCGCGTGCTGATCCTCAGCCGTGGCCGGATCTCCGGGTCCGTGGACCGTGCCGAGATCGACAAACACGGCGAAGCCGCCGTCCTCAATCGATTCAACTGATCACCCAAGAACCAGTTCTAACAATGGAGTTGTAACTCGTGGCCCTCAATACCAGTCCAGTCCTCCCGCCTCAGCCCCAAACCTCCCGGCTGTCCGCCGCCGTCAATGCCCTCCGTACATTCACCAGCTCGCTTGGCTCCAAGGGATATCTCTTCGTGGTCGGGGCCCTTGTGCTTGCGGTGGGGAGTGTTCTTTCTCCCTATTTCATGACGTCGCGGAACCTGATAGCCGTGCTCATTACGGCATCGGTTGTCTCCGTGCTTGCCGTCGGCCAGTATCTGGTCATCGTCACCGGCGGCATTGATCTTTCCGTCGGGGCCGTAGCCGCACTATCCTCCGTCACTGTGGGGCTTGCACTTCAGGCAGGCGTCTCTTGGCCATTGGCGCTGCTGCTGGCGCTGCTGGTCGCTGGCTTCGTGGGCGTCTTCAACGGTCTGATGATCGTCTATGGAGGAATTACCCCGTTCATCGTGACACTCGCGATGATGAGCATTGCCCGGGGAGTGGCGTACATCCTGCAGACGGGGCGCCAGGTGGCCATCGACGATCAGGGTTTCCTGTCCGCTTTTACCGCCGATTTGGGGCCGCTGCCTGCCCCTGTCGTCATCGCCATGATCGTCATGATCGTCTTGGCCGTGACCATGTCACAGACGCGTTACGGACGTCGCCTTTTCGCGATCGGCGGGAACCCCGACGCTGCACGGCTTTCGGGTCTTCCGATCAAGCGGGACATCGTCGGTGCCTACTTCCTTTCGTCTCTGCTGGCAGGGCTCGGCGGCGTCATGATCGCTGCCCAGTTGACGGAAGGCAGCGCAATCATTGGCGAAGGATACGAGCTGAACGCCATCGCGGCCGTAGTGGTAGGCGGCGCGTCACTGTTCGGTGGCACGGGAGACCCCATCAGCGCGGTGCTCGGCGGCCTGATCATCGCCGTGATTCTCAACATCATGGATCTGCTTGGAATCCAGGCCCAGCCGCAGCTGATCGTCAAAGGCGCAGTGATCCTCCTCGCAGTGCTGTTCACCAGCGGGGTGGGAAACAAGCTCCCTGGTGCGATACGAAAGCTCGTGTTCCAGAAGCGCTACACCGAGAAGGGTTCCGACCTCCCGTCCGAAGGAAAGGAAAAGGAGAAGATCGATGTCGCCAACTAGCGATACAACCGTGACCCAGTGGCAGTTCCTCACGCAGGCAGAGGCCGAGACAATCGAGGCCGTCTGCGAACGTATCTTCCCGAACGACGACGGCAGGGCGGGTGCCCGCGATGCGCGCGTGATTGTCTTCATCGATCGGACCGCTGCGGACGAGGACGAAGCCTTGCGCCTGTGCTACCGAGAAGGCGTCCAAGCACTCAATGCCTTCAGCAACGACCTGTACGGGTCCCCGTTCGCCAAATTGTCCTGCGACGCCGCGGACAGCCTCCTGGAGCGGATCGAGAATGCTGAGGCCTCTTCCCACCCGGATGTGCCCCACCCGCTGGAGACCTTCTTCGCGCTGGTCTGGGAACACACCATCCAAGGCATGTTCTGTGACCCGAAGTACGGCGGAAACCACGACACACTCGGCTGGCAGCTGGTCGGCTTCCCCGGAGCGCAATGGGGCTACAACGCCGAACAGATGAAGCCCGGGTTCGACTCGACCACCATCCCCATCAAATCCCTGGAAGACCTACGCAAAGAATTGAGGGGCACGAATGCCTGAAAAAGCAGAGGCCATCGTCGTCGGCCTGGGCGCATCGGGCGGCATCATCGCTGAACAGCTGACCAAGGCCGGCGTGCGGGTCCTTGCCCTGGACAAGGGCCCGATGCACAGCAACGAGGAGTTCACCTTAAAGCATGACGAAGTCAAGTACTACTCCCGCGGCTCCCTCGTTCCCCAGCTGTCCACCGATCCGGTGACGTGGCGGCCGAATGAAGCGACCGAGGCCCAACTTCTGCCGTGGGCAGCCGGCGTCCGCGGCAACAGCGAACCGCTGCACCTGCCGCCGTCCATCGGCCCCGGCGGCGGAACGCTTCATTGGGGCGGCGCCTCCTGGCGCCACCGCGATTCCGACTTCCGTATGAAGTCACTCATCGAGGAACGCTTCGGGCCCGAGGCGCTGGACGGCGACTCCACCATGGTGGACTGGCCGATGACCTACGGCGATCTGGAGCCCTACTACGACAAGGTCGAATGGGAACTCGGCGTCTCCGGCCAGGCCGGGAACGTCAAGGGAATACACAATCCGGCAGGCAGCCCTTTCGAATCCGACCGCCAGCGCGAGTACCCGATGCCGCCTTTGCGACGGGCACCGGCCGACGACCGTTTCAAGGCCGCCTGTGAAAGACTCGGCTACCGCCCATTCCAGCAGCCCGCGGCCGTGGCCTCCACGGACTACAAGTCGCTGAAGGGCTGCGAATACTGCGGCTTCTGCCATGGGTTCCTATGTCACGTCAACGCCAAGCAGTCCAGCCGTATCACCTCGGTGGAGGCGGCGCTCCAGACCGGCAACCTCGAAATCCGCTCCTCCTCCCGCGTCTTCCGGTTGAACCGCGACGCGACAGGACGCAGAATCTCCGGCGTCTCATACTTCGACGCTGATGGCGTGGTGCACGAAGTTGAATCGGACCTGGTGGTTGTCGCCTGCTACGCCCTCGAAAACAGCCGGCTGCTGCTCGCTTCCGGCATCAACGCCAACGGACAGGTGGGGCAGAACTTTATGACCCACAGCTTCGGCTGGTGCACGCTCGTGTTGCCGGAGTTCAGCAACCCGTTCATGGCGCCCCTGGTTGCTGCCAGCGTGGTGGATGATCTCAACTGCGACGGCGTGCCGGACAACGACGAAGGTGTTCTCTGGGGATCCGTCCTCACGAGCATCCCCGGAGACCTGCAGCCCATCGAGGCCGCGCACAACCTGCCACCGGGCATGCGCCGCTGGGGCCGGGAATTCAAGGACTGGTTTTCCGAGAATTACCGCAAACTCATGGGCATCCACAATCAAATCCCGAGTTTCCCGACGAAACGGTACTACTGCGACCTGGACCCGGTGGTAAAAGACAAGTTCGGCCAGCCCGCGCTTCGAATCACCCACGACTGGTCCCAGCACGACGTTGCGGCGTTGAACTACTTCGAAAAAGTAAAGCGCAACATCGCCGACGAAATGGGCGCCACCCAGTTCTGGTCCGAACCCAACCCGCCGGCTTACCACCTCTCCACCCATGAAGTGGGCACCCACCGCATGGGCGAAAATCCCGCGGATTCCGTCGTGGACATCTACGGCGAGTCCCATGAATGCAAGGGTCTTTACGTGGTCGGAGGCGGACAGTTTCCCACGCTGTCCGGCTACAACCCCACTCAGACCCTGCAGGCCCTCGCGTACCTGAGTGCCGACCGAATTCTGGAGAAGGTATAGCGCCTCCGGGTGATGCTTCTCCAGACCAGCAAGACCATCTGTAAACCGAACAGTCGGCCTGTATCCGGGCCGACGATAGTGAAGAAAAAGAAAGAGAAGAAACCAATGGTTGACCCTTATTCCATCGTGGCCCTGTCCAACGTCGTCCACACGATCAAGAAGCGCGAAGACGCGATCGAAAACACGAAGCGCATCTGCGATTTCATGGACCCGGCCGTCATGGTCGCAGCCACCGACGGCGCACCCGTGAAGCTGGTAGTCCTGCCCGAGATGGCGATCCAGGGCATGTTGCCGGACTTCAAAGCCGGCAACAGGGAAGCCCACGAAGCATTCGCCATGACGATCCCCGGACCCGAAACTGACATCCTGGGTCAGAAAGCCCGCCAGCTGAACACCTACATCGCCGGTGAGCTCTACCTGGTCAAGGACGAGGACTTCCCGGGCCATTTGTTCAACGTGGCGTTCATCATCGATCCCAACGGTGAAGTCATTTACAAGCGCTACAAGTCCACGTCCGACGCCTACGAAGGCGGCGCGCTGGGCACCACCAACCCGCACGACATCTGGGACGAGTTCGTCGAAAAACGCGGCAACGGCAGCGTCCTGGACGCGTTCTTCCCGGTGGCCAGGACCGAGATCGGCAACATCGGCTACATCATCTGCCACGAAGGCGCCTACCCCGAGACCTCCCGTGGCCTGGCCATGAACGGTGCCGAGATCATCATCCGCGGCACCCTGATCGAACCGCAGGTCGGCGCCGGCATGTGGGACCTGCAGAACCGCGCGCACGCCATGTTCAACCAGGTCGTCGTCGTCGCTCCGAACCTCGGCCCGCAGCGCAACGACGACGGCAGCCTGTTCGACCTGTTCGGCGGCCAGTCCATGATCGTGGACCACAAGGGCAACGTGCTGGTGAAGCAGGCCGGCGTCAGCGGCGGCGACTCGTTCGTGAGCTCCGTCATCGACCTCGAGGCCCTGCGCCGCTCACGCAGCGCCAACGGCGTCACGAACTGGTTCAAGGACCTGCGCACCGAAATGTACGCGGGCATCTACGAACAGCCGATCTACGAAAAGAACCAGTATCTGACGAATCTCCCCGCCGAGGGCTGGCTGGCCCGCGAGGAGAAGCGCCGCGCAGGCAACATCGACAAGCTCATCGAACGCGGCCTGCTGGTTCCGCCGTCGGGCGGCTCCCGCTAAGAGAGCATCCACCTGGTCCAGTGACCAGATAATGCGGGCGCCCGGGTCACCGCCGGGCGCCCGCACCTTTTACCTTCCGTCGTCCTCCGAATTATCCGGAGCACCTGAAAGCGAGCCCCATGTACGCCGCCATCCTCCGCACCCACGGTCCCATCGAAAGCAACCCGCTGGACTACGTCGAAGTCCCCGAACCGACACCTGGCCCCGGCGAAATATCGATCGACGTACTGGCTTGCGGAGTATGCCGTTCCAATCTCCATATGATCGAAGGTGACTGGCTGCCGGGCACCCCGGCGAGCCTGCCGATCATCCCTGGACACGAGGTTGTCGGCAGGGTCAAAGTACTCGGCCCCGGCGTCACCAACCTGGCCGTGGGCGACCGGATCGGCGTCCAGCCCATTTGGTCCACCTGTGGTCTGTGCGTTCATTGCCTGACAGGGAACGAGCAGCGCTGCCGTGAACGCCAGATCACCGGTGAAACACGGGACGGCGGCTATGCCGAAGTCATGCTGGCGAACGCGGCCTACGCTTACAAGATCCCTGACGGGCTCTCCGACGCCGAAGCGGCCCCGTTGCTGTGCCCTGGCATAACCGCACACGGTTCAGTGAAAAAAGCCAAGCTTTCCCCGGGCCAGAAAGTGGGTATCTTCGGCGTCGGCGGCGTCGGACTTATGGTCGTACAGATGGCGTCCCTCACCGGGGCCGACGTTTACGCCGTCACCAGGAGCGCCGCACACCGTAGCCTGGCTGAAGAGCTGGGTGCGACAGCGTCCTATGTCCCGGCCGGGCATGAAGGCGGCCCGGTGCTGCCGGACGCCTCGCTGGACGCTGCCATTGTCTTCGCTCCATCGGATCATGCCGTGGCCGATGCCATCCGCGTGGTCAGGCCAGGCGGCCGCGTAGTCCTCGGTGTGGCCCAGACGGTGGGGCCCATGGACATCGGCGACGAAAAGACAGTGGTCGGCTCCGTGCTGGGCAGCCGCTGGGAGATGTCCGAGGTGCTGCGTCTTGCCTCCGACGGAAAACTACGCTCCGTACACAAGGACTTTCCCCTCAGTGAAGCCAACCTGGCGCTGTCGCGGCTGAAGTCCGGTGACCTTCTGGCCCGAGCCGTGCTGATTCCGGGCGCATGAACACCGACGCCAAAGTGCAACCGCACCGGTTTCTCGTCGTCGGACGCGGCTGGCGCGCCGACTTCTACTTCCGCATCGCCCGGCAACTGCCGGAGCTGCTCACCTGCGTGGGCGCGGTCACGCGGACCGCCGAAGGCGGAGCGGAGATCGAGCTGCAGTGGCAGTTGCCGACTTTCCGCACCATCGATGAAGCTGTCGAGCTTTTGCGGCCTGACGTAGCCGTGACCTGTGTTCCGCGGGAAGCCAACCCGGACGTGCTGCGGACCCTGGTCGGGCTGGGCATCCCTGTCCTGACCGAGACCCCGCCCGCGGTTGACGTTTTCTCGATGACTGAGTTGTGGAACGACGTCGGCCACACAGGACTCGTCCAGGTAGCTGAACAGCACCCTTACCTGCCTACATTTGCCGGCGTCCTATGCCTGATCGAAGACGGAGTCTTCGGCGAGGTCAGTTCTGCGTCCGTCTCCTGGACCCATGACTACCATGCCGTCGCCATCCTCCGGGCGCTCATGGACACTGGCAGCGATCCCGTACGTGTCCTCGCGACCGCCCACGACGTTCCTATCATGTCCGGGCCGGACCGAACCGGATGGCCCGAAAACCAGAACCTTGGGACCGAACGCCAGACCCTCGCCATTCTCGGCTTCGGCAGCAAGACAGGTCTTTACGATTTCACAGACACGCAGTGGTTCAATCCACTGCGTCGGCGGCAGATCCAGGTACGCGGAAGCCAAGCGGAACTGGTGGGCGACCAGCTCACGTGGCTGGCGGACGACGGCGCACCTGTCAGCGCCCCGATCGTGCGCCGTCAACTCGGCATCGACGGCAACCTCGAGGGCGCCGACCTGGACACGCTCAGCGTCGGGGGCCGGGTCATCTACCGTAACCCCTTCCCGGGCGCGCGGCTCTCTGACGAGGAGATCGCCATGGCCGTCTGCCTGTTGAACACCCTTCCAGAAAACCGTTCCGAGGGATACTCCCTCGCTGACGGTTGCCAGGATCACTACCTCTCCCTTCTGATTCATGAAGCCGCTGGATCGGAAGGGAGTTCCCACTCCATCCGTCAACCTTGGGCACACGCTCAGCGCTGCGGGGCGACGCGGTCCTGACCGCGCAACCGTGACCTTGGCAAATGCCTAGGGGCGATCACTCCACACATAACCAAAGGAAAAAGCATGAAAAACCGAACTCTTGGCCGTACCGGGCTGTCAGTCTCACCCGTTTGCGTGGGAACGAGCGCTCTGGGCAGCCACCCCAGCCAGTACGGTTACGAAGTCAGCACTGACACCGCCGTGGCGACCATCCGCAAAGTCATGGAAGGTCCATTCAATTTCGTCGACACGTCCAACGAATACGGCCACGGGGGCGACAGCGAACGCCGGATCGGCCAGGCCCTCGCGGAAGCGGGCGGTCTGCCGGAAGGCTTCGTCGTGGCCACCAAGGTAGACCCGATCGTCGGGACCACCGACTTCTCGGGAGACCGTGTCCGCCGGTCCGTGGAGGAGAGCCTTGAACGGCTCGGCCTGGA
>Ga0157375_10004287_pt1 | contig 12369 bp, 9 predicted proteins | sample M35metaG_FD_115311 | JGI IMG/M metagenome (GOLD analysis project Ga0157375, IMG submission 115311) | Miscanthus rhizosphere microbial communities from Kellogg Biological Station, Michigan, USA - M3-5 metaG | ecosystem: Host-associated > Plants > Roots > Rhizosphere > Soil | place: USA: Michigan...
ACCGTTTTAATAGAACTATCTAAAAATCAGCAATGAAAGGTGTTTCGGGGTGTTGCGCGGTGTATTTCTGTTGCGTGCAACACTACACCCTTATCCAAGGTCGGTGTCCCCATTTGACCTGAATCACTTCAACGGCGGAAACTTCGCCAAATCGAAAATGCTTTTATTTGCTACCGTTTTTTCTACATCCTGCCATTTGCGGGGTGCATCAATAGATAACAAAGTGTATTTGTCTTTTCCGATCAAAACATCATCCTCAATACGCACGCCGATGTCCCACCATTTTTTGTCGCATTTGCTTCCTGCGGGGATATAGATACCTGGTTCAACTGTGATGATCATATTTTCTTTCAGATTTCCGCCATACTCGCCTTTATCATGCACATCTAAACCTAAATGATGCGAAACACCATGAGGGTAATAAGTTTTTACATCTTCAGCTTTGCTAATAATACCTAATTTCAGCAGGCCATTAGCTAATACTTCCTCCGTTTTTTCCTCCAGTTGGTTATAGGACACACCGTCTTTACAAAGCTTAAATACTTCCTCCTGCGCATCATAAACCAGTTGGTAAATGGCTTTTTGCTCCTCGGAGAATTTACCATTTGCCGGAACGGTACGGGTAACGTCAGCTGAATAACCATGATATTCAGCCCCTACATCCATCAGCACCAATTGATTTTTTACCTCTGTTACATTATTTTCTTCGTAATGCAGAATACAGCCATTTGCCCCTGCTCCCACTATTGGTGGATAACCTTCATCCTCTGCTCCGTATTTTTTATGTACATATTCAAAAATGCCCTGCAACTCGCGCTCAGACATGCCTGGTTTAATAGCACGCATCACTTCCGCATGGGCTATACTGGATATTTCAACAGTTTTTTTTACCAGCTCAACTTCCTCAGGCTGCTTAACGCCACGTAATTGTTTGATATCATCACCATACATCACCAAGCCGCCGAACTGCGTATTAAATTTAACTTTCAGATCAGCTAATCCCGCAGAATCAGGCTTGCTGATGAATCCCTGAAGTATTTGATTGTTCTTGTAATCAGGAAGCTCAAATTTCGCCTTAAAATAATCCATGATACGGGGTATGTTTTTAGAATTGCCGTATTGAACAATTGTGCTCAAAGCACTTAATACCTCATTACTAATTTCGGGCACGGCAGCCTTTTGCTTGAACGCGTCATATAACCATTTCATATTCCCTTCATCCTCAGGAATCCCATTATATAAAACCGTACTGAACTTTTTCAGGTCTACGCCATAATTGACAAACTCTTCGCTGTTGTAAACCTTGTTGAACCCAAGCTTGCTTTTTACACCTTCCACTCCCAGCCGTTTGCCTGTCCATTGTTCCTGTCGCGGGTCGCGACTCTGAACAAAAAACAACTCGTTATAGTCACCATCCTGGCCGTGTTGCATAGCCTTGAATATGAACAGAATGGCACTGGTCTCTTTGTATCCTGAAAAATAATACAAATCCGGATTAGCATGATAGGCATAATTGACATCTTGAGAAAAAACACGCTCAGGGTATGCAAAAATGACCGCGACCGAATTGTCAGGCATCAGCTTCCGCAAAGCATCGCGCCTACCTGCATGAAATTCTTTGGTCAAATAGTCTTTTGGAAGATTTTCGGTTACGATCGGATTTGTTTGTGAAAAGCTTTGCAATGAAACCGTGCAGGCAAATGCAACGATAAATAAGGTTTTATAGATCTTCATGATATACGGATAAGTAAAGGCAATTTAGTGATAATATAAATTAAATTTTTCGGCGAATTACAAAAGGTGAATTTGCCATATGTACAACGCACCTGATGACATATCACCGGTTAACCGATCACTATAAGATCAACTATTCTGTAATCACCAATCAACTAATCACTAAATTTTATACCTTTGCCCAAATCCAACCAAAGATGCAAAACCCTACGCTGCTCGACGGTCAGAAATTTCAGATTACTATACAACGTCTATGTCGTCAGTTAATTGAAAACCACGACGATTTTTCCAATTCAGTATTAATAGGCATACAACCACGGGGCATATATCTTGCCAAACGTGTGGCTGAGGAACTGCGAAAAATACTACCGGGCAAAACTATTTTACAGGGCGACCTGGATATTACCTTCTACCGTGACGACTTCCGCCGCCGCGAATCACAACTGGTGCCAAATCAAACCAAAATCGACTTCATCATCGAAGGCAAAAAAGTGATCATGATGGATGATGTGCTCTGGACGGGTCGCACTATACGCGCCGCAATGGATGGCATGCTCTATTTCGGCAGACCTGAGAAGGTAGAGTTGCTTGTATTGGTTGATCGTCGCTACTCACGACACTTACCGGTAGCAGCGGATTATGTAGGGATAGAAGTGGATTCTATAGCGTCACAAAAGGTAGTAGTTAGCTGGAAAGAAACAGACGGCGAAGATAAAGTGGTTTTGCTGGCGGAAGCAAAGTGATTTCGGATTTCGGAATTTCGATTTCGGATTTAGATTTTAGAAATGGATAAAATTGAATTAAAACGTAGGACTAAAAGATTTGCCATCGACGTTATCAGGTTTATCGAAAAACTACCGAACAGTCGTGCGCTCAATGCTTTATCTAATCAATTAATTAGAAGCTCGTCGTCGGTTGGCGCGAATTATCGATCCGCATGTAGAGGTAAGTCGACTGCCGACTTTATAAATAAAATAGTAATTGTTGAAGAGGAAGCTGATGAATCTCTTTATTGGCTGGAGTTAATGGAGGAGTCGAACCTTGTTAAATCAGAAGATTTGATCGCTCTCAAAAAAGAGGCAGATGAGTTAACAGCCATATTCACAGCCATCGGTAAAACTGCAAAGGCAAATCAACAAATTAATAAATCAAAAAAATCATCATCAGGAAAATCCGAAATCGAAATTCCGAAATCCGAAATATAAAATGGCAGGACTCAGCACAAGGCACTTATTAGGCATAAAAGACTTAAACCGCGCAGACATTGAACTGATATTTGAGACGGCAGATGGTTTTAAATCTGTTTTGAACCGGCCAATCAAAAGAGTTCCTTCCCTGCGCGATGTGACCATTGCCAATATTTTCTTTGAAAATTCTACCCGTACCCGCCTTTCATTTGAGTTGGCTGAAAAGAGATTGTCAGCCGATGTAGTAAATTTTGCGGCATCTTCATCGTCTGTTAGCAAAGGCGAAACACTAATCGATACTGTCAACAATATCCTTGCGATGAAGGTGGACATGGTAGTGATGCGCCATCCCTACGCCGGTGCCGGTATCTTCCTTTCGAAACACGTTAAGGCACAAATAGTCAATGCTGGCGACGGCGCCCACGAGCATCCGACACAAGCCTTGCTCGATGCTTTCTCTATTCGCGAAAGATATGGCAACGTCGAAGGGAAAAAAGTAGCTATTGTAGGCGACATCCTTCACTCGCGCGTAGCGCTTTCCAATATCCTTTGTCTTAAACAATTAGGTGCCGAAGTAATGGTTTGCGGGCCCACTACGCTGATCCCTAAATATATCGGGGCTTTAGGTGTAAAAGTGGAGCATGATCTGCTAAAAGCCTTAAACTGGTGCGACGTAGCTAACATGCTGCGTATACAGTTAGAACGCCAGGACATCAAGTATTTCCCGTCACTGCGCGAATACAGCATGCTATACGGCCTGAATAAGCAAATACTTGACTCGCTGGACAAAGAGATCACCATCATGCACCCGGGACCGATTAACCGCGGCGTGGAAATCACCAGCGATGTGGCAGACAGCAAACAATCTATCATACTCGACCAGGTTGAAAATGGCGTGGCTATCCGTATGGCAGTACTTTATTTGCTGGCCGGGCAAACGCAATAATTTCCGCCGGATACTGTTCAATTGTTTTGTTGTCATAAATAGTTGAAAGAATTGATGAAAACCTTCAAGCAAGTCATCATAGCAACATTGTGCTTGCTTGCTGTTTCCGCATCTGCCCAAAGCATACAGCAGCATAAAAACGATTCAGTGTTTACGCTCGTTTACAAGTATTTTAACGAACGCCAGGCGGAATCAATCTATACGCTGGCGGGAGAGCTATTCAAAATGCAATTAAGCCCTGAAACATTTAAACGTATTGCCGATCAGCAGCTTTTCCCGCTTGGCCCCATCCGGCAATCATCGCTGATAAGCTTTCAGAACAATAAACTGAGCACCTATAAATTGGATTTCGATTCGGGTACTTTACAATTGCTGATGACACTGGACAAGGACGACAAACTGGAACTGTTTCTTTTTCAACCCTATAAGGAGAGTGTCGCGGATAAGCTTAAGCCAGTGCCCACATCTAATTTGATGCGAACACTGACCGATAAAAAAGTAGATTCAGCTGCAAGAAACTATATTCAGAAAGGAAACACAATTGGCTTAAGTATTGGCATTATAAAAAATGGCGTTACTCATACCTACAATTATGGTGAAACACAACAGGGAAACGGAATATTACCCGACGCTAATTCTATCTTCGAGATAGGCTCTATCACCAAAACATTTACTGCTACCCTGCTGGCATATTATGTTGATGAAGGAAAAGTAAAGCTGACTGACCCTATCACCATATACATGCCTGATTCGGTTGCATCGAATAAAGAGTTAAAGGGGATTACGCTTGAAATGCTCAGCAACCATACTTCCGGCTTACCACGCTTGCCGGATAACTTCCAGTTCCATTCCAGCGATCCGTCCGACCCGTATAAAGATTACACCAAACAACATTTGTTTGAATACCTGAAAACCTGCAAACTGAATAGTAAACCCAGCGAAACTTATGCTTATTCGAATCTTGCGGTTGGTTTGCTGGGAACTATTTTAGAACAGATAAGCGGGAAACCATTTGAAGAAATGGTAAAGGAGATCGTCTGCACACCATTGAATATGCAAAGCACCGCCCAGCATCTGAGCTATAATCAAAAGCAGCATTTTGTTACTGTGTATAATGAAGATGGCAAAGCTACTTCACCGTGGAGCTTTAATACGCTTGCCCCCTGCGGCGCATTAAGGTCATCAGTAAATGATTTGTTGCTGTATGTAAAAGCCAATATGGCGAAAACCAACACCAGGCTTTCCAATGCATTTGAACTTACCCACAAAATAACATTTAACAAAGACGCCAAACTTGGATTAGGATGGCATACCATTGTAGTAAATGGTGTGGAATATTATTTTCACGACGGCGGCACTTACGGTTGCAGTAGTTTCCTGGCATTTAATACAGAAAAAACCATTGCAGTGATAGTATTGTCCAACTCGGGAGTCAATACCAATGAGTTGGGAATAAACCTGATCAAAAAATTGCAATAAAAAACGCCGTTATAAACCATAACGACGTTTCTTTTGATCACCAATCTCCGGTCAACTGATCACTATTTCTTTGTTTCCGTCAAAGCCGCAGCTTTTTTACCGGCATCTTTCCTCACTGGCGAACCGTTTCTGATCTCTTCAGATGCTTTCTCTACCAGTTCATCGCCGGGATTAACATTGCCGTGTATCGCTATTTCATCATTGCTTTCAAGACCTTTCCGCACATCAACCCATTCGGCACGATTATTAATGACCCTGATCACAAATACTTTTTCGGTAGATGTTACCACAGCAGTCTTCGGAACAATCAGAGCGTCGTCCCTTGACGGCAGCGGAACATTTACATCGGCATACATATTTGGCAACAATTTGTTGCCTTTATTTAAAACATCCACTTCCAGACGCTCAGAACGCAATTTCTGATCCAGCGCACCGGCAAGACGTTTTATATGCCCGGTAAATTTTTCACCCTGCAAAGCTTTTACAGAAAATGACACTTCGGTCTTGTCATTCAAACCGTTGGTATAGTTTTCAGGTATCGATATCACCAAACGCAGGCGTTTATGATCTTCGACGACAAACAGTGGCTGGTTACCGCCACCTCCCGCAGGGCCAACATATGTACCGAGGTTGATGTTACGAACGGTTATCACGCCATCAAATGGTGCACGTATTTGCAAGTATTCCAAATTGGCAGCCACCACTTTGTATGCAGATTTTGCTGCTTCTACATTAGCCGAATCTGAACGCATTTTAGCCTGGGCCTGTTCAAGGTCATTTAACGACACGGTACCAGGCGTTTTGCTGGTGTTATACAGCCGGTCATAAGTCGCTTTGCTGGCAAACAGAATAGCTTTGTTTTGCTGTATTCTTGATTTCGCTTCTTCCAACTGTGAATTGATCTCAGGAGCTTCCAAAGTAGCCAGCAACTGTCCTTTGTGCACCTGCGAACCTATATCAACCAAAAGTGTTTTTACATAGCTGTTGATCTTGGCATAAAGATCAACCTGTAAAAATGGCTGCAATTCGCCCGGAACGGTAATACTCGAGCTTAGTTTTCCTTTTACAGCAGAAATCAGCGCCACAGTTGGGGTATCGAGAGCATTCTCCTGCTCCACCGTCTGTTGTTGTTCTTCCTTTTCTTTTTTATTGGGGCCGCAGGAAGTTAAAAGGCCCATACCTGCTACTAAACAGGCAAGACTAATGAGTGATTTATTTTTGAAGGCTTTCATGATGATGCAAAGGGACATAGAATTTACTTTCTTTATCTTCAGGGTCTAATGATACAGATTCGGTCGAGGTATTGCCTTGTACCCAGGCAAAAACCAATGGCAGTACAATCAAGGCAGCAAAAGTAGAAGCCAGTAAGCCACCAATTACAGCCCGGCCCAGTGGAGAAGTTTGATCACCACCCTCACCTAAGCCGGATGCCATCGGAAGCATACCCACCACCATCGCCAAACTGGTCATCAAAATTGGCCTGATACGCAAAGCTACAGCTTCGCGCGCCGATTTTAATGCATCACCATTGTGTTTGCGTAATTCTTCGGCATTGGTTACCAATAACACTGCATTGGAGATTGACACACCCACCGACATAATCATACCCATGTATGACTGCAGGTTCAGCGTAGCTCCGGTGCCCAATACCAGGAACAAAGCTCCTCCCAACACTGCCGGGACGGTACACAACACGACCAGCGACACTTTAAACGACTGGAAGTTAGCCGCCAGCATCAGGAATATCACCAATATTGCCACTAACAAGCCCGATTGCAGACTATCCAAAGTTTCGGTTAGCGTCTGGCTCAAACCACGAAGCTCTACCGTTAACCCACGAGGAGGTTTGCCCAAAGCCTGCAGTGCTTTGTTCACATCCGTAGTTGCTGTGCCTAAATCTTTTTTGTTGATATTGGCTGTAACTGAAAGAGTGGGAACGGAACCAATATTATCATTCTCGCCATTAGTAGTATCTACTTTCACTTCGGCCACATCACCTAAAACGGGTCTGGACTGATTAGCGACTATCGGTATTTCCCGTATATCGTTCAGGCTGGACATTTGGTATTCAGGCACCACCACCTGTACTAAATAGCTTAAACCTACTTTTTCATCTACCCAGTTATTTTTCTCCGTAAAACGCGATGAAGAGGTAGAAGCTGTCAAAGTCCGGGATATATCATTGACGCTCACCCCCAACTCAGCGGCCCGCACACGATCAATATTGATACGAATTGATGGGTAGCGGAACGACTGCGCTATCTGCACATCACGCAAATAAGGAACAGTCTTCAACTGATTGATCACCTTATAAGCATAAGCTTGATTCTGTTTTTTATTCTTTCCGGTTAATGCAATCTCGATAGGTGTGGGCGATCCCTGGCTTAGAATTTTATCCGTTAGTTCGATGGGCTCAAAAGTGAGCTTAACGTCAGGGAGGGCCTTTTTCATGGTATCCCTGATCCTTTCTTTCAGGTCATCCAGGTTTACTTTATAATTCTCATTCAGGCTCACCTGCATTACGGCTTCCTGTGGACCAGCCATAAACAAATAGATAGGATTGGTTGAGAAGGAAGACGGGTGTATACCCACCATGCTGGAAGATATGTTTATATTTTGCTTACCGCCCACCAGCTTTTCTAATATATGCAGTGTTTTAATAGTCGTAAGCTCTGTGCGCTCCAGCCTTGTGCCATCCGGGCCGCGCAAACGCATTTGGAAAGCGCCGGAATTTACTTTAGGCAATACATCGCGCCCGATAATAGTGAATAATACAGCTGAAAAACCCAGCGAAGTAACCACATAAAATATGACGACAAGCTTTCTGTTAGGCATCAGGAATTTGTCCATCATACCCATGTACCATTCCCTGAACTTTTCAAAGCGGGTAACCTTGCCATCGCCATGATGTTCCAATGTTATTTTAACAGCCTGTTCCTTCAGTTCCCACGCATTGTTCTCATCGTCCAGCACATGACCTTCTGCATAGTTTTTATCCTCATGCTCGTTCTTCATCAGCCAGTTAGCCATGATTGGCACAAAAGTTTGCGCCAGCATATAGGATGTTATCATGGAGAATGCAATGGCCATAGATAATGGCAGGAACAAAGCTCCCGGGATACCCTTCATGGTAATGGCTGGTGCAAACACTGCCAGGATACAGAAAAGGATCAGCAACTTAGGAAATGCTATCTCCTTACAGGCATCCCATATGGCAAGGGCTTTGGGTTTGCCCATATCAAAATGCTGGTGAATATTCTCGATCGTCACCGTCGATTCGTCAACCAAAATACCAATGGCCAGTGAAAGACCGCTTAGTGTCATGATGTTGATGGTTTGATGGAACAGCGACAGGAAAAATATCGCCGAGATGACACAGGTAGGGATGGTCAGGATCACGATCAATGCCCCTCGTCTGTCACCAAGGAACAACAACACCATTAAGCCAGTAAGTATCGCTCCTATGGCGCCCTCTTCGGCCAGGCTTTTAACCGCGTTGATCACATAAACTGATTGATCAAACACAAATGATAACTTAACATCCGGTGGTAGCAAGGCCTGGAAACGTGGTATAGCTTTTTTCAGATTCTGCACAACCTCCCATGTAGAGGCATCGGCTGACTTAGTGATAGGTAAATAAACTGAGCGTTTCCCGTTGATCAGGACATAACCGCTGGTAATATCAGCGCCATCTTCAACCTTGGCGACGTCACGCATAAATACGGTTTGTACGCCATTTTTTATCAAAGGTATCTCGCCAAAGTCGGATATCTTTTTAATGGTTGTATTGGCAGGCGTCAAATAGTTATAATCGCCAACACGCACATTCCCGGCAGGCGCATTCTGATTATTATCCCGCAGTGCCTGTACAATCTGATCAGGGGTTAAATTGTGTGCACGAAGCAACGTCGGGTCAACCTTAACAACTACGGTGCGCACGTTACCGCCAAACGGCGCCGGCGCGACGAGTCCGGGAATCGAGGTAAATGACGATCGCACATAAACAAGTGCGTAGTCTAATAATTCGGTATTGGTCCTGGTGGGACTGCTTAATACCAATTGTCCTACCGGTAGTGTCGAGGCATCAAACCGAAGTATGAATGGTGGCTGCGAGCCCTGCGGGAAGATTGCCTGGGCCCTGTTGGTGAAGGCCGTCACCTCCGCGGCTGCCTGTGCCATATTGGTACCCTCATAAAATGTAATTTTGATCAGCGTTAGCCCCTGTATATTCTTCGTTTCAATACTCTTAACACCAGACACGAACAGTAACAAGTTGACATATTGTTTACCGAAATAAACCTCCATCTGGTCGGGGGTAAAACCACCATAAGGGTGAGACACATAGATCACCGGTAGGTTAAGATCGGGGAAGATATCGATCTTGATGGTGCGGACAGCGTTGATCCCGAAAAAGAATAGGCCTGCCACGATAACCAATATGGTGATCGGTTTTTGCAGTGCGCCTTTAATCATTCCCATTTATTTGTGTTTTGTTTTAGATTAAAAATTATTGATGAACAGCCCGAAATCGCCTGTTGCCGCCGCTTTATATAATAACGCCTGCCATACGTTGTTATAAGCGATGTCCTTGTCCACTTCGGCACGGTTTAACGTATATAATGCCTGGGTAAAATCGACAATATTGGCGAGGCCGTTCTTATACAAAGTGTACTTCTGCACGTAAGCATCGCTGGCCGCTTTTACCTCTACAGGTACCTCATGATAATTCTTTAATGCGTTGGATATCCGTGTATCGGCCAATATTTGCTGGTCGCGCAATCGCTGGCTCACCAGGTTATATTCATTCTGGTATTGCTCCGAAGTAAACTTCTGTGACTGAACATTATAATGTACCCTAAACGGATTGGTAATATTCCACACAAATCCTATCCCGAACAGGTAATTATATCTTGTCGGATCGACCCCGCTGCCATAGCTACCGGTGTAAGCCGTTTGGTCGGAGCCATACGTCGAGCTAAAACCCGATCCTCTGCCCTGGTACACACCAAAAAAGCTAAGTGTGGGATAACTGAATGTTTTAAGGTATTTGGCCTGCTCATCGCTTACGCCGATACGGTCGCGATAATATTTTAGAATTGGATGATTATCCAGATTAACTGCCGGTTGCCGATCGGCATTATTGGGCGTTTTGGTTAAAAACACACTATCCAATAAGAAATTTTGAGGGCTTATACCCAGATAGTTTGATAGTTGGTTGCTTTGATCCTGCACTGTTTGCTGCGCATTGGTTAAGGCAATGCGGGCATTGGAAACTTCAGCATTCGCCAATGCTGAATCCACTCCGGGGTTCAGGCCATTCTTCACCCGTGCTACCACCACCTTTTGCAGGTCGAGGCTGCGGCCGAGGTTATCCTGCTGAGCTTTGGCCAATTGCTGCGCGGCCAACAAATTAAGATAGGCTGTTGCTACTCGCACCTGGTGTTGAAATTGTTCCTGTTCAAGATCATTTTCGTCTAGCGCGACAACTGATTTTTGCACTTTAACTTTTTCACGTGCACGCCCAAATGCGAAAAAGTCCCAATTGACGTTCGCAAGATAGAGGGCGCCAAATGCGGCGTTCCAGTTTTGATGCGACAGCGCCGGGCCTGATGAGGCTACGCTTAAGCCACGATAGCCATATAGGGGACCGTTTTGCCCGTTGATTGTTCCGTAATCCTGTTGTGCCGACAGGTTCACATCGGGCAGGTATTCGGATTTGGTTTCTTTCAAATAAGCTTTTGAGGCATTCAGTTGGCTGGCTTTAGCTTTAATGGAGGCGTAGTTGCTAAGCGCCAATTGCTCCGCATCCTTCATCGTTAACACTTTTTCCTGACCGCGTGCCTGAATGATGCTGAAAAAGCCCAGAAAAACATAGAGAAAATGCTTAAAAGGCGTGTTGACCATAGACGTGTAAATTTGACACGACAAAATTAGATATTAAGTGCTATATGAAAAAAATGAATTAATTTTGTTACAATCATTAAAAATACTAATAATGAACATAGCATTGCATCATTTCCGGTTAGTTGATACGATTTCGAAGGAGGGAACGCTAACCAAAGCCGCTAAAACACTGCATCTTACACAATCTGCCCTGAGCCATCAGCTTAGGGAGCTGGAACGCGAACTGGATGTGCAGATATTCGACCGGCAGGGGAAAAGGTTACATTTGTCTGACCAGGGGTACCGTTTTCTGCGGACTTCGGAGAAAATCCTTGCTGAAATTAAGTCGCTTGAGGAAGATATCACTAATTACAAAATGGGCCGCACCGGCAAGTTGACCATCAGTATGCAATGTTACACCGCCTATCACTGGCTGCCGGGCATCATTAAGTATTATAAAAAACGCTGGCCCGATATCAACATACAAATATTATCAGAGGCAACACGCCGTCCATTAGAATATTTAATGAACGGTGACCTGGATATTGGTATCATCCGTACACAGATGGTAAACACCCGCATACGTTACGAGCCTATTTTCGAAGATTGTTTGATGGCCGTCATTTCTAAAGATCACCCACTAGCTGAAAAAGAGGTGATAGAAATATGCGATTTTCAGGGTCAGGAGCTTATTCTGCCCTTATATGATCCTTCATACCAGGATACGCCGATAATTGAATCCTTGATTGAAGCTCAGCACGTAAAACCCAAAACACTGCACCGCATACATTATACCGATGCAACTATTGAGATGGTAAACGCAGGTTTAGGCATCACGGTAATGGCCGATTGGATTGTTGAACCATATCTTAAGGACAGGAATATCATTGTAAAGCCATTACATCACAGCATTTCTAAGCGTGTTTGGTTTGCCGCAACATGCAAGCAGACGCCTGCTATTCAAAATTTCCTGGAATGTTTAAAGATGTATTTTTCTGGTGCTGATATGAATACAGATGAGCCGATAGCGCAGCAATATACCGGGATCATGCCGGCTGCTTCTCCTGTCACACGGTTTAATGCCGTTAACTCGATACAGGATATAAAGAACTACCAGTACTGATGCTTGTAAGATGGATA
>Ga0157375_10004288_pt1 | contig 12369 bp, 7 predicted proteins | sample M35metaG_FD_115311 | JGI IMG/M metagenome (GOLD analysis project Ga0157375, IMG submission 115311) | Miscanthus rhizosphere microbial communities from Kellogg Biological Station, Michigan, USA - M3-5 metaG | ecosystem: Host-associated > Plants > Roots > Rhizosphere > Soil | place: USA: Michigan...
GCGTCGCCGGCCTGATACTGCTTTCCTTCGACGTATTCCATTTTCTCAACCGTGAACATCTGACAGCCATCGGTAGCGCCGAAATAATACAGACCGGTCTTCGGGCTATAGGCTGTGGCCGACCAATTGTGCCCGCCGCCTAGTCCCGGGCACGTCATATTTCCTTCGGGGGTCGGCTCGCGGTTGGCGATCAGGATCGGCCGTCCGTCCGCGCCGATACCATCGGCCCAGTTGACCTTGGTGTACGCCTTCGCGGTGAGGAACTTGCCCGTTGTGCGGTCGAGCAGATAATAAAATCCGTTGCGATTAGCTTGGGCGACGGCTTTGACCTTGGCTCCATTCACGGTCGCCTCGACCAGAACCGGATCGGCCACTGCATCCCAATCGTGCACGTCGTGCGGGGTCATCTGGAAATACCATTTCAGCTTGCCGGTGTCGGCGTCGATGGCGACGATGGCGCAGGTGTAGAGATTGTCACCGTTCCGGACCGTTCCGTCCATATCCGGGCCGGGATTGCCGATGCCCCAGTAGATGAGATTCAACTCGGGATCGTAGGTGCCGGTGATCCAGGTGGAGCCGCCGCCGGTCTTAAACGAGTTGCCACCCCAGGTTTCGATGCCGGGCTCGCCGGCGGTGGGAACAGTGTAGAAACGCCAGCGGCGCTTGCCGGTAGCTGCGTCGTAGGCGTCGATGTAGCCGCGAATCCCCCACTCGGCTCCGGCGGTGCCGACGACCACCATGTCTTTCACGACCAGGGGCGCGGCGGTGTTGGAATAACCCTTCTTGTAATCGTCGATAGTGGTTTCCCACACGACTTTGCCGCTCTTGGCTTCGAGGGCTACCAGCGTGGATTGGATGTTCACCTTGAACAAGCGGTCGCCCAACATGGCGAACCCGCGATTGACGGTGCCGCAGCAGAGGCCCAATCCGGAAGGCACGTAATCGGAATAGCTCCAGACTTTTTTGCCTGTGAGTAAGTCGACAGCCCAAGCGTTGTTCGATGGCCCGGTGAGGTACATCATGTCGCCCAGGACCAAGGGCGTGGTCTCATTGTTACCGGGAACACCGGTAGGCAGAATCCAGGCGGGAGCGAGCTGCGCGACGTTGGCAGTGGTGACCTGGGTGAGAGGACTATAACGCCAGCCGAAATAATTCTTGCCGTAGGAGAGCCAGGAATTGGGATCCTGCTGGGCCTTGGTCAAGGTCTCCGTCGTTACGGGCGCCGGTACCTGCGCTTGGACGGCGAGCGTTGCCGCCAGTAAAATCCAGCCGAGCTTCTTCATTGGGAAATCGCCTCGCTTCGCATCTTCTGTATGTAAGCTACTAGGTTGTCGATATCGGACGCGCTGAACATTTTGCCGTAGTCGGCGGGCATGGTGGATCGCATTTCGCGGTCGACGGAGATGACTTCGTCGCGCAGGTAGGTGCGCTCGTTTCCGGACTGATCGATCAGGCGCGCGGAGAAGTTGTCGAGCCAGCGTTCCAGTCCGGATATTTTCTGATGGTCGCGAGTCTCGACGGTGATGATCGCGAAACCCTGAGTGATATCGGCGTTGGGGTCGACGATGGATTCGTGCAGGTATTTTGCGTTGCTTCGCCGGCCGCCGCGAGTGAGATCGGGGCCGAGTCTTGTGCCTTTGGTTCCAATTTGGTGACAGCTTCCGCAATTGCCCTTCCCCCAAAACAGCGTCTCACCGGCGGCGGGATTGCCAGCGAGCACGGGCGCCACCGCGGACAATGAACGAACAAATGTAATGAGACGCCAAATCTGTTCGTTGCCGAGAGAGGCGAAGGACGGCATCTCGGTTCCTCGGACGCCCTGCGAGACTACGCGGAACAGGTCGGAATCCTGCCGACCGGCTTTGAAGACGCCACGCGTTAGATCCGGCGGACGCATTCCCTCGGCCTGTCCTTGGCCACCGGTGCCGTCTCTGCCGTGACAGGGCGCGCAAGACTGGGCAAAGAGTTTACTGCCGTCCGCTACGGCCTGTGCGTTACCCGCGAAAGGATTGGTAAGGGCTTGACCGTAACACAATCCCGGTGCGAGCGCTAGCAACCCGAGCGCCGGTTTCAACCAATGTGCAGATGCCATTCGTATAGATTATCAAGATGCGGAGAAAAGTGAAGGGCCCTACGCCGATGGCGGCGTTGGGCCCGGATAACTTGCACCTGACTAACGCTGCTTAAATGAGCTCGCTCATCTTCTCTTCGGCGGTCGGGAATTCCTTGCCAATCGGTGTTTTGAGCACTTCGTCCGCAATAGTCAGGTAGATATCGCCGAAGGAGTTGTGCGATTTGGTGTGCGTGCCGCCCTTGATCCCGCCACCGGCGACCAGCGCGGCCAGACCGTTGCACTTGTGGGGATTGGCTTCGGCGTGCTCGTGGATGTAGACGCAAGCGGTGTGATCCAGCAGGTTGCCATCGCCTTCCGGAACGGCCCTCATGCGCTGCAGGAAGTAGGAAAACTCTTCGACGTGCCAGCGCGTGATGTCGCGGAGAATGCGCTGCTGCTCGGGTGAGCCGGCATTGTTATGGGTGTAATCGTGATGGCGATTCGCCGACAGGCCCAGCCACGGGAAGCGCGTGAGGCTTTGGCACTTGGTGAGCATGTAGGACGCGACGCGCGTCTGCTTGGTGGCGAAGGCTTGGACGAGAAGATCGGACTGGATCTTCGCGATCTTCGGATAATCCGTCAGATCGGAGATGTCCTCAGGCTCCTTGAGATTCTTGCCGTAGTCGGGCGGCAGGCTGGCAATGGCGCGTTCCAGATCGCGCACCGAAGACAGGTGCTCTTCGAGACGCTGCTGGTCCTCGTGACCGAGGGCCGGTTTGAGCTCCGCTACGTCGCCGCCGACCAAATCGAGAATGCTTTCCTTACGGCCAACCCAGTCTTGATCTTTCTTCCCAAAGAGCCGGTCGAACAGATTCTGGGGAATCATCTCCGGAGGCAGCGCGCGATCGTAACCCGCCCAGCTCATATTACGGTGAACGTTCTCACCGTGCGATTCCTGCGCCACGCCGATCTGCAGCGAATGGAAGCGCGACTTCGCGCCCATCTTGGCTGCCAGGATCTGGTCGATCGACGGGCCGCTCGCGCCACGCCCCGTGTAGGCGGTGCCGGTCATGGATCCGCATAGTGCAGTAAAGTGTCCGTTGCCTTGTCCATTGAGCCGCGCGGCCACGTTGTCAATGCCGCTGACGACGTGAACATAGTCCCGCACCGGCTCCAGGGGAGCGAGACACGGCGACAGCTCGTAGGCCGGCCCTGTAGTCTCCGGAATCCAATAGCGTTCGGGAATTCCATTGCCATTCCACCAGATCATGAAGCGCGACTCAATCGCTTCGTCGCCCTTCTTGGCTGGAGCCGCATAGGCGGTGCCGTTGAAGTTGAACATCGCGGCGAGGGGCGGAAGCCCGATCCTTACTAACGCTCCGCTAGCGCTGATGCCACGTAAGAATTTGCGTCTATCGAGTTTCATTGTTATCTCCTCGCTTCAATGTTCAAACTGGAAGGTTTCGCGTTCACGGCTTTCGGGCTAATATCTTTCGGGCTCACGACAGGCACCACTTTTAGGTTAGCTCGTTCCGCTTTAAGATCCAATCCATCCAAAAACTGCGGCGTCCTGATCAGGCCGATCAACAGATCCTTGAAGTGGAAGCCAGAATCCCGGAAGGACGCGAACAACTGACCAACGGTGGCATCGTCCGCGGATGTCTCCATGCGGCCGTACGCATAACGGAAAATCTGGCGCACCATGCACTGCTGACACACCGTGCTTTGGGAAAGAATCTGCCCCAATTTCACCGAGTCAGAGAATGTGGAATCAGGAATTCCGCGAACCTCGCCGTTGGTATCCAGTGGCAGGTCGATTTTCTTGTCGGCGGAGCGCTTCCCGGTCTCGCTTTCGATCAGGATGGTCTCGTGCTCGCGATAACGGCCGATGGCGTCGAAGCTCTCGAGCCCGAAGCCGATGGGGTCCATCAGGCGGTGGCAGGAGGCACACAGAGGATTGGCCTCGTGGTTCATCATCCGAGCCCGCCGTGTGAGCGGCTTGTCCGCGTTAGCCTCGGGGAGATTCGTATCGACGTTGGGAGGCGGAGGCGGCACGTTCTGGCACAGCAATTGTTCGCGAATGAAGATTCCGCGCGCAGTGGGCGAAGTCTCGGTCGGCCCGGCATTCGCGGCCAGGAACGACGCCTCTCCCAATATTCCAGCGCGGTGGGTGTCAGCGGGAAACTTCACCATCTCAAACTCGCCGGCGGGAGGAGGCAACTTATAAAGCGTGGCTAGATCGGTGGACAAATACGCGTAATTGGCGGTGAACAACTCCATGAAGTTCTGGTTGTCCCACACCAGATGATCCAACAGCCGCCGGGTCTCTTCCACCATGTTGCCGGCCATCTCCAGCGAAAAGTCCGGGAAACGCTTGGCTTCCTTGGATGAATTCAGCACGCGGTCGAAGCGCAGCCATTGGTCGAAGTATTCATCGAGCGACTGGCGAGCGTGCGGATCGTCCAGCAGCCGCCGGGCGGCCTTCTCACGTCCCGCGACGGTGCGCAACTCGCCCTTGGCTGCGGCTTCCATGAGTAGCTTGTCGGGCATCGTGTTCTGCAACAGGTATGACAGTCGGCTGGCGACGTCGTAATCCACCAGGTGTCCGTCGGGTCCCGCTTCCATATGGAACAGAAAATTCGGCGACTGCAGCATGGCCTCCACGACTATTCGCGCACCCTCCAAAAACTTGCCACTGGAGGTTGCCTGCTTGCTAAAGGCGGCGGCGTAGCGCTTAAACTCGTCGTCGCGTAACGGGCGGCGGAAGGCGCGCCCACCGAAGGTGCGAACAAACTGGTCGCGGCACTTTACATCCGCGGGTCCGGTGGCCTTGCAGGGAATCAAGTTGTTGATGTCGCCCGCGCGGAAGGCATTCAGCGCGAGCTTCTCTGCCGAGGTGCTGTACGCGTCAACCAACAGTGGAGGCATCCCCTGATAACGCGTCTGGTTCTTGAAGCCGTCAACGTAATCTTCAGGCGGGAAATGCGCCGCCGGGCGGCTGTAATCGCCGAGCAGATCGCGCACGGTGTTGTCGTACTGACTGTGAGTCAGGCGGCGGACCAGATGACCTTGCATGGCCGATCCCGCGGTTTCACTCAGCTTGGTCCTTAGGGCGGCCAGTGACTGGTCGGAGTTCGACGCCAGATATTGGACCCATTGCGTGAGGACCTTCTCTTCGTCCGAGCCGGGCTTGATTCGCTCTCCACCGGTATGCGGAATCCGTTGGGTGGGCTTTTGCAAGATCAGAGAATGCGAGACGTCGGCGCGGTTCACAAGCGGTGCCAGCGAAAGGCCGAACATCTCAATCTGATCTTTACTAGCGTCCGCTTCGGGGAAGTGCACCCGCGTACCGGAAGCGACGCCGCTGGTGGTGTGGCAGATGCGGCAATGAGCGGCTTCAAGGACCGGATACAACTTAGTTGCGAAAAAGGTGGGATCAATCGCGGGACTCTGCGCCCACGCCGCAGGGGCGATCAACACCGATGCTGTCAAAAATAAAAGTGCGCGAATACCCTGCCGGTTCATGGTTTATTTTCTTCTTCTGCTTCCGCTGCTTTAGGTTTGGCTTTTGTGTCGACCGCTACTGGAATCGGTGCGGGCCGCCGTCCGAAGGACACGAAGCTGGCGGGTTTCTGCTTACGGAACGCTTCCACACCGGCTGGTGTCACTTTCGTGTCGGTCAAATACAGGAGTTTCAAGTTCGGCAGCGCCGCGAGGGTCTTCAGCATGGCATCGCCCGTCGACGTATAAGAAAGATCGAGATCGACCAGCTTCGGAACGTCGGCGAATTGCGCGGCCGCGGAATCATCCAGACCCTTACAATTCCATAGACTCAACCGCTCTAACTGCGGCAGGCTCTTGAGTATTTTCAATCCGGCGGGAGTGATTTTGGCGCCGCTGATGTCGAGCCGGCGCAACTTTGTCAGTTTTACTAACTTCGCCACACCCAAATCCGTAAGCTGAATGCCGCCGGTAACGCGGCAGTTTCTTTCTCCCATCGGCTCCCCGGTTCTGCCCAGGCTCACGCCGACGCCGAGGTTCAGATCTTCCAGTCCCGAAAGCAGCGAGATGGTATCCAGATCCAGGTCCGTGATCAAAGGCGTCCAGCAGGCACTGGCATTGCGGCGCTGGATTCCGTTAAAGCTTAGCTTCTTGAGCTTGGGCAGCAGCTTGAGAAAGTTCAGATTGGTCCCGGTGATCCGCGTTCCACCCAAATCCAGCTCTTCGAGCTCACTCAATGCGGGCAGGCTTTCCAGCCCCACATTCCCGATCATGGTGTGGCTTAGATCCAGAGACTTCAATCCGGTGAGAGTCGCCAGCGCGGGCATGCCCACGTCGGTGATGTCGGTGCCGCGCAGCACGAGCTTGCGGAGCTGCTTATTCGCACGCAGATAAGAAGTCGACGCGTCGGTGATGGATTCGGTGGCATCCAGAGTCAGCTCTTCCAGTTGCGGCAACTCACGCAGACGCTCGATGCCGACATCCGTGACATAAGTAAAGGAGAGGTTGAGGCGCTTCAGGCCTTTGATCTGAACCACGCGTTCTATATCGTTGTCGGTAGCCTCGGTGCGCGCGAGCGATACTTCAATGATGTTGCCATCCGGACCGCGAGTGACCGTGCCGCCCAGCGCTTCAATCGAGTGCGCGATATTGGCCTGCGGAGGATCGGCTGCGCGGGCAGTCGATCCAGCTGCAAGCACGAAGACAGCAGCCGCGAGAAGACGCTTCATATTGTTGTTCCTCACGTTCTCCGCTCCCGGCGCGTGGAATCCTTGTTCCAGTTAATATCGCAACCCTGCAGATTTTTCTTAAGACTCTCGTAGCCCTGCTGGGTGAACTCGGTGTGATACAAATCCATGTAATTCAGCTTGGTCATCCCGCTTAGCACTTTGACGGACGCGTCGGTGAGGCTGACGTGATCGAGGCGCAATTCCCTGAGGTCCGCGAGGCCCGCGAGCTTCGCGAAACCCGCGTCGCTGACGGCAGTGTACTCCAGGCTTAACGACTGCAAGTGGGGCATGGTTGCAACCCAATCCATAGCGATGTCCCCGACGCCGGTCTGGTTCAATCCGAGTCGTTTGATATTCGTCAGACCGCTGAGCGCCTTCAGACCGCCTTCACCAAACCGGCAGAAACTGAGATCCAGATCCTCAATTTGGGTGAGTCCGGCAAGGCCCTTGAGTCCCGCGTCGCGAATGTCATTGCCCGCCAGATTCAGGCGCTTCAGGTTTTTCAGGCCAGCCAGCGCGGGCATGCCCTTATCCGTGATCTGCGTGTATTGGATCGACAACTCTTCGAGCCCTGTCATTTTCCCGATGTGGTCCAGGCCCTCATTCTTCATGGGAGAGTTTGCTAGGTTGAGCTCGCGCAAGTTGGTGAGACTCTCAATTGCAGCTAGGCCGGGCCCCTCTACTTGAGTGCTGCCCAAACCGAGAGAGCGGAGGTTCGCCAGCGGCGTCAACTTGGACAGAGCGCTATCGGCAAGCAGCGTGTAGCCGAGGTCCAGTTTTTGCAGCGAGACGATCGACGACAGATGCGCGACGCCGACATCGCTGACTTCCGTATTCCGTAAATTCAAATCCGCGAGTTGCGGGAGCTTGGTCAGGATCTCGAGTTCGCGGTCAGTGATCGTGGTCGACTTGAGATAGACAGCGGTCACGTGGCCGTCCTTCATCTCGACTTTCCCGCCGATGGAGCGCAGCCATTCCGCGATCGCCGGCTCTCCCTTGGAAGCAACCGAATCCGCGCTCATGGTCCGCTTTACTTCCCCACTCGAGGAACCCTGGAACGCCACTTTGCAATTGGGGAGACCGGCGACGAGTTCTTTAACACCGGAGGCGGTGGCGCGGCTGTATCGCAGATCCACCGCGCGGAGTTGTTTCAGATTCGCCAGCTTCGCAAGGCCCGCGTTGGTGACCTTGGTTCGATAAAGGCTCAGCTCTTCGAGGCCGGTCATTCCACGGATGGCATCCAGCCCGGTGTCAGATACGTTCGAAGCCTGAAGATTCAGCCGCCGCAAGTGCGTCAATCCCGCCAAAGCCGCCAGCCCTTCGTCGGTGATCCCATCGTCCGCTAGATCCAACTCAGTCAGCTTGGTAAGGCCAGCCAGATTCTTGAGCCCTTCATCGGTGATGGAAGTACCGCGCAGATAGAGAGTCGTTAAGCCAGTCATCGACTTCAAGCTGGCCAAGCCGGCGTCATTGAAGGTTCGATCATAATTCAGGTCCAGACTTTCGAGGCCGGGGAAGGAGGCCAGCGCCGCGCCCGCCACGCGAGTCTGGCGGATGCGCAGGTTCTTCAATTTCGGCAGCGGCAGCAGCGCTTTGAGGACGGTGTCGTCGAACGGAATATAGGTCTGAACGGGCCGGCTTAACACCAGCGTCTCCAGCTCAGGCGAACCAGCAAAAAGACCCATGGTCGTCCGAACCAGCGCCACTGGCTGGTCATACCAGAGGCGTCCGTTAATATAAACTTCCTTGACGTGCTTGAGCGGCGGTAAACGCCGCAGTTCGTCATCCAGCGCGGAAGCCCATTGTGTAATCCCAGTGAAGTTCAAAGTTTGTACATAGAAGTTCGAAGATGGCAGGTCAGCGACATCGGAAATCGACCGGTGCTGTCCTTCGAGCACGACGCTCCCACCCATGCGAAGCATCCATTCGGCGACCAACCTATCGGGGGAGGCATCTTGCGCCAACGCGGGAACGACCATCAGTCCGAGCAGACAGGCAACGCCTGCTGTTTGAACCAGCCGCTTACGCGTGCCTCCCAAAAAATGTTGGCTAAATGCGCGCATTTCCAAGCTCCTCCAGGCAACATCGGTGAGTACGGATTTCGGCACAGCGCTTGCCCGCTACCCAGATTAACCGGAATCGACATCGAAAGCAAAGGTCCCCAGATGGCATAGGGCCATGTGAGTATAAGGAACAGAACGGCTTGGCTATGTGGCACAAAAGCGATACAATCCCGGAATGGACTCGTGCCCAAAAAGGAAACTTTCGATTCCAACCATCGCCGGTTTGGTGGTACTTAGCGCCGCTTTCTATGTTCTCGAAGCACAGGCGCCGGCGTCCGTATGGGACGGTGCGTACACGCAGGCGCAAGCCCAGCGCGGCGACGCACAGTATAAACAACAGTGCGCCGTATGTCATGGCGATGCCTTGGAGGGCGACGCGCAGACCGAGCGAGGCAAGCTGCTCAACCGGGTTCTTCCGCCGCTTTCAGGGGACGTGTTCAAGGGAAATTGGAATGGACGGCCGCTCTCGGATTTGTTCGACAAAGTGAGCAAGACCATGCCGCGTGACGATCCCGGAAAAGTCAGCCGGGCGGATAGCGCCGATATCATCGCCTACATGCTGAAGTTCAACGGATTCCCCGCCGGGAAAGCCGAGATGCCGGCAGATCCCAGCCTGCTGACCGAAACTATCTTCGAATCCGTCAAGCCGAAGAAATAAGTGAAGGCACAGGAACCGGGGCGCAACCGGAAGGCGAAGAATCGTGGCGTCCGGCCGCCAGCGGAGAAGGCGGTCGCGCGTCCGCCGAGCGAATACAGGCGTCACCTATTGGCCGCCTTAGCGCTGTGTGTGCTCACCTTGCTGGCGTATTCGAATTCGTTTGGGGGCGGACTCGTTCTTGACAATAAGGTCCTGCTTCTCGATCCTCGGATACGCGAAGCCACGCCAGAGAACATCGCTCTCATTTTTCAGCACAGCTATTGGTGGCCCACTGGCGAAGCGGGTCTGTATCGTCCCTTCACGACGCTTTCTTATCTCTTCAACTATGCAGTCCTGGGGGAAAGAGACCAACTCTGGGGATATCATGCGATAAATCTCCTGCTGCACCTGGGTAACGTTTTGCTGGCGTACGCACTGGCCCTGCGCCTGGTGCGCCGCTTCTGGCCATCCGTTTTTATCGCCGCGGTATGGGCGGTTCACCCGGCGTCCACCGAATCCGTGACCAACATTGTGGGCCGAGCCGATTTGCTGGCCGCGATGGCGGTGCTCTCCGGATTCCTGATGTACCTGAAGAGCAGCGAAGCCAGCGATTGGGCTCGCGGCGCTTGGCTCGCGGGGCTGGCAGCTGTCACGACCATCGGCGTGTTTTCGAAGGAAAGCGCGGTGGCGATTCTCCCCGCGATCGTCCTGTACGAATTGGTTTGGTGGAAGGAGCATCCCCGGCGAGAAGGATTGTGGCTCGGCTGCGCTGCGACGCTGGCGCCCATCGCCGTCATGCTCTGGAAGCGTTCCGCCGTGATGGCCGCATCGCCGCCCGCCGAGTTCCCTTTTACCGATAACCCGATCGTCGGAGCCGATTGGTGGATCGGCCGGCTCACGGCGATCAAGGTCATCGCCCGCTATTTGTGGCTGACGATTTGGCCGGCGAACCTTTCCTGCGATTATTCCTTCGGCCAGATTCGGCTCGCTCGCGGGGCTTCGGCGGACTGGCTCGCCTGCATCGTTGTGCTCGCCGTTGCGATTGTCATCGTTCTCCTCTATCGCTGGAATCGAACCGCCTTCTTCCTAGCGTCTTTCGCGTTTTTGAACTTTGTTCCGGCATCTAATCTTTTCTTCCCGATCGGCACCATCATGGCGGATCGTCTGCTGTATCTTCCGTCGCTGGGATTGCTCGCCTGCCTGGTTCTGGCGGTCTATGCGGTCGCGCAAAAAAACAAGTTCACAATGCTTGCTCCGGTTGCGCTGGGCGTAATTGTGTCCGGGTTCGCAGCCCGCACCTGGGTGCGAAATCAGGACTGGCAAAGCGAGCTCGCGTTATCCGCCCACGATGTCCGCATCAGCCCCCGCAGTTACAAACTTCACCAACTACTGGCGGTGTCGCTGTTTGAAGCGGACCCCCAAAATTCAAACATCGATCAGGTGATCGAGGAACAAGAGAAAAGCCTCGCGGTACTGGATTCCCTGCCGCCGGCGCTTAGCCGCCCCGACTCTTTTCGTCAGTCGGGTTACTATCGTCTCCTGAAGGGCGACCTTGAGCACGAGCGCGACGCACGGCAAAGCGCGGCGGACTATGGCATTGCCTTGCAGGCTATCGAGCGATGCATTGCGATCGACCGAGTCTCGCGTGAGAACTATCTCGCGCGGAGCGCGCGTCGGTCTTCCCTGGTCCGCGAAGGAGACGCCCAAGCCTACTTGTTGCTTTCTCTCGTGCACGTCCGGTTAGGCGACCCGGAAAAGGCTTACAGCGCGATTGACCAGGCGCGCGCACTGGATCCGCTGAATCCGCAAATTTACCGGCAGTTGTCGGCCGTCCTTGCCCAGCAGGGGCGCAACCCTGAAGCGGAGGTGGCGGTGATGCAAGCGACAGCGATCAGCTCTTTACAGGAAGGGAATTGGCAGGACGCGGCCGATGCGAGCGAGCGCGTTCTGCAAGTTAACCCGGCCGCTTATCCTTCGGCCTCTTACCTCAACGCGATGGCAAATCTGCGTCTCGGCCATCTCGATGCGGCGGAGAAGAGTGCGCGCGAAGCGATCCGCCTCGACAGCGCGCACCGCAATCCCAGAACCAGCTATGTGCTGGGGCTGGTGCTGGCCGAAAAACAGCAGTTTGGGGAGGCGGCCGAACTGCTGAACGCCTATCTGCGCGCGATCCCGAACGCGCCCGACGCCGAAACCGTCCGCAAGCAACTGGGCAATATCGAGAAATCATCCTTATCTCACAAAACAACTCCTGTCAATCCCTAAAAGACATTAAGATAGAACCTTAAAACATTGACTTCACGGTCAATTTTATAGTAAATTTGCTTATGCTTCGGGTCCGCTTCGATAAAGTACTAGAGTTGTACAAATTTTCCAAGTTGCTTAGTTTTTTGCTTCAAGGGGGTCAAATGAGGAGTTGCTTCGTCGCACTCGTTTTACTGGCGGTTAGCCAGCTCGCTTTTTCACAAGGTTTCGGAACTATCGTCGGGACGGTTTCCGATCCATCCAGCGCGTCGGTCGCATCCGCGAAAGTTACTGTCACGGATCCCGCTACGGGCACTACCCGGCAGGCGGTTACCAACGCCCAGGGCGGATTTGTTATTCCCGCGCTGCGGCCTTCCACTTACACGCTTACGGTCGAGGCGCCGGGTTTCAATACGTACACGCAAGGGAATATTCTGTTGACTGCCGATCAGAGCGCCACGGTCAACGTCGCGCTCGCGCTTGGGCAGTCAACCCAAACCGTGACTGTCGAAACCAATGTGGCGCAAACCGATACTTATACGTCGACCATTAAGGAAGTCGTCGACCAACAGCGAATCGTAGACTTGCCGCTGAACGGCCGCAATGCAGCCAATCTCACGACGCTGGTTCCAGGAGCGGTGA
>Ga0157375_10004290_pt1 | contig 12368 bp, 9 predicted proteins | sample M35metaG_FD_115311 | JGI IMG/M metagenome (GOLD analysis project Ga0157375, IMG submission 115311) | Miscanthus rhizosphere microbial communities from Kellogg Biological Station, Michigan, USA - M3-5 metaG | ecosystem: Host-associated > Plants > Roots > Rhizosphere > Soil | place: USA: Michigan...
CATCCCTCGGCCTGTTCCCTTTGCAGACCGTGCTGTTTTTGGGGGTGCGAAGATAGGATTGTGTAATATCCTAACCTAAGATTTGAAGGCATAATTTTTATCGGACCCTCATAAGATATTGTTTTTCAATAAAAATTTTGACGACAGTTTTTTATCGAAGTTCCCAGACTCATAAACCTGACCGGTAGGCCAATTTCATAAATTCAATCACCTCTTCATTGATGTCGTCTCTGCTCTGCATTCGAAAATGATGATTAAACTGGCTGGTTCCTGGCACCTGGGCAATTTTGTGAAAGCAAAGGTTATCAGGATATGCCTTATTAAATGGAAAGGTGATGTCGACAAAATCACGTCCGAGTCTTGTTATATAAGCTATCCGGGTCTTCGCAGCAACAGCGATCATAGACTTCGTCGGGTGTATTGTCACTTTACCAATCTCCTGGTAGCGTTGAACGAAATGCCAGAAAAGACCGACAGTTTGTGTTGTCTTTCCATTTAAGAAGTCACCCAACGTTTTGTCATTGCACGAATGTGCCTGGTTATTATTTACAAATTCCTGGCCGCAAAGGGGACATGTAAACATAGACGTAAATTAAATAATTAAGAAGGTAGTTGGAAATTGACCATTGTACGAAGGACTCTTTCAGAGAACATTTAGAATTGTAAAATAAACCTCGAAAATGCGAATGATTAACATAGGAAAGCGGACTGGCCGTGAAATCTAAACAATGTGACCGGGCGAACTTACAATTGGTTATATTGCTGTCATAAATACTTCTTGTGTCGGTTCACAGGTTAAATCGCAAAGAATTCGGCGACCCAAAAAATTCAGGCAACCTGATCTCCATCGAAGAAGCCCACTCTTTATTAAATGAATGGGTTCCCAATGAAAGACTACGGCTACATATGAAACAGGTGGCTGCAGTAATGAAGGCATGGGCGATAAAAAAGGAAGGAGCAAATGAAACCACGGCGTTGAAATGGGAAGTTTCCGGATTACTTCATGATGCCGATTGGGAAAAATATCCCGATGACCACTGCCGAATTATTATCGAAGAGTTGGAAAGACGCAACGTTGACCCGGATGTGATTCATTGCATTGCTTCACACGGACCAGGCTATTTTGGTGTGGAGCCGGTAAGCAATATGGATAAGATGATTTATGCCATCGATGAGCTTTCCGGGTTTGTTCATGCGGCCGCCCTCATCCGTCCTACGCGATACGAAGGCCTCGACGCAAAAAGCGTTCTAAAGAAACTTAAGACGCCCTCCTTTGCGGCCCAGGTAAACCGCGATGATATTTCAGATGCATTATCCCGTATCAATGTTACACTTGAAGAATTGGTTGACTTCATTATTGAACACCAGAAAGGAGTTCAGTAAGCTGCAAACAGGCGCAATTAAAAATTCGGTTTTGCTGCACTTTCAATTTGCTTTCTGGATTATTTTCAGATAACTTTCTTCAATCCAAACCGGTTGCTTATGGAGCCCAAAAAGCCACTGCTTTCATTTTGGCAAATCATCAATATGAATGTTGGTTTTTTCGGCATTCAGTACAGCTTTGGATTACAACAAAGCGCCGTGAACCCGATCTATGACTTTCTCGGGGCAAAACCAGAAGAAATACCAATACTAAACTTAGCGGGCCCGCTTACAGGGCTTATCATACAACCAATAATCGGAGCGTTGAGTGATAAAACATGGCACCCCCGGTTTGGAAGAAGAAAACCATATTTCTTTATAGGCGCTGTTTTATGCAGTATCGCTTTGTTCCTGTTTCCGTTTAGCTCAGAATTGTGGATGGCCGTCGGCTTGTTATGGATACTCGATGTAGGAAATAACACGGCAATGGAACCTTACCGTGCATTTATTGCAGACAAGTTAGATGCGACGCAGCAGCCGACAGGTTTCCAGGCCCAAAGTTTCTTTACGGGTTTTGGCCAAACACTGGCTAATGTGTCTTTGTTCATATTTCCTGCGATCATCATAGGATACACGGGTAAAATTCCAGACTGGGTCTTCGCCTCCTTTTTTGTGGGTGCCGTTTGTTCGGTAGGCTCAGTGTGGTGGAGCATTCGCAGTACACCCGAAATTCCACCCACAAAGGAAGAGTTGGCCGTTATTAATAAACGAAACGAAGGTTTGCCACACCCGGTTTTGCAGTTCTTTCTTTCTATGATCACAACCGTGATTGCTTATGCAACTTTGGCAATTCTCGTCATACCATCGCTTTTTTCAGGTGGGCGTATTGTCAGGAAACTTTTGCGATACGCCAGGGAACACAAATCGTTAAAGATAATTTTTGCGCAGAATATTGAAATTGTGGACGCCATTTCTGAAATGCCACGGGTGATGTGGCAACTGGCGCTCGTTTACCTTTTTCAGTGGTATGCACTTTTCTGCTACTGGCAAAATAGCTCGAAGAGCATTGCTTTATCTGTATACAAAACCACTCCCGAAAACCGGCCTCTTTATGAAAAAGCTGTAAGTCTCGCCGGCCTGGTAAATGGTTGGTATAATGTTGTCACTTTTCTCACAGCGTTTGCGCTGGTTGGATTTGCAAAAAAGTACAGCCCTAAATGGGTTCACTTCGTATGCCTGAGCTTGGCCGGAATTGGTTTCATAGCATTTCCGCATATTGAGAACAAAACGTTGCTCTTCTTTGCCATTACAGGGTTTGGCATCGGGTGGGCCAGCATGATGGGTATTCCGTACCTGATGGTAGTAAGTCAAATTCCAAAGGAGCGATATGGCGTGTACATGGGCATTATTAATATGATGATCGTAATACCGATGTTTCTTCAAACCATCACCTTTGGATATGTATTGAAACACTTCCTGAACAACAATCCCGGAAATGCAATCTTGTTTGGTGGTGTATTGTTGTTAATTGCAGCCGCCCTGACCACGTTGTTAAAATCCATTAAGCCTGAAGGTGAGATTCAATTACCGGCGGGAGGGGGGCATTAATACATTCAAAATGAAAGACAGTATTAAAATAACAGTTGTATTCTGCTTCAGTTTGCTGATGCTATTATCCTGTAAACTTAAAAAGAATGAAACTGTAGTCGATAATGTACCAAATAAAAAATGGTGGAAAGAAGCCGTCGTATATCAAATTTATCCAAGAAGTTTCAAGGACAGTGATGGAGATGGTATTGGGGATCTGAAGGGAATTATCTCAAAACTGGATTATATAAAGAGTTTAGGAGTGGATGTGGTTTGGCTGAATCCCATTTACAGTTCACCTAATGACGATAATGGTTATGATGTAAGTGATTACCGAAACATCATGAAAGACTTTGGAACCATGGCAGATTTCAATGCACTGTTGAAAGGAATGCATGAGCGCGGGGTAAAATTAGTAATGGACATCGTCGTTAATCATAGTAGTGATGAACATGAATGGTTCAATCAAAGCCGCAGTTCAAAAAACAATCCGTATCGGAATTATTATCACTGGTGGGACGCAGAAAGGGGGAAGCCAAACTATCGTTACAGCCTTTTCGATGTAAACCATGATGCATGGAAATATGATTCTGTGAGCAACGCTTATTATTTGCACTATTTTTCAAGGAAGCAACCCGACCTGAACTGGGAAAATCCGAAGCTTCGCCAGGAAATCTACAGCATGATGCGCTTCTGGGCCGACAAAGGTGTAGATGGCTTCCGACTTGATGCTTTTCAATTTGCTGCAAAGGATACAACCTTTCCCCCCTTTCCAAAAGGATTTGAATCAAACTTTATTCAATACTACGCAATGGTTGACGGGCTTCATGACTATCTGAAAGAAATGAACAGGGAAGTTTTTAGCAAATACGACGTAATGAGTGTGTCTGAAGGGGCCGGCAGGAATTTCCAGGATGCACATGATTTGGTAGATGAAGACCGCAATGAATTAAACATGGCGTACGCATTTGAAGCCGTGGACATTGCCAAACCTGAAGGATATAGTTTGCTTACGCTAAAAAATGTATTTACCAAATGGGACAGTTCCTTTGCGAAGAAAGGATGGTTATCTATTTTTCTTGCTAACCATGACCAGGCCAGAATTGTAACACGTTTCGGAAATGATGCGCCAGAGTTCAGGGAGCTTTCCTCAAAAATGCTTAACACCTTTTTGCTTACCATGCGTGGCACACCATACATATATAATGGTGATGAACTGGGAATGACCAATATCCGCTTTGATAAAATCGATGACTACAGGGATATGCAAACGTTGAATGAATACCGGTATCAAAAAAGTAAAGGCGCAAATCTCAAAGATTTCATCCACCGCTTAGGGTTTGAAAGCCGTGATAATGGCCGTACGCCATTTCAATGGGATACAACGACAAATGCAGGTTTTAGTACAGGATCTCCCTGGATAAAAGTAAATCCAAACTACACAACGGTGAATGCAACAGCCCAGGAAAAAGACCCAAACAGCATATTGAATTATTTCCGCAAATTGATAAAGCTGCGTAAAGACAACGACGTATTAATCTACGGAAAGTACACTTTATTAGACAAGGACAATCCTGATGTATACGCCTTTACAAGGGAACTAAACGGAAAGAAGATCCTTGTGCTGCTCAACTTCAAAAATAAAAATTCGGTCGCAAATACCGGCATTGACCTGAAACATGTAAAGCCCCTGATCAATAATTATACAACTGCGTCAACCAGAGAATCATTGCGACCTTACGAGGCGGTTCTATATGAATTATAAAATCATTGAAAACAGGGTGAACATATTTATGAAGCCGCAAATTAACCATTAAAAAATCCTAATCGGGATCGACATATATGAAAAAAATTTTGTGCATAGGCGAAGCATTGATTGATATGATCTGCACCGATAAGGGGAAATCTCTTTCGGACGGAAATAATTTTTTGAAAAAAGCAGGCGGTGCACCCACCAACGTGGCAGCTGCGATTGCTGCCTTGGGAGGAAATGTAGAATTGCTTGCCAAGGTTGGATCGGATCCCTTTGGCCGGCACCTCATTGATGTGATGCAGGAATTTAAAGTCAGTACCAAATGGTTATTGAGAGACCCGGAATATTTTACAACTTTTGCTTTTGTTTCACTGATGGAAAATGGCGAACGCGATTTTTATTTCAATCGCGGTGCCGACAGCCAGTTGAGTGTAAAAGATATAGCACATGTTGATCTTGCCGAGTTTTCGATAGTGCACTTCGGTTCGGCAACAGGGTTTTTGCCGGGACCTCTGCAGGCAGCTTACCAGGGGCTGCTGCAGCAGTGCCTGCAGCACGAAGTATTCATCAGCTTTGATCCCAATTACAGGCATTTACTTTTCCATGATAACACTCAAACATTCATTGATCAGTCATGGAATTTTTTAAAGAGTTGCCATTTTTTTAAAGTAAGCGACGAAGAGTCGATGCTCATCACGGGAAAGGCGACACTGAATGACGCAGCAGAAGCATTATTACAAAAAACATCTGCAGTCTTTGCTATTACATTGGGTAAGGAAGGTACCATGCTCGGAATAAACGGGCAGACAATTATCGTCCCGAGTATTCCAGTTAAACCGGTTGATACAACCGGTGCCGGTGATGCCTTTGTGGGAGCGGTGCTTTACCAGCTCAGGGCCTTTTCATTAAAACAAATCCAGGAATTGGAGGTCGCAAGTTGGAAAGATATCTTGCTAAACGCGAACAAGGCCGGTGCCAGGACCTGCGAATACATGGGAGCCATGGAAGCTTTCAAACACCTAAGCAGCAGCATTTTTAATTAAGAAGGTCATGTACAACCACGGGCTTCATCAGCACATCAATCAATGCATCAAAAACGAAGGACTCGACGTTGGCGGAAATGACAACCTGTTTTTTACGCGGTTTATGGCAAATGCAGCAGTCATTTTTGAGTTGTATATGGAATTATACGAACACCATCCTGGCGTAGAACAGCACTTTCATGAATTAGTGCAGGTAATCACAAATGCCCATGTCAACAGGCCTAACGCATTAAGAACAAGAGATGTTAAGAAAACAGAAACTAATCATTGGTTCCTGAGCAATGAAATCACAGGCATGAGTTTATATGTGGATCGCTTTTGTAAGAACCTAAAAAACTTAGAAGGCAAGCTGGATTATTTTGAAAACCTGGGTGTGAACTTTTTACACCTCATGCCGCTGTTTGAAAGTCCGCCCGATGAGAGTGACGGAGGTTATGCAGTGTCTGATTTTCGCAAAGTAGACAAACGATTTGGTACGCTGGGCGACTTGCAACAATTGCAGCAAAAGATGCAGGAACGAAACATGTACCTGATGCTTGACATCGTTTTAAATCACACGTCTCATCATCACGAGTGGGCAAAAAAGGCGAAGAAAGGCGACCATAAGTACCAGGGCTTCTACTATCTCTATAACGATCGAAGCATTCCCGTTCAATATGATCAAACGATGCCCAATGTATTTCCGGAAAGCTCACCGGGCAATTTTACTTTTATTCCCGAATGCAATAAATGGGTGATGACGGTATTTCATCACTACCAATGGGACCTGAATTATAATAACCCGCAGGTCTTTGTTGCAATGCTTGACACCGTCTTCTTCTACGCTAACCTTGGAGTTGACATTTTGAGGATTGACGCGCCGGCCTTTATCTGGAAGCAATTGGGAACAACCTGTCAAAACCTTCCACAGGCACACACCATTCTACGGTTAATTAAACAATGTGTCCAGGTTGCAGCGCCCGGCATGGCTTTGCTCGGCGAAGCTATAGTTGCACCAAAAGACATCATGCCATATTTCGGCACCGGTGAATTTAGAGGCCGGGAATGTGACGTTGCATATAACGCCACCCATATGGCCCTGGAATGGGACATGCTGGCAACAGGGGATACGAAGGTCATGCTTGCCGCACAACATGAAATATTGAAAAAACCATTTGGCACATCGTGGATCAATTATACGCGTTGTCACGATGACATTGGACTTGGTTATGAAGATTATATGATACAACAGGCGGGCTTCAAGCCTTATGAACACCGCAGGTTTTTAAAGGATTACTATTCCGGGAATCACCACGGATCACCGGCAAAAGGCGCGCTATTTTCAGTGAATCCAAAAACTGGCGATGCCCGCATCAGCGGGTCTCTCGCTTCACTATGCGGGCTTGAAAAGGCGATTGAAGCAAACGATGAAATTGCCATAAATCTTTCGATAAGGAAAATACTGTTGATGCAGGCACATAGTTTTTTCCTTGGCGGCATACCCATGCTTTTTTATGGCGATGAACTCGGTTACACAAATGACTACTCCTATTTGAATTATCCCGGTAAAAGCTACGACAATCGCTGGATGCACCGGCCGGTTATTGACTGGAAAAAAAATAAAAGAATAGATAAAAGCGGCAGTGTTGAAGAACGCATTTATTCGGGTACGAAAAAACTGATCAGCATAAGAAAAAAGCTGGAAGTTGTTGCGGATCATAACAACCTCATGTGGCTCACTCCCCACAATATCCACGTTGCAGGCTATTTACGCTCATCAGCTACGACTAAACTCTTTGTTATTTGCAACTTCAGCTCAGCCGAATCGTTTCTTACATGGTATGCTTTTAAAGAGCAGAAGTTGCAATCGACGGAGCTCATCGATCACTGGAAGGAAACCGTTCACGCTGTGGGGGAGGACAATGATTATCTTGTTATCGGACCTTATGAATTCCTTCTACTCGAATCAATAAATAAGAAATAGTTTAATTCCGCGCCCTGTATTTTTTTATTAATGCCAGCAATACTCCATTGGTCCAGCCAAAGCCATCCTGGCCAGGATATTCGCCACCACCTGCTTCAAGGTGCGTATCAACGACATTGTATTTTTCCATCAATTTTCCAGTTCTCTTAAAGACGTCGGTGTTCAGTCGAATCCAGCGTTCAGCAATTTCAGCTGCAAGGTCATTGTTTCCATAGTTTTCAAGCCCCACAATTGTCATCCATTGTAATGGCGCCCATCCGTTGGGAGCATCCCACTGCTGGCCTGTTGTTTCTAAAGTGGCGACTACACCGCCGGTCTTTACAAATTTCTCCTTGACAACGGCAGCAACCCTTTTTGCCTGGTCGGCAGATGCTATATTAAAAAACAACGGAGCTAACCCGGCAAGTGAAAATATTTCGGTTTGTGCACCGGTTGCCATATCATAATCAAAATAAAAATCCTGTTCTTCGTTCCAAAAATATTTTTGAATGGCTTGTTTTCTCTTTTCTGCCAGCGCTCGATACCGGTCAGAAGCCGCACTGTTGTTTAATACCTCGTGAGATTCCGCAATTAGTGATTCAAGGTGGTACAGCAGGCAATTCAAATCTACCGGAACAATTTCTGTGGTGTGAATAGTTGCAAACGAATCTTTGTGTTGAAACCAGCGGCAGCTATAATCCCATCCTGATTCTGCACCCGCCCTCAGGTGACGAAATAATATTTTCGGGTCCTGTTTCGATTCGTGTGACAGCTCCACATCCTCGCGATATGATTCAGGTCTTGGTGTATCGTGCTCATCCCAATAGCGATTCATCACTTCGCCATCGTTCATTTGCATTGTATGAAAAGCGGTCACATCGTTTTCTTCGGGTCCTTTTTCGCGCTTCATCCAAAAAGAATACTCCTTTACAAGCTGCGGTAAATAATCTGCAAGCACATCTTTGCCTTTTATACTGGCCAGCAGCTTAATCATCAACGAGTAAAAAGGTGGTTGCGAACGGCCAATAAAATAGCTCCGGTTGCCATTTGGAATATAACCGAGCGTATCAATGAGGAATGAAAAGTTCTTTACCATATTCTCCAGCATTTCATGTTTGCCTGAGGCGGCCAGCCCAAGCATGGTAAAATAACTATCCCAGTAATAGATTTCTCCGAAGCGGCCGCCGGGGACAATATAAGGGAAAGGAAGTGCAATGAGTGAACCGTTCCCGGTGTCTGGTTGTCTCGTCAATACAGGCCACAATGCCTCGATGTTATCTTCGACTGGGCTGAAATTATCACTTACGTAACCGCCGGCGCGCGCAACAGGGCTTTCAAAGTTGTCCAATATGAAATTTTTAAGATTGAACCCGGGCTGCTCTTTTTCCTGCAAATATTTTTTGACAATTATATCTACCGGGAACCGGGGAATACAATCAACGAATGTTTTGCCATCGGCAAAAACCCGTTTCATCTGAACATCATCAAACAGCGGCTGGCTGTTGTATATCTGTGATGGATCCATCCGTATTGCAAAATTTTGGTAACAACTTAATGTCCTGTCCCTACCCCTGGTACAAAATTTTTACCGGGCTTTTTCTGTTCCCTATAAAAGAAAAACAAACACAACATAAGGATCGCCATGGGAACCAAAGAAAAATAAAAAGCCTTGTGCCCACCGATATTTTTAAAAAGATAACCGACAAGTCTGGATCCCAACGTGCCTCCAACTGCAGAAAAGAACACAAGCAGCGAAGCCATGGGGCTGTGAAATATTTTCTCTGTGGCGCTTAATACAAATGAATTAATAAGCGGATAAATCGGTGCCAGGAAAAAACCAATCAAAGGAAAGACATAAGCTATTGCCGGGACATCACCGATTGAATGTATTTCGCGGGGTGCCAGTTTTTGCGTTTGGGGTAATACCAGTAGCACCATCAGCGCCGCACCAACAAGACAAGAATAAAGTATGGTGATCCAGGATATCTTCTTTACAAGCAGTGACGAAATAAACCTGCCCAATGCAATCGACAACATCAGGATAACAGACATATAAATACTCGTTCGCACTGGCAGGTGCAAAACCTTTTCGTTGAAAGTTGGCAGCCAGCTCATGATACCCTGCTCTGTCATCACGTACATAAAAGCAGCAACGGCGAAGACCACCACGAGTGGTCTTTTCAGCAAGCGCACCATTTCAATAAAATCATCCTTGATGCTGGTACCGGGTATTTCATAACGCACATTGAACTTCGAAAAAAGAAGGATAAAGAATGAAGCAGCAATTAACGCAGCCAGCACCAGGTAAATATTTAACCATGCTTTGGGATCCGTATCGCTGTAAAAAAGCGGGAATGCAATGAACCCGGATGCAATCCCGATCATAAAAAAACTCTCGATAGAACTCATTAAACTTTTATGCTCTTTGTCATTATTGGTGATGATCCCGATCATTGAATAAACGGAAACCTTGACTACCGCAAAGGATATTCCCACGCAGGCAAATAAAATTCTGACAGAAGTAAAGGAATCACCCCAGTACATGCCCAAACACCCGGCAAAAACTAGAATCAGCGCAATCAGCATTCCTTTCTTGTAACCGAGACGTGGCAAAAAGGATCCTACAAAAAATGAAACAAAGGCGATCGAAAGGTCTTTAAAGGCTTCCAGCGAGCTTGCTCTTACTTCATCAACGTTATAGGTATTGATGGATTTTTGGATCAGGATACCCACGCTGTTTAATAAGATCGCAAAAACAAAATAGTTGAGGAAAAGGCAAACTTTGATCCTGAAGTTTGACATAGCACTCGTTTATTAAGTGAATATAAGTTTTTCCTTATCGCAAATCATCGATCCAACTACCTGGCAGGTAATAAGATCAAACTACAACGTTTTCGGTGTAAAATTCGGGCGTGACAACGGGGGGCTAACTACACAATGGCCAGCTTTACAGCGACCCACCCTCTACCAATAAGGACTCAACAATTACTTCTTCCTGGGTTTCCTCGCTCTTCAAACAGGAAAACATCTGCGAAAAAGCCAGCTTGCCCAATTTATAGCCACTTGTTTCTACATACGTTATTTTGGGATCATACAAAGTGGGTATTAAACCATTGCTGATACTTATTACAGCAACGTCCCCGGGAACTTTAAGCTTTAGCTCATGTATAGCATACATAGTTCCCATGAGGTGCAAATCACCCATGCAAAAAATAACATCAGGTTTTTCCTCTGCCTTCATTGCCTCTAACACGATCCGTTTTGATTCAGCGCTCCCTTCGCAGAATTCAATTTGAATCTTTGGCGGGGATGATTGTGTTGCGAATGTTTCTTTCAATGAAGCACAGCGTGTTTTTGTAATACTTAAATGAGGATGGCCGAATAATGCCAGCACGCTTTTCTTCCTTTTCCGGATGATTGCTTCGGCAGCAATTCGTGCCGCTTCTGCATCAGCCATACAAACTTTGTGATACCCTTCTGCCTCAACTACCCTGTCCACAAAAATGACGGGGATTTTTAATTCTTCCAGTTTATGAAAAGGAGCCAAATCTTCCGTCTCGATTGAAACGGCCGCAAACAAACCCATGATCCGGTTTTTACGAAAAAGATGAAGATTGGATGCTTCGAGTTCGGCACTGTCACGCGATTGCATGATCATGACAGAATATCCATGGAGCCTTGCATCTTCTTCAACCGCGGCAATAAAAGAGTCATAAAAGTAATTATCAATGAATGGCACGAGAATACCCAGCACATTGCTTTGCTGCGTCCTCAGTTGTACCGCATAGTTGTTGGGCTCATATTCTAAAGCGAGCGCAAGTTCTTTTACTTTGGCTTTGGTGTTTTGGGATATATCAGGGTGATCCTTTAATGCGCGGGAAACGGTAGATATGCTAATGCCCAAAACTTCAGATAATTTTTTTAAAGTACTCTGCTGCATATCACTGACTAAAAAGCCGGTTAAAGGTAATGTTTTTCCTTCCCGCACAACAGGTGTTTAATATTTCTTTGTGCTGGGCTGGAATGTTCGCCAGCTATGCCAGAACTCCTGGTAGGCCTGCAGTGGTTTCAAAGAATAGCTGGTATCAATTCCTTTCCCATCTATTCTAAAATGTTTATTGTTTAATAGCAGCGTGTCGTTTACTATGGAAAGCTCAACGCCATGACGGGGAATTTCGAAAGCAAAAAAGCTTTTATCATCGGGGGCCAGGACGATGGCAACAGGCGTATTGCCCAATTTGTCATTGATGATCCTGTCCTGCTTCAACTGGTTCCAGTCATAAGCTTTCCTGTCTTTCCCGCATTTGACACCAATGACCCATGATTTATCTTTCCATGAAAGACTGTCCGTACGGGTCAGCTTATTCTTACTCTTGCCATTTTCGTATTTCATTGTTGTATCATAAGAACTAATAAATGCTGAATCAGCCTGCATGACCCGGGAGCCCGGATGTAGCCGCATCCATGTTACCATTGGTGTTTGGGTACTCAGCACTTCGGGCAATTGCTGCCCTTTCAGCTTGCCCGCAACGGCTGTCCCCGTGGCCTGTTGCCACCAGCTTTTCGTGGTTGCATCCTCGAGCATGGCATTAAAGTGGTCCATACCCACGAGCCTGAATGTTTCGTGTTTTCCGTTTATTACCGGTTCATAAACACGGCCTGTTCTGCAAACGGTACAATA
>Ga0157375_10004291_pt1 | contig 12368 bp, 16 predicted proteins | sample M35metaG_FD_115311 | JGI IMG/M metagenome (GOLD analysis project Ga0157375, IMG submission 115311) | Miscanthus rhizosphere microbial communities from Kellogg Biological Station, Michigan, USA - M3-5 metaG | ecosystem: Host-associated > Plants > Roots > Rhizosphere > Soil | place: USA: Michigan...
AGCGGCGGCCAGTAATCCCGGCAAAGTCGGGTCAGCGCCGCCTGCGCTCGCTCGGGAGCAGTTTCGTCGAGGGCAAAATCGTGCACCACACTCCAATGGGTCGTCATGAATGCCCCACTGGCGGTCGGAAAAGTGGTAATGCAATCGCTCAAAGCGTCGCGAGGATACCGACTTGGGTCACCGTTAGTCAAGCATCCGCTTGAAACGGAAAAATCGTGGAGGCGAGGGGAGTTGAACCCCTGTCCTGATCGCTCTCTCCGCGAGCTTCTACATGTGTAGCCAGGTGATTATTTTTAGGTGGTCGGACGTTGCACCGGCACACGCCGCCCACCGAGCGTCCACGAATTCCTTCACCGGCCGGCGCGGTCACTCCGCCGTCCGATTAGCCTGCTGTCCATGTCCCGGGCCGTAGCAGGCGTCCCGCCCGGGACATCGCAGTCAATTAAGCCGCGAGAGCGAGATCTTGGTGATCTGCATTTATTTGTTTTGGTCCGGATTTTAACGAGGCCAACGAACCATCCTCGACATGCCGCCTGCGCTTCAAACCATCAGTCGAAACCAGTACGCCCCCTATTTGAGGAGGCTTTACGATAGCTCTTGGCATCCGAATTTCAATCCCGCCCTCGAGCGGCAGCATTCGTGCTCGTGCTCGTAATCGAGGGGCCGGCCCGACGAGGACGAGGGCGAGAGCGAGGAACGAAAACCCTTTCAGCAAAAATCCTTGCTCGCGGCCCGGCTCTGCGAGACGAATTCTCCATGCCGGAGCTGCCCGATTTCAAGAGCTCCATCGCCGTGCTTGTTTCCAGCTGTGACAGGTTCTTCGATGCCTGGCGTCCGTTCCACGCTTTCCTGCAGAAGTTCTGGAGCGATTGCCCGCTCGAAATTTTTCTAATCACGAACGAACTCGAGGTCCGTTCCCCGCGCCTTCGCTCGCTCGCAATCGGGCCCGATCGCGGTTGGTCGAGCAACCTGCTCGTTGCGCTCGATCAAATCACTCACCCCTACCTGCTCTATCTGCAAGAGGACTACTTCTTGACCGCGCCGGTCAACCGCGCGCAGCTCGCGCAAGATTTTGCCGAAGCGATTGAGGCCGGCGCCGCGTCGCTCTGCTTCCGCGCGCGTTCCGAACCGGATGCCGGTTTCCAACCGCTCAACGATCGCTTCGGCGTTGTCCCGCTCAATTCCGATGGTCGGACTCGCTGCCAGGTCACGCTCTGGAAAAAGAGCGCGCTCCAGGAAATCCTGCGCCCGGGAGAAACGGCCTGGAATTTTGAAGCGCGCGGCAGCGCACGCACCCAGGTGATGCAAATTCTTTCCTACCGCCGCCGTGAGAATACACCGATTCCCTATCTCATGTCGGCCATCTCGCGCGGATTCTGGATGCCGGAAGCGATCGCGCTTTGTCACGCGCATCGTGTGACGATCGATCCTCTCTTTCGGCCGATATATTCGCCGCGTTCCTGGCGGCGGCATCTCCGCCGCTGGCTGAGCCAACGGCCTTCCATCCAAAAAAACGGCGTGATCGATTTATCATGAAGCGCATTGTGAAGTGGAACGTGAGCAGCCGTGCCCGCCAACTCTCCGGCGGCGACGCGCTCGTCGTCTCAATACCGAAAAGCGGCCGCACCTGGGTGCGGACATTTCTCTGCGCGTATTTCTGCGAGAAGATCGGCCAGCCCTTCACCCTTGAACCGGAACAATATGAAGGCGTGCCCCGCCTCATCTACACGCACGATCTCTTCGAGCAGCGGACGAAAGCCGATCGCTGGGACAAGCTGCGCGGCAAATATTTGATTCCGCAACGCGAGCGCTCTCGCCTTCCTGTCATTCTCCTGGTGCGTGACCCGCGCGACGCTTTTGTTTCGCTCCATGTCCAGCTCACCCGCCGAACGAAGGAAACCCCTGACGAGTTGAAACGAAAATCTGCCGGGGAACTGCTGCGCGACCCCGCCTTCGGGATCGCCTCGATGGTCGAGATCATGAACAACTGGCTGGCCGAATGGTCCGGGCGCGCGGGCTTTCTTCTTCTGCGTTACGAAACCTTGCGCAGCAATCCGGCTCCCGGTTTCCGCGAACTTTTGCAATTCCTCGGGGAGCGGCCTGTGCAGGAAAAAGTTTTTGCTCAGGCGCTGGAATTCTCCGATTTCAAACACATGAAAAAACTGGAAGGGGCCGGCGTCTTCCAATCCAAGATTCTGCGCGCGGGCGATGCGCGCGACCCCGAATCGTTCAAAGTGCGACGCGGCGAGGTGGGCGGCTACGGACAGTATCTTGATGCGGCCGACCGGGATTACGCGACGAAGGCGATGCGGAAGCTGGACCGCCGCTTCAATTATTCCGCCTAACGAGAAAAGGCCGGGTCCAGGGGAAGAGAATTGATCATGGTGATGGGCGTGCAGCGCTCCGGGACCACGACGCTCTGTAATTCGTTAGCGCGGGACAGAAATTTGACCAGCTTTCATCAGAGCGTCGACAATGCCATTGACCATCGCTATCAACTCCGCCCCTCCGGGAAATTGCTCCCCTTTTAAACGCCTCTTCTCGCACGCTCGAAGAGCCTGCGACGGAGTACGCGGCTTATGATTTGCGTGTAGTCTGGATTTTATCGCGATCCGGTTAACGCCCTTTATTCCATGCAGCGCACGAGATGGCTGCCGCCTGCTCAAATCGACGCCGCGGATCACTTTCTGGACTGGGAGAGCCGTAATCGCGTGGCCCTGCGATTCCACGCGCAACACCCCGCGAAAATCGCCATCATCCGTTCTGAGGAGTGCTGCACCGATCCGCAAGTCTTCCGGAGTTTGTGCAGATGGCTGGGGGTCGCCGGCACATCACTCTTCCGCACGCTTTTGTTTCGCTCCCTGTCCAGCTCACCCGCCGAACGAAGGAAACCCCTGACGAGTTGAAACGTAAATCCGCCGGGGAACTGCTCCGCGCTCAGGTGATCAGGCGGGGCGGATTACCCTAAAAATTCGGTCGCCAAAAATTTTGCAAAAAATAATGCTTGCAATGTCTACTAGTGCCATAGAGTATTAATCCATACTGAAGTAGTAGACATTCAACCAAGGACAAATATGAAATCAATCCTGACTGAAATTGTTCTCTCTGCCGGGGCGACCGTTTTTTGGGCGCTAGCGCTCCCGGCCGCGATTGTCGCTTTTCCTGCGATCACTCTCTACGAAAAGACCGCAAACCTCCTCGCTCGAGGAACCGCAGCTTCAGAGTGCAGGAGGCCTGCGCCTCTGACCGCCTGAATCTTTAATTCTTTCGAAGGCTCGAAACGGCAACTCCAACATTCCGACCACACATACCATGATCATGTTTCGCCAGTTGCGCCCGGAGATAGAGCGACACACGAGAGAATTGACTCTGCTCAATCCAGACGGCTTGCGCGCAGAGCCCGCGACTGAATTCGTGAGTTGCATGCTCCTCTTCCGCAGCACGGTCACCATCCACACCAAAGGCAAAAAGTATCCGGCTGACCGCATCCTCGAAGTATTGCTCGCTGACCTGAGTTGCGGAGACACATTCGTGCTCGAAGCCGAAGGTCCCGATGCGGGCCGTGCGCTGGAACGGATTGCCAGGCTGCCAATGTTTCTCCCGGAACGATCGGAAACCCGCAAGCGCCGCTGAAGCCAGCGATGGGAAGCTTTCGATTGAGCATGGGGATTGTCGCCGGGGTGGAAGGCATGGCTCATGCTTTAACATTAATCTATACTGAATTGATATACTTTATTTCGAATATGAAAACTATTCTGACGGAAACGTTCTCGATTATTAAAGTGGGTCTGTTTTGGGCGCTGGCCTTGCCGATGGCAGCGATCATTTTTCCAGTCGCCGCAGGTTGGGAAAGACTCTGTTCGATGATCTCACGGGACCCGATCATCTCGAGATCCTTCACATCGCAGCAGCTCCGCCCCGCCCCGCGCTAAAAAATCATGCGCGTCAGCGTCTGGATGAGCGCGGCGCTCGGGGAGCCCGAGTGCTTTTCGCGCCTGGCAGTTCGGCCGATAGTTTGCCGGGGGTAGACAATGGACCCTCTCCGCGACTATCCCAATTTTACTGATGCCGCCCTTGCATACTTCATTAGGAGGTTCCCCTCCCACCCGGACCACGCCGCCGCCGTGGCTGAGGTTGAGCGTCGTCGCAAAGACGGAAATCACCGGAACGAACCTGAGAGGGAAAACGGAGTTCCGAGCGGCAGAGGATTCTTGATATGGGCTATTGCCGGGATTGTAATCCTTGTGCTTACAATTCTCTTCTTGCTCCTGCCGATTTCGACGGCCCGGATCGATCGTGAGCCCCGTCCGATAGTATTCTTGGAATCCTCATCGTTGGCTCACAAATCGTCGCCCTCGGCGAAAGGTTTCACCAGCGGCGCGCGTTCACCCAAACCGTCCGCGACAGACACGCCAGTGCCCCAATCGGCGCTGGAATTGACGCCCTAAATTCGAACAGTGATTGTCCAAGTAATCGAAATCCAACCCTTTCACTCTGGATGGCAGGTTCGTGGAGTCCAAGCCTCGGCGAGTTTTCCGTTTTTCACCGGACCGTCCGCTCTTGAACACGCGATCGAGTATGCTTGGGAAGGCACCGCACGGCGCGCCGGAGAGATTCGTTACTGTCGCGGAATGGTGAAATTATTGGCGCAACGGCCTTTGAGAAAAGATAGGGAGGACGTTTTGCGGAAAACTTGCCCCAGGCTTCTACCGCAACTGGCCGGCAACGTCTCGCGGGGGCTCGAAGTTATTCTCGAGAAGTTGGTCAATTAATTCTACCACTCCTTCGCCGTGGGGGCGGACGGTGACAAAATCCGCCCTTTCCTTGAGGGTTGGCAATGCATTCGCCACCGCGATGCCGCAGCCACAGATGCGCAAAAAAGCGTGATCGTTCTCGGCATCTCCCACTGCGATGACTTCGCGCGTCGAGAGGCCCATGCGCGCAAGTCCGGAGCGGAGCCCCGTCGCCTTGTTAACTCCCGTCTGCAAGATCATGACCGAGCCTTTGTTAAAGATCATTTCCAGTTCCAGACCCATCGCCTTGATCGTTTGAAGCACCGCCACTTCATGCGGCTCCACCGTGGCGACGATCACCCGCCCGACCGCTACCGGGATTCCCCGCGCCCTCAGCTCGGCTACAAATTTTTCGGGAGGAGGTTCCGATAGGAGGCTAACCCTTCCGGTATTCGGCCAATAAAGGAGCGCGCCGTTTTCGGCCACGACCAGATCACACAGGCCGATATCGGGGAAAATGTCCTTTAGTTCCTCCAACTCGCGACCTGTCACCAAGACCAACTTTTTCCCAGCTGCGCGCAGCCGGCCAACGGCGGCGAGCGTCTCGGCGCTGACCGTACCGTGATGTGCCAGGGTGCCGTCGTAATCGGTCGCAAGCACTTGATACGGCCTGATCATGGGGCAGGAAGTCCGAGTTCCGCCATCTGTGCGGCCAGCCATTGGGCCGCATTCCAAGAGTAGACACTATCGCGCAAGCGGGCCAAACGAGCGCGACGTTCCACGACCGGCATATCGAGTGCTGCTTCGATTGCGCGAGCGGTTCCTTCGATATCCAGGGGACAGACAAGCAGGGCATTCCCAGCAGTGGTTGCGGCCACGCCAGCCGTTTCGGAAATAATCGCGACACCCGGTCCCTGGGAAACGATCGCCCACTCCTTCACGACGAGATTCATTCCATCTTCGCGCGAGTTGGCCAACAGCACATCGCATCGTTCCATCCCCGCCAGCGCCTGCTCGCGATCGTTCGTGTAGAAGACCTTGATGGGGTCCCCTCCGCAATCAGGCGCGAAACGCGTATTCACTTCGTTAATACTCGCATAAACCGCGTCGCGGTAACTGCGATAGACGCTCAAGTCCGTGCGCGAAGGGACCAGGAAGGCAAGAAAGCGAACTTTGGTGCGAAGGTCGGGTCGCATTTCCAGCAAGCGCCCAAAGGCTTGGAAACCAATGATCTGATTCTTGCTCGGATCCAGTCGATCCACTCGAATGATAATCTGCTTGCCAGCGACCGTGCCGCCTAACGAGCAGACTAGCTTCTTCCGCGCTTCCGTCACGGCGGGCGAGTTCATGGTTTGTTCCACCGCAGCGGGATCGGTGCTCGCGGGGAAAGCGCGCACGCGGACCAACCGCCCATCCCGCGCCACCACTGTCGCGTTCTTGTAATCTACCGTTGCCCCGAGCAACTCTTCGCAGCAACCCAGAAAAGGCCGCGCATCCCAGTCGGTCTGCATTCCAACTACATCAGCCCCCAGCAGGCCATGCAGAATGGCGTCTCGCCACTCCCGCGGGATGAGCTTAAGCGTGGCGGAGTCGGGGAACGGGATATGGGTAAAATGCAAGCTCGGAACCCCAGGGAACATTTCACGCAGCAGGGCAGGCAAAGGATAAAGGTGATAGTCCTGGATGAAAAATGCGCGTGGCTTTATGTCCGATTGCCGGATCGCATGAGCCACACGGCGATTCGCCTCCAGATAGCCTTCCGTCCAGGCGCGATGACGTTCCGCATCGAGGGACGAATAACCATGCTGGCCGACGAGGTGATGTTGCAGCATCCAAAGCACCTCGTTGCTGATTGCGCCGTAGTAATCTTGGTAAATCAGCGCCGGCAAAGGCACCGGGACGATGTGGTGCTCGGGATCTGTTTGATCCGCGGCCGTGGTAAACAGAGCCGCGCGCGACTCTGTCGTCGGAGGCAGCTCCGAGACGCAACAAAACCAGCTCACATTGGCGGCGCGGGCGAGCGGATCGATCATGCTCACCAAACCCCCGGAAGCAGGCCTCACAATCCAATGTTCATCTTTCCAGACGAAGTCGTTAGGGCCACGATTGGAGACAATGATAAGATTGCCCGTCTCGCTCACTCGTCCCTCCATTTCCGAGCAATCGAAACTGGGATGCGCCCAAGACGCCTCTGGGCGCGGCTCCGGTTACTTCGCGAGCCCGGGCCGTGAAATCTGATCACGGCATCGTGCCATGCCAAAAAATTATTCAAAAAAAATGCTTGTCATCTCTACTTTTCTAGTAGAGTATTGAATCCATATCAAATTAGTAGACATTAACTGATGAAAAATATGAAATCAATCCTGACAGAAACTGCTCTGCTTTGTGAGGCGATCGCATTCTGGTTAGTGGCTCTCCCGGCCGCTCTGTTTATTTTTCCTGCGATCACTCTTTGGGAGGAAATTGGGAAGCTCGTTAAAGCAACGGCAGGTCCGGGCTGCCAAGCGCTTTGTGAAGGATAAGACGATGGATCCCTGGAGGCGTTGCCACAATTTCACCGATGCAGTGCTTGATGCTTTCATCAAAGGATTCCCTTCCCATCCCGACCACGCCACGGCGGTGGCCGAATTCGAGCGGCGGCGCGCAGAACGCGAGCGACGGGCCCAGGCGAGCAGCCCCAAAACAAAGACAATTTCGACCGGCAAAGCATCCTTGAAGCGGGCGATCGGTTGGGTTGCACCTCTGCGATTGCGTTTGTTGCCCTAGCTCCTCCGATCCTTTACTCGAAAGGACTCGACGATCGAAGCATACGCCGTCAGGTGCTGGAAAGACTGACAGCCGCCCTTCATGTCCTTCGAGCGTGGGGCGGTAATTTTTTCCTAGCCCCGGTTTCGACGCTGGAAAGCAACAGGTGCTCGGGGGATTGCCCCCTTTGCCGGCCTGGTGATTTGCATCGCAAAAAAATGCAAAAACAACTTGCCATCTCTATTGATTAAGTAGAGTATGAATCCATACCGAACCACTAGACATTCAAAAATATGAAATCAATCCTGACCGAAACTGTTCTCCTTGGTGAGTCGATTGTGTTTTGGGCGCTCGCCCTCCCCGCCGCGATCGTCGTTTTCCCGGCGATCGCTCTTTGGGAGAAAACCGCGACCGCCCTTGTTTGAGGGACCGCAAATCCAGGTACACCGGGCCTTCCCCTTTGACCGCCTGGCAGCCATATCGCTCGCAGCTTCCCAACTTTCTCGAACGCTCGGAGGCATCCAGACGCTTCCAGCGGATTTTCCACCTTCCTACAGACGACCAATACCCATGATCATCCTGCGCCAGTTACGCCCTGAAATAGAACGGGTCACCCGGGAATTGACCCTCTTCAATGCCCATGGCCTCCACGCACGGCCGGCCGCCGAATTCGCCAGTTGCGTGCTGTTATTCGAAAGCACGGTTACCGTCCACGCCAAGGGCAAACGGTATCCGGCTGATCGGATCCTGGAAATATTGCTCGCCAAGCTTGATTGCGGCGACACCTTCGTGCTCGAAGCCGAAGGTCCTGATGCGAGGCAGGCGATCGAGCGCATTGCAAGCCTCCCGATGTTCCTGCGGGAGCAGCCGAATACGCAAATGCGTTCGCGCAGCCAGCGCGGGGAGGCTTTCGACTAAACGGGGAGTTGTTGCTCGTCGTCTCGGTCTGAAAAAAGTTCTCAACGGGTTCAAAAAATGCTTTGACACCTCTAGTGGATTACTAGACTATCGTAACTCGACTAACCCGCTAGAGATGAATCTTTCCAAACGAAGCGAGTACGCCCTGCGCGCGCTAATCGATCTCGGCATTGCCCGGGAGCTCGGTCGGCCCATCCTGCAGGTGAGCGAATTGGCCTCCAAAGAAAAGCTTCCCATTAAGTTCCTCGAGCAAATTCTCTCGCAATTGCGCGCTGGAGGATACGTCGAAACAAAACGTGGCAAACTCGGCGGTTACCTCCTGGCAAAGCCCGCCAACCGAATAAAACTCGGCGCAGTCATTCGGCTGCTCGATGGACCGCTCGCACCGATCGCCTGCGTGAGCAAGACAGCGTATCGGCGCTGCACTTGTCCGGATGAAGCCCATTGCGGCTTGCGCATGTTGATGCTCGATGTTCGCAACGCCATCGCACGCATCCTCGACCGCTACACGCTCGCGCAAATCGTCGACATCACTTTGCGCAAGATGCGGCGCGACAAAATTCCCGTGCCTTTTGCGCGGCGCTCCTTTGGCCTTGAGCAGGTCCTTCCCTTTCTGGGCGAGAACGAAAGGTCCCACGAGAAAAGAGTTTCATCCCTATGAACAACAACAATCCCCAGTGGCTTTCGTTGGTGCGCGAAAAAGTTGAAACTCTCCGCTACGGCGTCGTGCAGATCGTAGTTCACGATTCAAGAGTCACGCAAATCGAGCGCACTGAGCGAACAAGACTTGAGAGCACTGAAGGCACCGAATGCGCTGGCCTCAGCAAGAGACTTAACCGTCCAGACATACTGGAGGTCCCTTAACCACCGAAGCCGTTCTACCAGACCACCGGAGAACCGTTTCTCTTTAGAAATCATGTTTAATCTAATCTCAACTACCTTATCCAAAGCGCTCCGGCCGATCGGCGGATTGACTCTAGCGATTCTCTTCCTTCTCCCGGGAACGATTCGGGCCGGCGAACAGTTGGCGGCCAAGCCGAGTCCAACGCCGCCAGTCGAAAAGAAGGATGCCAACCCGCTTAGTTTCTGGGATGGCAAACTTGTCCTCGACATCGAGGAACGAATGCGTCTCGAAGTCCGGCAAAATAACCGTGATTTTAATAACAGCAGCCATGAAATTACCGATGATTCCTGGGTGCTGAATCGTTTTCGGCTCGGCCTAACGATCGCACCAAATTCCTGGGTAAAAGTCTATGGTCAGACTCAAGATTCCCGAGAAGCTTTTTCCCAGCGTCCGAATGTTCCTGGCCTTAATGGCGCCGACGGTGATGATCACTTTGATTTGCGGCAGGCCTATGTCGCGATCGGCGACTTGAAAAAGTTTCCGCTTCAAGTCACGGTCGGCCGCCAGGCGATTACTTATGGCGACGCCCGATTGGTTGCCGATTCAAAGTGGGGCAACTTTGGCCGCACCTTTGACGCGGCCCGGGTTCGATTCGAGGAACCGCACTTCTGGGTCGAAGGCTTCTTTATGCGCCCGGTGCAAATTGAGCGCGGTCAGTTCAACGAGAGCGATTCCGCGGATAATTTTGGCGGCGCTTATTTTTCGACTGATTGGTTGTCACTCCAAACCAGTGATCTCTACGTCTTCTACAGGGACAAAAAAGACAACCAGCCGGATCTCTCCCCCACGAACACGATCGATCCCCAAGGCAGTTGGAACGGCCCGGCCGCCCGCTTCGTTACCATTGGCGCGCGCTTCAAATCAAATCCGAAGAAACTGGACCCATGGGATTACAGCGGGGAATTCGTTTATGAAAATGGCGATCTTTGGCAGACCGATCGCAATTCCAAGCGATTTGACTTAAGCGCTTTCGCGCTGGCGGTTTCAGGCGGTTATACCTTCAAGGATTGTCACTGGACCCCGCGGGTGGGGCTTGAGTACGATTACGCGAGCGGAGATAACGATCCTAACGACAATAACTCTGAGTCATTTCAGAACCTGTTTCCGTCGAACCACGACAAGTATGGTCTGATGGACGAATTCGGCTGGCGCAATATCCATGACCTTCGCTTCCAAGTGAGCGCGAAGCCGTCCAAGAAAGTGGACTTGGAATTTCATTACCACGCATTCTGGCTGGCGGATACGAGTGATTTTTGGTTCCGCAACAATGGTCTCTCCACTTTGCGGACAAAGACCCCAACCGGCCAGGACGTTCGCGCCATTGGGGCAAGTAATTTTGCCGGACAGGAGCTCGATTTCATCATCGCCTTCGAACCCATCAAACACGTCAAGATATCTACCGGTTACAGTCACTTCTTTGCCGGACAATATCTTGCTGATACCGGGTTTCATGACGACGCCGACTTCGGTTATCTCATGACGACCTTCAACTTTTAACAATTAGAAACCAATCCCAATGAAACTTAGAATATTTATAGCCATTGCCGGAGCAGTTATTTTCGGCGCCCATCACTCCAGCGCCGAAGATAAAGTCACACTGCGGTTTGGGCACTTCCCGAACATCACCCACGCTCAAGGCCTGATCGCACATGCCTTTTCACGCGCGGGCAAGGGCTGGTTCGAGCAACGACTCGGCCCAAATGTCGACATCCAATGGTTTAGCTACAATGCCGGTCCCTCGGCGATGGAGGCAATTTTTGCCGGGTCACTCGACGTCACCTACGTCGGAACAGGCCCGGCGCTGAATGCCCACTTCAAAGCCAAAGGTGACGAGATCCGGGTAATTTCCGGCGCGGCCAATGGCGGTGCGGCCCTGGTGGTAAGATCCGATGGACCGATTAAGTCCGCAGCGGATTTTCGCGGCAAGAAGATCGCGACGCCGCAAATGGGTAACACGCAGGATATTGCCTGCCGGGCCTGGCTAAAAACGCAAGGCTTTACCGTGACGCAAACCGGTGGGGACGTCCTCGTCGTTCCAACGGCTAACCCTGATCAACTGGCACTTTTTCAGAGCGGCGCGGTAGAGGGAGTCTGGACTGTCGAACCGTGGGTCACTCGACTCGAGAAAGACGCGAAGGCCAAGGTCTTCCTGGAAGACAAGGATTGTATCACAACCTGGCTCGTTTCGAGTGTGAAATTCCTGAAGGACCATAAGGACCTGGCCAAGAAAATCGTCGATGCAAACAACGAATTGACGCAGTGGATCAAAGCGCATCCCGCCGACGCACAACAGATGCTAGTCGCGGAATTGAAGGCAGAGACTAAGACCGAAGTCCCGGCCGATACAGTGGCGCATTCGCTGCAACGGATCGAACTCACGACTGAAGTCTCACCCACCCTTGTCCAGAAGGCGGTCAAGGACGGCCAGGACACCGGTTTCATCAAAGGCGAGGCGAATACCGCGCGCTTAATCGAGAAACTGTAGTTCTAAAAGAGTACCAGACGGTTTCAGAGCGCTTCCTAGGTCTTCAAGGGCATTAACAGATGCATTCTCCGAAACATATTTCGTGGCATCCTCGAGTGGTCTCATCAGTTAAGGAAGAACTAGAGGTTGTTGCTCCCAGCAAACTCGGGATTGAGTCCGTCTCCAAGACCTTCAAGGGAGGAAGGAGCGGAGACGTTCACGCGCTCGATCGCATTAGTCTCAATGTAGGCGAAGGCGAGTTTCTCTGTCTGGTTGGCGCGAGCGGTTGCGGTAAGTCGACTCTGCTAAACATCATTGCTGGCTTGGAAAAGCCTGATAGCGGCGCAGTCATGGCTGACGGGAAACCAATTGCCGGTCCAGGCCGTGAACGCCTGGTTATGTTCCAGGAAGCAGCCCTCTTTCCGTGGCTCGATGTAATGGGAAACGTTCTTTTTGGCCTGAAACTCAAGCCGGGGTTGCAAAAGAAAGATCGGCTCGACGTAGCCAGGTATTACCTGGAATTAGTCGGACTTAGTCGCTTTGAACGCGCCAATATCCATGAGTTATCCGGTGGCATGAAGCAGCGCGTGGCCCTGGCCCGCGC
>Ga0157375_10004294_pt1 | contig 12365 bp, 7 predicted proteins | sample M35metaG_FD_115311 | JGI IMG/M metagenome (GOLD analysis project Ga0157375, IMG submission 115311) | Miscanthus rhizosphere microbial communities from Kellogg Biological Station, Michigan, USA - M3-5 metaG | ecosystem: Host-associated > Plants > Roots > Rhizosphere > Soil | place: USA: Michigan...
CCCTGATAGCCGAGCGGACCGCACCACAGCGGATGATCGGCGGGGAACGCGTCGTTGTGCAGGTAGCTTGCCGCCACCGGCGCCTGCAGCAGCTCCGCGAGCGCAATGGCGTCGGCCTGCGAATCGCCAATCACGATGCCGCCGCCCGCGACGATCACCGGAAACTGCGCCGCGGCCAACAGGTCGGCGGCCTCGTCGAGGCTCTTCTCGCCGCCGGCGCCGCGCTCGATGGCGAGCGGCGGCGGGATCTCGCATTCGACGTCGCCGTAGAAGAAGTCGCGCGGGATGTTGAGCTGCGTCGGTCCCATCTCGAGCCGCGCGCGGTCGAACGCGCGGCCGGTGAGCTCGGCCATCCGGGCCCGGTTGTTGACGTGCGCCTGGTACTTCGTGATCTTCGAGAAGATCGGGAGCTGGTCGGTCTCCTGGAAGCCGCCGAGCCCGAGCGTCATCGAGCCGGTTTCCGGCGTGACCACGACGACCGGCGAATGCGCCCAGAAGGCCGCCGCCGTCGACGTGACGAAGTTGGTGATGCCCGGGCCGTTCTGCCCGATGCAGACGCCGTGGCGCCCGGAAACCCGCGCGTACCCGTCGGCCATGTGCCCGCCGCCCTGCTCGTGCGCGACGGAGATGAAGCGGATGCCGGCGAGCGGGAACAGGTCGAGCGCGTCCATGTAGGCCGAGCCGACGATGCCGAACACGTCGGTCACGCCCTGCGCGACCAGCGTCTCGACGAACGCCTCGGACGCGGTCATCTTCTGTCGGCCCGTGACTGCAAGCGGAATGTCGGCGCGTTTGTTCATGAGTTTCCTCGCATGGCGGATCTGTCGACGGCGGGCGTGCAGTGTTCCACAGGCCTCCGGCGTTGACAACGTCGCGGCCGGCCCGGGGCCAACCGAACGTCGAGGCCGCGATGCCGTCCGCGGCCGCGGTCGCGGTTGCCACGCCGCCGGCAAACGTCTACATTGCATCCGCCGCACGACCGCGGGAGTCCCCAGACGGTCGAGGCTGACGGATGTCCATCGTGGGCATCCGGCCCACCCGCTGGAGGAGACTCATGAATCGCCATTGGCTTTCGACCTGCGCGGTCGTCGCCGCCGCTGCCACGCTGTTCGGCGGAGACGCGCTGGCGCAGCCGGCAGCGCCTTCCACACGCATCCGCATCCAGGCGGCGGTGCCGTCGGCATCCATCTACTTCGAGCTCCTGAAGCGGATGGCCGACCGCGTCGACCGGATGTCGGCCGGCCGCGTCAAGATGGAGATCCTTCCCGACGGCGCGATCGTCGGGGCGTTCGAGATCCTCGACGCGGTCGACAAGGGCATCGTCGAGGGTGGATATGCGTGGACGCACTACTGGTCCGGCAAGAATCCCGCCGCCGGGCTCTTCTCCAATCCGATGGCCGGCGCCGGCGTCGGCCTCGACCAGCTGTCGCACGTCGCGTGGATCTACGAAGGCGGCGGCTACGACCTCTACCGCAAGCTCTACAGCGACGTGCTCAAGGTGAACGTCGAGCCGATCTTCGTGCAGCCGATGGGTCCGGATCCGCTCGGCTGGTTCAAGACGCCGATCAACAGCACCGCCGACTTCAAGAAGATGAAGTATCGCGCGCCGCCGGGGATCACCGGCGAGATCTTCAAGGAAATGGGCGTGGCGGCGGTCGCGCTGCCCGGCGGCGAGATCGTGCCCTCGGCGCAGCGCGGCGTCATCGACGCCGCCGAATGGATCGGTCCCGCCGACGACCTGAACCTGGGGCTGCAGACTGTCTGGAAGCATTACTACCTGCAGGGCCTGCACCAGTCGACCGACATCGGCGAGATCCTGATCAACAAGACGGTCTGGGACAAGCTGACCCCTGACCTGAAGGAGATCATCCGCACGGCGGCGATGGCGTCGATGATGGAGACCTACACGTTCAACGTCTATCGGAACGCGCAGGCGATCGTGCGGCTCAAGAACGAGTACAAGGTGCAGATCCACGACACGCCGAAGGACTTCTTTCCCGAGTTCGTCCGCGCAACGAACGTCGTGCTCGATCGCTACTCGGCCAAGGACGCGTACTTCAAGCAGGTGCTCGACTCCCAGCGCAATTTCGCGAAGACGGTCGTGCCGTACTGGACCAAGGTCCTCGACCTCTACTCGAACCTGGGGAACGCGGCGCTGGCTGCATCGCCCGCACCTGCCGCCGCGGCAGCGCCGGCCGCACCGGCGAAGTAGCGCCTTGCCCGCTCCCACCTACGCAGCCGGGCCGCACCGGTCCGGCTGCGCATGGGCTCGTTTGCCGTGAAACCGGACACGCTGGCGCAGGTCACCGGCGTGCTCGACCGCGTCGGCCGCTGGTCCGGCATCGCGGTAGCCTGGCTCATCCTGCCGATGGTGCTGAGCCTCGTCTGGGAGGTCACCGCCCGTTACGTGTTCGACGCGCCGACGACGTGGGCGTACGACATGACGTTCATGCTCTACGGCACGTTCTTCATGGTCGGTTCCGCGTGGACGCTGCAGCGCGGCGGCCACATCCGGACGGACACGTACTACGCCCGCTGGACGCCGCGCACGCGGGCGCGCGTCGACGTCGCGTGCTACCTCGTCCTGTTCTTCCCCGCTCTCGCGATCCTCGCGTGGCTGGGCGCCGAGTATTTCTGGAAGTCCTTCGAGCAGAACGAGCGCATCGTGACGAGCCCGTGGCTGCCGATCGTGTGGCCGTTCAAGTTCATGATCCCGTTCGCCTCCGTCCTGCTGCTGGTCCAGGGCATCTCCGAGCTGCTCAAGGCGTGGGCCCGCGCGTTCGGCCCCGCCGGCGCGGCGCCGCCTGACGCCGCGCCTGCACAAGTCGAAGGCGAGGTCTCGCTGTGAGCCAGGAATGGTTCGGAATCCTGCTGCTCGCGATCCTGTTCGGCGCGATCTTCATCGGCTTTCCGATTGCGTTCACGCTGATCTCGGTCGCCGCCATCGGCGGCTACATCGCACTCGGGCCGCTGGCGCTGCACCTGATGACGCTGCAGTTCTTCTCGGTCATGCGCGACCCGACGCTCGCGTCGGTGCCCTTCTTCCTGTTCATGGGCTACCTGCTCGAGCAATCGGGGCTGATGGAGCGGCTGTTTCGCGGCGTCCAGCTCGCGCTGGCGCCCGTGCGGGGCTCGCTCTACCTCGCGGTGCTGCTGACCGCGACGATCTTCGCGGCCGCCACCGGCATCGTCGGATCGTCGGTGACGCTCCTCGGCGTGATGGCGGCGCCGGCGATGATGAAGTCGGGCTACGACATCCGCCTGTCTGCCGGGACGATCACCGCTGGCGGAACGCTCGGGATCCTGATTCCGCCGTCGGTGATGCTGATCGTGATGGGACCGGTGGTCGGCGTGCCCGCCACCGATCTCTTCGCCGCCGCGGTGGTGCCGGGGCTGATGCTGTCGGTGCTCTACATCGTCTACACGCTCGTGCGGAGCTATATCAACCCGAGCCTCGGCCCCGCCGTGCCGCGCGAGGAACGCTCGGCGTCGGTGGGCATCATCGTCCGGGAGCTGCTGCTCGGCATGGCGCCGGTCACCGTCGTCATCTTCGCGACGCTCGGCGTCATCCTCGCGGGCATCGCGACGCCGACCGACGCCGGCGCCGTCGGCTCGTTCGCCGTGCTGCTGATGACGCTGGGCTATCGCCGCATGACCTGGCCCAAGTTCCGGGCGGCCGTGTACTCGACGCTGCTGACGTCCTGCATGATCCTGCTGCTCGTCGCCGCGTCGAACTACTTCGGCGCGGTCTTCTCGCGCCTCGGCAGCGCCTCGCTGATCGCCGAGTCGCTGCTGCAGCTGGACCTGCCGCCGACGCTGATGCTGCTGCTGATCCTCGCGATCATCTTCGTGCTGGGATGGCCGCTCGAATGGGTGCCGATCGTCCTCATCGTCGTGCCGATCCTGCTGCCGCTCGTGCAGAAGCTCGGCATCGACCTGGTGTGGTTCTGCACGCTGGTCGCCGTGTGCCTGCAGACGGCGTGGCTGTCGCCGCCGGTCGCGCTGTCGGCTTACTTCCTGAAGGGCGTCGTCCCGTCGTGGGAGCTGTCCGACATCTATGCGGGGATGATGCAGTTCATGGTGCTGCAGATCGTGGGGCTGTTGCTGCTGCTGGCCTTTCCGCAGCTGGCGCTCTGGCTGCCGGCGTTGCTGCGGGACTGAAGCGCCGCGTCGGCTTTCATCCGCGGTCGCACCTCACGCAGCGCATTCGAGCGGCTCGCCCACCGGCGCGTCGTTCTCCCACGTCTCGAGGCGCACCGGGAAGCCCCACAGCCGCTGGAGATGCGAGACGACGGCCGCGGCGGCCTCCGTCAGCGGCCGGCCGCGATGGCGCACGTGGCGCAGCGTGAGCGAGCGGTCGCCGTCGCGGTCGTAGCGGGCGACCTGGACGTCCGGCACGCGCATCTCCTGAGCGTGCTGCTGCGACAGCAGCTTGCGCAGCCGCCGGTACCCGTGCTCGTCGTGGATGCTGTCGACGATCAGGTAGTTCTCGTCCTGGTAGTCGGCGATCGCGAACAGCCGGAACTCGCGCATCAGCCGCGGCGACAGGTACTGGGCGATGAACGACTCGTCCTTGAAGTTGCGCATCGCGAAATCGAGCGTCTTCTGCCAGTCGCTGCCGGCGATCTGTGGAAACCACGCGCGGTCCTCGGCGTCGGGCCTCTCGCAGATGCGGCGAAGGTCCGAGAACATCGCGAACCCCAGCGCGTACGGATTGATGCCGCCGTACGCCTGCGAGTCGAACGGCATCTGCGCGACCACGTTCGTGTGGCTCTTCAGGAACTCCAGCATGAAGCCGTCGTCGACCTGGCCCTGCTCGTGCAGCTTGTTCAGGATCGTGTAGTGCCAGAACGTGGCCCAGCCCTCGTTCATCACCTTGGTCTGGGCCTGCGGATAGAAGTACTGCGACAGCTTGCGCACGATGCGGACGAGCTCGCGCTGCCACTGCTCGAGCTTCGGCGAGTACTTCTCGACGAAATAGAGGATGTTCTCCTGCGGCTCGGCCGGGAAGGCCTTCTTCGGCGCCGACGCGGGATCGGCGCCGCGCTCGGGCAACGTGCGCCACAGGTCGTTGAACTGCCGCTCGCGGTGCGCCTCGCGTTCCGCGAGGCGGGCCGTCTCGGCCTTCAGCGTCTGCGGCGCGGGACGCCGGTAGCGGTCGACGCCGTGCATCATCAGCGCGTGGCAGGCGTCGATCACCTCCTCCACGGCGTCGTTGCCGTGGCGTTCCTCGCACTCCATGACGTAGCGGCGCGCGAACACGAGGTAGTCGAGGATGGCGTCGGCGGCCGTCCACTGCCGGAACAGATGGTTGCCCTTGAAGAAGGAGTTGTGGCCATACGACGCGTGCGCGATGACGAGCGCCTGCGTCGTCATCGTGTTCTCCTCCATCAGGTACGCGATGCAGGGATCGGAGTTGATGACGATCTCGTAGGCCAGCCCCTGCATGCCGCGGCGGTACGCCTGCTCGTTGCGGATGAACTCCTTGCCGTACGACCAGTGCGGATAGCCGAGGGGCAGCCCGCTCGACGCGTAGGCGTCGAGCATCTGCTCGGACGTGATGATCTCGATCTGGTTGGGGTACGTGTCGAGGCCGAAGTCCGCGGCGACCGCCGCGATGGCGGTGTCGTAGCGCTCCAGCAGCTCGAAATCCCAGTCGGCGCCGTGCGAAATGGGCGTCATTGCGATTCCTTGCGGAAGAGCTCGCGAAACACCGGGTAGATCTGGTCGCGCGACGTGGCGCGGCGGATCGCGAAGTTGTCGTGGCTTTCCGCCACGCGGGCGTACTCGGTCCACAGCGACGACTGCTGCGAGAAGCCGCTCGGATCGGCGAGCTCGAGGTAGGTGCAATAGCGCGTGGCCGGCAGCAGCTTCTCGCGCAGGAAGCGCGCGCTTCGCGCCGGGTCGGCGCCGAACGCATCGCCGTCGGACGCCTGCGCGGCATAGACGTTCCAGCCGGTCGCGTAGCGGGCCGTCCGGATCTTGTCGGCAAGCTCCAGCGCCGAGTACACGACGGTGCCGCCGGAGCGGGGATCGTGGAAGAACGTCTCCTCGTCGACCTCCTCGGCGTCGTCGGTATGGCGGATGAACACGAGCTCGACTTCCCGGTACTTGCGCGTCAGGAAGAGGTACAGCAAGGTAAAGAAGCGCTTGGCGAGGTCCTTCTTGTTCTCGTCCATCGACGCCGACACGTCCATCAGGCAGAACATCGCGGCGCGCGCGATCGGCTCGGGCCGCTCCACGCGGTTGCGGTAGCGGAGGTCGGTGTCGTCGAGGAACGGCACGCCCCGGCGCCGGCGCTCGATCCGCCGCAGCTCGTCGTCGAACGCCGCCGCCTGCTCCGCGTGGCCCACGGCGGACGCGGTCTTGAACGCGGCTTCGGCCACCGCCGCGTCGCGGGCGAGGCTGCCGCGCAGCGCGACGCGCCGGCCGAGCGATTGCGTCAGCGTGCGAATCACCGAAAGGTTCGACGGCGATCCCGAGCGCGTGTACCCGGCGCGCACGCTCTTGTAGCGCTCGGTGCGGCCGAGCTCCGTGCGCGCGAGATGCGGCAGCTCGAGGTCGTCGAAGAAGATCTGCATGAACTCTTCGCGCGAGAGCGAGAACACGAACGCGTCGTCGCCGTCGCCGCCGCCGGCGCCGTCGTTGCCGCCGCCGCCCGCCGCGCCGTCCGGACGCGGAATGCGGTCGTCCGTCACGTACTTGCGGTTGCCCGGCAGCACGAATTCGCGGTCGCCGCCGCTGCCGAAGCCGAACGACGGCTCGGCGATGTCCTTCTTGGGCACGCTCACCTGCCCGCCTTGCTCCATGTCGGCGAGGCGCCGCTCGCCGACCATGCGCTTCACCGCGTCGCGCACCTGCGTCTTGTACCGGCGCAGGAAGCGCTCGCGGTTCACCGCGCTCTTGCCCCGGCCGTTCTGGCGTCGATCGATCAGCTGATGCATCAGGTTGTCCTTGCAGGGCGAGAGGGGGTCACGATGACTTGTGCACCCGCAGATACCATTCCGCCAGCAGCCGGACCTGCTTCTCGGTGTAGCCTTTGGCCACCATCCGCGCCACGAAGTTCTGGTGCTTTTCGCGCTCGTCCGCCGATGCCTTGGCGTTGAACGAGATCACCGGCAGCAGGTCCTCGGTGTTCGAGAACATCTTCTTCTCGATGACCTCGCGGAGCTTCTCGTAGCTGTTCCACGTCGGGTTGCGGCCGCCGTGGTGGGCCCGCGCGCGCAGCACGAAATTGACGATCTCGTTGCGGAAGTCCTTGGGGTTGGCGATGCCGGCCGGCTTTTCGATCTTTTCCAGCTCGGCGTTGAGCGCCGCCCGGTCGAAGCTCTCGCCGGTCTCCGGGTCGCGGTAGTCCTCCTCCTGGATCCAGCAGTCGGCGAACGTCACGTACCGGTCGAAGATGTTCTGGCCGTACTCGGCGTATGACTCGAGATAGGCGGTCTGGATCTCCTTGCCGATGAACTCGGCGTAGCGCGGCGCCAGCCAGCCCTTGATGTGCTCTATGTAGCGGCGGCGCGTCTCGTCCGGCAGGTCCTCGCGGGCGAGCCGCTGCTCCAGCACGTACATCAGGTGGACCGGGTTGGCGGCGATCTCCGTCTGGTCGTGGTTGAACACGGCCGACAGGATCTTGTAGGCGAAGCGCGTCGACGTGCCGGTCATCCCTTCGTCCGGACCGGCGTAGTCGCGGTATTCCTGCAGCGTCTTGGCCTTCGGGTCGACGTCCTTCAGCGTCTCGCCGTCGTAGACGCGCATCTTGGAGTAGATGCTCGAGTTCTCGGGCTCCTTGAGGCGCGTCAGCACGGAGAACTGCGCCATCATCTCGAGCGTTCCCGGCGCGCACGGCGCGGCGGACAGCGACGAATTGGCGAGGAGCTTGCCGTAGATCTTCACCTCCTCGGAAACCCGGATGCAGTACGGCACCTTGACGATGTAGATGCGGTCGAGGAACGCCTCGTTGTTCTTGTTGTTGCGGAACGTATGCCACTCGGACTCGTTCGAGTGGGCGACGATCAGGCCGTTGAAGGGGATGGCGGAGAAGCCCTCGGTGCCCTTGAAGTTGCCTTCCTGCGTGGCGGTCAGCAGCGGATGCAGCATCTTGATCGGCGCCTTGAACATCTCGACGAACTCGAGCAGGCCCTGGTTGGCGAGGCAGAGGCCGCCGGAGTAGCTGTAGGCGTCCGGATCGTTCTGCGACAGGCTCTCGAGCTTGCGGATGTCGACCTTGCCGACCAGCGACGAGATGTCCTGGTTGTTCTCGTCACCGGGCTCCGTCTTGGTGATCGCCACCTGCTTCAGCACCGACGGATTGATGCGCGCGACGCGGAAGCGCGACAGGTCGCCGCCGAATTCCTGCAGCCGCTTGATCGCCCAGGGCGACATGATCCCTGTCAGGTAGCGGCGGGAAATGCCGTAGTCCGTCTCGAGCACGGTGCCGAAGCGCTCGGGCGCGAACAGGCCGAGCGGCGATTCGTTGACCGGCGACCCCTTGAGGGCATAGATCGGGTGGCTTTCCATGATCACCTTGAGCCGCTCCGCGATCGACGACTTGCCGCCGCCGACGGGGCCCAGCAGGTAGAGGATCTGCTTGCGCTCCTCCAGTCCCTGCGCGGCGTGCTTGAAGAACGCGACGATCTGCTCGATGGCGTCCTCCATGCCGAAGAACTCGCGGAACGCCGGATAGCGGCGGATCACGCGATTGCCGAAGATCCGCGCCAGCCGCGGGTCGTTGCGGGTGTCGACCATCTCGGGCTCGCCGATCCCGGCCAGCATCCGCTCCGCCGCCGACGCATACGTGGCGGGCTCGCGCTTGCACAGCGCGAGGTATTCCTCGAGGCCCATCTCCTCGTCCTGCGTGGCCGAGTAGTTGTCGCGAAACTCCTGCAGCAATGTGGTCATGTCGTGGATCCCAAAGGCGGTTCAGCGATGTGCCGAAAATCCATGTCGCGTCACGTCGCCTCCGGCATACGAAGCGGCGGACCTCCTTGGTATTTTTTGGGCTGGTGAGTACTGCCACCGCGCGCGTCCGCTCGCCGCAGAAAAGGCGCGGCCAGGGCGGGCGGATCGGACAACTGGAGCGCAGGCGAGCACGCGCTCGAAGGGGCGCGCCTGACTTCCGATCCTCGACGACGAATCACAGGGTCGTTGCTGCATATCCCGTGCCAGTTGGATAGCACAAACTCCCGGATGGCAAGATCAGTTGACACGCGAACGACGGACACCCGCGCGCGATCGCAGGACGACACGCGGGACCGCGTGCCCTTTCTCGTCGCGGAACGACCCGTGCCGCGCGCGAAGTAGTCGCCGAATGGCGACAGTGCCGGCGCCGGAGGTGCCCCAAAGAGGCTTATCATCGGGGTTCCCGCCGGGGACGCGGACGAGCGCCGCGCCGGTGCAGGAAACGGAGGAACTACCGCATGGGACACGCAGAACCCAAGTTGCAGGAAAGCCGCGGCGCCGCGCCGGCATCGCTTGGCCCTTACTGGATGCCCTTCACCCCGAACCGGGAGTTCAAGTCCGATCCGCGCATGGTCGTGCGCGCCGAAGGGATGTATTACTGGAGCGACCGCGGCAACAGGATCCTCGACGCGTCGTCGGGCCTCTTCTGCGTCGCCGCGGGTCACGGCCGGCGTGAAATCGCCGATGCCGTGGGCCGGCAACTGGCAGAGCTCGATTTCGTCGCACCATTCCTGCGCGCGCATCCGAAGGCGTTCGAGCTCGCAGCGCGGGTCGCCGAGCTGACACCCGGCGACCTCGATCACATCTTCTTCGTCAATTCGGGGTCGGAAGCGGTCGACACCGCGATGAAGGTTGCGCTGGCGTATCACCAGGCGCGCGGCCAGGGCGGCCGGTCGATGTTCGTTTCGCGCGAACGCGCCTACCACGGGGTCAACTTCGGCGGCGTGGCGCTATCGGGGTTGGTGAACAACCGCCGGCGCTTCGGCCCGTCGCTGCCTGTTGCGCACATGCGTCATACCCATATCAAGGAAAACTATTTCACGCAAGGCGAAGGCGCGAATGGCGCCGATCTGGCCGACGATCTGTTGCGTTTCGTCAACTTGTACGGCGGCGAGAACATCGCCGCGTGCTTCGTCGAGCCCATCGCGGGGTCGACCGGATGCCTCGTCCCGCCTAAGGGTTATCTGAAGCGGCTGCGCGAGATCTGCGACGCGCACGGCATCCTGCTCGTCTTCGACGAGGTGATCACCGGCCTCGGGCGCACCGGTCACAACTTCGCGGCCCAGGCGTTCGGCGTCACGCCCGACGTCATCACGATGGCGAAGGCGCTCACCAACGGCGCGCAGCCGATGGGCGCGGTCGCGATCTCCTCGCGTATCCACGACGCCATCATGGCCGCGGCGCAGGACGGCGCGATCGAGTTCTTCCACGGCTACACGTACTCGGCGCATCCGGCGTCGTGCGCCGCGGGCCTCGCCACGCTCGACATCTACCGCGACGAAGGGCTGTTCGAGCGGGCGCGCGACCTGTCGCCGTACTTCCAGGCGGCGATGTTCTCGCTGAAGGACGCGAAGAACGTCGCCGACATCCGGGGCTACGGCCTGATGGCGGCCCTCGACGTGGCATCCGACGGCGCGCCGGGGCGCCGCGGCCACGTCTTCCAGAAGAAGCTCTTCGACAACGGGCTCAACCTCAAGACGACCGGCGACGCCGCCATCATCGCGCCGCCGTTCATCACGACGCGCGCAGACGTCGACACGATGACCGAGATTTTGCGGCGCACGCTGGCCGAGCTTTAGGCAGCCGAATCAACTCACAACGGGGATGACGACATGAGCAGCAGCAAACGGGTGTGGCGAGTGCTTGCGGGCGCGGTGGCGGCGATGGTCGTCGCGGCGCCGGCCTTCGCGCAGCAGAAGGAAGTGACGATCGGCTACCAGGACATGGTGGTCCCGTACCGGGCCGCGCAGGACGCGAAGGAGATCGAGGCCGCCACCGGCTACAAGATCAACTGGAAGCAGTTCGGCGGCGGCGGCGAGGTCATCAAGGCGATGGCGTCGGGCGCCGTGCAGATCGGCGAGGTGGGCTCCGCGGGGGTGGCGGCGGCGCTGTCGCGCGGCGAGCCGTACGAGCTCTTCTGGATCCTCGACGACATCGGCGACGCCGAGGCCCTGGTGGCCAAGAACGGCTCGGGCATCAATTCCGTCAAGGACCTGAAGGGCAAGAAGATCGCCATGCCGTTCAACTCGACCACCCACTTCCATACGATGGTGGCGCTCGAGCAGGCCGGCGTGAACCCGGCCGACGTCCAGATCCTGAACATGCGCCCCCCGGAAGTGCGGGCGGCCTGGCAGCGCGGGGACATCCAGGCGACGTGGATCTGGGATCCGGTGCTGGCCGAGGTCAAGAAGGACGGCAAAGTCATCGTGTCGTCGGGAAAAATTTCCGCCGATACCGGCAAGGCCACGTTCGACGGCTACATCGTCAACAAGGACTGGGCCAAGGCCAACCGTGACTTCATGGTCAAGTTCGTGAAGGTCCTCGCGGCCTCCGACGCCAAGTACCGCACCAACACGGCGAAGTGGACGGCCGATTCGCCCGAGGTGAAGGCGGTGGCGAAGTGGTCGGGCGCCAAGCCGGAAGACGTGCCGGCGGGCATGGCGCTCTACAAGTTCCCGACGGCGTCCGAGCAGGCGACCAAGTGGCTGGGCGGAGGCAAGGACAGCGTGGCCGCCAAGGCGCTCACCGCCACCGCGGCGTTCCAGCTCTCGCAAAAGCAGATCGAAAAGACGCTGCCCGACTATTCGGTCGGCGTGAACCCGACCTACGCGGCCGACGCCGCGAAGTGACCGGGGGGTTGAGCAAGCTCGAAGTCCGCCACGTCAGCGTCAACTACGCCGGCGCGGGCGGACGGGAGACGCTGGCGCTCTCGGACGTCAACCTGGCGCTCGATCCCGGCGACTTCGTCGTCGCGCTCGGCGCCTCAGGCTGCGGCAAGACGACGCTGCTGTCGTGCATCGCCGGGTTCATGCAACCGTCCGAGGGCGAGATCGTCCTCGACGGCAAGGCGGTGACGGGCCCCGGCGCCGACCGCGGCGTCGTGTTCCAGAAGCACGCGCTGATGCCGTGGCTCGACGTCACCGGCAACGTCGAGTTCGGCCTGCGGATGCGCGGCGTGCCGCGCGCGGAGCGGCGGGCGATCGCCGCCGAGAAGCTCCGCGTGGTCGGCCTGACGGCGTTCGCCGACGCGCCCGTCTACCAGATCTCCGGCGGCATGCAGCAGCGCGTCGGCCTCGCCCGCGCGCTGGCGAGCGACCCCGAGGTGATGCTGATGGACGAGCCGCTCGGCGCGCTCGACGCCCTCACCCGCGAGGAAATGCAGGAGCTGATCCTCGAGCTGTGGTGGA
>Ga0157375_10004296_pt1 | contig 12362 bp, 3 predicted proteins | sample M35metaG_FD_115311 | JGI IMG/M metagenome (GOLD analysis project Ga0157375, IMG submission 115311) | Miscanthus rhizosphere microbial communities from Kellogg Biological Station, Michigan, USA - M3-5 metaG | ecosystem: Host-associated > Plants > Roots > Rhizosphere > Soil | place: USA: Michigan...
GAAAGGCACAAGCGGCACACACGCCCGGTTTCCGATGTCAGTTAAGGGCCGGTAGCATGGAATGTTCAGCGCAATCCGACAGCGAACGGATGCTCGCGGCCGGGCGCAGCGCCCCGCAGCCTGAAGTCGTCACTAACCAGATCGGAGCTCCGAGCTCACCACTGACGCCACCGGTTCCAGGGGCGCCTTGAATAAGATCCTGTCCGCGTGGCAGAGCCTGCGGCGGCCGGCCGCGCCGTGGGACACGGACGAAATCATCCGCGCCGAGCTGTTCAGCATCGAGCGGCTCGAGGAACATGCCACCAGCTTGGCGCAAGCGCAGCCCGTCGCTGCTCAGCGCCTCTCGCGCAGCTCGCTCGTGACGCGCCTGCGGGACAACGAGGCAGCGCTGCTGGCGGCCTATCGCGACATCGCCGCGACGGTGGCCTCGGGCCAGGTCATCACGCCAGCGGCGGAATGGCTGCTCGACAACTATCACGTGGTCGAGGAGCAGATACGCGAGATTCGGCAGGATCTGCCGCCGAGCTACTACCGGATGCTGCCCAAGCTGGCTGAAGGGCCGCTGCGCGGATACCCGCGGGTCTTCGGCCTGGCTTGGGCCTTTATCGCACACACCGACAGCCGCTTCGATCCGGCAGCGCTGCGGCGCTTCGTGATCGCCTACCAGCGCGTGCAGCCGCTGACGATCGGTGAACTGTGGGCCGTGGCGATCACGCTGCGCATCGTGCTGATCGAAAACCTCGGGCGCGCTGCCTCGCGCATCGTAAGCAGTCGCAGCGCCCGCCAGGAGGCCGACGCGGTCGCCGACCGCCTGCTCGGGGTCGGCGGCGCGCCCGGCGAGCCGGACATCCCGCTCGGTCGCGGCCGCGACGGCCGGGAATTCCAGCCCGCCTTCGTCGTGCAGCTGGTGCAGCGGCTTCGCGACCAGGATCCGCGTGTCACCCCGGCGCTGCGCTGGCTCGAGGAGCGCCTGAGCTCGCAGGGCCAGACCTCGGAGCAGCTCGTGCGCGAGGAGCACCAGAAGCAGGGAGCTGCCAACGTCACGGTGCGCAACATCATCACCAGCATGCGGCTGCTTTCGGACCTGGACTGGCCGGAATTCTTCGAGAACGTCAGCCTGGTCGACGAGGCGCTGCGCGCGGGGAGCGATTTTGCCGCGATGGACTTCGCGAGCCGCAACCTCTACCGCAGCGCCATCGAGCAGCTGGCCCGCGGTTCGTGGCTCTCGGAGCTGGAGATCACGCAGGTGGCCCTGCGCGCCGCCGAAGTTTTTGAAAGGCCCGAGACCACCGCGGCAGAGTCGGTCGACACGCCCGGGCGCGAGAGCGATCCGGGCTACCACCTGATCGGCGGCGGGCTAGCGGCCTTCAAGGCCCTGATCGAATACCGCGCCCCGTTCCTGACCTGGTCGTGGCGGTTCAATGTGAGCAAGGGCGCGCGCCGCTACATCGCGGCCATCACGCTCGTGGGTGCGATAGCGCTGGGCGCGCCGTTGCTGGGCCTGCAGGCCCGCGGCATGGGCGGCCCGGTGCTCGGGTGGCTGGCGCTGCTCGGATTCATTCCGGCACTCGACGTGGCGGTGTGCCTGGTCAACCGCGCCGTGACGCGCGGGGTCGGCGCGACCATCCTGCCGGGCCTGGCGCTGCGCGGCGGCGTGCCCGAATCGCTCCGCACCCTGATTGCGGTGCCCGCGATCTTGAGCTCGCAGGCCACGGTGGAGCGATTGATCGAGGGGCTCGAAGTCCACTACTTGTCCTCGCCCGACGGCGAGCTGTACTTCGCGCTACTGACCGACTGGCCCGACGCCGCGAAGGAGCAGGTCGCCGGCGATGAGGCGCTGCTTAAGGCTGCGCTCGCCGGCATCGACGACCTGAACCGGCGCCATTCCACCGGCAGCGAGCACCCGCGCTTCTACCTGTTCCACCGCCGCCGGGTCTGGAGCAAGGGGCAGCGGATCTGGATGGGGCTGGAGCGCAAGCGCGGCAAGCTTCACGAACTCAACAGGCTCCTGCGCGGGGCGACCAATACGACCTTCATCGCCCCGGGCAGTGGGCCGATGGTGCTGCCGCCCCATATCCGCTACGTGATCACGCTCGATGCCGATACGCGCCTGCCACGCGACAGCGCACGGCGCATGGTCGGCAAGATGGCCCACGCGCTCAATCGGCCGCGCTTTGACAGCCGCACCGGGCGGGTGATCGATGGCTACGCGGTGCTGCAGCCGCGGGTGGCGCCCTCGCTCCCCACCGGCACCGAGGGCTCGCGCTTCCAGCGCGTATTCTCCAGCGCCAGCGGCATCGATCCGTACGCGGCCGCGGTCTCGGATGTCTACCAGGATCTGTTTGGCGAGGGCTCCTACGCCGGCAAGGGCATCTACCACATCGATGCCTTCGAGGCCGCACTGGCCGGACGCGTGCCGGAGAACACGCTCCTGAGCCATGACCTGTTCGAAGGGATATTCGCCCGCGCGGGCCTGGTGACCGACATCCAGGTGGTCGAGGAGTTTCCCGCACGCTACGACGTGGCCGCCGCGCGCCAGCACCGCTGGGCGCGCGGCGACTGGCAGCTGCTGCCCTGGATATTCGGGCGCGCCGATGCCGCGACGGCCACGGGCACGCGCGGCGGCGGGCGGGTGCCGCTGATCGGCATCTGGAAGATGCTCGACAATTTGCGCCGCTCGCTGAGCGCGCCCGCCTGCGTGGCGGCGCTGTGCGCCGGGTGGCTGCTGCCTCCCAACGGCGCGGCGCTGTGGACGGCCTGCGTCCTGGCCTCGATCGCGCTGCCGGCGTGGCTTCCGGCCTTTGCCGGCATCGTGCCGAGCCGGGACGGGATCACCGTGCGCAGCCATCTCTACGCGCTGCGCCAGGACATCGCGCAGGCGGCGGCGCAGACCGCGTTTCTACTGACCTTCTTGGCGCACCAGGCCTGGCTGATGTGCGATGCCATCGCGCGCACGCTCTACCGACTGCTGGTGACGCGGCGAAACCTGCTGCAGTGGGTCACCGCCGCGCAACTGAGCCAGCGGCCGCAGCTCGAGCTGGGCCGGGCCTATCGGGTCATGGCGGGCGGCATCGTCGTGGCGATTGCGGTGGGAGCGGTTGTCTGGACGCTCAATCCCATCGGCGGGGCACTGGCCGGACCGATCATCGCGCTTTGGCTCCTGGCCCCGGCGCTGGCGGTGTGGATCAGCGCCTCACCGGCGGCAGCCGCCGAACTGCAGCTCTCGGCGGCCGACGCGCAGCGTCTGCGGCGTATCGGCCGGTGCACCTGGCGGTACTTCGAGACCCACGTGACGGCGACCGAGAACATGCTGCCGCCCGACAATTATCAGGAGGATCCTCAACCGGTCGTCGCGCATCGCACCTCGCCGACCAACATCGGCCTGTACCTGCTGGCCACGGTGAGCGCGCGCGACTTTGGCTGGTCGGGAACCGCCGAGACCGTCGAGCGCCTCGAAGCCACCTTAGGCACGCTGCAGAAAATGCAGCGCTTCCGCGGCCACCTCTACAACTGGTACGACACGCGCGACCTGCGCCCGCTCGATCCGCGCTACGTCTCGAGCGTGGACAGCGGCAACCTGGCCGCGCACCTGCTGACGCTGGCCAACTCCTGCCGGGACTGGACAGTGAAAGAGCCTGCGGCCGCTGCGCCCCTCGACCCGATCGCCTGCGACGGGGCGCTCGATGCGGTGGCCCTGGCCCGCGAGGCCCTGCTGGCCGCGCGCGAGGAACGCGCGCCCAGCATCCATCGCGATCATCTGGAGGCCGCCCTCGCCTCGCTCGGCACGGCCTTGACGCTGCGCGATGCGAACGCCATCGTGCCGGCGGCCGCGACCATGCTCGATGTGGCGCGCGCTCTGGCCAGTGAGCTCGGTGATGAACTGGGCGCCGACATCCTGTACTGGGCGGAAGCCGCGAACCGCGCCCTGGTCAGCGCCCAGCGCGATGCGCAACTGAGCGCCGCCTCGGGGCAGGAGCTGAATGCGCGCATCGCGGCCATCGAGACGACGGCGCGCGCGCAGGCCCTGGCCATGGAATTTGGTTTCCTGCTCGATACCCAGCGCCGGCTGCTCTCGATCGGCTATTCGGCCACCGACGGCACGCTCGATCCGAACTGCTACGACCTGCTGGCCTCCGAGGCACGCCTGTCGAGCTTCGTCGCGATCGCCAAGAACGACGTGCCCGCGCAGCACTGGTTCAGGCTCGGCCGCGCCGTGACTCCGATCGGCAACGGCGCGGCGCTGATCTCCTGGTCCGGCTCGATGTTCGAGTACCTGATGCCCTCACTGGTGCTACGGGCGCCTGCCGGGTGCCTGCTGGCCAACACCAACCAGCTCGTCGTCCGCCGCCAGGAAAGCTACGGGGCGGAGCTCGGAGTGCCGTGGGGCATCTCCGAATCAGCCTATAACGCACGCGATCTCCAGCTCACCTACCAGTACTCCAACTTCGGCGTGCCCGGCTTGGGGCTCAAGCGCGGACTCAGCGAAGATACCGTGATCGCCCCCTACGCGACCGGGCTGGCGGCGATGGTGGATCCGGCCGCGGCGGTGGCCAATTTCATGCGGCTCGAATCGCTCGGCGCCCTGGGTCGCTTCGGGTATTACGAGGCGCTCGACTACACGCGCAGCCGGCTGCCCGAGGGGGAGGACTTCGCGATCGTGCGCGCCTACATGGCGCACCACCAGGGCATGACGCTCTGCTCGATCGCCAACGTGCTGCACGACGGGCTGCTGCGCGCGCGCTTTCACACCGAGCCGCTAGTGCAGGCCACCGAACTGCTGCTGCAGGAACGCACGCCGCGCGACGTGTCGGTCAGCCACCCGCGCGCCGAGGAAGTGACCACGACCGCGCGCGTCAGCGACAGCCTCGCGCCGGTGGTGCGCCAGCTCCACAGTGCGCACGACGCGACCCCGCAGACTCATCTGCTCTCGAACGGGCGCTACGCCGTCATGGTGACCGCGGCAGGCTCGGGCTACAGCCGCTGGGGCGCGCTGTCGCTGACCCGCTGGAACGAGGATGCCACCTGCGATGGCTGTGGGAGCTACGTCTACCTGCGCGATCCCGACAGCGGGCGCCTGTGGTCGACCGGCTACCAGCCCAGCGGCACCGAGCCGGACCGCTACGAGGTGACTTTCACGGAGGACCGCGCAGAGTTCGTGCGCGTTGACGGGACCATGAGCACGAAGCTCGAGATCCTCATCTCCCCGGAGGACGACGCGGAGGTGCGCCGCATCACGCTCACCAACCACAGCAATCGGGTGCGCAATATCGAACTGACCACTTACAGCGAGCTGGTGCTGGCACCGCCGGCGGCCGACCTGGCGCACCCGGCTTTCTCCAAGATGTTCGTGCAGACCGAATTCCTCGACAAACCCGGCGCACTTTTGGCGACGCGCCGGCGGCGCACGCTAGGCGAGCCCGAGATCTGGGCCGCGCAGCACGCGGTGGTCGAGGGCGAAAACACCTGGCGTCCGGAGTACGAGACCGACCGCGCGCGGTTCCTCGGCCGCGGCCACGGGCTGCGCGATCCGGTGGCGGTGCTCGATGGCCGGCGCCTGTCCAATACGGTGGGCACGGTGCTCGATCCGGTCTTCGCGCTGCGCTACCGGCTGAAAATAGCGCCGGGCGCCACCACGCGCGTCGCGTTGTGGACCTTTGCGGCGGGCAGCCGCGAGGCCGTGCTGCAGCAGCTGGACAAGCACAGCGACGCCAACGCCTTCGTGCGCGCCGGGACGCTCGCCTGGACACAAGGCCAGGTGCAGCTGCGGCACCTGGGGATCGATGCGGCCGAGGCAAGCCTGTTCCAGCGGCTCGCCGGCTACGTGCTGTACGCAAATGCCGCCTTGCGGCCCGTGGGCGCGACCATCAGCCGCGGGGCTGCCGGCCCGGATGGCCTCTGGGCCCACGGCATCTCGGGCGATCTGCCGATCGTGCTGGTGCGGATCGACGACGTGGATGACATCGACATCGTGCGGCAGATGCTGCGCGCGCACGAGTACTGGCAGCTCAAGGCGCTGGCCGTCGATTTGGTGTTCCTCAACGAGCGCGCCTCTTCCTATGTCCAGGACCTGCAAAACGCGCTCGAGACGCAGTTGCGCATGAGCCAGTCCCGTCCGCGGCTGGGGGGCGACCAGAGCAAGGGATCGGTCTACATCCTGCGCACCGACCTGATCACGCCGGCCTCCCGCGCGCTGCTGTTCTCCGTCGCGCGTGTGGTGTTGTCCGGCCAGCGCGGGAGCCTGGCGACGCAGCTTGAGCGGCACCGCGAACCCGAACAGCAGGCGCCGCCAGTGGCGAAACGAACCGAGGCCGTGTTAGTCCCGCCGGAAATCGCACCTCCCGCGGGCGTGGAGTACTTCAACGGGCTCGGGGGCTTTGCCGATGACGGCCGGGAGTACCTGACCATCTTGGGTCCTGGCCAGTCGACGCCGGCCCCCTGGGTCAACGTGATTGCCAACGAGCAGTTCGGCTTCATGATCTCCGCGGAGGGCGGCGGCTACACCTGGGCGCGCAACAGCCGGGAAAACCAGCTCACTCCTTGGTCGAACGATCCGGTCAGCGACCGCCCCGGCGAGGTGCTGTACCTGCGCGATGAGGACACGGGCGAGCTGTGGGGGCCCACGGCCCTTCCGATCCGCGATCCCGACACGACCTACACGGCCCGGCACGGCCAGGGCTACAGCCGCTTCGAGCACAGCGCCCGTGGGATCGAACTCGATTTGCTCGTGTTCGTGCCCAACGAGGACCCGGTCAAGCTCTCACGCCTGCGGATCCGCAACGCCTCGCGCCAGAAGCGGCGACTGTCCATCACCGCCTACGTGGAGTGCGTGCTCGGCTCGGCACGCAGCACCACGGCGCCCTACATCATCACCTCCCTCGACAGCGCGAGCGGCGCGCTCATGGCCTCCAATCCGTGGAGCACGGTGTCGGCGGGGGGAGTCCTGTTCGCCGACCTGCGCGGCAAGCAGACCGAGTGGACCTGCGACCGGCGCGAGTTCCTGGGCCGCCACGGCACCCTCGAGCGGCCCGCGGTCCTGACCGGATCCTCGCCATGGTCGCGCCGCGTCGGCGCGGGCCTGGACCCGTGCTGCGCGCTCAAGACCGAACTCGAGCTCGATGTCGACGAGACGGCTGAGGTTGTGTTCGTGCTCGGCGAGGCGACGCAGCTCGCCGAGGCGCAGGCGCTGATCGCGCGTTACCGCACCGTGGACCTCGATCAGATCTTCCAGCAGGTAATCGCGCTCTGGAACGACGTGCTCGGCCGCGTCCAGGTCAAGACGCCCGAGCGTGCGCTGGACCTGATGCTCAACCGCTGGCTGCTGTACCAGAGCCTCTCTTGCCGCGTGTGGGCGCGCTCCGGGTTCTACCAGGCAAGCGGCGCCTACGGGTTCCGCGACCAGCTCCAGGATGGCATGGCCCTGGCGCTATCGCGACCGGCGCTGACGCGCCAGCATCTGTTGCGCGCCGCCGGCCGGCAGTTCGTGCAGGGCGACGTCCAGCACTGGTGGCTGCCGCGCACGGGCCAGGGCGTGCGCACGCGCATCAGCGACGATCGGGCATGGCTCGCCTACACCGCCGCCCATTATTTGCGCGTGACCGGAGATCGCACGCTCTTGGACGAGCCCGTCGCGTTCCTGGAGGGACAGGCGCTGCGCCCGGGGGAAGCGGACGCGTACTTTCAACCCTCGAGCTCCGATGTGACCGCTTCGTTCTTTGAGCACTGCGCGCGCGCACTGGACCAGAGCCTGACGGTGGGCAAGCACGGCCTGCCCTTGATGGGGACTGGCGACTGGAACGATGGACTCAACCGGGTGGGCGAGCAGGGTCGCGGCGAAAGCGTCTGGCTCGGCTGGTTCCTGTGCGCCACTTTGCAGGAGTTCGTGCCGCTGGCGCGCGCGCGCGGCGAGACATCGCGCGCGCAGCGCTGGACGGATTACGCCACGGCGCTTCGCGCCGCGCTCGATAAGAGCGGGTGGGATGGGAAATGGTTCCGGCGCGCCTACTACGACGACGGCACCGCGCTCGGCTCGGCTTCGAGCGATGAGTGCCGGATCGACGCCATCGCGCAGTCCTGGGCGGTGCTCTCGGGCGTGGCGCAAACCGAGCACGCGCGACAGGCCATGAATTCCGTCGAGGAGCAGCTGATCCGGCGCGAGCTCGGCCTGGCGCTGCTGTTTACCCCGCCCTTCGACCACACGGCACTCGATCCGGGCTACATCAAGGGCTACCCGCCCGGACTGCGCGAGAACGGCGGCCAGTACACGCACGCGGCGCTGTGGTCGGTGATGGCCTGGGCGGAACTTGGCCAGGGCGCGCGGGCCGCGGAGCTGCTTGGCATGCTCAACCCGATCAACCGGACTTCGACGCGCACCGACGTGTACCGCTACAAGGTCGAGCCCTACGTGGTGTGCGCGGATGTGTACTCGGTGGCGCCGCACGTCGGCCGCGGCGGGTGGACCTGGTACACGGGCTCGGCCGGGTGGATGTACCGGGCGGGACTGGAGTCGGTGCTCGGACTGCGCGTGCAGGGCGATAAGCTAAAGCTCCGCCCCTGCGTGCCCGAACACTGGCCGCGCGCGCAGATCAGCTACCGCCATCGCACCGCGCGCTACGAGATCGTGCTCGAGAATCCCGGCCAGTCAAGCTGCGGCATCGCCAGCCTCGAGCTCGATGGCCAAATGCTCCCGCGAGGCACCGACACGATCGAGCTGACCGATGACGGCAGCACGCACCAGGTGCGCGTGACGCTGGGCATTGCGCAGCCGGTAGCGCCGAGCGAGGCGCGCGCCGGACTGGAGCAGGCGGAGGCGGCACAATAGCGCGGAGCACTGAGCTGCGGGCCGAGGGCCTCTTGCCTGAGTTCGGCTGGGCGCGTAGCTTGGGCATGCATCCGAAGGCGCTCTTGCTATGACGGTCACACGGCGGCTTGAGCATGGGTAGATACATCGAGCGCAGCCTGTCTCCAGGGGAAGCGGTGAGATACACCGCGAGGCTCTCGCTCTGGAATTTCAGTGGCTACTTTCTGGCCGCCGGCGTGCTGGTGCTTGCCTGCCTTTACGTGCTCATCAGGCTGCCCGCCACAACGCCGGACTACCGCACGGCCATGGCTTATTTCGCCGGCCTCCTGGCGCTGCTGGCTTTGCTGTGCTGGGGATGGCCGTTACTGGCCCGTTCCTCGACCGAGCTTGCGATCACGGATCACCGCCTGATTGCCAAGTACGGGTTGCTGTCGACGCATTCGATCGAGATCCGCTACAGCAAGATCGAGACGGTCCGCGTGACCCAAGGGATCATGGGCCGGCTGTTCAGCTACGGGGATATCATCGTCACGGGCACGGGCTCCACGTTTGACCCGATCCAGGGCATTGCCGATCCGCTGGCCTTCCGTACAGCGCTTGGCGAGGCGATGGAAGGCGCGTCCCACGATAAGAGCGGTGCTGCGCCCTAGCGTTATGCATTCGGCGCGGCGCCCGACCCGCGAGCGCATACGCCCTTCTACCCAAAGCGGCGACGCGCGATCGCGCTCATCGAGCCACGCATCGACCCCAACGCCGCAGGAGAGTGACTCGGCCGCGACCGTTGCCAGCGAATGGCGTGAACGGCCTCAACGTTTCAGCGTGTATTCCGCCCCGCAGTAACCGCACTTGGCCCAGCCGGTCTGCTCGATCGGCAGGTAGACGCGCGGATGGGAATTCCACAGCACCATGTCCGCCGCCGGGCAGCTCAACGGCAGATCCTTCTCCGTGATCTCGTACTGCAGCTGCGTGTTGGCGGGGAGCGTTGCTTTGGGCGCGTCCATGTGCGGCATTATACCTCCATCGTCGAGCGCCAGATCGCGCTCACCGCCGCGCGCTCGCCGGCGAATTCGCCCTCCGGCAGCACCGCCGGGAGGCCGGCGATGGTCCGATGGTGGCTGCATTCCCGGTATTTGCGGTAGGCCCCGGTCAGGACGTCGATGGTTTCCTGGGGAACGAGCGCGGCGGAGGCGACGGATTCCAGTTCCCGGATGGTATCGGCGAACCAGGCCACCGGCGGATACTTTTCCGCCCACGCCAGCGCCCAGTACTGCGCCAGGAACTCGATGTCCGCGATCCCGCCCGGGTCCTGCTTGAGGTCAAACTCCCCGGTTCGGGCGCTGGACAGCTCGGTGCGCATGCGCACACGCATGCGCTGGACTTCATCGCGCAGCGTGTCGCGGCGCACGCACTTTTCCAGCACATGCGCCCTGATGGCGTTAAAGCGCTCGCGCAGCATCGGGTCCCCGCACACGGCGCGCGCATGCAGCAGCGCCTGGTGCTCCCAGGTCCAGGCTTCCTTCTGCTGGTAATCCTCGAAGGCCTCGACACTGGTGATCAGCATGCCGCCCTTGCCGCTGGGCCGAAGGCGCATGTCGACCTCGTACAAGCGTCCGGCGGCCGAATGCATCGTCAGGGTGTGCACCATGCGCTGCACGAAGCGGATAAAGAATACCTGGTTGTCGACACTCCGTGCGCCCTCGGTTTCCTGGCCGGGACCGGTCGAATCGTGCAGGAACACCACATCCAGGTCCGAGCTGTAGCCCAGCTCCATGCCGCCGAGCTTCCCGTAGCCGACGGCGCACAAGCGCACCTCGCGCCGCTCCTCCCCCTGCCCGCACATCGGCGTTCCGTACTGCGCGGTCACGAAGTCCCAGCTGATCTTCAGGGTTCGCTCGATAATCAGCTCCGCTATCTCGGTGAGCCGGTCGCTGACGGCCATGAGCGGGAGCCCCGCGCACAGATCCGCCACCGCCACCCGAAACAGCGCGGCACGCTGGAAATTGCGCAGCTGCGCCACCAGCTGCTCCTCGTCCCCCGCGTCCACATCCGCCAGGCGCGCGGCAAGCTCCGCGGCCAGCTCGGCGCGCGTCGGCGGTCTTTCGTACAGCCGCTCATCGATCAGTTCATCAAGCAGCAACGGGAGGGCCGCGATCTGCGCGGTCAGAAAGTCTCCGTAGCCGGCCAGCTCGATGAGCCTGCGGCGCGCGATCGCGTTCTCGAGCAGCAAGGCAAAATACGCCGAGCGCGTGCCGATCGCCTCGATGACGCGCATCAGCCGGCGCAGGATCTCGAGCGCATTCGGGAGCGGCGCGAGTTCCTCGAGGATCTGCCCCAGGAGCGAAAAGAGCCTGCGGCGACCGGTCTCATCGAGGCGCCTGGGCCAGGCCGTGCCGCGCAGGTCGTGAAGCAACTGCGCGATCACCGCGGCATCGCCGTGACCTAAGGCCTTGAGCCTGGCCTCAAGCGCGGCGCGCGGCTCCTCGCCCTCGAGCCAGGAGGTGAGCGCGGCCGCCTGCGGCTGCGCGCCGCTCTCGGACTGCACGAGTGAAGCAAAGTGCGCGGCGACTCTTAACCGGTGCGCATCGAGAGCCGCAAGCAGCCTCTCCCAGTCCGGACAGTCCATGGCCAGTGCCACCCTCCCGCGCATCAGCGCGTCAGTCGGCAACGCGTGGGTCTGCTGATCCTGGTACATCTGCAGCCGGTTCTCGAGCCGCCGCAGGAATTCGTAGGCACTCATCAGTTCCGAGCTCACCGGCGTTGGCAGAAGCCTCGCGCCGCCCAGCTGCGGCAGGGTGTCCAGCAGCGAGGCACTCTGCAGCCGGCGCTCGCTGCCGCCACGGATCAGCTGGAGCGATTGCACGATGAATTCGATCTCGCGGATGCCGCCCGGCCCGAGCTTGATGTTGTCCTGCAAGTCGCGCCGCGAGACTTCGCGCTCGATGAGTGCCTTCATGGCACGCAACGACTCGAATACACCGAAATCCAGGTAGCGCCGGTACACGAACGGCCGCACGGTTGAGCGAAATACCCTGTCGTAGAGTCCAGCGCCAGTCACGGCGCGCGCCTTGATCCAGGCGTAACGTTCCCAGTCGCGGCCCTGGCGCTCGAGGTAATCCTCGAAGGCGGCGGTGCTCGCCACCAGCGGCCCGCTGGCGCCAAAGGGCCTCAGGCGCATGTCGACGCGGAACGCGCGCCCTTCCATGGTGCTGGCATCGAGGTAGCGGATCAGGCGCTGGCCCAGGCGCAGGAAGAACTCCTCGTGCGAAGTCGGCCGCTCGCCGGTGGTCTCGCCGTGCGCATCGAAAAGAAAGATCAGGTCGATGTCCGAGGAGAAGTTCAGCTCCCGGCCACCGAGCTTGCCCATGGCAATCACGATCAGCCGCTGCGATTCGGGATCCGTGCCGGATGGGGGTCCGTGGCGCTCGGTGAGCTGCCGCCAGGCAAACTCCTGCGCCGCCCGGATCGCGCTGTCCGCCGCATCGCTTAAGTCTCGCAAGGTCCCAGGAAGGCTCGCCCAGCCCGCCAGGTCCCGCCAGGCGATGCGCGCGAGCTCGGCCCTGCGCCA
>Ga0157375_10004300_pt1 | contig 12358 bp, 4 predicted proteins | sample M35metaG_FD_115311 | JGI IMG/M metagenome (GOLD analysis project Ga0157375, IMG submission 115311) | Miscanthus rhizosphere microbial communities from Kellogg Biological Station, Michigan, USA - M3-5 metaG | ecosystem: Host-associated > Plants > Roots > Rhizosphere > Soil | place: USA: Michigan...
ACCATTTACGCGCCCCACTCCAGGTTGATGAAATGCGACGCGCAGTCGAGCGCCTTTTGGCCCGGCACGCCGTGTTGCGCACGTCATTCGACCTGGTTACCTTCAGCGAGCCGATGCAGTTGGTTCACCGCACTGTCCCTATTCCGCTGGGAGTCGAAGACCTGCGCGCGCTCACTCCGGGGCAACAGGAACAGGCCGTCAACGATTGGATCGAGTTGGAGAAGCAGAAACAATTCGACTGGACCAGTGCACCGCTGTTGCGTTTCCAAATTCACCGTCGCAGCGATGATACGTTCCAGTTAACAATGACCGAACATCATGCCATCCTTGATGGGTGGAGCGTAGCGTCCGCACTTACTGAGTTATTCCAGACGTACTTTTCACTACTGAATAACGCTCCCGATCCGGTAGAACCTCCTCGTCCAGGTTCTTTCCGCGACTTTGTCGTCCTCGAGCGATCGGCCCTTGCGTCCGAAGAATGCCGGGAATACTGGCGTGAGAAGCTGAGCGAGAGCGCTACTGTCACGCTTCCTCGTTGGCCCGCTTCGGATACATCAACAGACGGCCCGACTAACCACGTTATCCAGGTACCCATTTCTTCTGAGCTCTCTGAGGCGCTCAAATCGTTGGCTCGATCTCAACAGATTCCACTCAAGAGTGTCTTGCTTGCCGCACACCTCAGGGTCATGAGTCTTTTGAGCGGCCAGTCAGATGTTATGACCGGCGTTGTGACACACGGGCGACCAGAAGGGCGCGAGGGCGAGCGCGCACTCGGATTGTTTCTCAACACTGTGCCGTTTCGACAGGCGTTGCGCGGCGGAACATGGGCGGAGTTGGCAAAGCAGACCTTTGAAACCGAACGCGAGTTCATGCCTTTCCGCTATTACCAGATGGCGCAGATACAGCGCGATCAGGGAGGCCAGTCGTTGTTTGAAACGGTCTTCAACTTTACCAATTTTCATGTGTTTCAGAACCTTGAAGAACTGGGCGATCTGCAAGTGCTGGATGCGAGCCTCTTTGCGCAAACGAACCTTGCCTTCTGGGCTGACTTTAGTATTGGTACGTCGTCGCCCACAGTTCAACTCACTCTCAACGCCGACGCGAGCCTGTTATGCAGCGAGCAAATGGAAGCCATTCGCGGCTACTACGCGAGGACGCTTGAGGAAATGGCCTTCAACCCGCGTCGCGACTACGCCTATTGTGATCTCTTGTCGGAAGGGGAAAGAAATAGACTACTGGTCCAATGGAACGACACGAGGGTCGAATACCCGCAGGCCGATTGCATCAATCAATTATTTGAGGCCCAGGTTGAGCGAACCCCCAACTCCGTCGCGGTCGTCTCCGCTTCCGAGCGACTGACGTACCGGCAATTGAATCACCGCGCTAATCAACTGGCGCGTCACCTGCGGCTCCTGAACGTGGAAGCTGAGACCAGAGTTGGGATCTGCATGGAACGTTCAACGGATCTGGTGGTCGCTTTGATGGGAGTATTAAAGGCGGGTGGAGCATACGTTCCTATCGATCCGGCATATCCACAGGAGCGCATCGATTTTATGCTCAGCGACGCGCAGGCGTCGGTCCTGATAACGCAAGAATCTTTGGCCGGAAAACTATGCACGCCGAACTGCAAATTAGTTTGTTTCGATAATGACCGGCAACAGATCAGCCAACTTGACCCGGAGAACCTTACCCCTATCAGTTCTCAACAGAACCTTGCGTATGTGATCTATACCTCGGGCTCAACCGGCGTACCTAAGGGAGTGGCGATAGAACATCGTAGCACGCTCGCTTTTCTACACTGGGCCAGGGAGGTTTTCTTTGCTCGTGAGTTTGAAAGCGTTCTGGCATCGACGTCGATTTGTTTTGATCTATCGGTCTTTGAACTATTCGCCACTCTCAGTTGGGGAGGGAAGGTAATTATTGTCGAAGACGCCTTGCACCTGTCGAGCGTGCCGGAAGACGAAAACATAACGCTGATCAATACAGTGCCATCGGCAATGGCTGAATTGGTGAGACTGGGGGCGGTGCCAGGGTCCGTGCGAACAGTGAACCTGGCCGGAGAGGCACTATACAATCGGCTGGCGCAGCAAGCCTATCAGCAAGGCAACGTAGAAGGGGTCTTCAACCTCTACGGTCCGTCAGAGGACACTACTTATTCAACCTTTACGCTGGTTGAGAAAGAGGCAAAAGGTGAGCCCTCTATAGGCCGGCCGATTTCCAACACTCAAACCTTCGTGCTTGACGAACGCCTTAAGCCGTGCCCTATCGGAGTCACAGGCGAGTTGCATATCGGCGGCGAGGGATTGGCGCGCGGGTATCTCAATCGCCCCGCACTAACCGCGGAGAAGTTTATTCCCGATCCGTTAGGTGCCCAGCCGGGCGCACGGCTTTATAAAACCGGTGATCTGGCTCGCTATCTTCCCGACGGAAATTTGGAATTCCTCGGCCGCAGGGACCATCAGGTCAAGATACGAGGATTCCGGATCGAACTTGGCGAGATAGAGACAGTGTTGAGGGAGCATGCAGGAATTCGAGAAGCGGTAGTGTTGGACTACGGCCCCTCGGATGATAAACGTCTGGTGGCCTATGTGGCTTGCGATACGCAAGGTTCGCTGACCGCAGATCAACTGCGCAACGAGTTGAGAAAGAAGCTGTCACATTACATGGTGCCGTCATCTTTCATCTTTCTGGATGCTCTGCCTTTAACTCCTAACGGGAAAATTGATCGCCGCGCTTTGCGCCAGCTTGAAATCGATGCGCAGCGGCCGGATCGCCATATCGTAAGTCCACGCGACCTTCTTGAATTTCAACTGGTTCAGATATGGGAGAACATATTCAACACATCCCCTCTCAGTATTACTGACAATTTCTTCGATCTTGGCGGCCATTCACTCCTAGCAGTTCGACTGGTGGCCCAGGTCAGAGACAAGCTCAAGCAGACGCTTTCGTTGTCGGCGCTGGTCCAGGGCGGAAGCATCGAAAGCCTTGCGAGTTTGTTGCGTCAGCAGACCGATGTCACGTCTGACTCACCGGTTGTGGCACTCCAGCGCGCTGGCTCCAAGACGCCTTACTTTTGCATACATCCGATCGGCGGCAACATTCTCTGCTACGTGGAGCTGGCACGCTTGATGGGTACTGATCGACCGTTCTATGCGATACACGCCACCGGCTTGAGCGCCAACGGAGAGCTGAATACCGGGATCGAAAGCATAGCAGCACACTACATAGAAGTGGTGCGCGCGATGCAACCCGAAGGCCCGTACTTGTTGGGTGGATGGTCATTCGGCGGAGTGGTCGCCTTTGAAATGGCACGCCAGCTCAAGCAGCAGGGGCAGGTCGCACATGTCACTCTGGTTGATACATGGGCTCCATCCCAACAAACGTCGAGGCAGCACGAGCCTGACTCAGCGGAGATGCTGTCCAGGTTTGTCGAAGACTTCGCCGGTATCTCAGGCAAGGTGCTCGAGGTACACCACGATCATCTGCGGCAACTGGATGCGCGGGCGCAACTGAAATTTTTCCTGGACCAGGCAATCAAGCTTAACTTGCTGCCACCCGATATGCAGGTTTCGCAGTTTGCATCTCTATTCGAAGTTTTCGAACGCAACGCGAAAGCATTTCTGGCTTACAGGCCGCCGTCCGTCGAGCTTGGGAGCCGTCTCATGCTGTTCAGAGCAAGTGAGGGCAAAGACGAATTGCGGGACGGTCCCGCACTGGGCTGGGATCAAGTCTGCATGGATGACATAGAGGTTCGGCACGTTCCGGGGAATCATTACACGGCATTAGCCGGCGCCAATGTTCGCATGCTGGCAGAACAGTTGACGGCTTTTCTCGACGCAGTCGCCGGTTGAGCCTGCGGAGCAGGCGCCAGCATAAAGCCTGGGGCGTAAGCCACAGGTCTAACGGTGATAAGTTTCGAGCCCGCGAATGCGGACGACAGAACAAAGGCGGCAATAATGCCAAATGATTTGCAGCACAAATGACTGCTGCCCGTTTCATGGGCTTGCCAATCTTCTTGCTCTTAGACCTGGGGCTTACGCCCCAGGCTTTATGCTAACGCCTGCTCCGCAGGCTAAAAGAGACTTTTCGTGCAAGTCAGTAAGATAGGCTTTGCACAAAAATTCGGACCAGAGCGCCAACGGCGCGGAATATGATAGCCAGGGGCAAGCGCGAAGCGCGTCGCCCCTGGGTAACAGAATTAAAAGCCCTGTAGCCCTGAAAAGGGCGTAATATCTGCGATATTTCGGCCTTTCAGGCCTCATCTGCTCGTGCGTATCGCAACCAGGGGCGACGCGTTTCGCGCTTGCCCCTGGCTATCATATTTTCGCGCCGTTGGCGCTCTGGTCCGACTTTTCGTGCAAAGTCAGTAAGATAATCAACCTCCCATAAGGCAGAAAATCCAGGAGAGCCGGCAACGAGTAAGACCTCCAACGTCTTGTCGGCACAGGGATCGAGGAAAGTTATGCGATGGCGGTAACTGTGGATCGGGCAGCCCCGCAAGCCGCTGCCCCTAAGATGTCAGTCTTCACACTGGTCTGGGTCGGGCAGGTTGTATCGCTGATGGGTACTGGCCTGACCGGATTCGGTTTAGGGGTCTGGGTCTATCAGCGCACAGGGTCGATAACGCAGTATGCATTAATAACGGTTTGCAGCCGGCTGCCGGGCATTGCCATCGTCCCCATAGCCGGAGCCTTGATTGATCGCTGGGACCGTCGGCGGGCCATGATCTACGGCGACGCCGGAGGAGGCCTTACGGTCCTGTGCCTCGCGCTGCTGTACTTTGCGGGCCATCTCGAGGTTTGGCACATCTGCGTGGCCATGGCAGTCAGCTCTGTTTTAAGCGCTTCCCAATGGACAGCCTATTCCGCTGCCACAACCATGTTGGTTCCAAAGAAGCATTTAGGGCGAGCCGCGGGAATGGTACAAACCGGAGAGGCCCTCGGCCTCATCGTCGCCCCAGCACTCGGCGGAGTGGTGCTGGTCTCCATTGGCGTTTATGGCATCTTCCTGTTGGACTTTGCCATGAAATTGTTTGCGACCGTTACGTTATTTCTTGTTCGAATACCCACACCCCGGAAGACGGTCGAAGAGATCAAGTGGTCTTTACGAAATGAAATTGCCTACGGATGGAGATACATCACGTCACGCCGGGGACTGCTGGCGTTACTAATTTTCTTTGCCGTGACGAATTTTCTTAGCGGCTTCATTTTCGTTCTCACGACACCTCTGGTTCTGTCCTTCAGCACTGCTACGGTGCTCGGAACAGTCTTTTCAATGGGCGGAATCGGTATGCTCGTGGGTAGCCTGGGAATGGCAGCGTGGGGAGGACCCAGCCGGCGGATCAATGGAGTTCTCGGATTTTCTGTCCTGAGCGGATTCTCTTTCATTTTGGCAGGGCTGTGGCCTTCGGCAGTGTTGGTAGCCGTCGCCGCCTTCCTTTTTTATTTCACGTTACCGTTCATCGGCGGTTCAACTCAGGCCATCTGGCAAACTAAGGTCTCACCCGAAGTACAAGGCCGAGTGTTTGCCGTGCGGCGCATGATTGCGTGGTCCTCGATCCCACTCTCCTATGGGATTTCAGGACCATTGGCCCAATACGTGTTCGAGCCGATGCTTTCACACGGGGGGCTTTTGGCCGGATCAGTGGGGCGTTTCATAGGAACCGGTCCAGGCCGAGGTATCGCCTTTTTATTCATCGTCATGGGTGGACTTACTTTATTGATCGTGGCGTGCGGTTACTTCTATCCCCGCCTGCGCCTTCTGGAAAGTGAAATACCAGACGCAATCCCCGACCCGATGCCGAACGGTAGCTGATCCAATCGACATATACCGGCGGCAGCTCACTCGCTGAAAGCTCAACCGGGAATATTCCAAACTGTATTTGAACAAAAGGAGATAGAGAGATGAGTGCAAGACACCTCCTATCACTCTGCGATCTAGGTTCGGAAAACTTAGCGCACCTCGTCAACCGCGCTCTCGAAATAGCCGCGGGAGACGGGGGCAGATCTCTTCCCCTCGCCAATAGGATAGTGGGCATATATTTCCGTGGCTCATCGACCCGCACTCGAACCGCCTTTACGGTCGGCGCCACGAAACTTGGGGCCACCACCATTGCATACGGGCCCAACGATTTGCAGATCGTGACCGGCGAAACGGTCGCCGACACGACCCGCGTGCTGTCGGGATTCCTTGACGCGCTCGTCATTCGCACCAACGCATCCATTGAAGAGATGAAGGCCATGGCTGTACAGGGACGCATGTCGATCATCAATGCTATGAGCGACAACGAACACCCCACACAGGCAATTGCAGATCTGACTACGCTGAAAGAGGAGTTCAAACATCTCGACGACATCCACGTTTTGTATGTGGGCGAAGGTAACAACACCGCAGCCGCGCTGGCGCTCGGTGTCGGCTTGACGCCCGGAATGCAGCTTACATTGGTTACTCCCGAAGGATATGGATTACCGGATGCCGCGCTGAAGACAGCCCAGAGCTTAGCCAGCCAATACGGTTCGTTCGTCGAGGAGCACCATAATATAGACAAGCTTCCGCGGAACGTTCATGCCGTGTACGCTACACGATGGCAAACTATGGGAGTGCCTAAACCCGACCCCAACTGGAAAAAGATATTTGAACCATACCAAGTCAACAAAGAAATGATGGTAGAAGTCTCTAAACCGTCAGGAACTGTGTTCTTGCACGACTTGCCCGCCGTGCGCGGCGGTGATGTGACCGACGAAGTTCTCGATGGTCCGCAAAGTCGTGCATTCCGGCAGGCCTGGCACAAATTAACCAGCGCGATGGCCGTCCTCGAATGGTGCGCAGCGGCGAATTGAAGCACCAGTCGCGAATTGGCATCACGCGTATCGCCGCGTGATCGTTGTCAACGGTCCATGCAATTCACCTAAGACGAAACCGCGGAGGGAATCCAAGATGAAACAACAGAACGATCCATGGATCCTGGGAATCAGCGCTTCACACAACGGAGCGGTGTGCTTATTGAAAGGCGACGAAATCGTCGTTGCTATTCAGGAAGAACGACTCTCACGGAGAAAGCGCCACAGGATATTCGGCGCACAACATTCACTGTCACTCGATTATTGTTTCGATTATGTGGGAATTAAACCGAGTGACCTCAGTTTAATAGTTCTGTGCGTGCAGGGCCGGGCGTCAGCGGCCAGTCAGGATCTGACGCTGAACCCGTTCCTGCAAGTCAAAGAAAACAATACTCCCACTCTGATAATTCCTCATCATTTAGCTCACGCTGTGAGTGCATTCGGAACTTCGGGTTTCGGTGATTCGGCGGTCCTGGTCATTGATGGAATCGGTTCACCTGCTGAAGACCTTTCGGACGAGGAACGAAACGTGATCATCAATCCGATGGAGGACGCCTGGGAGATAATATCTCTCTACTCGGCCTCGGACACCACGATCACGCCACTTGAAAAGCATGTCGCCGAAGGACGCAAATGGCTCGGTACCGAGCGGAATTGCATGCCTAAGTTCCGCAGTCTTGGAGGAATCTTTTCTGCGGCCTCGGTGCAACTGTTCGGCGGGGACCTGGAGGCGGGAAAAGTGATGGGGTTGGCGCCTTATGGCCGCCCGGTTTATCCGCCCAGCGATTTCTTTGAAATTGTTGATGGGCGTTTTGTCTTCTCAGATAAGATCCCCTCGTTATTCCAGCATAGTGAACGCTGGCCGGCACACCAAACCGAGTACGAGGATCTGTCCTGCTCGGTGCAGGCTGCGCTGGAAGTCGCTCTGCTTTATCTTGTGGACCACCTTTATGATCTTTACCCCAGCAGCAATCTTTGTTATGCGGGCGGCGTGGCGCTCAACAGCGTGGCCAATGAGAGGATCATTCGCGAGTCGAAATTCAAAAACGTTTACATCATACCTGCCGCGGAAGACAGCGGTCCCGCCATTGGCGCTGCATACTATGGCCTCTGGCACCTCGGCAAGAAGAACACCCGCAAGCGATTGCTTCATGATGCTGTCGGGCGAAGTTATACGGCCTCGGCGACGAGACAGGCGATAGCGGAAACGCCGGCTGCTGAGATCCTGGAGACGAAAGACGTCATTTCCGAAGCCGCCAATCTTTTGGTAGAGGGAAAAATCGTCGGGTGGTTTCAAGGAAGATCCGAACTCGGTCCCAGGGCACTCGGGCAGCGCAGCATTCTCTGCGATCCGCGACGGCCGGATGGCAAGGAAATACTCAACAGCAGGGTTAAGCATCGCGAGGCATTCCGTCCTTTTGCTCCGGTCATTCCACTTGAAGACGTACGCGACTGGTTCGAACTCGACGGGATCAATCCCGAGAGCGCCTACATGCTTCGCATCTGCCTGTTCAAGGAAGATAAGAAAGATCAGGTGCCAGCCGTGGTCCATACCGACGGCACCGGCCGCTTTCAGACAGTAACGAAGGAAGCCAATGGTCCTTTCTATGACTTAATAAAGGAGTTCGGCAAACGAACCGGAGTCCCGATCGTCTTGAACACGTCATTCAACATCATGGGCATGCCTATCGTAGAGACTCCGCAGGACGCCCTGTTATGTTTTCTTTCCACGGGCATCGATTATTGCGTGGTGGAGGATGTGATTGTTAAAAAGCGAGACACTGTTTTGCTGGGACGTGAGGTAACTCCAAACTACACGCCACCTCAAGTCGACAGTTCGAGCGATAAGGAAAGTAGTGGGCCTGCTGGGATGCAAAGCCGGCGGCCGCTCAAGGAATACGTGGGAGACTATGACAATCCCACCGGTATATTGAAAATCGAACAAGAAGGGAACGAGTTGCAAGGGATCTATAATGCCCAGACCACTCCGCTGGTCCGTATGGCTGACGACCTCTTTGAGGCGACATCCGATACCTACAAGGGGTTCAAGATAACCTTCATCCCGGACAAGAACGGATTCATCGAGCGCGCGATCATCGACATGGGCGAACAAGGAAGCGCCGTCTTCACTCGCGAACCCCAAACCTTGCCCGCGAGCAAGAAGTACATGCGGAAATGCGCAGGGAAGTATGCAATCGGCGATAGGGCATTGAAGGTCGCGCTGCTTGATGATGAAAAGATGACAATCACTGCTGCCGGTCAACCTGATTATGTTCTGGTTCCTGGTAAGGGAGGGAAGTTCGATCTTAAGAACACGCCGGGCTACAGTGTGGAATTCATTGAGGAAGAAGACAAGATCACGGGAGCAGTGGTAACGCAGCCGAATGGTTCATTTCTTTTAAATAAGGTAGCCTGATTAGCTTTGGGCGCCTACCTGGGGTGCGGCGGCTTGACGCCGCTTTGGTATCGATCGGCCTTCATCGAGGCCAAAGCGGCGTCAAGCCGCCGCACTCCAGGGAGGCGCCCATCACGTCAGTGCCGAAGTTGCGTAGTTAGTTGGACCAGCTCGTCAATGTGGTCATGGTCGTGTTGGCGCATCTTCTTTAGCAGATCCAGCAAGCTGAGGGGACTATCATCAAACATCCCGGACCGGCTTAACTGATCGGCGGAAAGATCTCGGATCGCTTCAATATTGGCTCGTCGCACGTTAATAAAACCATCAAGCGCTGCTTTGAAGTCCTGATTGATGTAGACACGCTCAACAGCGAGCTTGTCTCCATCTATATCTTCGAGGAGAGGTTGGTCTTCGGTGAGCAGCTTTGTGATTCGAACGGCATACCCTTCCTTCTCAATATCACGAAGATGACAAACGTGCTCAACTACAGACCAGGTGTTTTCGCCTGATCTTTCCCGCACCTTACTCTCACCTAAATCGCCTACGAGCTGTTTGATTTTGCGAGGCGTATCCTCCAGAGATCTGATCAGTTCCTTATATTCTTGCGATACTACTGTGTTGTCTGGCATCGATCTCTCCCTTCCTTCGAACCCGTTCATACTCAAGCCAATGGTTGAGTATTGTAACTTGCGACACTTTTTTCCTGTCGTATAATGTAGCGCGTATCTCTACTTCACCGCAGGACGCTACTTAAAGATGCATCCCCTGACAGATGACTACCACTCATCTAACTGTTCCGGGTCGCTGGAGAAATTCAAATGCTGAAACAATTGTGGCGTGACCTGCGGTTCGCGGCCAGGATCCTCTGGAAGAACCCGGGCTTCGCAGCGGTTGCAATCATAACGCTGGCACTGGGCATCGGCGCGAACACCGCCATCTTCTCCGTCCTACAGGGAGCGTTTTTTGCTAAGTATGAGATAAAGGACCCGGACGAACTCCTACGGCTCTACGGTGAGGATCGCGGCCGCAACCTCGCACAGCTCAATCTGTCGGTGCCGAAGTTCAAGTTCGTACGGGACCAGCAGACGGTCTTTACCGGCTTGGGCGGGGCCAACTTCGCCGGCTTCACCTTCCTCGACGAAGATAAGCCCGTACAACTCAACGGCGCCTACACCACGGCGAACTTCCTACAGACATTCGGAGCTACGCCGGTCCTTGGAAGGTTCTTCGAGCAAGCGGAGGAGGAGGGTGCGCCCGTAGCAGTTCTCAGCGAGACACTTTGGCGGGAGCGCTTCGCAGCGGATCCCGCCGTCCTGGGCCGCGGCATCATTCTATCGGGAGTGAGCTACACGATCATTGGCGTCGCGCCTCGCCTCCCAGCCATTTACCAGGCAGAGGTGTGGGTGACGCGGCCGTTCCAGCCATCTACCCTGTCCCCTGAACTTATCCAGCGCGGTGTGAGTTTTCTCTGGACCGTGGGTCGTTTGAAGCCCGGCATCACTCCTGCGGCTGCACAGCAGGAGTTAGCGTTGATCGCGGAGCGCTATCGCACTGAGTACGGCGACAGGGTTGACTCAACGTGGCACCTTGTCCCTGTACTCCTGCGTGACGACATCGTCGGCACCGCGCGGTCTCCCATCTTCACCCTGCTCGCCGCAGTGGGTCTCGTGTTGCTCATTGCCTGCGCCAACGTTGCCAACCTCGGGCTCGTTCGTTTCGCTAGCCGCCGCCGTGAAATTGCGCTGCGCACCGTGCTCGGGGCCGGGCGCTGGCGCGTCATTCAGCAGTTCTTTGTCGAAAGTTTGGTGTTGAGCGTGCTGGCCTGCGGTCTGGGCCTGATTCTCGCGCTAGCCAGCCTGCCCATGTTGATCAGTCTGGCGCAGAATTTCGTCAGGTTCTCGAGAGACATTGGGATCAGCTTACCGGTGCTCGGTGCGTCGTTGGGTGTGGCGCTGCTGACCGGGCTGCTCATTGGCGCTTATCCCGCTTTCCAGGCGTCTAACCTGAAGCCTGCCGTAGTCTTGAATGAAAGTGGCCGAACTCTGACCAGCAGCCGCGGCCAACACCGAGTGCGCAGCCTCCTGGTGGCTGGACAGGTTGCAATCACGCTCCTGCTCCTGGCTGGCGCGGCACTTCTCACTACGAGTTTTCTACGGCTGCAAAATCAGCAACCCGGATTTCGTCCTGACGGCGTCTTCGTCGGCGATTTGACCGTGCCGCAGGCACGCTACCCGGACATCGAGGCGCAGGCGCGCTTCTATCTTCGCCTGGCCGAAGAGATGCGTACGATGCCAGGGGTCACGTCGGCGAGCGTCGTTCAGGGCCTGCCGTTCTCCGGCAGGAACGCCAATACGCCCTACGCTCGGGCGGACGGCGACGTGATACCAGTTAAGGACCGGCCGCTCGGGTTCGTCCGCACTGTCACGCCTGGCTATTTTGCAACGCTGGAGATTCCGCTGCTCGCTGGTCGCGACTTCACGGAGCGCGACGTGCTCAAAGCTCCTCAAGTGGTCGTGCTGTCACGCAGCACCGCGCGAAGGCTTTTCCCCGAAGGAAACGCGATAGGCCGCCGTATCCTCATGGGCACCAATGACGGCGTCGGTCTTGAGATGGAGGTGGTCGGCGTAGTGGACGACGTGCGCTCGCAGACACTGGCTCAGGTTACAGACGTTGAGTTCTACCGCCCGATCATGCAGAGGCAAAGCGCCAACGTGCAACTCGTGATACGAACCCAAAGTGATCCTGCGGCCTTTACCGCCACCGCGAACGAGGTGCTCAAACGCATCGACGCCGAAGTGCCGCTCAATAAACCGACCACCCTTTCGGCGATTGTCGGGCAATCACTCGGCCAGCAACGGCTGCTCTTCACGCTGATCGGGTTGTTCGCCGCGCTTGCCCTTGTGCTGTCGGTGGTTGGCATCTACAGCATCGTTGCCTATACAGTAACCCTCCGGACCACGGAGATCGGCGTGCGAATGGCGCTCGGGGCCAGGCCCCGCGATGTTTTATGGTTGGTCATCCGTCAGGTCATGAAACCGGTTCTGCTCGGCGGTGTTTTGGGCCTGGCGGCTTGTTTTGTGCTCGGGCGTCTCATCAAGAGCGAACTCTACGGAGTCTCAGCCTC
>Ga0157375_10004304_pt1 | contig 12348 bp, 11 predicted proteins | sample M35metaG_FD_115311 | JGI IMG/M metagenome (GOLD analysis project Ga0157375, IMG submission 115311) | Miscanthus rhizosphere microbial communities from Kellogg Biological Station, Michigan, USA - M3-5 metaG | ecosystem: Host-associated > Plants > Roots > Rhizosphere > Soil | place: USA: Michigan...
CTTGCCGGCAATGCGTGCGGCGATCTCGCCGGCGGACGGCTTGCGCGGGGGCGCGCCTTTGGCCGCCGGAGCGGCGACGGCGGGGGGTGTCTTGCCCTGCGTCTTGTCCGGCTTTGCGCCGAGTGCAGCCTTCGTCGCTTTCGTCAGAAGCTTCGACTTCGGCGGCGGCGACTTCGGCTTGGCCGCTGGGGTGCGCGACGGCTTCGCTGCCGGTTGCGCTTTCGGTGCGGGTTTGCGCGCAGGCGTCGATGCCGGGCGCTTCCCGATCGGCCGCTTGGCAGCCGCGGGCGACGCCTTCTTGGCCGGCGTTTTGGCGGCTGGGCGTCTCTTCGCTGCCGACTTGGCTTTGCCCCCCGCGGGAGACTTGCGGGCAGGCTTCGCGTGCTTCTTCACCATGGTCATCCTTGTTCGGTACGGCGCTGCCCGTCAGGGCATCCGGGCGCATGGGCCGTTCCGTGTGCAAAGGCGCGCCGTCCGATCAAGAAATGGGGGCGGCGCGAAAAACCTCAAATTATAACCCGCGTTCCTCGCAAAATAAGTGGGCGGCACCCCCTAAAACGCGTCGCGCCGGCTCGACGCTGACGTCGGGTGGAGCGGTGGCGGCGCTCGCTCTCATGCAGTTCCGGGCTTGCTCCCCGCCGAAGCCTTGAGACGTCGCGTCAGCGTTTCGCGCTCTTCGGCACTCATCTTGTCGAGGGGCTGGGCGAGCAGCATCTGCAACGCCCTTTGCTCCTCGGTGTGCCGCCACCGTTCTGCGGCTGCAAGCACCTGCGTCTCCGCCTGCTCGGCGGAAAGCGCCTGGTCGGCCGCCGACGCCAGCACGTCCGCGAGCACCTCCGCATGGTCCGACCCGGCAAAGTACTGCAGCACGCTTGCGGTAGTCGGATCATTCGTCGCCGTCACGCAATGGTCAACGAGCGCACGCCAGGCGGCAGCCTCCGGACCGGATCCCTCGGGCCGCGGCAGGTCGTGGCGCCGGGCAAGTCCGGGCTCGAGCAGCGTGCCCTGCAGCAGCGAGCGCACGAGCGAAGGAGGCCTGCGCGCGGGACCGCGTGGCGAGCGCGATCCCCGCGCGCCGGCGGACGGTCCAACCCGCTCCGCAGCGGCAGATCCGAGCAGCACACGGAGTTGGTCTGCGGGGAGGCCGGCGAGTTCGGCGAGCTGGCCCTGCACGACCGCGCGCAGAACCGGGGCCGAGATCTGCAACAGGTGGGGCCGCGCCGCGGCCACCAAGGCCGCACGTCCCTCCGCGGTCGCCGGCGGGTGTTGCGCTGCGAGCTCCGTTAGCAGGTATTCCGAGAGCGGTGTCGCGGAATCGACCGCGCGCTCGAACGTCGCCTTGCCGTGAGCACGGACGAAGTCGTCCGGATCCTGACCGTTCGGGAGGAACAGGAACCGGGCCTCCTTGCCGTCGCTCAGTACCGCCAACGCGTTTTCCAGCGCTCGCCACGCGGCCTTGCGCCCGGCGGCATCGCCATCGAAGCAGAAGACGACCGTGTCGGCGAGCCTGAATAGCTTTTGCGCGTGCACTGGAGTCGTCGACGTGCCGAGCGTCGCAACGGCATACTCGACGCCGTGCTGCGCGAGCGCGACGACGTCCATGTAGCCTTCGACCACCAGGACGCGGTTCGCGGCGCGTATCGCAGTTCGTGCGAGATACAGGCCGTAGAGCTCTCTTCCCTTCGAGAAGACCGCAGTTTCCGGGGAGTTGAGGTATTTTGGCTCGCCCGACTCGAGTACGCGCCCCCCGAAACCGATCACACGTCCCCGGCTGTCGTGGATCGGAAACATGATGCGCGCCCGAAATCGGTCGTAGCGCTTGCCTGCTTCACCTCGCACGACGAGTCCGGCGGCGTCGAGCGCGGGGTCGTCGTATCGAGGAAACGCCTTGGCGAGGTTCTGCCAGCCAGCGGGCGCATACCCGACGCCAAACCGTGCCGCAATGGTGCCCGTGAGGCCGCGACGCTTGAGGTACGCAATCGCTTCGGGCGCGTCCTTAAGTTGCGCGCGATAGAACCTGGCCGCCTCGAGGAGCAGTTCGGCGAGATCGGTCGATTCCTCGCGGCGTTCGCGCCCGCCGGCCGGGTCGGCGTGGGGCACCGTCAAGCCGGCATCGCGCGCCAGCGCCTCGACGGCTTCCGGGAACGACTTGCCGTCGTGCTCCATCAGGAAGCCAATGGCCGTCCCATGGGCGCCGCAGCCGAAGCAGTGATAGAACTGCTTGGTCGGGCTCACCGTGAACGAAGGGGTCTTCTCGGCGTGGAACGGGCAGCAGGCCTGGTAGTTCGCGCCCGCTTTCTTGAGCGGCACGCTGCGGTCGATGACGTCGACAATGTCGACGCGCGAAAGCAGCGTGGTGATGAAATCGTTCGGAATCATGCGCGCGCTGTCGTCCGCGAAACCTTCGTCATGATCCGAAATGCGAGTACATCGAGGCCAACCTGCCGCGGAAGCGGAGTTCAAGGGCACCGCGCGACCGATGAGCCGGTCGCGGGCGCTCCCACACGGCAGGGAAACGCGGGAAGTATAGGCCGGACGTACGTTCGTCGGGCGAGTTTCCGACGGCGGGACACCGGCCGACCCGGAAATGCAAAGAACCAGTGAAGTCGCGCGCTACGTCAGGCGAGCCCTGACCTTGGACGAGACGGCGCTCATGTCCGCGCGTCCGGCGAGCTGGGGCTTGAGGGCAGCCATGACCTTTCCGAGAAGAGCGGGGCCCGCGGCGCCCGCGGCGCGGGCTGCGGCCAGCGCGCTGTCGATCGCCTGATCGATCTCGGTGTCCGACATCCGTTCGGGAAGGTACGTCCCCAGCAGCGCGAGCTCGGCGCGCTCGGCGTCGGCCAGGTCCCGGCGATTGCCGGCCTCGAACTGCTCGATCGAGTCCTTCCGCTGCTTGACCATGCGCTCGATCACGGCCACGACTTCCGCATCGGACAATGCCTTGCGCTCGTCCACCTCGCGTTGCTTGATCGCGGCCAGCAGCAGGCGGATCGTGGACAGCGCGGTCGCCTTCGCCCGCATGGCATCCTTCATGTCGGCGGTGATGCGGTCCTTGAGCGTCATCTGGATAGGTATAGCAAAAGGGGCGAATCGCTTCGCCCCTTGGATGGGTATCCGGCGAAGGGCGCCGGAAGTCAGTAGAGCTTGGGCGGCAGCTGCTGGCTTCGCAGCCGCTTGTAATGTCGCTTGACCGCGGCCGCCTTCTTGCGCTTGCGCTCCGACGTCGGCTTTTCGTAGAACTCGCGTGCCCGCAATTCGGTGAGCAGGCCGGTCTTTTCGATCGTGCGCTTGAAGCGGCGCAATGCGGCTTCGAAGGGTTCGTTCTCGCGAACGCGAACGCTGGTCATTGGCGGGCAGTAGCGGGCGATGAAGGCAATCAATAAGTATAGCAGCGGCCGCGAGGGGCTGGCAAGCGCCGGTATAGTGCGGCGGATGCGCGTGCTCGGCATCGAAACCTCCTGCGACGAGACCGGGATCGCGCTGTACGACACCGAGCGCGGGCTCGTCGCCGACGCGCTTCACTCCCAGGTCGCGATGCACGCGCCGTACGGCGGCGTCGTTCCGGAACTCGCGTCGCGCGATCATATTCGCCGCGTACTCCCTCTCATGCAGGACGTGCTCGCGCGCGCCGGTGTCGGCGTGCGCGACCTCGACGCCATCGCGTTCACGCAGGGACCGGGACTTGCGGGTGCGCTGCTCGTCGGTGCAAGCATCGCGAGCGCGCTCGGATTCGCGACGGGCAAGCCGGTGATCGGCATCCATCACATGGAAGGTCATCTGCTCTCGCCGCTGCTCGGTCGACCGGCGCCCACGTTTCCGTTCGTCGCGCTGCTCGTGTCGGGTGGCCATACGCAGCTCTTTCACGTCGCGGCCGTCGGCCGCTATTCACTGCTTGGCGACACGCAGGACGATGCTGCCGGCGAAGCGTTCGACAAGACCGCGCAGTTGCTGGGCCTGCCTTATCCGGGGGGGCCCGCCCTGGCCGAGCTTGCCGAGCATGGACGCCCGGACGCCGTTGCTTTGCCTCGGCCGATGCTCGATTCCGGCAATCTCGATTTTTCGTTTTCCGGCCTGAAGACGGCGGTGGCGCTCCGTGCTCGCGCGCTGGGAAGCGGCGACGCCCGCTCGGTTCCGGCCGCACGCAAAGCCGACATCGCGCGGGCGTTCGAGGATGCCGTCGTCGACGTGCTGGTCGCGAAGTCGTTGCACGCACTCGATGCCGCCGGGCTGCGCACGCTGGTCGTGGCGGGTGGCGTGGGCGCGAACGCAGCGCTCCGGCGTCGACTGCGCGACGCGGTCGCCGCGCGGGGGGCCGAGGTCTTCTTTCCGGAGCCGAAATACTGCACGGACAACGGCGCAATGATCGCCATGACGGCCGCGCTGCGACTGCTCGAGGCCCGCGCCGACGCGACATCCATCCATGCGACGCACGCAGTGGAGTTCCGCAGCGATTACGCGTTCTCGGTGCGCCCGCGCTGGGCGTTGCGATGACCGTGGTGTCCCGAGTCAGAATTCGCCCTCGCAACTTCCGACTCGGACGCTACCGGCCGATCGTGCGCTCCTCGCCTGCGAGCAGCTGGCGAATGTTCGCGCGATGCCTCCAGAAGAGCAGAAGTGCGATCACGACGCTGACATACGCGATGGCGCCCGCGCCTGACGCGTAGAACATCCCGATTGGCAGCAGCACCGAGGTCGTGAGCGCGGCGAGCGAGCTGATCTTGAAGCCGAGCGCCATCACGGCCCACACGAGCGTCAGCGCAAGTCCAAGCGGCCAGTGCAGAGCGAACACCACCCCCGCGGCCGTCGACACGCCTTTGCCTCCCGCGAAGCGATGGAAGAGCGGATAGAGGTGACCGAGGAAGACCGCGAGCGCCGCCGCGGGCACCGTCCAGTCAGGAGCGTCGAGGAGCGGTGCGAGGACCTGCGCGCCGACCACCGCGACATAGCCCTTGATCCCGTCTCCGAGCAGCGTCAGCAGGGCCGCTGTCCGATTGCCGGTGCGCAACACGTTGGTCGCACCGGGATTTCTCGAGCCGTAATCGTGGGGATCGGGCAATCGGAACGCGCGGCTCACCACCACGGCGAACGATATCGAGCCGATCAGGTAGGCGCCGGCGACGATTGCAAGCGCGGGCAGCATACGGGAAACCTCACGAATGTTCGCGCATCGAGCGTTCGCGCTGCAACGACCGTCGCACGATGGAAGGCGTTCTGCGCCGGTATACAATGACGTTCGCGGCGGATTGTAGCGTAGTGCGATCCTTCCGCACCCGTTCCCGCCCTTCCAATGCGTTGCTCGATCGCCGCGCGATGCTGCGCCTTGCCCTTCGGACTTTCGTCCATCGCATGACCCCCCGATGATGATGAACACGATCTTCATCCACGACCTGCGGATCGAGACGATCGTGGGTGTCTATGCGTGGGAGCGGGAGCTTGCGCAGACGCTGCGCGTCGATCTCGACATCGCGCTGCCGTCGTCGCGCCCCTTCGAGACCGGGGAGCTCGCGGACGCGATCGATTACGCCAAGGTGGTGTCGAGAATCCGCGAATTCGCGAAAGGCCACGGCCATGCGCTGCTCGAGCGTTTCGCCGAAGCGATGGCAGCGATCATTCTCGACGACTTCGGGGCGCAGGCCGTCAAGCTCCGCGTCGCGAAACTCGGCGCACTGCCCGGCGTGCGCGAAATCGGCGTCGCGATCGAGCGCGAAGCGGGCATGGCGCGGCCATCGAAGCCGGCTTGATAGGATGGTCGCGCTCCACCCCTGGAATAGTGCGCGCCATGCCTCGCCCGCGCTTCGTCGAACACGGGGTTGAACGCGGTTGAATAAGCATCAACCTGTTGGAGACCGGTGATCATGAATGAAGAAACCTTCAACGTCAGTATCCGCAAGTTCCTCAAGGTCGTCGGAATCGGTTCCCAGCGCGAGATCGAACGCGCCGTGGGGCAGGCGATCGCCGATGGCGTCATTGCCGGCAACGAGCGCTTTCCCGCGCGGGTGACGCTCGTCGTCAAGGGACTGAACATCGACGTCGCATTCGACGGCGAAATCAAGCTCGAGTGAAATACAAGGATTACTACGCTGCGCTCGGTGTCGAACGGTCGGCGACCGCCGACCAGATCAAAGCCGCCTACCGCAAGCTCGCGCGCAAGTACCATCCCGACGTCTCGAAGGAAAAGAACGCCGAAGAGCGATTCAAGGAAGTGGCGGAGGCGTACGAGACGCTGAAGGACCCGGAGAAGCGGGCCGCCTACGATCAACTGGGACGCCACGCGCCGGGCGAAGAGATCCGCCCGCCGCCCGACTGGGGACAATCGTTTGGAGACGGGCAATTCTCGTTCGACGATGTCGACCTCGCCGACTTGTTCGCCAACCTGACCGGTCGCGCGGGCGGCGGACGTCGCGCGCGCAATATGCCGCATCCCGGACAGGACTTCGAAGCCGCCGTGCGCCTCACGTTCGACCAGGCGTTCACCGGCACGGAGATCGAGTTCGACATGACGGTCACCGAGCCCGACGCGAGCGGAACCCTTCGCCGCTCGCCGCGCAAGATCAAGGTCCGCATTCCCAAGGGCGTGACCGATGGCCAGAAGCTGCGCGTGCCGGGCAAGGGCGGCAAGGGCGTGAACGGCGGACGCGATGGCGATCTTTACCTGGACATCCAGGTCGAAGCGCATCCGCTCTACCGTGCGGACGGCCTCGACCTGTACATGGACCTGCCGCTCGCGCCCTGGGAGGCGGTGCTCGGTGCGACGGTCGAGCTGCCGACGCCGTCGGGAAGAATTTCGCTTAAGGTGCCGGCCGGCACGCACGCCGGCCAGAAGCTGCGGCTATCCGGCCGCGGCCTCTCGCGCCCGGATGGGTCCGCGGGCCATCTCTATGCCGTCGCGCAGATCGTCGTGCCCACCGTCGTCGATGAACGGCAGCAGGCGTTGTACGGTCAACTGAAGGACGCATCGACGTTCAATCCGCGCGCACACATGTCGTGACGGACGAAGGAGGAAAAGCGTGATCGTGGAAACGACCGCCGCGCTCGTGCTGGACGAAACGGGCGCGATCTCGATTGCGCAGCTCGCCGAGCAATCGGGCTTGAGCGAGCAGGAACTGCAGATGCTCGTCGATTGCGGCGCGCTCGCCCCGCGCGACGTGCGAGCGGCGACATGGATGTTCAGCGCGCGCTGCATCGTCACGGCCCGCACGGCGAGGCGCCTGCGCGACGACTTCGCACTGGAGGACGCGCATGCCGTCGCGATCATGCTGCGCTTCCGGGAGCGGATCGAAGCGCTCGAGCAGGAGCTGCGCCAGCTGCGCGCGCTGCGTTGACGTGGCACCCGCTACAGCTCGCCTTCCGCGAGCAGCGCTGCATTGCCGCCCGCGGCAGCGGTATTGACGGAGAGCGTGCGCTCCACGGCAAAGCGCGGCAGATAGTTCGGGCCGCCGGCCTTCGGTCCCGTGCCCGACAGACCTTCGCCGCCAAACGGCTGCATGCCGACAACCGCGCCGATCATGTTGCGATTCACGTAGACGTTGCCCACGCGTACCCTCGCGACGATGCGGTCGATCGTCGCGTCCACGCGGCTGTGGATGCCGAGTGTCAGCCCATAGCCGAATGCGTTGACGCTGTCGATCAGCGCGTCGAGTGCGTCGGCGCGCCACGTGACGACGTGCACGACGGGACCGAAGATCTCGCGTGCGAGCCGGTCGATCCGGTCGAGCACGATGAGCGTCGGTGCGACGAACATTCCTTTCGAGCACAGGTGCGGTAGCACGACGCGGTGGCGAACGAGGCCCGCCGCCTGCATAGTCGCGACGTGATCCTCCAGCGCCTCGCGCGCCGTCGCGTCGATCACCGGACCGACGTCCGTCGCGAGATCGCGCGGATCGCCGATCGCGAGTTCGTCCATCGCACCGGCGAGGAGATCGAGCACGCGCGGCGCGATCTCTTCCTGCAGGCAGAGCACGCGCAGCGCCGAGCACCGCTGCCCCGCACTGTCGAACGCGGACTGAACGATATCCATCACCACCTGCTCGGCAAGCGCCGAGCTGTCGACGATCATCGCATTCTGGCCGCCGGTTTCGGCGATCAGCGGCACGATCGGTGCACGGGCGGCGAGCGCCTGAGCGATGGCGCTGCCGACGACCGTCGATCCGGTGAACGCGACGCCGCCGACGCGTGGATCGCCGACGAGCCGCGCGCCGATCGTCTCACCCGGGCCCGGCATCAACGCGAGGACGTCGTTCGGTACGCCGGCCGAGAGCATCGTACGAATCGCATGCGAGGCGACGAGGGTCGTCTGCTCGGCCGGCTTCGCAACCACCGCGTTGCCCGCGGCCAGCGCGGCGGCGATTTGTCCGGTGAAGATGGCGAGCGGGAAATTCCACGGCGAGATGCAGGCGAACACGCCGCGGCCGCGCAGCGCGAGCGTGTTGGCCTCGCCGGTCGGCGACGGCAACACGAGCGGTGTCGCCAACCGCGCGCGGGCCTCTGCCGCGTAATAACGGCAAAAGTCCGCGGCCTCACGCACCTCCGCGATCGCGGCCGCGCGCGTCTTGCCTGCTTCTCGTCCGAGCAGCGCGACCCATTCCGCTCGATCGGCCTCGAGCAGATCGGCGACACGATCGAGAACCGCTGCGCGTTCGCCGGCAGGCCGTGCGTCCCAGGCTGGCTGGGCCGCGACGAGCGCATCGAGCGCGCGATCTACCGTCGCCCACTCGGCGTCGAGCACGGTTCCGATCTTCGACGTGGTATCCGCGGGCTCGAACACGTCGCGGTGGCTGCCGGACGCCGCCGCGCCACGAGCGATCGGCGCCGCCGTCCACTGCCGGCCCGCGCTCTCGTCGTAGGCTTGATCGAGCACCGCCATTGCCGCTTGATCGGCAAGCGAAACGCCGGTCGAATTGCGGCGTTCGGGCGCGAAGATGTCCGATGGCAGCGGAATGCGGGACGCCGGGGCAAAATCCCAGGAGCGCGCGCGTGCAAGCGGATCGGCAACGAGATCCTCGATGGCCACCTGCGGATCCCCGATGCGATTCACGAACGACGTGTTGGCGCCGTTCTCGAGCAGGCGACGCACGAGATACGGCAGCAGGTCGCGGTGCCCGCCAACCGGCGCGTAGACGCGGCAGTGAACGTGTCCGCTCGTGCTCCCGGCGAGCACGTGTCGGTATAGCGCATCGCCCATCCCGTGCAGCCGCTGGAACTCGTACTCGCGCATGCCAAGGGTCGCTGCACGCGCGCTGACCCACGCGATCGTGTGCGCATTGTGCGTCGCGAACATCGGATAGACGCGCGTGCGCGCGTCGAGCAAGGCCTGTGCGCACGCGAGATACGAGATGTCCGTGTGCGCCTTGCGGGTGAAGACCGGGTAACCCGCAAGGCCCTGCACCTGTGCGCGCTTGATCTCGGTGTCCCAGTACGCGCCCTTCACGAGGCGAACGGGAATGCGCATCTGCAGTCGCTCGGCGAGCGCGACGATGTAGCCGACGACGGCGCGGGCGCGCTTCTGATACGCCTGCACGGCGAGGCCGAGGCCGTGCCAGCCCTCGAGCTCGGGGTCTTCGCGCACCCGCGCGAAGAGTTCGAGCGAGAGCTCGAGGCGCTCCGATTCCTCCGCGTCGATCGTCATTCCGATCCCGCGTGCGCGCGCCTCGCGCGCGAGCGAGATCACGTCGGGAACCAATTCGCCGAAGACGCGAACGCGCTGCGCGTACTCGAAGCGCGGATGCAACGCCGACAGCTTGACCGAGATCGAGGGCCGCGCGAACACCGACGCCTCGGCGGTAATGATGCTGTCGCCGATGCACGCAATCGCCTCGCGATAGGAGACCAGGTAGCGTTCGGCGTCGGTGGCCGTGAGCGCGGCCTCGCCCAGCATGTCGTATGAGTGCCGGTACCCGGCGTGCTCGGGCGTCCGGGCGCGCTCCACCGCTTCGGCGATCGTGCGGCCGAGCACGAACTGCTCTGCCATCACCTTCATTGCCTGGCGCACGGCAAGGCGCACGACCGGTTCGCCTGCGCGCGCGACGAAGCGCTGATACCAGGCACGCGGATCGCGCGCGTCCTCGCGGTCGATCCGCGTCAGCTTGCCCGTCAGCATCAGCCCCCACGTGGACGCGTTGACGAGCAGCGAATCGGACTCTCCGAGATAGCGGTCCCAATCGCCGCGCGACAGCTTGTCGCGGATCAGCGCATCCGCCGTTGCGGTGTCCGGAATGCGCAGCAGCGCCTCGGCAACGCACATCAGCAGCACGCCCTCCGGCGTCGACAGGTCGTATTGCTGCAGGAACGATTCGATGCCGCCGTGCTGGCGCTCGCCGCGAACGGCCTCGACCCAGGCACGCGCCTGCGCCGTCACCGCGCGGCTTGCGTCGTCGTCCTGCGCCGCCTGCGTCGCGAGCGCGACGAGCGTGCTGCGTTCGTCCGCCAGATAGGCGTCGCGTACGGCCGCGCCCTCGGGTGCGTCGGGAACGAGGATGGACGGTGGGTCAATCATCGATGCATCGAGGGGCGTCGGACATCATGGGTCGGATGTATTCGGTTGTGGGGCAGCTGTCCCGTGTCGCGAACACAGCTCCGACCAGAATCACCCACGCGGATGGTGCGCGGCATGCAACTTCTTCAGTCGCTCGCGCGCCACATGGGTATAAATCGTCGTCGTCGTGATGTCGGCGTGGCCGAGCAGCAGTTGTACGACGCGCAAGTCCGCGCCATGGTTCAACAGGTGCGTCGCGAAAGCATGCCGCAGCACGTGCGGCGACAGCGCCGAGCGCGGAATCCCGGCGCGCGTCGCGTAGCGCTTGACGAGCGCCCAGAACGCCTGTCGCGTCAGCGGGCCCCGCCGCTGCGTGAGGAAGACCTCGTCGCGCTTGCTCGGTCCGGCGAGGTCCGGCCGAACCTCCTGCAGGTAGCGCGACATCCATGCGACCGCCTCGTCGCCCATCGGCACGAGGCGTTCCTTGCTGCCCTTCCCGATGACGCGGACGACTCCTGCGTCGTGTGCGACCTGCGACCGGCGAAGTCCCGTCAGTTCCGAGACGCGCAGCCCGGTCGCGTACAACGTCTCGAGCATCGCGCGGTCACGCAGGCCGAGCGGCGTGCGCACGTCGGGCGTCGCAAGGAGCGCCTCGACTTGCGCCTCCGAGAGATGCTTGGGAAGCCGGCGCGGCTTCTTCGGCGCGCGTACGCGAAGTGTCGGGTCTTCCACGAGCGTTCCCTGCGCGACGTGCAATCGATAGAAGCGGCGCAGCGCGGACAAGCGCCGCGCGACCGACGAGGCCTTCGCCTTCGACGCGAACTGGTCGGCGAGCCAGGCATCGCAATGCGGGCGCCGCACGTCGAGAAGCGTCAGGTCCCGTTGCCCGAGCCACGCGGCGAAGCCTGTCAGGTCACGCCGGTAGCTCGCAAGCGACGCGGCGGCCAGGCCGTCCTGCAACCAGAGCTGGTCGCAGAACGCGTCGATCAGCGCGCGCGCGTCCGGCTGCCCGCTCACATCTTCATCTGCTGCGGCAGCAGCGTGACGAGCGACGGAAAGAACCAGATCGCGAGCACCGCGGCGCACATCAGGAAGAACATCGGTAGCGTGTGGCGTGCGATCCACGTGATCTGCCGCCCCGTCATCCCTTGCAGCACGAACAGGTTGAAGCCGACGGGCGGGGTGATCTGCGCCATTTCAACCACGAGCACGATGAAGATGCCGAACCAGATCAGATCGATCCCGGCCTTCTCCACCGTGGGGAGGATGACGCCCATCGTCAATACCACCATCGAGATGCCGTCGAGGAAGCACCCGAGCACGATGTAGAAGAGCGCCAGCGCGATGATCAATCCGAACGGCGAAAGCCCCAGCGTTGCGATCCACTCCGCCAGTTCCCGCGGCAGCCCGATGTAACCCATCGCGAGCGTGAGGAACGCCGCGCCGGCGAGAATCAGCGCGATCATGCAGTACAGTCGGGTCGCCCCGAGCAGGCTGTCGCGAAAGGTTTCCCAATTGAGCGACCGTTGCGCGGCGGAGATCACGAGCGAGCCGATGACGCCGAACGCCGCCGCTTCCGTGGCCGTGGCGACGCCGGTGTAAATCGAACCCAGCACCACGGCGATCAGCAGCATGACCGGGATCAGGTGGCGCGACGCGTGGAGCTTCTGTAGCAGTGTCGTCCGCTCGGTCGCCGCGGGAATGCGTTCGGGATACGCGAGCGCCCACGCGACGATGTAGCCGGAGAAGAGCAGTGCCAGCATGATCCCCGGGATGACGCCCGCGATGAAGAGCTTCGCGATCGAGACGTTGGCGGACACGCCGTACACGATCATGATGATCGACGGCGGGATCAGCAGGCCGAGCGTGCCGGCTCC
>Ga0157375_10004306_pt1 | contig 12347 bp, 10 predicted proteins | sample M35metaG_FD_115311 | JGI IMG/M metagenome (GOLD analysis project Ga0157375, IMG submission 115311) | Miscanthus rhizosphere microbial communities from Kellogg Biological Station, Michigan, USA - M3-5 metaG | ecosystem: Host-associated > Plants > Roots > Rhizosphere > Soil | place: USA: Michigan...
AGAAATCGGGGATGGGATCAGGGATCAACACGACCTTCCGAAAGGTCGGAATCGCCACCGGCGTCGCCGGTCTCGGGGCCGTCTTCCAGTCGCGCGTCGACTCCAAGCTGACCGAACTGTTGCCGAACGCGCCGGGCGGGCTTGGCGAAGTCGTCGCCTCGGGTGGCTCCCGCGCTGTGGCCGAGCTGCCACTGCCACCGGCGGTTCACGACAAAGCCGTCCACGCCGCCGACGTCGCCTTTGTCAGCGGCTTCAACGAGATCATCCTGATCGCCGCGGTCCTCTCCTTCGTCGGTGCCGGCCTCGGCTTCGCCCTGGTCCGCTCGCAGGACTTCGTCGCTCCGGGCGGGCCGCCCGAGCCCGGCGCCGGCTGAGTCCGCAGCGAGCGGGAAAAGCGGCGGAGTCGGTCCGCCGCCGTTGCTACACAGAACCGATGCTGCGTGAGCTCCGGATCGAGAACCTGCTGCTGATCGAGCGCGCCGAGCTGCGGCTCGGCGCGGGCCTGAACGCGATCACCGGCGAGACCGGGGCGGGGAAGACCGTGCTGGCCCACTCGCTCGACCTGCTGATGGGCGGCAAGGCGAAAGCGCAGATCGTCCGTCCCGGGGCCGAGGAGGCCTGGGTCGAGGGGGTCTTCGACCTGCCCACGGGGCTGCTCGGGGAAGCGGAGTTCGCCGAGCTCGCCGAGCGCCTGCCGGAGGGCGCCGAGGAGGTCGTGCTGGGCCGGCGGGTCTCCGCCGGCGGACGCACCAGCGCCTTCGTCGCCGGTCGCGCCGCGACCGCCGCCGACCTGAAGCTGCTCGGCGGCCGCCTGCTCGCCTTCTTCGGGCAGCACGAGCACCGCAAGCTGACCATCGCCTCGGCCCAGCTCGAGGTGCTGGACGGCTTCGCCGGCGCCGAGCACCTGCAGACGCGGCGCCGCTACCGCGAGGCGCACCGCGAGCACGGCCGGCTTGCCGCCGAGCTGGAGCGGCTGCGCGAGGCGGAGGGGTCGCGGGAGCGCGACCTCGATCTCTACCGCTACGAGCTGGCGGAGATCGAGGAGGTCGCGCCCGACCCGGAGGAGCGGGCCGGGATCGCCGCCGAGCGCGAGCGCCTGCGCCACGCCGAGGCGCTGCGCGACGCGGCCGGCGGCGCCCTGGCCGGCCTGGCGGGAGCCGAAGAGGACGGCGGCGGCGCGGCGGCGATCCTGGCCCAGGCCGAATCCCTGCTGCAGGGCACGGCCGGGCTCGACGCCGGGCTCGACGCGATCGCCGCCAGGGTCGCGGCGCTGGCCGTCGACCTCGGCGACGTCGGCTCGGAGCTGCGCGACTACGCCGAGGGCCTGGAGGGCGATCCGGCGGCGCTGCTGGCGATCGAGGAGCGGCTGGAGGCGATCGACCGGCTGCAGCGCAAGCACGGGGGCAGCGTCGAGTCGGTGCTCGCCCACGCCGAGCGCTGCCGCGAGGAGATCGCCCGCCTCGAGGGCGCCGAGGTGCGCGGGGCCGAGGCCGAGGCGGCTCTGGCGGCGGCGGCGGAGCTCCGCGCCGAGCTGGGCGAGCGGCTCAGCGCCGGCCGGGCCGCGGCGGCGGCCCCGCTGGAGGAGCGGGTAGCGGCGGAGCTGGAGGGGCTGGCGATGGCCGGCGCCAGGCTCGAGGTGGTGCTGGAGCCGTACCCGGACGGCTTCGGGTCGAGCGGCTGCGAGACGGTCGAGCTGCGGGTCGCGCCCAACCCCGGGATCGAGCCCGCGCCCCTGCGCGACGCCGCCTCCGGCGGCGAGCTCTCGCGGGTGATGCTGGCCCTGAGCGGGCTCGGACCGGCGGCGTCCGCCGGCACCCTGGTCTTCGACGAGATCGACGCCGGCATCGGCGGCGGCACCGCGCGCGCGGTCGGCGAGCGGCTGCGGGCGCTGGGCCGGGACCGCCAGGTCCTCTGCATCACCCACCTGCCCCAGGTCGCGTCGCTCGCCGACACCCACTTCCGGCTCGAGAAGGACGTCGCCGGCGAGAAGGCGATCGCCACGGTCACCAGGCTCGACGGCGAGGGCGTGGTGGCGGAGATCAGCCGCATGCTCGGCGGCGAGCGCGCCGACGGCGACGCCGCCACCCGCCACGCCCGTGAGCTCCTCGCCGCTGCCTGAGCCCCGACCGCTGGGCGTGGCCTTGCGGGGGCCCTCGGCAGTCGCCTAATCTGGGGGCGTGGCCACCTCCAGTCGCCGTCGTCTCCCTGCTCTGCTCGGGCGTCGCGGCGGGGCGCGCCCGGAGGCGCCGATCGAAGGCACCGCCCGGCTGGGGGAGCGGACCAAGCACCTGGTCAAGCGCCTGCACCCCGGCGACGTCGCCGTGATCGACCACGTCAACATCGACCGGATCGCGGCCGAGGAGCTGATCGAAGCCGGCGTCGTCGCGGTGCTGAACGCCTCCGAGTCATCCAACGGGCGCTACCCGAACGCGGGGCCGCTGATGCTGGCGCGCGAGGGCATCAAGCTGATCGACGCGCCGGGCGCCGGCCTCTTTGAGCTGCTCAAGGACGGCGACAGGGTGCGGATCGAGGACGGGACGGTGAAGATCGGCGACCAGGAGGTGCTGCGCGGGCGCGTCCTCGGCGCCGCGGAGCTGGAACTGCAGCTGGAGGAGCAGCGGGAGCGCATCGACGAGGCGCTGGCGGAATTCGCCGAGAACACCGTCGCCCACGTGCGCCAGGAGACCGACCTGCTGACCGGCAGCGTCGAGTTCCCCTCGACCCGGGCCTCCTTCCGCGACCGCCACGTCCTCATCGTCGTCCGCGGCGACCGCCACCGCCGCGACCTCAAGGCACTGCGCGCCTACATCCGCGACGTCCGCCCGGTCATCGTCGCCGTCGACGGCGGCGCCGACGGCGTGCTCGAAGCCGGACTCAAGCCCGACGTGATCCTCGGCGACATGGACTCGGCCGGCGACGCCGCGCTCGCCTGCGGGGCCGAGCTGATCGTCCACGCCTATCCCGACGGCGGTGCCCCCGGCCGCGAGCGGCTGCTGCAGGCCGGCCTGGCCCACACCGTCGTCCCCGCCGCCGGCACCAGCGAGGACGTGGCGATGCTGATGGCCTACGAGAAGGGGGCGACGCTGATCGTCAGCGTCGGCGCCCACTTCAACCTGATCGAGTTCCTCGACCGCAAGCGCGGCGGCATGTCCTCGACCTTCCTCACCCGCCTGCGAATCGGCGAGCGCCTGGTCGACGCCAAGGGGGTGAGCCGGCTCTACAACCCGAGCTCGACGCTGGCTCCGGCGGTCTTCTTCCTGGTCGCCTTCCTGATCCTGCTGACGATCCTCGTGATCACCTCGCCGGCGCTGAACGACGTCTTCGAGCTCTTCTGGCTGAAGATCCGCATCTGGCTGGGCCTCTAGCCGCGGCCCCGTCCGCTGGCGGCAGCCGCGGCGACCATCTAGCCTTCGGCGGCCGATGGGCTACAGCGGCCGCTACCACGCCTCCTCCCTGATCGCGGTCTTCCTTGCGCTGGCGATCGGGATCCTGATCGGCGCCGAGTTCGGCGGCGACGCCCTGACCAACACCCGCAAGAACCTCGAGGCCAGTCTCGTCAACAACCTCCAGGACGCGCGCTCGCGCAGCGACGAACTGAGCGGCCAGCTGGGCCGCTCGAACGAGTTCGCCGACCGCGTCTACCCGGCGCTGACGCGGGAACGGCTGCAGGGCAGGCGGATCGCGGTGATCGCCCTCGGCGACCTCCCGAGCGACGACACGGCCGCGGTCGAGGACGCGCTCGGGCCGACCGGGGCGAAGCTGGTCGGGGTCGGCGTCGTGCGCGAGCCGGTCGACCTCGCCGGCCTCTCCGAGGACCTGGCGAAGACGCGCTTCGCCGACGTCCGCCGCAACCAGGACACCCTGGGGGCACTCGGGGTCGGGCTCGGCCGCCAGCTGGTGCTCGGCGGCGCCCTGCCGGAAGTCGTCCGCGGCCACCTCTTCTCGCGCGCCAGCGGCAGCTTCGGCGGCCTCGACGGGGTGGTCGTGGTGCGCAGCCAGCCCCAGGACATGGGCCCGGTGCAGCGGGCCAATGCCACCGCCTTCGAGAACGGCCTGATGAGCGGGATCACCGGCACCAAGGCGCCGACGGTGGGGATCGAGACCTCGACCGCGGAACCGTCCTCGATCTCCTTCTTCCAGGGCAACGACCTCTCCAGCGTCGACGACGTCGAGATGACCGCCGGCCAGTTGGCGCTGGTCTTCTCGCTGCTCGGGGCCGAGGGCAGCTTCGGCGTCAAGGGCAGCGCCGACCGGCTGCTGCCGGACCTGCTGACCCAGGGCCGCTGAGGTGTACTGGGTCGGGCTGCCGCTGGCGCTGGCGATCTCCCTCTGGCTGGTGCCGGCGGGGGCGCGCGGCCTGCGCGACGCCGGCCTGGTGCGGGAGAACTACCGCGGCGCCGCAGTCGCCTTCCCGCTCGGGGCGGTGCTGGCGACGGCGGCGCTGGTGGCGCTGGCGCCGCTGGCCGTCCTCAACGACCGCGCCGACCTCGACCTGCTCGACCCCGAGCTGCGGCGCTGGCTGCCCTACCTGCTCGGGATCGCCTTCCTCGGCTTCCTCGACGACGCGCTCGGCCAGGGCGCCGCGGCGGGGGCGCCGCGCGGCTGGCGCGGGCACGGGCGGGCGCTGCGCGAAGGCAGCCTCTCGACCGGGGCGATCAAGGCGATCGGGGCGCTGGCGCTGGCCGCCTACGTGGTCTCCGGGCGCGGGCTCGAGTCCTGGCGCTACCTCGCCGACGTCGCCCTGCTGATTCTCGCCACCAACCTCGGCAACCTGCTCGACCTGCGGCCCGGGCGGGCGGAGAAGGGCCTCGGGCTGCTGGCGCTCGGGCTCTGTCTCGGCGCCTGGACCTTCGCCCCGTTCGAGCTGCTGGGGATCTTCGCCGGGCCGATCTTCGTCGGCGCCTGGCTGACCCTGCGCGAGCGGGCGATGCTGGGCGACACCGGCTCCAACCTGATCGGGGCGGTCGCAGGGGTCTGGCTGCTCACCGTCCTCGGCGCCGACGGGCGCCTGATCGCCCTGGCGGTGGTCGCGGGATTGACGATTTACGGCGAGTTGCGCTCTATTTCGGCGACGATCGACTCGGTTCCGCCACTGCGCTGGCTAGACTCGCTCGGCAGAGCATGAATCCCTCCCACAAAGGCGACACCAGGTTTATTTTCGTCACCGGGGGAGTGGTATCGGCACTGGGCAAGGGGATCGCCGCCGCCTCGATCGGGCGCCTGCTGGTCTCCCGCGGCTACCGCGTCCAGCTGCAGAAGTTCGATCCCTACATCAACGTCGACCCGGGGACGATGAGCCCGTTCCAGCACGGCGAGGTCTTCGTCACCGAGGACGGTGCCGAGACCGATCTCGACCTCGGGCACTACGAGCGCTTCACCGACGAGAACACCTCGCGGGCCTCGAACGTGACCGCCGGCGCCGTCTACAACTCGGTGATCCGCCGCGAGCGCCGCGGCGACTACCTCGGCGCCACGGTCCAGGTGATCCCGCACATCACCAACGAGATCAAGCAGAAAATCCTCATCGTCGCCGAGTCGCAGGCCGTCGACTTCGTGATCACCGAGATCGGCGGCACCGTCGGCGACATCGAGTCGCTGCCGTTCCTCGAGTCGATCCGCCAGCTCTACACCGACCTCGGCCCGAAGCGCAGCATGTTCGTCCACCTGACTCTGGTGCCCTACGTCGGCCACGCGGGGGAACTGAAGACGAAGCCGACCCAGCACTCGGTCAACGAGCTGCGCCGGATCGGGATCCAGCCGCACGCGCTGGTCTGCCGCTCCGAAGGCCGCCTCGACCGCGAGATCCGCGGCAAGATCGCCCTCTTCGCCAGCCTTCCCGTCGACGCCGTGATCTCCGCCCACGACGTCGACAACATCTACAAGGTGCCGCTCGTCTTCCGCGCCGAAGGGGTCGACGACCTCGTCCTCGACCACTTCGGGATGGAGGCGCCCTCGCCCGACCTGGGCGAATGGGAGGAGATGGTGCGCCGCGCCGACTCCGCCAGCGGCAAGGTGCGGATCGCCGTCGTCGGCAAGTACGTGCAGCTCGAAGACGCCTACAAGTCGGTGATCGAGGCGCTCGAGCACGGTGGCTTCCATCACGGGGTCGAGGTCGACGTCGAGCTGGTCGACTCCGAGAACATCGAGGCCGCGGAGCTCGAGGGCGTCGACGGGATCCTGATCCCGGGCGGGTTCGGCGAGCGCGGGATCGAGGGCAAGATCCAGGCCGCTCGGATCGCCCGCGAGCGCGGGATCCCCTACTTCGGCATCTGCCTCGGGATGCAGATCGCGGTGGTCGAGTTCGCCCGCACCGTGGTCGGCATGGACGGCGCCAACTCCTCCGAGTTCGACCCGGAGACGCCCTTCCCGGTGGTCGACCTGCTGCCGGAGCAGAAGGAGGTCTCCGACATGGGCGGGACGATGCGGCTCGGCGCCGACCCGGTGAAACTCCACGAGGGCACGAAAGCGCGCGAGATCTTCGGCGAGGCGGTCATCTACAAGCGCCACCGCCACCGCTACGAGGTCAACAACCAGCTGCGCCGCCGGCTCGAAGACGAGGGCCTGGTCTGCGGCGGCACCTCGCCGGACGAGCGCCTGGTCGAGATGGTCGAGCTGCCCGACCACCCCTTCTTCGTCGCCTCCCAGTACCACCCGGAGTTCAACTCCCGCCCCAACCGCCCGGAGCCGCTGTTCCGCGAGTTCGTCGGCGCCGCCGCCCGTCACGCCGGCGAGCGCCCTGCCGAGGGCGCGGGGTTGGGCGACGAGGCCGAGAGGGAGATGGACGAGGGCCCAGGGAGCCCGGATGGCGGCGCTATCCGGGCGACCGAGGACGCTGCATAGCTTCCTCTCGGACCGTCATCTAGCCTGGTCGGCGTGAGTTCGCGCTTGGAGGAGACCTTCGTCCGGCTCTGCGAGATCCGCAGCCCGACCGGGGAGGAGCGGGAGGTCGCGGACACCGCCGCGGCTGAGCTGCGGGTGCTGGGGCTGGAGGTCAGCGAGGACGACGCCGCCGGGCCGGCCGGAGCCGGGGCCGGCAACCTGCTCGCGCGCTCGCCGGGGACGGGGGAGGGATGGGTCATGTTCTGCGCCCACCTGGACACCGTCCCCCACGCCGGCCAGATAGAGGTGGTCGAGGACGAAGGCGTCTTCCGCAGCCGCGGCGAGACGATCCTCGGCGCCGACAACAAGGCCGCGGTCGCCGTCTTCATGGAGCTGATCGCCCGCCACGCCGCCGCCCCGGCCGAGGTCGGGATCGAGCTGGTCCTGACCGTGGCCGAGGAGCAAGGACTGCGCGGGGCCAAAGCCTTCGACGCCTCGGTCCTGCGCTCCGACGCGGGCTTCGTGCTCGACCACGCTGGTCCGGTCGGCGAGGTGATCGTGGCGACGCCGACCCAGCAGAAGATCCGCGCCGACTTCGCCGGCGTCGAGGCGCACGCCGGCATCCGCCCCGAGGACGGCAGCAGCGCCATCGCCGCCGCCGCGGCGGCGGTCGCGCGGATGGAGCTGGGCCGGCTCGACGACGACACGACCGCCAACGTCGGCCTGATCGAAGGCGGGACCTCCGGCAACGTCGTCCCCGGCCACTGCTGGCTGCAGGCCGAGGCGCGCAGCCTCGACGCCGGCCGTGCCGCCGAGGTCGCCGGGCAGATCTCCGACGCCTGCGCCTGGGGCGCCAGCGAGCACGGCTGCGACGTCGACGTGCGCCTGGAAGAGCTCTTCCGCGGCTACGAGGTGCCGGCGAGCTCGCCCGCCCTCGGCCTCGCCGAGGGGGCGCTGCGCGGCGCCGGGGTCGAGCCGGTGCGGGCCCGGATCGGCGGCGGCAGCGACGCCAACGTCTTCCGCCTCGACGGCTTCGACTGCGTCCTCCTCGCCAACGGCACCGACGCCGTGCACACCGCGGACGAGCACGTGCCCGCCGCCAGCCTGGCGAAGATGCTGGAGGTCTGCGAGGGCATCGTCGCCGCGGCTGGCTCGGCCACCGAGGCATGAGCGGGCGCCTGCGGCTGCGCCGCGGAGTCGTCGTCGCGATCGAGCCGCTGACGGTCGAGGTCGAGGGCGAGCGCCGGCCGGCCTGGGCCGACACGGCGCTGCTGGGGGAGATGCGCGAGGGCGACGAGGTGGTCGTCAACGTCGCCGCGGTCGAGCTCGGGCTGGGCTCGGGCGGCTTCGACGTCGTCCACGTCAACCTCAGCCGCGGGCTCGGCGGCGCCGGCCCGGCCGGGGGGGAGCACGTGGTCAAGCTCAACTACACCTCGCTCCAGCACCCAGTCGCGCCGGTCGAGGCCCTGGACGGCGACGGCCAGGCCCTGGCGGCCGAGTCCGGCGTCGCCTCGACCCATCCGCCGGTCCTGGTGCTGCCGCTGCACGGCCATCTGGCGCCGGCGGCCTGGGCGGCCGCCCAGGCCCGGCCCGGCCTGCGGCTCGGCTTCGTGCAGACGGCCGGGGGAGCGCTGCCGGGCGCGCTCTCGCGTGACGTGGCGGAGCTGCGCGAGCGCGGCCTCCTCTGCGGACACGTCACCGCGGCCCCGGCCTACGGGGGCGAGCACGAGGCGCTGAGCACGGTCGGAGCGCTCGACGCCGCCGCCGAACGGCTCGGCTGGGAGGCGATCGTCGTCGGCCCCGGGCCGGGGATCATCGGCTCCGACACCGAGCTCGGGCACGGCGGCATGGCGGCGCTCGACAGCGCCCACGCGGCGCTCTCGCTGCGGCTGCCGACGACGATCTCCCCGCGCCTCTCCAGTGGCGACCCGCGCGAGCGCCACCGCGACCTCAGCCACCACACCCGCACCGTGCTGGAGCTGCTGCTGGCACCGGCCGACGTCGCCGTGCCGGCGGGGGAGGACGGGATCGCCGCCGCTCTCGAAGCCGTCCCCGGCCGGCACCGGCTGCGCCCGGCGCCCGCCGACCTCGACGGCTACGCGTCCTCCGGGCTGCCGGCGCGGACGATGGGCCGCTCGCTGGGGCAGGACCCGCTCTTCTTCGCGGCGCCGCTGGCTGCAGGCCGCCTGCTCGCCGAGTAGCGGCGCCAGCGCACGGTCCCTTGCGGGCCAAGGGTTGTGAACGGGCGGGGAGAACCAGCCCGGCATGGCGATCGCAGTCAAGCCCGCCGCCGTGCCCGCGCCCGCCACCCCGGGTGCCGACGCGCGCTTCGAGGGGCTGGTGCTCGACTTCCTCTCCTACCTGGAGCTGGAGCGCGGCCTCTCCCGCAACACCCTCAACGCCTACCGCACCGATCTGCACCAGTACGGGGAGTACCTCGGCGCCCACCGGCTCGACGCCCTGGCGGCGCGGCCGGCCGACGTCGCCGACTTCCTCGCCGTGCTGGCGACCGGCGAGGGGCGCCCCGCCTGCTCGGCCTCGACGATCCACCGCAAGGCCGCCTGCCTGCGCTCCTTCTACAAGCACCTGCGCCGCGACGAGCTGATCGGCGACGACCCGACGGCGGCCCTGAGCGCGCCGCGGCGCGCCAAGAAGCTTCCCCAGGTCCTCAACTACGCCGAGGTCCAGAAGCTGCTGGCGGCGCCGCGCGGCAGCGAGCCGACGACCCTGCGCGATCGGGCGCTGCTGGAGGTGATGTACGCGTGCGGGCTGCGGGCCTCGGAGACGATCGGCCTCGAGCTGGGCGACGTCGACACCCACGAGGGCTTCCTGCGCGCTCGCGGCAAGGGCTCCAAGGAGCGGATGGTGCCGCTGGGTCGGCAGGCGATCGCGGCGATCAACGGCTACCTGCGCGGCGGCCGGCCGAAGCTGGTCGGCGAGGGCCACGAGCCGAAGCTGTTCGTCAACTTCCGCGGCGGCCCGCTGACCCGCCAGGGCCTCTACAAGATCGTCCAGCGCCACGCCCGCGATGCCGGCCTCGGCGGCCGCATGAGCCCGCACACCCTGCGCCACAGCTTCGCCACCCACCTGCTCGCCGGCGGCTGCGACCTGCGCGCCGTGCAGGAGATGCTCGGCCACGCCGACATCGCCACCACCCAGATGTACACGCACCTCTCCGGCGAACGCCTCAAGGAGGTCTACTTCCAGTCGCACCCCCGCGCCAGCAACGACTGAGCGCGGGTTCGCCATCGGGTAGAACTGCTGGATGCCGGAGCTGCCCGAGGTCGAGACCGTCGCCCGCCAGCTCGAGCCGGAGCTGGAAGGGCACCGGATCGAGTCGCTGGAGGTGCTGGACGCGCGCTGGTCGCGGCCGGTTCCCCCGGCGGAGCTGGACGCCGCCGTCGGCGGGCTCACGGTCGAGGGGCTGGGGCGGCGCGGCAAGTACCTGCTGCTGGGCCTGGAGGGCGGCCGGACGCTGGTCATGCACCTGCGGATGACCGGCAACCTGGTCCTGGTCGAGGGCGAGGACGTGCTCGACCCCTCGGAGGGGCGGCGGCTCTACGAGGCGGAGCGCTCGACCTCCGCCCGCCACCTGCGCGCGCGTTTCGTCCTCGACGACGGCCGCGAGGTCTGGTTCACCGACCCGCGCCGCTTCGGCGAGGCGTTCCTGATCGACGACGCCGACCTCGAGGCCCGCTTCGCCGGCCGGGTCGGGGTCGAGCCGCTCTCGCCCGGGTTCACCCCGGAGGCCCTGGCGGCGATGGCGGCGGGGCGGACGGCGCCGCTGAAGTCCTTCCTGCTCGACCAGTCCGGGGTCGCTGGCGTCGGCAACATCTACGCCGACGAGGCGCTCTACCGGGCGCGCCTGCACCCGCTCTCTCCCGCCGGCTCGATGAAGGCCGAGCACCACGAGGCGCTGCGCGACGCCGTGGTCGCGGCCCTGGAGGCCGGGATCGACCACGGCGGCTCCTCGATCGACGACTACCGCGACGGCCGCGGCCAGAAGGGGACGATGCAGGACGAGTTCCTCGTCCACACCCGCGAGGGGCAGCCCTGTCCGTCCTGCGGCGGCGAGATCGTCCGCATCGTCGTCGGCGGGCGCTCGACCTACTTCTGCCCGAGCTGCCAGGTGCGGCTGCGCAGGCGGCCGCGCCGGGGCGCCGCCAAACGCCGCAAATAGGACATTCGCGCCGTCCGGTCCGTCGGTCACCTTTGATGCCGTGCCCGGAAAGACCGTCAAGACGGAGGCGATCGTGCTGCGCAGCATCCGCTACGGCGAGGCGGATCGGATCCTCCACCTCTACTCGAAGACGCAGGGCCGCTTCGGGGCGATCGCGAAGGGGGCGCGCAAACCGAAATCGCGCTTCGGCGGCCGGCTGGAGCCGTTCTTCCGCCTCGACCTCGTGCTCCACGAAGGCCGCGGCGACCTGATGACGGTGACTGGCGTCACCACCCTCGACGGCTACCCGCGGCTGCGCTCCTCCGGCCCGGCCCTGAGCGCCGGCGCCCGCGCCTGCGACGCGATGCTGCGCCTGCTCGACTCGGCCGAGGCGAACCAGCCCGCCTACAACCTGCTCTGCCGCTACCTCGGCCTGCTCGACGACCCCGGGCAGCCGCGCGCCGCCTCGCTCGAAGTCGCGCTCTCCTTCCGGCTGAAGCTGGCGCTGGTCGCCGGCTTCGCCCCGGAGCTTGCCTCCTGCGCGGCCTGCGGCGAGGCCGAGCACCTCACCGGCTTCTCCGGCGCCGCCGGCGGGGTCGTCTGCGGCAGCTGCGAAGCCGGCTCCTTCGGCCTCTCCGAGGAAGCGCACCGGTTCATGGTCGAGGCGATGGGCAAGCCGCTGGCCGAGGCGCCGGAGGCCGAGCCGCTGGCCCTGCGCCAAGTCGAGAGAGCCGTGGGGGAAACGCTGGAGCACCATGCGCACGTGCAGCTGAGAGCGGCTGCGTAGGGAGCGAGGCCCCCTCTCTCCTTATGATCGACGTGTGCCCGTAGCCACTGCCTTCGCTGAGCGCATCCAAGCCTGGGAGAGTCAGTTCCTCTCCGAGTACGCAACCAGGTCCTACCCGGCGCGGCGGGCGGTCGAGGAGTCCGACAGCCCGCTGCGGACGCCGTTTCAGCGCGACCGCGACCGCATCGTCCACTCCAAGTCCTTCCGCCGCCTCAAGCACAAGACCCAGGTCTTCGTCGCCCCCGAGGGCGACCACTACCGGACCCGCCTCACCCACACGCTCGAGGCCTGCGGCATCGCCCGCACCGTGGCCCGCGCCCTCGGCCTGAACGAGGACCTGACCGAGGCGATCGGCCTCGGCCACGACCTCGGCCACCCGCCCTTCGGCCACGCCGGCGAGAGCGCCCTCGACGCCGCCCTGCGCGAGCGCTGCGGCAGCGGCTTCCGCCACAACGAGCACTCGCTGCGGGTGGTCGAGGTGCTGGAGCGCGACGGTCGCGGGCTGAACCTGACGGAGCAGGTGCGCGACGGGATCCTGCGCCACACCGGTCCCGACCTGCCCGCCACGCTCGAGGGCCGCAT
>Ga0157375_10004307_pt1 | contig 12347 bp, 15 predicted proteins | sample M35metaG_FD_115311 | JGI IMG/M metagenome (GOLD analysis project Ga0157375, IMG submission 115311) | Miscanthus rhizosphere microbial communities from Kellogg Biological Station, Michigan, USA - M3-5 metaG | ecosystem: Host-associated > Plants > Roots > Rhizosphere > Soil | place: USA: Michigan...
AGAGTCGAAGCAGACCCCCAGAGCGGGCAGCTGAGGACCGTCTTCACCGAAAACCCGGAGCTGCCGCTCGAAGACGTGAAGCTCCACCTCTTCGGCGGCGCCAGGGCATCGCTGATCACGCCGGTCTCCTGCGGCACCCACACCACGACCTCGACGCTAACTCCCTGGTCCTCTCCAGAAGGGCTGGATGCACATCCCGAGAGCTCGTTTCAGACCAGCGCCGAGCCGGGAGGGGGAAGCTGCCCCCAAAGCGAAGGAGCGGCACTGAACAAACCCTCCTTCCAGGCGGGAACCCTCGCCCCCCAGGCGGGCGCCTACTCGCCCTTCGTCCTGAAGCTCTCTAGAGAAGACGGATCGCAGCGGATCGCCGGGATCGACACGACGCTGCCGCCTGGGCTCTCGGGCAAGCTGGCCGGGATCGCTCAGTGCTCGGAGGCGCAGATCGCCACGGCCAAGGCGAGGGAAAAGCCGAACGAGGGGATCCTGGAGAAGAACAGCCCCAGCTGTCCGGCTTCCTCTGAAGTCGGAAGCGTGGACGTGGCCGCCGGCGCCGGCCCGACCCCCTTCCACACCTCCGGCCACGCCTACCTCGCAGGCCCATACAAAGGCGCGCCGCTCTCCCTGGCTGTGGTCGTCCCGGCGGTCGCCGGTCCCTTCGACCTCGGCGCGGTGGTCAGCAGAGTCGCTCTCTACGTCAACCCCGACACGGCCCAGATCCACGCGGTGAGCGATCCGCTGCCGCAGATCCTCGACGGCATCCCGCTCGACGTGCGGAGCATCGCCTTGACCATGGGTCGCCCCGAGTTCACGCTCAATCCGACCTCCTGCGAACCGATGAGCGTCACCGGATCAGCCACCTCGGCCCTCGGTCAGAGCGCCGCCCTCTCCAACCCCTTCCAGGTCGGCGGCTGCTCATCGCTCCCCTTCAAGCCGAAGCTCAGCTTGAAGCTGAAAGGCGGCACGAAGCGCACCGGCCACCCGAAGCTGATCGCGACCCTGAAAGCGAAACCGGGCGAAGCGAACGTCGCCCAGGCCCAGGTCAAGCTGCCGCCCTCGGCCTTCCTCGACCAGGCCCACATCAGGACGGTATGCACGCGCGTGCAGTTCGCGGCTGACGCCTGCCCTTCGGGCTCGATCTACGGCACGGCGACCGCGGTCACCCCGTTGCTCTCAGACCCGCTCGCGGGCAACGTCTACCTGCGCTCCTCCTCCCACAAGCTCCCCGACCTCGTCGTCGCGCTCAAAGGCCCCGCCTCGCTGCCGATCGAGATCGACCTCGACGGCAAGACCGACTCGGTCAAAGGCGCTCTGCGCAACACCTTCGAAGCCGTCCCCGACGCCCCCGTCTCCTCCTTCCGCCTCGAACTCTTCGGCGGCAAGAAGGGGCTCGTGGTCAACAGCCGCAACCTCTGCGCGCACCCCTACAAGGCCGAAGTGAATCTGACGGGGCAGAACGGGAAGGTCTTCGACACCGAACCGGTGGTGGGGACGGACTGCGAGGGCGGCAAGCGCAAGCACCGCCATCGGCATCGCTGAAGTCCTCGCGCATTGGCCTCACGGCCCGTTCCGCCGGCCGGTCGAGCTCGCACTCTCCTCTAATCTGCATTGAGGCAATGGGGCTCGTGGGCAAGGCAGCGACGGCAGCGGTCGGGTTGGCGCTTCTCGCCGTCCTCTGTTCCCCTGCGAGCGCCGAGCTGACCCAGAGCGGCGACCTCTTCGTCAGCTTCAGCGGCGGGATCGATCCTGGGGCGCTGCCGCGGCACGTTCGCGCCCCGATCGCGGTGCGGGTGGCGGGGAAGATCAGGACGCTGTCCGGGGATCAGCCGCCGTCGGTGCGCGGGATCTCGATCGAGATCAATCGCGGCGGGCGGGTCGACACGCGCGGCCTGCCGGTCTGTCCGCGGGCGAAGATCGAAGCGACCAGCAGCGAAGGGGCGCTCGCGGCGTGCGAATCGGCACTCGTCGGCGAAGGCAGCTTCGCCGCGCAGACGGCCTTCCCCGAACAGCTCGCCTTCCCGGCCCGGGGCCGCATCCTCGCCTTCAACTCGACCACGGGCGACGGCCGGCGCACGATCCTCGCCCACGTCTACGGCTCGACGCCGGCGCCGATCTCGCGCATCGTCGTCTTCCACCTGGGCCACGGCAAGGGCGCCTACGGCACGGTCCTCAGCGCCTCGCTGCCGGAATCGCTGATCCACTGGGGCTACCTGAAGCGGATCAGCCTCAACCTCTACCGCCGCTTCACCTACCGCGGCCGCGTCCACAGCTACCTCAGCGCCGCCTGCGACGCGCCGCCCGGCTTCCGCACTGCCAGCTTCCGCTTCGCCCACACCTCGATGAGCTTCGCCGACGGCCGCACGCTGAGCTCGACCCTGACCCGAAGCTGCCGGGTGCGCGAAGGGTAAACGCTATAGTTCGCCATTCCAGAGAGGGAGGGACTGGCGGATGCGAAGCCCGAGGGCGTTGGGCACGATCCTGGTCGCGACGGCGGCGCTGTTCATCGCTTCGCTCGCCTTCGCGGCGGAAATGACGCGCAGCGAATACAAGCAGGCCGTCGAGCCGATCTGCCAGCGTAATGCCGAAGCCAACGAAGACATCCTCGCCGGTGTGCGCGGCAAGGTCCAGCAGGGCAGGTTGAAGCCCGCCGGCCATCAGTTCCTGCGCGCCTCGACCGCGCTGCGCGCGACCCTGCGCAAGCTGCGCCAGGTGCCGCAGCCCGCGGCGGACGCGGAAACGCTCGGCGAATGGCTCGACGGCGTCGGCCGCGAGGCGGGCCTGCTGGGTGCGACCGGCGACGCCCTCGTCGCCGGCAAGCGGCGCGGGGCGGAAACGCTGGTGCGCAAGCTGACCGAAGGCGCCCGCGAGACCAACGCGCTCGTCGCCGGCTTCGCCTTCCACCACTGCCGGCTCGAAACCACGGTCGCGGGGTAGGGGGCGCGCGTGCAGCCGAAACATTTCGCCGGTATCCGCCCGACCACCCTCGCCGCGGCCATGGCCTGCGCAGCGGCCCTCGCGCTGAGCGCCTGCGGCGGCTCGGGCGACTCGACCTCCTCGGCGACGACCGCCGGCGGCGGGCAGGGGGAAGGGACGACGACCGCTGCGCCCGAGCCGAGCTCGAAGCAGGGCGGGAGCGGCAACTCGGGCTCGAAGGCCGACTCCGGCCCGTCCGGCGGCTCGGGCTCGACCGCCGGAGGGCCCAGGGTCACCGCGCTGAAGGTCTCGGGCGGCGGGTCGACCCAGTTCCGCGTCAAGGGCGGCGACAACTCGGTGCAGGAATTCGGCGAAGAGGGCGACGAAGCCCAGCTGCGCGAAGTGGCCGAAGTCGTCCACGGGTTCTACGCCGACCGCGCCACGGGCGACTGGAGGGGCGCCTGCGCGGTCCTCTCGGCGACGCTGCTGAAGCAGCTCGAAAAGCTCGCCGCGCAATCGTCCGAAGGCAGGGGAACCGACTGCCCCACCTTCCTCGCCGCCTTCACCGGCGAGGTCTCGCCCGCCGAATGGCGCCAGATCACCACCGTCGACGCCGGCAGCCTGCGCTACGAAGGCGAACAGGCCTTCCTCATCTACTACGGCCCCGAACACACCGTCTACGCGATGCCCATGGCCCAGGAAGGCGGCGAGTGGAAGGTCGGCGCGCTCAGCTCCGCCCAGCTCCCCGGCACGTAGGGTCGCCGACGTCCGTCACACCACATGCGAGCCGAGCTGACGAGGCTTTACGTTAAAGTAAAGGTATGCCGCGCATCTCCAGCAAGCACCAGGTGACCCTGCCTGTAGAGAGCCTCGAGGCAGCCGGCCTGCGGCCGGGCGACGACGTCGTGATCGAGGCCGAGGGGGAGGACCGCATCGTCGTCCACCGGGCCGCCCCCGATCTGGAGGCGGCGCTTGGCGTCTTCGACGGCCTCTACGAGCCCGACTACCTCGAGAAGCTGCGCTCCGAAGAGCGCGCGTAGCGCCCGAGCGTGAGCGCCTGCGTGCTTGACACCGATGTCGTGATCGCCGCCCTCGACCGCGCCGACGCGCACCACCGTGCCACCGCGAGAGCGTTCGAGTACTGGGCCGCAAGGGAGGTCGAACTGCTCCTCTGCACCGTCAACTACGCCGAGGCGCTCGTCCGCCCGGCGGAGGACGAGCGCAGCCTCCGCGCCGCCGTCGACGCGATTGCCTCGCTCGGCATCCGACTGTTCGCCCCTGACCCGACGGTGGCCCGCAATGCCGCGCGCCACCGCGGCCGGGGGATCAGCCTCGCCGACGGCTTCGCTCTCGCCACCGCGGTGGCGCGCGGCGCGAGCGTCGCCTCCTTCGACAAGCGAGTCCGTCGCGCCCTGCGCCCCGCCGGGCTCCGGCTCAGCCCCGTGTTGCGGTAGGCCCGACGTGCCCGGCGGCGCAGACGTCGTTCTCTCGTCTCTCGCGACCCTCTAAGATCGCTCCGTGATGGTTGAGCGGCTTTGGCGAGCCGATCCGCCCGGATAGCTCAGTTGGTAGAGCACTTCCATGGTAAGGAAGGGGTCATGGGTTCGAGTCCCATTCCGGGCTTGCAGTCAGGGCTATGTCGCGCGCTTTCTCGCGACCCATATATGGAGTCAGGGCGAACTCGATCGCGCCGGGGGCGAGCGCCGCCAACGTTTCGGTGTCGCCTGCCTCCAGGCGCTGGACCAGGAGCATGAAGATCCCGCCCGCAATCGCGTCCTCGAGCAGGCCCGGGAGCGCCTCACCCTCGGGGTGCTCGTCCCGTCCGGCGGCAAGCAGGCGGGCGAGATGGTCGACCGGGTGCTCGTGGCGGGCGAGATGACCGCTGCCCTGGGCCAGCGAGTCGAGTGTCAGCAGACGGGCGGCGACGGGGTCTGCTGCCGCGAATTCGACCACCGCGCGGATTACCGCGGCCACCTGCATCGACCAGCCGCCGACCGCTGCTGTGGAGGCTGCCTCGACCGCACCCCGCAACTTCGCACACGCCGTTTCGAAGCTTTGCGCGAAGTCGCCGGGAGGCAGCCGAGACCGGTGGGCTGAAAACGCTGTCCGTCGCCGCTCCATCGATCGGCGAGCACTATAAACCCAAATGTCTGATCTGTAAAACTGGATATCTGATTCCGGTACGTATATGGATTTCCCCGCTGTCCCGAGCGACCGCGCGCCGCGCTCAGACAATCACGTTTATCATTTGCCGTACCGCCGTGTTTGCGGCGGACGAGCTGAGCGGCGCGAGGCCGCGGGGGCGGGCATGGACGGGAGAGCGGAGCAGCCTAGGGATTTCGCCAGCGCGTTCGAGGGAGCGTTCGCCCACCTGCAGGTCATGCTCGAGATGGTCTGCGTCGGCGGCGATCCCTGGCACGAACGAGTGCGCATCGCGGTCCGGCAGGCGCTCGATTTCGCCGCCGAAGACCCGGCTGCGGCCGGCGTGCTCACCAACGCGGCGCTGGCACAGGGCGGTGACGGCCTCGAACGCTACGAGCGCCTGATGGCCTATCTGGCCGGCCTGCTCGAGCCCGGCCGTGCGGAGAGCCGGCATGGCGCCGATCTGCCGCCGTTGACAGAGCGCTCGCTGGCCGGCGGGGTCGCCACGATCGTCGCCAACCGAATCGAGCGGGGGCGGGCGGAGGAGCTGCCGGGGCTGGTGCCCGAGGTGGTCCAGTTCATCCTCACTCCATATATGGGGACCGAGGAGGCGCGGCGGATCGCGATGGCGGGCGACTGGCGGGGCGGCCAACCGGACCGGTAGCCTGCCCCGCGCATGGACTTCTCGCTGACCCACGAGCAGGAGGACTTCGTCGCCGCGATCCGCGACTTCTGCGCGCGCGAGGTCGGCACGCAGGAGCAGCGCGAGAAGCTGACCGACGGCTACGAGCTGCACCACAACTTCGACCTCTACAGGCAGATGGCCGAGCTGGGCTGGCTCGGGGTGACGATCCCGGAGGAGTACGGCGGCTCGGGCGGCTCGATGCTCGACGCCTGCCTCTTCATGGAGGAGACCTCGCGCGGCCTCGCCCCGATCGGCGGCTACGCGACGACGCTGATCGTCGCCGGCGCGACGCAGCGCTTCGGCAGCGAGGAGCAGAAGCGGGAGATCCTCGGCGGCATCGCCGCCGGCGCGGTCGAGGCGATCGCGATGACCGAGCCCGAGGCCGGCTCGGACGTCGGCTCGCTCACCACCTCTGCCGAGCGGGTCGACGGCGGCTTCGTCCTCAACGGCCAGAAGGTCTTCATCTCCAACGCCCACATCGCCGACCACATCCTCGTCGTCTGCCGCACGACCAAGGGCGAGTCCAAGCACGAGGGCCTCTCGATGATCTGGCTGCCGCGCGAGACCGCGGGCCTGGAGATCGTCCCGATCAAGACGATGGGCGGCAGCGAGACCAACACGCTCTACCTGAGCGACGTCGAGGCGCCGGCCGACGCCCTGCTCGGCGAGGTCGACCAGGCCTGGACCCAGCTGATGGCCGGGCTCAACGTCGAGCGGCTGATCCTCGCCGCGACGATGCTCGGCATCGCCCAGCGCGCCTTCGACGACGCCCTCGCCTACGTCAAGGAGCGCAAGCAGTTCGGCCGCCCGATCGGCTCCTTCCAGGCGCTCCAGCACCGCCTCGCCGACATGGCGACCGAAATCGAGTCGGCCCGCCTGATGACCCGCTGGGTCGCCGGCCTGACCGACGAGGACCCGGGCCGGATGCTTCCCCGCGAGGCCTCGATGGTGAAGCTGCACGTGACCGAGGTCGCCAAACGCGTCGCGGTCGAGGGGATGCAGCTGATGGGCGGCTACGGCTACTCCTCCGAGTACGACATGGAGCGCCTGGTGCGCACGACGATGGTCTCCACCATCTACGGCGGCACGAGCGAGATCCAGCGCACGATCATCGCCAAAACGCTCGGCCTCTAGCAGCGCTGGGGCGTGTTTCTAACGCATAGCGTCACTAACACGCCCCGCGCCGCTCGAGGGCGCCGCGAAGAATGGCTGCGACGCGAGCCGATTCGTGGAAAACCTGCCGGTAGGAGAGGTGCTGGACCTCATAATCGAGGCCACGAAGAATCAAGTCGCGCTCTCGATCGTCCTCGAAAGCGGCTCTGCCACGGTGGGCTCGATAGCCATCCGTCTCGACAACCAGCTTCGTCTCCACCCAGCAAAAGTCGACCGTCAATGGCCCGATTCGCATGTTCACTGCCGGTGCGGGCAGTCGATGACGGCGGCACAGCCATAGGAATCTGCGCTCGAGCTCGCTGCGTGTCTTGTCCAAGGCGACATCCGCCCCGGTCGGCAAGCCGAGGAAATCCGCCTGTCGGATCGCGCGTCGCAGTTCTCTGGCCGAGACCATCGGGCGAAGGTCCGCGAGGGTTCGGGCGGTTGAGGTGACCGGGATTCCGCGTCGCCGAACCATTTCCCGTGGCGCCAGAGATCTGGGTCGGTGCACAAGGATCCCCTGTCGTCTGCTTCTCCCGCCCCTGTTGGGTAGGGAGACGTCGACGGGGCCATCGTCTGGCGGCAGCAGGCCCCATAGCGCCGCGGCGCTGCGATGGCTGAGTGCGGCGCCTGCATCGCGTTCTTCCGGCGTCCCGCAAAGAGCGAGGATGGCCGCCATCCACCGTCGCTCATTGCTTGGCGCCATGTGTCCGACCGCGTAGACGCCTCGGTGAAGCTTGTGGAGGCGCCCCACGCGCACCCGTCGCATGACGGCGGCGTCGCTCAGTCCTGCGTCACGCAATTGCGAGATTGAGATCGCGCCGTGCTGCCGACCGGCGATCGCCGCGACCACCTGCTCTGGAGCGCTTTCCTCACGCATAGCGTCATAAAGGCGCCCCACGGGCTGACTCTCCCCCCTTCGCGTAGCGAAACCGCGCGGCGAGCGAGGAATCCCTGGGCGGCGCAGAGCGCTATCCTTCAGCCCAGCCTCGTGCTTCGGCCCGGGGTTTTCTCTTGTAACGGCGTCCGTTCGGCAACGAGGAGAACATGGCTCGCGGAGATGTCCGCATTGCGGTGACGCTGGCTTGCGAAGACTGCAAGCGGCGCAATTATCAGACCAACAAGTCACGGCGAAATTCGCCGGACCGGGTCGAGCTGCGCAAGTACTGCCGCTGGTGCGGCCATCACACGGCGCACAAGGAGACGCGGTAGCCGCTCATGGCGAAAACGCGCGCACAGCGCAAGGCCGAGCGGCGCGCCCGCGAAGCCGAAGAGCAGAAGCGCCTCGAGGGTAGGCGCGGCACCGAGTCACGCGCCCAGCGCGACACGCAGGTCCCCGTCTCCGGCGACATCGCCGAGATCGAGGCGGTAGAGGCCGGGATGGCGGTGGGGGCGGCGGAAGCCGACCTCGAGACGCCGGACGCGCCCAAGCCCCGCAGCCTGCGCCGCGCCGAGGCGAAGGAGGCCAAGCAGGCCGAAAAGCGCGGGCGCGAGGAGCAGAAGCGCCGCGAGCGCGAGCAGCTCGCCAAGCGCCAGAAACAGGCGCAGGTCGAGAAGCGCCAGCGCGGCGGAGTCATCGGCTTTCTGGTTTCCTGCTGGGCGGAGCTGCGCAAAGTTCAGTGGCCGGACCGCGAAACCCTGGTCCAGGCAACGGCCGTGACGATCATCTTCGTCGCCGTCGCCGCCACCTACCTCGGCGTCCTCGACACCGTCTTCAGCCTCCTCATCAAGCAGATCCTCTAGCGGGATCCCAAGACAAAGGCAACCTCCAGATGTATCGCTGGTACGTGATCAACACCTATTCCGGGCACGAGAACAAGGTCAAGCACAATCTCGAGCACCGGGTGCAGACGATGGCCCAGAACCGCAACGTGCGCCAGGTCGTGGTGCCGACCGAGCAGGTGATGGAGCTCAACAAAGAAGGCCAGAAAGAATCGAAGGAGAAACGGACGATGCCCGGCTACGTCCTGGTCAACATGGAGATGACCGACGATGCCTGGGGCCTGGTCAAGAACACCCCCGGCGTCACCGGCTTCGTCGGCTCCCGCAACAAGCCGGTGCCGCTCTCCAAACCCGAGGTCGACCGCCTGCTGCACCGCGAGACCGCCGAGCGGCCCCGAACCCAGGCGCAGTTCTCGATCGGCGAGTCGGTCAAGGTGATCTCCGGCCCGCTCTCCGATTTCTCCGGCGAGATCGCCGAGATCAACGAGGACGCCGCCAAACTCAAGGTGCTGGTCTCGATCTTCGGCCGTGAGACGCCGGTCGAGGTCAATTACGACCAAGTGAAGAAGATCTAGCCCGGCCCGCTACCCTCCCCGATCCCGATGGCGAAAAAAGTCCTCACCCTCATCAAGCTGCAGATCCAGGCCGGCAACGCCAACCCGGCGCCGCCGGTCGGCCCGGCCCTGGGCCAGCACGGCGTCAACATCATGGAGTTCTGCAAAGCCTTCAACGCGCAGACGCAGAGCGAAGGCGGGACGATCATCCCGGTCGAGATCACGGTCTACGAGGACCGCTCGTTCAGCTTCATCACCAAGACGCCTCCCGCCGCGGTGCTGATCCGCGAAGCGATCGGGATCAAAAAGGGCTCGGGCGAGCCGCACGTGAACAAAGTCGGCACGATCACCCCGGAGCAGATCCGCCAGATCGCCGAGCGCAAGATGCCCGACCTCAACGCCAACGACCTCGATGCCGCCTCGAAGATCATCGCCGGCACCGCCCGCTCGATGGGCGTGGACGTCAAGTAGGGAGATCCGCGATGGCTCACGGCAAACGCTTCCGCAAAGAGCTCGGCAAGGTCCAGCGCGAGCGCGAGTACCCGCCCGCCGAGGCGATCGCGCTGATCAAGGAGACCGCCAGCGCCGGCTTCGACGAGACGGTCGAGCTGCACCTGCGGCTCGGCGTCAACGTCCGCCACGCCGAGGAGCAGCTGCGCGGCACCCTGGCGCTGCCGCACGGCCTCGGCAAAGACGTGACGATCGCGGTCTTCGCCGAAGGTCAGCAGGCGCGCGACGCCGAGGCGGCCGGCGCCGACCACGTCGGCGGCCAGGACCTGGTCGAGAAGGTCCAGGAGGGCTGGACCGACTTCGATGTCGCGATCTCGACCCCGGACATGATGAAAGCCGTCGGCCAGCTCGGCCGGGTGCTCGGCCCCCAGGGCCTGATGCCGAACCCCAAGGTGGGCACGGTCACCGACGACATCGAGAAGGCGGTCACCGAGTCGAAGGCGGGCAAGGTCGAGTACCGCACCGACCGCCAGGCGATCGTCCACCTCGCGATCGGCAAGGCCGGCTTCGACGCGCAGAAACTGCTCGACAACTGCCTCGCGGTGATCGACGAGGTCGTCCGCGCCAAACCCTCCTCGTCGAAGGGCAAGTACATCCTCTCGGCGACGCTGACGACGACGATGGGTCCGGGGATCCGGATCGACGCGACGGCCAAGAAGCCTGAGGCTGTCGGTGCGGCGGCCGGTCAGGCCGCAGAGGAGCCGGCGACCGCCTAAACTCCCCCGCCGCGCGAGCCCAAGACCACCGGCAACCGCCGATGAGCCTAAAAGGGAAGTCGGACTGCTCTTTCAGGCCCGTCGGCAGTGGAAGTCCGGTGCAGGTGAGACATGAACCGAGACGAAAAGGCACAAGCCATCGAGGAGATCGCGGCCCAGATCGAGGGCTCCGAGGCGATCTTCGCGGTCGACTACCGGGGGATCAGCGTGCCCCAGGCGGCCGAACTGCGCGGCAGGCTGCGCGAGGCCGACGCCAGCTTCCGCGTCGTCAAGAACCGCCTGACCAAAAGGGCGGCGGACCAGGCCGGCGAGGATCGCCTCGCCGAGCTGCTGCAGGGCCCGACCGCGCTGACCTTCGTCCGCGGCGACACGGCCCAGGCGGCGAAGGCGATCTCGACCTTCAACCGCGAGCACGAAGTCCTCACCTTCAAGGGCGGCTTCATGGGAGAGCTCTCCCTCGACGAAGAGAAGTTCAAGTCGATCGCCCGCCTGCCCGCTCGCGAAGTGCTCGACGGCCAGCTCGCCGGCGTCGTCGCCAGCCCGCTGACCGGCCTCGTCCGCGGACTCGGTTCGATGATCCAGGGGCTTGCGTTGCAGCTCGGCCAGATCGCCGAGAAAGGGCTCGTATCGGGGGAGGCTCCGGCCGAGTCAGCCGCGGGTCCTGTCGCGGAGGAGGACTCCTCGTCCTCGCAAGCTGCGGGCGAGGAGCCCACCTCCACGCCACCCACGGACGAGGCGGAGGAGTCTCCCGCCGAGAACGAGGAAGCTGAAGAAGAGACTTCTGATTCTGACGACGACGACAGCAAGGAAGAGGAGTAGATGGCAACGAAAGTCAAAACTGAGGATTGGATCGAGGAGCTGAAAGGCATCTCGGTGCTCGAGCTCTCCGAGCGGATCAAAGCGCTCGAGGAGGAGTTCGGCGTCTCCGCGACCGCGGTCGCCGCAGCTGCGCCGGCTGCCGCCGCTGCCGGCGGCGGAGAGGGCGACGGCGGTGGGGAGGAGTCCTCCACGGTCGACGTGGTCCTGACCGAGGTCGGCGGCCAGAAAGTGCCGGTGATCAAGGTCGTCCGCGCCGCGACCGGTCTCGGCCTCAAAGAGGCCAAGGCGATCGTCGACGAGGCCCCGAAAGCGATCAAAGAGGGCATCGAGCGCGACGAAGCCGAGAAGATCAAAGGGGAACTGGAGGAGGCTGGGGCAACCGTCGAGCTGAAATAACGCGCTACAATGCGGAATTCGGCCGTGGGCACGGTCGAGCCGTCAGCCGAGCGCGGCTGTGTGTTATTTTCCGTGGTCGCGCGCCTGTTGTCTTTCCCTGCCCCATATCTGCGCTGTATCCACGTCCCTCTGACCGCCTGAGGAGTCGCCGACTTTGGCACGTTCCAACGCTGCCCCCGTAACCCGCAGGAGTTTCTCCCGACTACAGAACCCCCTCGAAGTCCCCCACCTGATCGATATCCAACGTCGCTCCTTCGAGGAGCTGACGGATCCCAAGGTGGGCGGGCTGCGAGAGACGATCGACGACATATCCCCGATCGAGGACTACACGGGGAACCTCGCCATCGTCTTCGGCGAGTTCAAATTCGAGGACCCGCCGAACACGATCGAGGAGTGCCGCGAGAAGGACATGACCTACTCGCGGCCGCTGACCGCGACCGTCGCCTTCCAGAACAAGGAGACCGGCGAGATCCGCGAGCAGGCCGTCTTCATGGGCGACTTCCCGTGGATGACCGACCGCGGCACCTTCATCATCAACGGCACCGAGCGCGTCGTCGTGACCCAGCTCGTGCGCTCTCCCGGCGCCTACGTGATGGCGCCCAAGGACCCCGAAAAACAGGTCTTCATCGCCAACCTGATGCCGGCCCGCGGCTCCTGGCTGGAGCTCGAAGTCGACAAAAAAGGGAAAGTCTTCGTCCGCATCGACCGCAAGCGCAAACTGCCGGTGACGGTGCTGCTGCG
>Ga0157375_10004311_pt1 | contig 12342 bp, 7 predicted proteins | sample M35metaG_FD_115311 | JGI IMG/M metagenome (GOLD analysis project Ga0157375, IMG submission 115311) | Miscanthus rhizosphere microbial communities from Kellogg Biological Station, Michigan, USA - M3-5 metaG | ecosystem: Host-associated > Plants > Roots > Rhizosphere > Soil | place: USA: Michigan...
AAAGCCCTCTATCCTGGTCATTTTTCTGACCGTTTTCATTGATCTGATCGGATTCGGGATCGTCGTGCCTCTGGTCCCGGTTTACAGCCGTCACTTTGGAGCGCAGGGTTATGTGATTGGGCTGATCTTTGCCTCGTTTTCGGCGATGCAATTCATTTTCTCGCCGATCTGGGGAAGACTTTCGGACCAGCACGGTCGCCGGCCCATCCTGCTGATCAGCACTGCGGGGGCGGCAGGCTCGTATGTTTTGTTTGCATTAAGTTCGGGGCTGGAGAACCACGGGCTTGCACTCTGGCTGATGGTGGTGTCGCGGGTGCTGGCAGGGATTTGCGGTGGCAACATCACCGTGGCGCAGGCCTACATCGCTGACATATCGCCGCCAGAGAAACGCTCCGCCCGGATGGGGCTAATAGGGATGGCATTCGGCCTAGGCTTTATATTCGGACCGATCCTGGGCGGCGTAAGCCTGAGATATTTGGGAAACACAGGTCCGGGCTGGGTCGCCGCCGCTTTGTGCGCATCCAACTTCATTTTGGCCCTGGCAATCCTGACCGAAAGCAGGACTTCGACTTCAGAGCATGTGGCTCGCCGACCTCATGTTCAACAGTGGTTACATACGCTGGGGCAGCCGAAGATAGGTCTGCTCGTGGTGGTGTTCTTCTTAGCCACTTTCTGCTTCAGTTGTTTCGAGAGCACGTTGGCGCTGATTGTGAGCGACAACTTTGGCCTCGACATTCAATCGGATCAGACGTCGGCGACGACGGTTGTTTATCTATTCGCCTATTGCGGGATCATCGGGGCCCTGGTTCAGGGTGGCGCGGTTGGGCGGCTCGTGAAGAAGCTGGGAGAACCGCGCTTGATTGCATTTAGCCTCGTGCTTACCGCAGCGAGCATGGCCTGGCTGCCCTTTATCCATGGTAGAGCCCAGCTAAGCTGGGGAGCCCTCTTTGGGCCCGGTGGAGGCTCATGGATGATGATGTTGTCTGCTCTGGCGCTGCTCTCGATAGGATCAGGGTTAACCAGACCGCCTGTTTTTGGACTCCTCTCAAACCTGACAGCAGCTCACGAACAGGGCGCAACCATCGGGGTAGCTCAAGGCGCAGGGAGCCTCGCTCGGATTCTCGGGCCGGTCTTTGCTACATCACTTCTGCCCTATATTCCGCCACTGCCGTACGTATGTTGCGCGGGCATTCTACTGATCACGGGTATCCTTGTCGGGAAGAAGCTTGGAGGGGACAGAAAAGCGCCTGAGCCCGCAACCGCGCCTATCTAAGCTAGTGGCGTCCCACAAATGGCTGGAATTGTTTTGAACAGGAGAAAACAGAGGGACTGGTCGTTTGTTCGTTCAGGTTGGTGAGAGTGCCGATCGGGCCCCCTCCTTTAGCCTTTATTTTCATCTAATCCCTCGTAAGACTCCATCAAGTCCCAAGACCAGTCCATGCCTCAACCTCCAGGGAAAAAAATTACGGGCCGGCAAAGCGTATCCAAACGCGTCTTGCTGGTGGATGATCACGCCGTCGTGCGGTTTGGGATGGCCCAAATCCTTTCGCGAGAATCTGACCTGGCGGTATGCGGCGAGCAGGAGGACGCGACTCAAGCGCTAACCGCGGTTGGCCAACTCAAGCCCGATGTAGCTATTATCGACATCTCGCTCAAGGACAGCAGCGGACTTGAACTGATTCGCAATTTGAAGGCACAGCATCCGGCCCTGGCCGTGCTCGTTGTGAGCAGTTACGACGAGGCTGTCTATGCGGAGCCGGCGTTTCGCGCGGGTGCACTGGGCTACCTCATGAAAGGGGATGCGTTGGACAAGCTGGTTCCGGCGGTGCGGCGGGTGCTTAGTGGGAATATTTACGTGAGCGAGGCCATGGCGGCCCGGTTATTGGATCAGCAGATCCGTGGAAAAACGGGCGTTCATAAGGGTCCAACCGAAGTTTTGAGCGACCGCGAATTGGAGGTTTTTCAACTTATAGGCGGCTGGAAGAAAACCAGCGAGATTGCCCGGGAACTTCACATCAGCGTCAAGACGGTTGAGTACTACCGCGAACAAATTAAGCAGAAGCTGCTATTGAAGGATGGCGCGGAGTTGGTTCAACGGGCGGTGAAATGGTGCGAGGAGAAGTCCTGAGTTGTTGAAGGTAGCGCCGGTGCCGCCCGCCCGCGAGTCATACCACTCTACCCCCCCACATCAAATGCTCGAGCCCCGGGGGATCCCCGGGGGCATTTTCAGTTCCGGCCCGGCTGTCGGTTTGCCTCGCATGTACTAAGGTGACGGCATGTTCAGTCATAAAGATACGAGCGGGTTACGGAAGGCTTCTCCGGGATTGTCCCCAGTGGGCATTCTGCAGTCCCGCGGACAGGCTAGCGGAAGGTCTCAAAGTGCCGGCCTTTTGATTGACAACGAAAATGGGAACCATGAAAATAGCGAGCGTTGAACAAAGCCTGAACAGTGCCACCGAGCCTAAGGACCGCCTCCGAATGAACCCTCCTATCCGAATCCTGCTGGCAGATGATCACCCGGTGGTCCGGAAGGGCATCGGATCCTGCCTAAGTCGCAAGCCCAACCTGCAGATCATCGCTGAAGCCGGGGACGGACAGGAAGCCTTGAAGAAGGCGAAGGAACTGCGGCCGGACGTCGTGGTCATGGATATTGACATGCCCAATATGAATGGGCTGGCGGTGACAGAGGCCCTGCGCAAGGAAGCTCCCCAGATCAAGGTTCTCATCTTGTCCATGCACGGCAGCTCGGAGTATGTGATGCGGATCATCCAATCCGGCGCCAAGGGATTTGTGCTCAAAAACGCCAGCCCGGACGAACTGATCAAGGCCATCGAGACCGTCCAGTCGGGCGAGGCGTTCTTTAGTCCTGATGCAGCCAAAGCGGCCTTGAATCACTTTGTACGGGGCAACAACTCGGGAGGTGTGGACGGCGAACTGCTGACCAGCCGTGAGCGCGAGGTTCTGATCCAGATTGCAGACGGGCTGAGCAATAAGGAAATCGCTTCCCGGCTGGGAGTGGGGGTGCGGACAGTGGAGACCCACCGGGAACGCATCATGCGAAAGCTGAATATCCACAGCGTGGCGGGATTGACAAAATTCGCGATCGCTCAAGGTTACGTAACGCTGCGGGAAACTTAGTTTTCCCGTTCCAGCACTGGTCGTTGCCAGCTTCTTGGCAGGTTGTTGAGAAGCTGTGAGTAGCCCGTGTACAATTTCGGACAAGTTGGGTTTGCATTTAGAGCAGCAACCCCGATCCTTGCTTCCGATGATCGATTCGGTCTCAGAAGGCCACGGTAACGCTCCTGATCTGCATAAGGCTCGCCGGCGCAAAACAGCCCAGGCGACTGCCCGGACAGATCGACTCCCGCCGCATTCACCAGAAGCCGAGCAAGGCGTGCTTGGCTGCATCCTGCTGGCGCCAAATGATTGCATGCCCGATTGCATCGAGCAGCTCAAGTCGGGGGAAGAAGAGTTCTACGATTTACGTCACCAGACGATTTTCTCCACGCTGGCTGAAATGTTCGATGGGCGCCAACCGATCGATTTGATCACGCTTCAACAGAAGCTTAAAGACAAGCAGTTGCTTGAGGAGATCGGCGGGATCACCTACCTGTCCACGCTGGCGGACACGGTCCCCTCCGCGGCAAACGTGGGATACTACCTCGAGATTGTTCGCGAAAAGTTTGTACTTCGGAAAATGATCCAAACGTGCACCGGGGTGGTGGGCCGCGTCTATGATTACGAAGGGGAAGTTGACGCCCTGCTGGATGAGGTGGAGAGGGATGTCCTAAGGATCAGCGAGTCACGGGTGCAGGCGCACACGGACACGATGAAGGATCTGGTGCGCAAGGCGATCACTACCATCGAGGACTTTCACCAACGGCAGGGAATGTTGAATGGACTGGCCACCGGGTTCACCGACTTTGATCGGATGACCAGCGGCCTCCATGGGGGCGAAATGATAGTTATTGCCGCCCGGCCATCCATGGGTAAAACCTCCCTGGCGATGAATATCGCCGAGCACGTTGCCATCGAACAACGCTTGCCGGTCGGGGTGTTCAGCCTGGAGATGACGGCTGAGTCGCTGGTGCTGCGCATGCTGTGTTCACGCTCACGGGTGAACATGCGGAATGTGCGTGACGGGTTCCTGGCCGAACGCGACTTCCCGAAGCTGACAGGGGCGGCCGGTAAGCTGGCGACCGCGCCTCTGTTCATCGATGATTCCTCGGGGTTGTCCATCCTTCAGCTGCGCGCCAAAGCGCGCAGGATGTCGCAGCAATATGGCATCAAACTTTTCGTGGTTGACTACCTTCAACTGCTCCATTCTACTGCCCGGCGAGCGGAAAACCGGCAGCAGGAAATTGCGGATATCTCTAACGGACTCAAGGCGCTGGCTAAGGAACTCGAGGTTCCAATCATCGTGCTTAGCCAGTTAAACCGGGAGCTCGAACGGGATAAGAACCGCAAGCCCAGGCTTTCGGATCTGAGAGAATCGGGCGCGATTGAGCAGGATGCCGACCTGGTTGGTCTGTTGTACAAACCTTCCAGCGGCGATGACGACGAAGGCTCGGCCGCCGAGGATGAAGCGGTGGCGGTAAATCTGCTAATCGCCAAGCAACGAAATGGCCCGACTGGCGATGTTAATTTAACCTTTTTGAAGCCCTACACACGATTCGAGAGCGCTGCGAAAGTCAGCGACGAAGATGTTCCTTCCTGAACCTCTTGATTGATGAACCTCTTCGTCAGGCTTTCCGCGCTTTGGCTCGTGCTTATCAGTGTCTCCACTGGTTTGGCCCAGACTGCCGGTAAGATCGCCAGGATCGAAATCAAACACGTCGGCCCCCAGGCGGTTAGCGACGAGTTGATTCGCGCGAACATCCGCGTCAAACCCGGCGATGTCTACCAGCGGTTGGCGGCGGACGACGACGTTCGCAATCTTTACGCGACCGGATTTTTTTCAAACATCCAAATCGGTGAGGAACGGACCTCGGACGGCATCGTGCTTTCCTACGTGGTGCAGGGCAAGCCCCGGCTGACGGAGATCAAATTCAAGGGGAACAAGAAGTACAGCGACTCTAAGTTGCGGAAGAAAATCTCGTCCAAGGTTGGCGAACCTCTCGATGAACGGAAACTGTTCACCGACACTCAGGAGATTCTTAAGCAGTACCAGAAGGCGGGGTATCCGCGGACGGAGGTGAAGTACGTTCAGGTGGTGGACGAGAATGCGGGCCGAGGGACAGCCACGTTCGAGATCAACGAGAGTCCAAAGGTCAAAATCGGTCTGGTTGAGTTCGTGGGTGCCAAGGCGTTCAAGGAGTCGAAGCTGCGGAAGCAAATCAAGACGCGGAAGCATTGGATGTTCTCCTGGCTGACGGGCAGCGGGACCCTCAAGGAAGAACAGTTTGAGGAAGACAAGGAGAAGCTTGCGACCTTCTACCGGGACAACGGCTACATCGATTTCGAGATCAAGGATGTGAAGTTTCTGTACCCGACTCCCAAAAAGATGACGGTGCAGTTCATCGTTTACGAAGGAACGCAATACAAGGTGGGCTCCATCAAGTTTACGGGTAACCAGATATTCAATCTGAGCCGGATGACGAACGGGCTCCGGCGGGTGCAGTACATGAAAGGTGGGAAAGTGAAGTTCGGGGCCAATGGCCTCCCCATGGACGTGGGCGACGTTTTTTCACCCAAGGGGCTGTCAAAGGATCTCGAAACGGTGGAGGATTTTTACGGAGCCGCGGGCTACATCGATGTCGGTGGATCTTCCAGGAACTTGAATGTAGTGAAGATCCCCAACGTTGAGACCGGGACCATGGATTTGGAGTTCAGGTTGGAAGAAGGTCAAAAGTATAAAATCGAGAAGATAGAAATTCGAGGTAACACCAAGACCAAGGACAAGGTGATTCGGCGCGAACTGGCGGTCGCACCCGGCGAAACCTTCGACATGGTGCGGGTGAAGCTTAGCAAACAACGCCTCGAGGGACTCCAATACTTTGAAAAAGTGGATGCGCGTCCGGAAAGCACGGATGTGGCGGGAGGCAAGAACCTGGTTATCGGAGTGGATGAGAAGAACACGGGCAACCTGACGGTGGGCGCTGGCTTCAGCTCCGTAGATTCGGTAGTGGGATTTGCGGAGATCACGCAGGGCAACTTTGACTTGTTTAATCCTCCGACGTTCACCGGGGCGGGTCAGAAGTTCCGGCTTCGGGTACAGATCGGAACCGAGCGGCAGGACTACGAAATCTCGTTTATCGAACCTTGGTTCTTAGGGCGCAAACTTTCCCTTGGTGTCGATCTCTATTACCGGGACCTGAACTTCCAGAGCGTGAATAACATTTACGACGAGATCCGGGCTGGCGGCCGCGTGAGCCTTACGCGCGCTCTTTGGACGGAGAACATCATCGGGATGGTGAGCATCACCCCTGAGGATATAGGCATCCGGCTGAACTCTCCTTATCATGGACCGATTAGAGTACGGGGGCAGGATCCGGGGTCGCCGTATGGTTATCCTACCGGCCCGGGTAACGGCGGCGGACCACCGTTTTTGATCCCCGCAAATGTTCCCCCTTCGATTCTCCAGGAGGTAGGTTACAACTTCCTTACTCGGTTTGGAGGCTCGCTTGCATACGACACGCGAAACGGGGTTCAGCTGCCCGATCGCGGGCAAAGGACTGAGCTGCTGGGCCAGGTCGCCATCGGCGATCGTCAGTTCTACAAAATGGAGCTGACCAGCGCCTGGTACTTTCGTGGATTTGCCAAGGGCCACGTGCTTGAACTGCTGGGTCGCACTGGAGTGGCTGACACGCTGGAAGACGTGGACGTGCCATTCTACGACCGCTACTATCTGGGCGGTATGTACTCTCTGCGCGGTTTTCAGTACCGTGGCATAAGCCCGCGTGAACTCGGATTCAGCGAACCAGTCGGCGGCGACACGTTCTGGTTTGGATCCGCCGAATACAGCATTCCCATTATCGAGCGCCTTCGGTTCGCACTGTTTTACGACATCGGCAATGTTCTCGCGGATCCCTACGATTATAAATTCAGCGGCTTCAGTGACAACTGGGGCGTGGGGTTGCGGCTCAATCTTCCGATTGGACCGTTGCGGCTTGATTACGGCATCCCCATCAACCATGACCGGTATAATGGCTCCTCCGGCAGGTTCCAATTCGGTGTAGGCTTTACCCGGGGATATTAACCATGCGTCTTAAAATCCCAATCCTAAGTGGAAGGGCGGCAGGGTGGCTGACCCTGACGGTCGGTTGCGGTTTGATCGCGGCGGGACCGGCGGCCCTGAGACCTGAGCTGGCCCCGGTCATCGGTGTGCCACTCGCGTTCGAAGCCGCGCAGTCTACTGGAGATTGCCGACAGTTCACGGCTCACGGGACTTTGCATAATTTCACCATCGAGGCTGGAACCGTCAGAATGGTTACAGGGAGACCCGCTTTGACCGCGCCTTTGTCGCCCATGGATCTGAAGGGCCGAGGCGAATTCGCCGGTACCCCTGGCGGAGCCATGACAATGAGTTTTCTGGGGGCTTCTGCGGATGCACACCTCACGGGCGAGGCACGGCTGGCTTCGAAGATCAACTACCTGGTGGGCTCGGCCGATCACTGGCGATCGGGCATCCCGTTATACGAGCGAGTCCGAGTCGAGGGGCTCTACCCCGGAACTGATCTGGTTTACTACGGCAACCAGCAACAATTGGAATACGACTTCACGTTGCGGCCTGGAGCGGACCCGGATGCGATCCGGGTTCGGTTCTCCGGAGTTGATCACCTTGCAATCACAACGGAAGGCGAAGTCGAGTTTAGCATCGGCGGCGAGACAATCCGCCACGCAAAGCCCGTGCTTTATCAGCCATCGCCTCAGGGTCGAAAAGCGGTGAGTGGGGGGTACCGGATGAGAGACGCCGCGACAATCGGTTTCGACGTGGGGAAGTATGACCCTTCCCTGCCCCTCATTATCGATCCTGTGCTCAGCTACTCACGTCTGTTTGGAGGCAATGCCGGCGACACGGCCTTGGCGGTCAAGCTCGATAGCCAGGGATCTATTTACATCGCGGGGCAAACCGTCTCCACCTCATGGGTACCGCAGCCGGGCTCGTCGGGGCTGGAGACTAACTTCCAGGGAGGGAAAGTCACCGGTGACGCTTTCATCGCCAAGTTTGATAACTCAGGATCCAACATGGTCTACTTCACCTACCTGGGTGGACAGAGCGATGACGCCGCTTACGATCTCGCAGTTGACGACGGCGGGCGAGTTTTCGTCACAGGCTTTACCGACTCGCCCGATTTCCCAGTGATGCCACGCGGCGTCGGCGTGCCGGGGTTGGGGTCCCATATTGGAGGCGTGTTCGACCCGCTGTACGGTTCGTATCCGCTGGATGGGTTTGTCGCTTTGGTCACGCCGGACGGAGCCGGTCTGGTCTATTCCACCTTCCTCGGAGGCAATAATGCCGACACGGTGGGAGGGATTGCGATTGACGAAGCGGGTGCCGCCTATGTGACCGGCTACACCTATTCCACTGATTTTCCCGTAATGAATCCGCTGCTAATCCCTGGAACGACCAACTACATGAACCATATCCAGGGCAGCAACGATGTGTTCGTTACCAAGATCGCTCCGAACGGAGCCTCGCTGGCGTATTCAACTTATTTGGGCGGCGTGCGGGATGACAATGCGGCGGGGATCGCTGTTGCCGGCGATGGCTCCGCGTTCATCGTAGGCTACACTGCTTCCACAAATTTCCCGGTAACCCCGGACGCGGTGCAGAAAAGCATCAACCGTTCGACAAACGCGGTGGCGCAGTATGAGAAGAAGTCTCCCATTCCATACGATGCGTTTTTGGCGCGTCTGTCACCGGATGGTTCAAGCCTCATGTATTCGACTTATTTCGGGGGAACCAACAATGACGCCGCGTTCCGCGTACGACTGGACAATTCGGGTAATGCGTATCTGACCGGCTCGAGCGTCTCACACGATTTTGCGAATGGGTTCGAGGGAGTGATAACGAATGGCGCCAGTGGCACGGCGGGCAATACAGATGCATTCCTCGCGAAATTCGATCCTGCGGGTCAGCTGGTGTATGCCGGGACCTTCGGCACGGAGAATAACGACGTCGGTTGGGATCTCGCGGTTAATCCAGTTTCGATGGAGGCATTCGTTGTGGGTATCGCGGGGAGAACGAATTTTCCTGTCGCAAATGATGCGGGTTTCAGCGGACCACCCAAGTCTAAGAAGAATCCCCTCAGCACCTTTGTTACTGCGTTCAACGCTGAAGGCAGTCAGGTGTTGTATTCGGTCTTGCTTCGAGGCACTAAAGACGATCTGGGCTACGGGATCGCTCTCGATCCGGCAAACAATGCTTACGTAATCGGCAGGACCGGCTCGAGTGATTTCCCTTCCGTAGGCCCTGTCTCTTCGCTTCAAGGGACTAACGATTCGTTCCTGGCAAAAATCTCCATGGAGCCGTTGCTTGAGGTCAATCAAGCGACGAACGCCGTAGTGCAACTGAGTTGGAAAGCCTTCTCTCCGGAATACCACATTGAGACGAGCACGAACGCCGCATTCTCCGGCCAAAAGGAACAATTGAATCTCGCTACTCCCGTTGTGGACGGCAGGCATACTGTCATCCTGTCGCCCACGAACAACGGCGTGTATTACCGGCTCAGGAAGGAATGACCGCTGGCTTGGCGTTTCTATCGAAGGGAAGCCGTTTTTGGACTGGCGTGCCGGATAAATTCTGATTCTCTGTGCTTATGAATTATTTTCTACGGTTGGCCCTGGTGGGCGTTGTTTTCGCGGGACTTGCCTGTGGCTCAGCTTCAGCCCAGACACGGATCGCGACAGTGAGCTTGCGGACGGTCTTTGAGAAGTATTGGAAAACCAGACAAGCGGATGCTGCTTTGAAGGACCGGGCGGCGGATCTCGAAAAGCAGCACAAGGATCTGGTGGAGGATTACAAAAAATCCAGGGAAACCTATCAAGGGCTTCTGTCAGCGGCGAACGATCAGGCCCTCTCAGCGGAGGAACGGGACAAGCGCAAGAAGAGCGCGGAAGAGAAGCTGAAGCAGATCAAAGACGCCGAGGATACAATTACACAGTTTGAGCGGACGGCCCGGACGACAATCGATGAGCAGCGAAACCGGATGCGCGACAATTTGGTGGAAGAGATCCGGAACGTGCTTAACGCCAAGGCAAAATCTTCGAACTTCAGCATGGTGCTCGATTCGACAGCGATGAGCGCAACGGGCACACCCTTGGTCCTCTTCACCAATAACGAGAACGACTTGACCGATTCGCTGTTGGCGCAACTCAATGCCGCTGCTCCCGCGGAGACGCCGAAGCCCGAGGAAAAGAAAGACACGAAGAAGGACGACAAGAAGTAGTCCGCTAGCTGGCGCTAAGCCGTTGGGCCGGCTTTTCAAAAAGAAGCCGGTGTGACTCCTCAAGAATAGCGGGGATTCTTTTAGCGAAGGGACTCCTCGCAAGACAACCCGCCAGACTCAGTTCGCCTAGCTTCCCTGCATTCTCCCCCGGGAACCAGTGGTCGGCTTGGCCCAGTAGGTTGTAACGCATCTTACCCCAGGCCACCAGGCCGAGGGACTTTGCGTAAGTCCAGAGGCGCAGGATTTCGACCACATTCACCTCTCCCGGGACATCAATGTACTGGGGCAGGTTCTCAAACCATTTCTGGCACCACTCGGCACCGAGGACCGCTTCCATCTCAGATCTTAAACGAGACTCAACAGGGCGGATTACATCAGGCGCGCTCTGATACCAGGCGAGGGCTGCGACATGCTCGTCAAAATCGCCGGGCTTGGCGGCACCGATGCTAAGTGTATGGACTTGCTGGCGGGCGAGGCAGTAAAGGTCGTTGAACTGCATGGGAGAAAGTGGGGAGCAAAGATCTTTGAGACGCGCGGGAGGGTCGTATAGCTTTCCACCCTTGTCATTTGGGCTGATGATAAAAACGCCCATGTCTTTCTGGTGGGCAGCTTCTACAGCGGGCCAGTTGAGATCATTCACGAAGTACCAATGGAGGTTGACGTAGTCGAACTCGGTTGTGTTGATGGCCTCCAGGATGATGTCAGGCGTTGCATGCGTGGTGAAGCCCACGTGGCGAACACGCCCTTGCCGTTGTAGCTCCCGGGCTGCCTCCAGACACCCTTTGGGTTTGAGAGAGTAATCCAGTAGCTGGCGATTGTTAATGCCGTGCAGGGAAAGGAGGTCGACGTAATCCAGTTTTAAATACTTGAGCGAGCGTTCAAAGGTCTCCAGGAAATCGCGACTGGAGGAAGCCGGAGCCACCTTGGTTTGCACCACGAGCTTTTCCCGCGGAACTTTGGGCAGCACCTCCCCGAGTTGCACCTCAGAGGAGCCGTACCCTCGGGCGGTTTCAATATGGTTGATCCCCAATTCAAGGGCTCTGTGAATGCAGGCTTCAAGGTTGGCCTGGTTTGCGGGAGGAATTTCGTCGGGGTTGACGTCCTGCCATTTGAACTGGTAGCGCATGCCCCCACACGAAAGAACAGGCATGGAAAGCTCAGTGCGACCGAAGCGCCGGTAATACATAGAGGCAAGATATGAAGGAAGTTCACATTCTGAAAATAGGAAATAGGATGGGCAAACCAGCGTTGACACGGTATGCCCCAGCCACTAGTCTGAGATCGCAACGTTAATTTCTAACCGAGCTTAGACGAAATCATGATCCGAATTACGCTGATCGTGGCTATTGTCGCCGGACTGGCGGTTGCCGCGCTCAATTTCACTTTGGTAAGGCAGAAGGTAACGACTCTGCAGTCGAACCTCGCGGAACAGACAGCAGGCAGGCAAAAGGCCGAGACCGAGTTGGCAGGTACCCGCAAGGACCTTAAGTCAACCAAAGATAAGCTCACACAGACTGAGCAAACACTGGCAACCACCACCGAAGAGCGGGACAAGGCAGTGCAGGACGCGACCACGCTGAAGAAGAAGTCGGACCAGTTGACGGAGGATCTAACCAAGACCAAAGGTGAACGTGACGCTGCTCAGGAAGAGGTCGCCCGCTACCACGCCACCGGAATGACCCCGGATCAGATCGTGCAGGTCAACAAACAGATTAAGAACTTGCAGGACACGTTGGCCGGAACGGAGTCTGAAAACAAGGTGCTGGGAACCAAAATCCACCGCTTGGAAACCGAGCTGGACCGGTACCGGAGCCCTGATAAACCCGTCATGCTGCCTGCCAGCCTGAAGGGATCCATTCTCGTCGCTGATCCCAAGTGGAATTTCGTGGTGTTGAACATTGGCGAGAACCAAGGCGTCCTGGAACACGGCGAGCTGCTGGTGAATCGCAAC
>Ga0157375_10004316_pt1 | contig 12339 bp, 7 predicted proteins | sample M35metaG_FD_115311 | JGI IMG/M metagenome (GOLD analysis project Ga0157375, IMG submission 115311) | Miscanthus rhizosphere microbial communities from Kellogg Biological Station, Michigan, USA - M3-5 metaG | ecosystem: Host-associated > Plants > Roots > Rhizosphere > Soil | place: USA: Michigan...
ACATCCTCAAACAACGGAGCGTTCGTCCGCAGCGTCGCCAGATCCTTGAACAGCAGCGCGAGCTCTCGCTTTTCGACAAGCACCTCAGCAGGGAAGTCTTCGATGTTTCCGTAGCGATTCAGAAGTTGCGCTGCCGTCTTCGCTCCGATGCGCGGAATGCCGGGATAGCCGTCCGCGGCATCGCCGACCAGCGCGAGATAATCGGGAATCCGCGCCGGAGGCACGCCGAACTTCGCGCGAACGCCGGCATCGTCGCGAATCTGTCCGCTCTTGCGATCGACCTGGACCACACGATCGGCAACAACGCACTGCGCGAGATCCTTGTCCGGCGTCCAGATGCAGACCTTCTCGACCTCCGGATCCGCGGCCGCCAGAAACGCCGCGGAAGCCAGCGCATCGTCCGCTTCCAACTCGACCATCGGCCAGGTGGCGACGCCCATCGCCACGAGCGCATCCTCCAGCGGATGAAACTGCCGCCAAAGCGCGTGATCGATCCCCGCGCCGGTCTTGTATCCCGGCCACAGATCGTTGCGAAACGACTCGATCACGTGATCCGTGGCCACGCCGATGTGCGTCGCGCCCCCTTCGAGCATCTGCACGACGGTGCCGAGGACGCCCGCCACCGCCCCGAACGGCGGATCATCCTTGCGAAACCGGCGAATGCCGAAGAAGTGCCGGAACAGCTCGTACGTACCGTCGATGAGGTGAACGATCATGCGCGGCGAACTGTACACACTCGCGCGCAGCGCAACCAACGTTTCATCGGCCAGCCTCGTACGTCTATGAGTGGCCGGCTACTGCGATGAGCGCGAGCTCGAAGAGCTGAGGGGGAAGCTGACCTGGAACGGTCCGGCCGGCGACAGCGCCCGCTTCCTCAGCGTCTTCATGGACCAGAACAACAAGTGCAACCTACGCTGCCGCATGTGCGGCTTCAGCGATCCTCGGGTGGACGGCCTTCCCGGTTACGACCTGCCGCGATGGGCATTCGAAAGGATCGCCGATGAGCTTTTTCCGCGCGCGACCTATGTCTGCCTCTCGATCATGACCGAGCCGTTCATGACCCGCGATTTCGCCGATCGGCTGGAAACCGTGCGCCGTCACGGCGTGCCGTTCTCGGATGTGATCACGAATGGAACGCTGCTGACGGAAGAGTCGATCGCGAAGATCCTCGACTCACAGCTCTCACGATTCATTTTCTCGATCGACGGCGGAACGAAAGCGGTCTACGAATCCATTCGCCCCGGCGCCGTTTTCGAGCGCGTCATCGGAAACTTCAAACTGCTGCAGGCGCGCCGGCGCGAGCGCGGTGTGACGCTTCCGAAGCTGCGCATCAATCACGTGTTGTCGGAGCTGAACATCGATCACTTCGACGCCTTCCTCGATCTGCTCGAATGGCTCGAACCGGAGGAGATCCAGGTCCGGACGGTCTCGCGCATGAGCGACGCGGAGATCCAGGAAAGCAGCGACCCCGTGTTCTGGAACAAAGTTCGGGACGTGCGCGTAAAGCTGGCCGCATTCTGCCGCCGCACCGGCATCGTCGATTCAGGATTCCTGCGCGACCGCCACTCGCTGATCGAACTGTTCACCGGCTCCAGCGAGAAACTGATCTGCACGAAGCCTTGGAACACGCTGGCCATCCACCCCAACGGCGACGTCTTCCCCTGCATGGCCTGGTCGCGCCCGCCGATCGGAAACCTGCGCACCGACACGTTCGACGAGATCTGGCGCGGCGAAAAACTGGAAGTCCTCCGCCGCGAATTCGCCGAAGTTCGCCCCGGCCTCGACTGCCTCCACTGCACGATCCGCCGTTCCGAGGCAGACACCGACGACGATTTCTTCTATCGGAAGCTGGCGACGGCGTTTTAACGCTGTCGTCTCCCGCCGCATCCCGGCGCCAGTGTTGACAATCGAGGGTGTCGATCGACTCGCGAATGGTAACGAGGTGTAGCTCGCCTTCCCGACGTTGAACCACGCTTGTCGTTTGCCGGCGACGACAGCTACCATGACGACATGAGCCCTTCTCAGCTCCTGAAGCACGTCAAAGCGCTTCCCGCCCGGGAACGCCAACGTCTTCTTCGGGAGATCCTTCTACTGGAAGAGCAGTCCGGTGAAACACGGCCTTCACGAGATGGCAAAACGCCGGTGACCTGGCCCGATGTCGAGGTGCGTGGCAGGCGCATCGTGGGCGACCGTGTGCTGCCGAACCTCGTTCTGCTCGAACGCGGTGAAGAGACTTCCTGAACGAATGGGCGTCTACGCCGAGGCAGTTTCCTGGTGTCCTGCTACATCATCGACGTGAACACGCCACTGGCGAGAGCCTATCTGAGCGAACACGACCTGCCGCTGAGTGGCCGGTTGTGTTTCGACTGGCCTCACGTCTGAGTGGACAGCACGCTGTCGTCACCGGGACGCGCAGTCTGGACATTCTTCATGTGGCTACTGCGAAAGCGCTTCGTTTGAAAGAGCTTACCTCGTTCGACGTCCGTCAAAGGGCTCTTGGTGCCGCGGCCGGAATGACGAACGCAGTCTGACCGGCTAGAGCGCTGCGCCTGCCGTTCGAACCACCTCGGCATAAAACTTCGCGCTCTCCTTCAGCGTCCGTTTCAGTGTGGCGAAATCGACGTGGACGATGCCGAAGCGTTTGGTGTAGCCGAGGGACCATTCGAGGTTGTCGAGGAGGGACCAGACGAAGTAGCCGCGGACGTCGGCGCCTTTTGAGATTGCGTTGGCGACGGCGCTGATGTGCTCGCGCAGGTATTGGATGCGCAGCGGGTCGTTGACGACGCCGTCGGTCGCGGTTGGCGGATCGTAGAACGCGGCGCCGTTTTCGGTGACGTAGATCGGGGTCGGGCCGTAGCGGTCGCGAAACCAGAGCAGGACGTCGGTCAGTGCGGGCGCGTGAACTTCCCATCCCGTCTCGGTGTAGATCGACTGCGGCTGGCGGACGCGCGCGGCGCGCTCGACGACCTGTGCCGGATCGTTTTTCGTCACCGCGCGCAGGTAGTAATTGATGCCGACGAAATCGAGCGGCTGTTTGATCAGATCGAAATCGGCGGCCGGAAAGTCCGGCCACGCTTCGCCGAAAATGTCCTTCATCTCCTCGGGGTACGCGCCACGGAAAACCGGATCGAGATACTGCCGGTTCATGTACGCGTCGGCGCGGCGGGTGGCGGCGAGGTCGTCGTCGCTCTGCGAGTCGGGATACTTCGGCTCGATGTTCACCACGATGCCGATGGCGTGTTTGCCGACGGCGCGATAGGCCTCGACCGCGCTGCCGTGCGCGCGCAGGAGATTGTGCGACGCCAGCGGCGCTTCGAAAAGATTGCGGTGTCCGGGCGCGAGCGCGCCATGCAGGTAGCCGCCGTCGGTGACGACCCACGGCTCGTTGAGCGTGGCCCACCATTCCACTTTGTCATCGAGCGCGCGGAAAGCGACGTTCGCGTATTCGGCGAACCAGTTGGCGATGTCGCGATTCAGCCAGCCGCCGCGGTCGTCGAGTGCGGCGGGGAGGTCCCAGTGGTAGAGCGTAGCCATCGGGAGGATGCCGGCCTCGCGCAGCGCGTCGACGAGGCGGCGATAAAAATCGAGACCTTTCTGATTCACGCGGCCGGTGCCGTCGGGAAGGATGCGGCTCCACGAAATGCTGAAGCGGTAGGCCTGCAGGCCGAGGCCCTTCATGATCGCGACATCCTCGGCGTAGCGGTTGTAATGATCGCAGGCCACGTCGCCGGTGTCGCCGTTGGTCATGCGGCCGGGCGTGTGGCTGAAGCGGTGCCAGATGCTCGGGCCGGCGCCGTCCGCGAGCGGCGATCCTTCGATCTGGTAGGCGGCGGTTGCGGAGCCCCAGACGAAACCGTCGGGGAAGCGGACATCGGTCATCGGTTCGATCTCCTGATTGACAGCAACAGCGAATGTGAGTAGCGTACCGCAAAATGTAACCGTTTACATTCGAGGGCGACAAAACGAGATGCCGAGCCGGCCGGATGTTCGAATCGTGAGACGCCGCAACACCGCGGCGGCAGCGACGATTCATGACGTCGCAGCACGCGCCGGCGTTTCCGTGGCCACCGTCTCCCGCGTCCTCAACGGCAAAGAGCTGGTGCGCGAGGAAACGTCGCGCCACGTTCGTGCCGCGGCCAAGTCGCTGCGCTACGTGCCCAACGTCGCCGCGCGCTCGCTCAGCATTCGCCGCAGCCAGACCATCGGCATCGTCCTGCCGGACGTGCATGGCGAGTTTTTCTCCGAGGTCATTCGCGGGATCGATCTGGCGGCGCGGGCGCAGGGGTATCACATCCTCGTCTCCGGTTCGCACAGCGATCCAACGCAGATGCTGGACGTCGTCGACACGATGCGCGGACGCGTGGACGGGCTCGTGGTGATGGCTCCGGACGTGACGCTCGCGCCGCTCGACGAGCTGCGGTCGCGCGCGATGCCGGTCGTTCTGCTCAACTCGGCCACGCCGAACGGCGACGCCATCACCATCGACAACTACGGCGGCGCGCGAGCGATGATGCTTCACCTGCAGGAGCTCGGGCACACGCGCATCGCCTTCGTGCGCGGGCCGCAGCACAACGCCGACGCGCGCGAACGGCTGCGCGGCTATCGCCACGCCATGCGCGGAATCGCGGCACCGAAGGAACTCGAATGCAACGGTGACTTCACCGAGGAGTCGGGCTTCACCGCGGGACGCAGGCTTACGGAATTGAATCCGCGGCCGACGGCGGTGTTTGCCGCGAACGACTCGATGGCTGTCGGCGTTCTTGCGTCGCTCACCTCAGCCGGAGTTAAAGTGCCCGAGGAGATGAGCGTGGTCGGATTCGACGACATTCCCATCGCGCGCTACGTCAACCCGCCGCTGACGACCATGCGCGTCGACATCGCGGAGATGGGACGCTGCGCGTTCGGCCTCCTGCTTGACGCCATCGGCAATCCATCCGCGCACGCGCCGCGGCACGACCTCGTGGCCACCACCCTCGTCGTGCGCAAGTCCTGCGGCGCTCCGAAACCGCTACCGAAACAAAACACGCAACCGCATCGTGCGGAACGCATTCTCAAGAATGGCCGAAAAAGGGTTCCCGAAAAAGGAGAGGTGTCATGAGACGAACGTTTTCATTTTTTGCAGTGGCATTGCTGCTCGCCGCTACTACGGTCTTCGCGCAGACGTCGACGACCGCAACGCTTCGCGGAAAAGTCACGAACGACGCGGGCGCCGGGGTCGCGAACGCGGAGATCAACGCCGTGAATGCCGGCTCCGGTTTCGTGAAGACCGTGCATTCGGGGAGCGACGGCGCGTACACGCTGGCGGGCCTGTCGCCCGGCACGTACAACATCGTCGTGGCCGCGGCGGGCTTCGAGCCTAAGAGCCAGGACATCACGGTGCTGGTCGGCCAGTCACTGGAGATGGATCTCAAAGTGTCGACGACCGCGGTCCTGAAGGAAACGATCACCGTGGTCGGCAACCAGGCCGTGGAGACGCGCACGAGCGAGATCGCCACGAACGTGACCACGCAGCAGATCGAGAATCTGCCGCAGGACGATCGCAACTTCCTCAACTTCGCCGCGCTCGCACCGGGAATCCGGCTGTCGACGGACCCTCAGCGCAAGACGTTCGCGGGCGACGCGCAGGATCCGGAGCAGACGAACATCTTCATCGACGGCGTGAGCACGAAGAACGACGTGCTGCAGGGCGGCACGGTGGGGCAGGATTCCAGCCGCGGCAATCCGTTCCCGCAGAGCGCGGTGCAGGAGTTCCGCGTCATTACGCAGAATTACAGTGCGCAATACGACCACTCGTCGAGCGCGATCATCACCGCGGTGACGAAGTCCGGCACGAACGACTTCAAGGGCGACGCGTTCGGCTTTTACCAGCCGAAGCAGTGGGTTTCAGCGACGAAAAAGAACTTCAAGTTCTCGACGCTGACCGGCAATACGTCGTATCACCGCCTCCAGCCCGGAATCAGCTACGGCGGGCCGCTCATCAAGGATCATCTGCAGTTCTTCGCCACGTATGAAGGCGACGATGAGCAGGCCTCGAACGCAGTCACGGTCAACATTCCCAAGTATGCCACGCAGTTCAGCAGCTTCACCGGAAGCTTCAGCAGCCCATTCACGTCGACGCTGGCGTTCGGAAAACTGAGCTGGCAGGCGGCGTCGAATCAGACGCTCGATCTCAGCGGCAATTACCGGCGCGAACATGAGACGCGCGACTTTGGCGGCCAGACCAGCTTCGAGTCGGCCACGAATTACAAGAACTGGGTCTATGGCGCGACGCTGCGCGATCAGATGATTTTCGGCAATGCACTGAACGAGGCCACCGCCAGCCTGCAGACGTTCGGCTGGAATCCGGAGCCGCGCAATCCGGACCTGGTCGGTAAGCTCTATTTCGCGCCCGGTTTCGCCACGATCATCCGCACCGGCGGCAACAGCACGATCCAGGATTTCAATCAGCGCCGCCTGGAATTGCGCGACAACTTCAATTTCGCGCCGATGGAAATGGCCGGCACGCACAGTTTCCAGATCGGCGGAAACGTCGATTTCATGCATTACAACGTCAACAAGAGCCTCAACGGCATCCCGCTGTACAAGTTCATCGACGACCCGGCGAACGGCAATACGTTCGCGCAGCCGTTCGAAGTTGATTACGGCATCGGCAATCCGATTCTCAAGATCAGCAACAATGAGTACGGCATTTACGGCCAGGACACCTGGGCGGTCAATCCGCGCCTGACCCTGAACCTCGGGCTCCGCTGGGATTATGAGTCGCACATGCTCGATGAGAACTACGTCACGCCGGCCAACATCGTGGCCGCGCTCAAGGGAAAAACGTTCCAGTTCGACGGACGCACGATCAGTATTCCGGACGAATATTTTTCGACGGGCAGCGAGCGCAAACCATATAAGAGCGAGTACCAGCCGCGGCTCGGATTTGCCTATGACATCGGCGCGAATGGCAAGTCGGTCGTCTTCGGCGGATGGGGTAAGTATTACGACCGCCTTTTCCTGAATGCCACGCTGGACGAACGTTTCCGTCAGCAGTTCCCGGTTTATCGCTTCGAGTTCTCATCGGACGGACGTCCGGGTACGATCAAGTGGCAGGATTCTTATGGAACCGCGGCCGGACTTCAGACGCTGATCGCGCAGGGCGCGACGCATCCGGAAATCTATCTGCTCAGCAACAACACCAAGCCGCCGTATTCGACGCAATACAACATTGGTTTCCGTCAGGCCATTGGTGACTGGCTCGGTTCCGCAAGCTACAACGCCGTTCGCGGCAAGCGAGGCATCACGTATGTCGCCGCGTCCGGCACCTGCTGCGGCGCATTCGCGCCGGGATACAACGCGGTCATCATCAATGATCCGGTCGGCAAGAGTTTCTGGTACGACGCCGAGAGCATTACGCTCGACCGTCCGTTTACGAATCAGACGCATTGGGGCGCGCGCTTTACCTATACGCACGCGAAGTCCGAGCAGAACGGAAACGATCTGTTCAGCCTCGACCTGCCCTCCGCCGCGGCGTATGCGCGGCACCCGGTTCCGGGCTCGGAGCCGAATCATTTCAACGCCACCGGCATCTTCGGCATCCCGTGGGACATGCGCTTCAGCACCAGCGTCACGTATGGCACCGGCGGCGCGACGCCGATCACCGATTTCTCGAAGGGCTTCAGTCTCGCCGGCCGCCTGCAGACGGGCGTCAAGCGGGGAGCGGTCTATCCCGACAACGGATACCGTAATGTCGATTTCCGGCTGACGAAGGATTTCAGCGCGGTCCGCGGCACGACGGTCTCGGTCATCGCGGAAGTCTTCAATGCATTCAACTTCACGAACTACGGCTGTCTGAACGATTTCGTCGGCGACAACAATGACCGTACGACGCTCGGCAATCCGAATTGCGTCGTTTCGCTCGGCCGGCGCGAGCAGCTCGGCCTGCGTCTCAAGTTCTAGGTTCTCCTCGGGGCGGGCACGCGCCCGCCCCGATTTTTTCCCATGCGAAAGGCTACGGCGCTCCTCTGTCTGCTGCTCGCCGCCTGCGCGAATGCGCCGGCGCCTGCCCAGAGCCATGCCGAGGTCACGCGGCAGCGCGCCGTCGCTCCCACTTCCTCGGACGCTGCGCTGCTCGACGACGTCGAGCGCCGCAGCTTTCATTTTTTCTGGGACCTCGCCGATCCGCACACGCAGCTCGTTCCCGACCGCTGGCCGACGCCGTCGTTCTCCAGCATCGCCGCGGTCGGATTCGGATTGACGGCGTACGGCATCGGCGCGGAGCGCGGCTACGTTACGCGCGAAGCCGCCGCGGAGCGCACGCGCGCAACACTGCAATCGCTGCTGGCGATGAAGCAGGGTCCCGAGGCGCGCGGCGTTTCGGGACATCACGGGTTCTACTACCACTTCCTCGACATGAAGACGGGCGAGCGCTTCGAGACCGTCGAGTTGTCGACGATCGATACGGCGCTGCTCGTCGCCGGCGCACTTTTCGCGCAGTCGTACTTCGATCGCAATACGCCGGCCGAGGTGCAGATCCGGCGCGACGCGGAAACGCTGTATGAGCGCGTCGAGTGGACGTGGGAGGAAATTCGGCCGCACGCGGTGAGCATGGGGTGGACGCCGGAAAACGGGTTTCACACGTACGACTGGCGCGGCTACAACGAGGCCATGATCCTGGTCATCCTCGCGCTCGGATCGCCGACGCATCCGGTCGAGGCGGAGGCGTGGCAGACGTATCACTCGACCGACAAATGGGGAACGGCGTACGGCCAGCAGTTCGTACAGTTCGCGCCGCTGTTTGGTCATCAGTACTCCGAGGTCTGGATCGACTTTCGCGGGATCAAGGATCCGGTGATTGCGACATACGGAATCGACTGGTTCGAGAATTCGCGACGCGCCGTGCTCGCACAGCATGCGTACGCGGTTGTGAATCCGGACGGCTGGCGCGATTACGGTGACCGCATCTGGGGACTGTCCGCGTGCGATGGTCCGATGGATGCGGCGGTGACGATCGATGGTCGCCGGCGTGAGTTCCATTCGTACACCGCGCGCGGCGTGGCCGAGAACGACATCCGCGACGATGGAACGATCGCCACGACCGCGGCGGCATCGTCGATCGTCTTCGCGCCCGAGTTCGCGATTCCCGCGATGCGCGAGATGTCGACGCGCTACGGTACGAATCTCTATTCGCAGTACGGCTTCCTCGACGCGTTCAATCCAACGCTGCGAACGACGGAGCAACTCAAGCACGGCCGTGTCGATCCCGCCCAGGGCTGGTTCGACATCGACTACCTCGGCATCGACGAAGGTCCGATCGTGGCGATGATCGAGAACTACCGCAGCGAATTGGTGTGGAAGACGATGTCTCGGAATCCTCACGTCATTCGTGGACTGAAACGCGCCGGATTCAGCGGGGGATGGCTGGCAGGTAAGTAAAAGCAAATGTTGAATGTTGAATGTTCAATGTTGAATGTTGAATGCAGCCTCGCGACCGAAACCGAGGCTGAGCGCAGCCCCATTCAACACTTAACATTCAACATTCAACATTCAACATTCGTCTTTCTGATCGCCCTCCTGATCGCCGGTTGCTCGGCACATCCGAACGACAAACGGGAACGCCTCGAATTCTGGGCTCTCGGCAGCGAAGGCGAAATCGTTCAGAACCTCATCCCCGAGTTCGAGCGGCGCAATCCGGGGATTCATGTTGTCGTCCAGCAGATTCCGTGGTCGGCGGCGCACGAGAAACTGCTCACCGCATTCGTCGGCGAAGCGACGCCGGACATGGCGCACATGGGCAACACCTGGGTGCCGGAGTTTGTCGCCATCAATGCCCTCGACGATCTCGGGCCGTTCGCCGCTAATTCGCCGGTGGTCAAGCAGGGCGACTACTTTCCCGGCATCTGGGCCACGAACGTCGTCGGCACGACGCTGTACGGCCTTCCCTGGTACGTCGACACGCGCGTGGTCTTCTACCGCAGCGACGTCCTGGCCGCGGTCGGATTCCCGCACGGGCCGCGCACGTGGGCGGAGTGGCGCGAGGCCATGGCAAGGATTCACCAGCGCGGGCTGTGCAAGTGGGCCATTCTCATCCCGACGAATGAGTGGGATCCGCTGACCATGCTGGCCCTTTCCGCGCACTCCACGCTGCTGACGCCGGACGGCACGCGCGGCGCGTTCTCGCAACCGCAGTTCGCCGACGCTTTCGGTTTCTACGTCAGCCTGTTTCGCGACGGTTTCGCGCCGAGCGTCAGCAACAGCCAGATCGCCAACCTCTATCAGCAGTTCGGGCAGGGCGACTTCGCCATGTACATCACCGGACCGTGGAACGTCGGCGAGTTCCGCCGCCGCCTGCCGCCGGAGATGAAGGACAAATGGGCCACCATGCCGCTGCCCGCGCATGATGCCGGCGAACCGACCGGCATCTCGATGGCCGGCGGCGGCAGCCTGGTCGTCTTCCGCGCGTCGAAACACAAAGCGGCCGCGCGGAAGCTGATCGAGTTCTTGTCCGAGCCGCAACAGCAGGTGCGCTTCTACGAGCTGACCGGCGATCTCCCCGCACGGCGCAGCGCCTGGCAGTCGCCGGTGCTTGCGAACGACACGCGATTCGCGGCGTTCCGCGTTCAGTTCGAGCGCGTCGCGCCGCTGCCGAAGGTGCCGGAGTGGGAGCAGATCGCGACCGCGATTTTCGACCGAGGGGAGGCAGCGGCGAGGGGAACGGTCGCGCCGAAGGCAGCGCTGCGCCAACTTGATGCAAGAGCAGATGAACTGCTCGAAAAGCGTCGATGGATGTTGGAAAAAAGGAGCGCGGATAACGTAGCGCCGGCGGCCCGCCGGCTGGACCGCCGCCGGCTCGGCGGCGCGTACCAAAAACCTGCCAGCGAGCCGCTGGCGGTACAGCCGCCGAGCCGGCGGCGCTACGTTGCTGCGCTCGTCCCTCGTCCCTCATCCCTCGTCCCTGCCGCACGCACGCCATGAAGAACCGCGAATCCCGGGCCGCCTTCCTTTTCCTGTCGCCGGCTATCGTTCTCCTTTCCATCTTCTTCTTCGCGCCGGTCATCGCCGGATTCGCGCTCAGCGTCACCGACTTCGATCTCTACACCCTCGGCGACGTGCACAACCTCCGTTTCGTCGCGTTGCGCAACTACCGCGAGCTCGTCACCAATCCGATCTTCTGGACCGCGTTCGTCAACACGCTCTACTTCGCGCTCGTGGGCGGACCGCTGTGCGTGGCCGTGTCGCTCTTCGCCGCGATCCTGGTCAACTCGAAGCTGACGCGCTGGAAGGCGCTCTTCCGCACCGTCTATTTCGCGCCGGTGGTCACCACGCTCGTCGCCGTATCCGTCGTTTTCAAATACCTCTACCACCCGCGCTTCGGCATCATCAACCTCGCGCTCGGCGCGATGCATCTGCCGCAGCCGGACTGGCTCGGCGACCCGCATTTCGCCATGCCGGCCATCATCCTGCTCTCGGTGTGGAAAGGGTTCGGCTACACGATGATCATCTTCATCGCCGGCCTGCAGAACATCCCCGAGGAGTTGTATGAGGCGGCCAGACTGGATGGGGCGGGGGCGTGGGGGCAGTTCCGGCACGTCACGCTGCCGATGCTCGGGCCGACCTTTCTGTTCGTCGGGATCGTCGTCGCCATCGGCCAGCTGCAGATCTTCGCCGAGCCGTACGTCATGACCGGCGGCGGGCCGCTGAACAAAACGCTGACCATCGTCATGATGATGTATCAGCAAGGCTTCAAATTCTGGCGGATGGGATATGCCGCCGCGGTGGCGTTCATCCTCTTCCTCGTCATCGGCGCGGCCACGCTGCTGCAGATGCGGCTCGGGGAGAAGCGATGAGCAGGGGATGGAAATCGATCGTCCTGCACGCCGTGCTCATCGCCGGCGGGCTGATCACGCTCTTTCCGCTGCTGTGGATGCTCTCCGCCTCGTTCATGTCGAACGGCGAGTCGACCATCTTCCCGCCCCATCTCGTGCCGCACGCCGCCACGCTCGCGCAATACCGCGCGCTCTTTCTCCGCCTCAACCTCGGGCGTGCGCTGCTCAGCAGCACCATCGTGGCCAGCATGGTCACGATTTCCTCGGTGCTCCTCGGATCGATGGCCGGCTACGCGTTCGCGAAACTGCGTTTCAAGGGACGCGAACGGCTATTCGGATTCCTCATCATCGCCATCATCGTTCCGCCGCAGGTGGGGATGCTGCCGCTCTTCCTGCTGATGAAGAAGCTGCACCTGGTCAACACCTACTGGGGCGTGATCATCCCGTCGATGGTGACGGTGTTCGGCATCTTCCTGATCCGGCAATTCATGCTCTCCGTGCCGCAGGAGTTGCTCGAAGCGGCGCGCATCGA
>Ga0157375_10004321_pt1 | contig 12335 bp, 12 predicted proteins | sample M35metaG_FD_115311 | JGI IMG/M metagenome (GOLD analysis project Ga0157375, IMG submission 115311) | Miscanthus rhizosphere microbial communities from Kellogg Biological Station, Michigan, USA - M3-5 metaG | ecosystem: Host-associated > Plants > Roots > Rhizosphere > Soil | place: USA: Michigan...
GAGCCGATCCTGGAAGTCGCGCGTGTGGATGATCTCGCCGTAGAACTCCGGCGCGGTGTCGAGGTTGTGGTTGTAGTAATCCAGGCCCGCGTGCTTCAGCGCATGCGCCTGTGTGTCGCTGAGCATGCCGAGCGTCGCGCACGTTTCCAGACCCAGCGCCTTCACCGCCGACACCATTTCGGCGACCTTGGCCACATCGCGATCCTTCGGCGAACGCCACGCGGCGCCCATGCAGAAACGGCTTGCGCCGGCCGCCTTGGCTTCGCGCGCCTTTTCCAGCACGGCTTCGGTCGTCATCAGTTTCTGTGCCTTGACTCCGGTTGCATAGCGCGCGGCCTGCGGGCAATAGGCGCAATCCTCGGGGCAGCCGCCGGTCTTGACCGAGAGCAAGGTCGAGACCTGCACTTCGGTGGGGTCGAAATACTCGCGGTGCACGGTCGCGGCGCGGAACATGAGTTCGGTGAACGGCAATTCGAACAGCGCGCGCACGGCGTCGCGGGAGGGCGCGCCTGCTTGTTGCGAAGTGGCTGGCATGAAGGTCTCGCGGCTGGCAAGGTGTCAGGTCGCAAGTCTGGGAACGGTACGGATGCCTGTCAACCCGAACACAGACTCACGAGTTGACGGCTGGTTCGCTCGCCTGGGTCGCGTGTTGCTGCCGGCGCGCTGCCTGGTCTGCGCGGAGGCCGGCGCCGGCGGCCATGACCTGTGCATTGACTGCCAGCTTGCGTTGCCATGGAACATGAGCGCCTGCGCGCAATGTGGATTACCCATGCCAGAGCCGGTCGCATCCTGCGGGCGCTGCCTGAAGAAGCCGCCGCCGCTGGATCGCGTCCACGCGGCGTTCGATTACGGCTTCCCGGTCGATCGGTTGCTGCCGCGTTTCAAATTCCATCACGATCTCGCCGCCGGTCGCGAGCTCGCCCAGTCAATGCGCACCATGCTTGCCGAGGCGCTGCCCGTCGACGCTGCCGATCGCCCGCAAGCGCTGGTCGCGGTACCGCTGCATCCGAAACGATTGCGGCAACGCGGCTACAACCAGGCGCTGGAACTCGCCAAGCCCTTGTCGAAGGCGTTTGCAATCCCTGTGCTGTGCGAGGGTCTGCGCCGTATCCGCGATATCGCCCCGCAAAGCGGCCTCGGCGCACTCGCCCGGCGACGCAACCCGCGCGGCGCGTTCACGGTCGGCGACGACGCCCTTCCATCGCACGTCGCGCTCGTCGACGACGTGATGACCACCGGCGCGACCTTGCATGAATGCGCCCGGGTGCTCAGGCGTGCGGGCGTGCAACGCGTGGAGGCGTGGGTTGTGGCCCGGGTGCCGTCGCGCTAGGGCCGCGAATCTCGTCCAGCGGCTCGACTTGCCGGCCGTCGATCGTCTGCTTCCAGCCCGTGGGCGGGGTGAGCGGGACGCCCCAGATCCTCAGCTCGTACTGGATGGCCTGCATCTCGCTGTCGGTGGTCTGGATGAGGTTGAGGTGGTTCTGTTTTGCGACCGCGATGCTGTCGGTGGCGGGCTCGATCTTCAGGTATTGCTCGTATTGCCAGGTCACGGCGCGAACCATGTCGATATCCGCCTTGGTGCCCGCGTGCGATGCGCGCAGCAGCGCAACCCCCGAGAGTCTTCCAATCAGGGTCTGCGAACGGCCCATCATCAGACGCGCGATTTTCCCGCAGGTCTCGAAGCGCCTGGCGTCGGCGTTGGGATGGCTCGCTTTCCGGCACGCATCGAAGAGCGATGCGGTCGATGGAACCGCTGTAGCCGCCGCTTCGTCGAACACAAGGTCCAGTTGGTCGCCGATCGCGGTCGACGGATCGGCGCTATCGACGGGGCGAACGGCCGGCAATGGCGGCGGATAGCGGCGGAAGACATCGCGCCAGGCGGCGATTGCCTGCCCCAGGTGTTCGTTGTAGCGCTCCGAGGCTGCCACGCGCCTGAGCACAACCTCGGTGTCCCGGGGATCCTCTTTCCTGATGGTCGAAACCCAGGCGACGCCATTGTCGGGATCCAGCCGCGCCAATGCCATCCGATGGTCGGCACACCGCAACCCGGCCGGACAGTGCCGATCCTGCAGCGGGATGTTCGCCCACAGCGTCTGCACGAGGCGATCTCTCGGCGCCGTCCGCGCCGCCTTCTGCAGGATCAGGGCACGCTCGCGCAAGTTGGCGACACTGCCGGACCGCGTATCCAGCAATTGCGAACCGAGCGCCCAATCGCGCGGTGAAGGACTTTTCTGCAGCTTCAGAGCCAGTGCGTGCCGATAGGCCTGGAGATCGGCGTCTGATACGCCCGTTGCCGCGGCCGGACCTGCCGCGGTCAAACCGATGGCGAGGGCGAGGAGCGCACCTCGGTGGCCCGTAAGCCGCGTCGGCTCGAATTTCGTTCCGGCATGTCGAGATCGCATCGCCTGTCCCCCGTCAACCCGGGTCGCGCATTGCATCGTCGCACCACCACGCATCATCGCATCACAACGCCGAGCACGACACCCGTGAATACCGCCGCGCCGACCCAGTTGTTGTGCAGGAATGCGCCGAAGCAGCCCTCGCGGTCGCGCCGGCGCGCCATGCGGAATTCCCATGCAATCAATCCCGCGGCGACGGCTACCCCGCAATAGTAGGCCGGCGCGAGCGTTGCGCGCAGCCCGACGAAGATCAACGCGCCGACGAACAGCGCGTACAGCACGCCCTGCGCGACGAGGTCCATCGATCCGAACAGGATCGCGGTGGACTTCGCGCCCGCGCGCAGGTCGTCGTCGCGATCGACCATCGCGTACCAGGTGTCGTAGGCCGTCGCCCACACCACGTTGGCGAGGAACAGCAGCCACGCGAGCGCCGGCACCGTGCCCTGCGTCGCGGCGAACGCCATCGGGATGCCCCAGCCGAATGCGAGTCCCAGGTAGACCTGCGGCAGGTAGGTGTAACGCTTGAGATACGGATAGCTTGCGGCGAGCAGCGCGCCAACGAAACTCAGGTACACGGTCAGCCGGTTGGTCAACAGCACCAGGCCGAACGCGAGCAGCATCAGCGCCGCGAACACGATCAGTGCCTCGCGGCCAGTGATTGCGCCCGTCGCCAACGGTCGCGACTTCGTGCGCTCGACCTGCGGATCGAGCCAGCGGTCGGCGTAATCGTTGATCACGCAGCCGGCCGAACGCGTCAGCCACACGCCGAGGGTGAAGACCAGCCACAGGCCGAGCGACGGGAAGCCGTCGGCCGCGAGCCACAGCGCCCACCAGGTAGGCCAGAGCAATAACAGCGTTCCGATCGGTCGATCGCCGCGGACGAGTCGCCAGTATTGGCCGAGCCGCTCGCGCCGCGTCGGCGGCGGAAGCCAGGCTTTCGGCAACTCGACAGGCGGTGGGGTTACACGCCGCGACTCGATGCGCGGCTTCGCGCGCGACGGTTGCGCGGGCCGCGGCGGACGCTCGCCAGCCGCCGAACCTCCCGACTGCTTCTCCGGGCGTTGGGGCGAAGCACGCCGCGTTGCGGGTTTCTTGCGTTCGGCCATCGTCGCGGCGCCATTGACAGCATGGCGCGCCTGGAGGGATTCGAACCCCCGACCAATGGCTTCGGAAGCCACTACTCTATCCGGCTGAGCTACAGGCGCGCAGCCTGGCATTGTAGCCGGGCACGCGGCCTGCGTCTGCGCGCGCGGAGGGATGCGTTTAACGCGGCATGGCTACAATGCGCCGAAACCTCCCGCGGCGCCCTATGGATCCGGTTCCAGCCAAGTTGCGCGTCCTTCTGATCGAAGACCAGCGGCCAATGGCCGAGAACATCTGGGAATATCTCGAATCGTGCGGGCAGGTCATGGATCACGCGGCCGACGGACAGGTCGGGCTGCAGCTCGCGCTCGACAATACCTACGATGTCATCGTGCTGGATATCGGCCTGCCCAAGCTCGACGGCATCGAGGTGTGCCGCCGTTACCGCGCCCAGGGCGGCACCGCGCCGATCCTGATGCTGACCGCGCGCGACCGCATCGAGGACAAGCTGCTCGGCTTCGAAGCGGGCGCCGACGATTACCTGACCAAACCCTTCGAGCTGCGCGAACTCGCCGCGCGCATCCAGGTGCTGCACAAGCGCCAGCAGCGGCAGTCACCGGCGATCCTGACCGTCGGTGACCTTGCACTGGATGTCGTCGGTCGCATCGCGACGCGACGCGGCGAGCCCTTGAGCCTTTCTCCAGCCGGGTATCGCCTGCTCGAGGCGCTGATGCGCAATTCCCCGAACGTCATGCGCTACGGGGAACTCGCACAGGCATTGTGGGGCGACACCGAGCACGATCCGGCGCGCCTGCACACCCATGTTTCGTTGTTGCGCGCGGCCGTCGATCGCGCCTACGACCAACCCCTGATCCTCACCGTCCACGGTTTCGGGTACCGCATTGTTCCGCCTGCTGCCACGTAAGACCAGCCTGCGCATGCGCGTGGTGGTGTGCTGCACCCTGCTGGGGGCAATCCTTGGCGCGTGCATGGCCTTCGTCGCCGAGCAGATCTCGCTGCACTCCGAGTACCTGCTGATCGACGAGGAGATGACTGCCGAGATGGACATCCAGATCGCCCAGCATGCCGGCGATCCGGACGCACGGCTGCCGCGCAGTCCGTGGAAGAGCCTTTATATCGATCGCCCTGGCCAGCCGCCGACGTCCCCGCCGGCATTCCGTTCGCTCCCGCCCGGCGTTCACGAGCTCGACGATGTCGAAGACAGCGACCGTTTCGTGGCGATCCGCATCGCGCCGATCGGCCGCGTGACGATGGTTGCGGGATTGCCAAGTTCGCCCGCGCGCGAGAGGCGGCTTGCCGAGGAACTGGTGGCGATGATCCTGCTCGGCACGGTCCTCGGCGGATGGCTCGGCCGCATGCTTGCGGGCAGCATGCTCGCGCCGGTGCTGCGCCTGTCGCATGAAGTGGACAGCGCCGAACCGGGTCCGGAATTGCACCGCATCGCGGGCGATCATCCGGCCGACGAAGTCGGCGCGCTCGCGCTCGCGCTGATCCGCTACCGCGACCGCATGCAACTTGCGATCGAGCGCGAGGTACTGTTTTCGGCCGACGCCAGCCACGAGCTGCGCACGCCGCTGTGCGTCTTGCAGGGTGCGCTCGACCTGATGCGGGAAAGCCAGGGTCCGAGCGCGCCGGGACAACGCCGGATCGAACGCATGCGCCGCAGCGCCGCCGAAATCGGCACGTTGCTCGATGCATTGTTGTTGATCGCGCGCTCCGATGAAGCACAGGAGACGCCGGACGCAGCCGTCGAATTCGGTCCCACGCTGGCGTCGGTGATCGCCGAGTTCCGCGAGGAACTCGACGCCGCGCAGGTCACGCTGAGGTTGCGCTGCGCCCCGGCCGCCAGCGTCCACGCGCCGCCCAATCTGCTGCGCATCGTCCTGCGCCTGTTGTTTCGCAGCATCGCGAACGGGGCTTTCGGGACCCGTTTGCGGATCGACGCCGATGCGCGCGGGCTCGTGCTCGCCTCGGCGAACGCGGACAACCCGGAAGCGTTCGATGACGCCGCAACCGGTACCGTCGCGATCGGCACCCACCAGAGCGAGCCTGCGCAAGCGCAATCCGCGAGCGAACAAGCGGCGCGCAACGGGGATGGATACGGCAACGATCATCCGGAGGACGTCCAGCGTTCGGATGAGCAGGGCGGTGTCGGCATGCTGCGCCGGTTGTGCCAGCGATACGGCTGGACACTGGAACGGGTGAACGACGCCGACCAGCCCACGCTGTTGGTCCTGCGCATCCCGCCATGCGTTGCGACGCATCGAGCCGGCGCAACCTGATGAGGTTTGGCAGGTCATTCGCGACAGGGCGTCTTAACGCTGGCGGTCGCATGCTCGATCCAGGAAGTCGATCGACCGAGGCCATCACGATGCACGGCGAATCAGTTGGCCGGCTGCCGCTGTCGATCAGCGAATGGAGCAGGCAGGGATGTTGATGTTCCTGTTGTTGCTGGGTGCGGTGACCTGCGACGTGTTCGGGCAGGTCAGTTTCAAGCTCGGCCTGTCGGGCCGGAAACCGTCGCCTGCAAGCGAGGCGGCTGGCGGCGCGATGGGTTTCGTGCGGGGGCTTGCGGCTTCGCCGTGGATCGGCGTGGGCATCGCGATCTATGCCATCGAATTCGTGTTGTGGTTCGCCGCATTGTCGTTGGGGCCGCTCAGCCTGGCCGTTGCGTTCGCCGCGTTCTCGTACTGCGGCGTGGTGCTGGCCAGCCGCGCATTTCTCAACGAACATGTGAGCGCGAGCCAGTGGCGCGCGACCTGCGTCATCGCGATCGGCGTTGCTCTGGTGTGCTGGCCGCATGCACGTTGAATCGTGTCCTCATTGACTGGACGAACAGCCAAGGTCCAAGTGCAATCATGATGAAGTCCAGCGAATTCTTCCTGCCGGGCGGCCGCGATGGCGTCTTGCTGATCCACGGCCTGACCGGCACGCCGGCCGAGATGCGCTTCGTCGGCAAGGGGCTGCATCGCGCCGGCTACAGCGTGCTGGGCATGCAGCTCGCCGGGCATTGCGGCAGCGAAGCCGACCTGCTCGCGACGGGCTGGCGCGACTGGTACCAGAGCGTGACCGAAGCCGCCGATCGCCTCGCAGGCAAGGTCGATCGCCTGTTCGTCGGTGGCCTGTCGATGGGCGCGCTCCTCGCCCTCAAGCTCGCCGCGGAGCGGCCGGCGCAAGTCAACGGACTCGCGTTGTACGGCACCACGTTCGCGTACGACGGCTGGACCATCCCGCGCATCGCCAAGCTCTCGTTCCTGTTGCCGTTCGCGATCCGGCTCGGTATCGGCCGCAAGCAACGCTTCATGGAGAAACCGCCGTACGGCATCAAGTGCGAGCGCGTGCGCCAGCGCATCGCCGGCAGCATGCTCGCCGGCGACAGTTCGGCGGGCGGCCTGCCGGGCAACCCGTGGCCATCGCTCGCCGAGTTCCATCGGCTGTCGGTGCGCGTGCGCAAGCAGCTCGACAAGGTGCGCGCGCCATGCCTGGTCGTGCATTCGGCGAACGACGACGTCGCCAGCGTGCGCAACGCGCGGATCGTCGAACGCCGCGTCGGCGCCGGGGTCGAAACGATGCTGCTGCACAACAGTTACCACATGGTCACGGTCGACCAGGAACACCGGCAGGTCGTCGCGCGCTCGGCGGACTTCTTCTCGCGCTGCCTCGGCGAGGCGAACGCGGCGACGCCGGTCCCGCAGGCGGTCTGAATGGAATCGCCGATCGCCGGCCAGGTCGCATCCGCCGGGCAGCGCCCACGCAGGATGCTCGCGTTGGCATGGATCGCATTGGTCGCCATCGAGGTGCTGACCCAGCTGTCGCTGAAATTCGCCGGCAAGGCGACCGGCGGCTTCGATTTTTCCGCGCACGCTTTCGCGCTGGCGGCTGCCTCTGGCTGGCTGTGGATGGCGCTCGCCTGCTACTGCGCAACTTTCCTGGCCTGGATGCTGATCCTCGGGCATTCGAACCTGTCGCGCGCATTCCCGACCAGCGCGATCGTGTTCGTCGCGGTGATGCTCGCGTCCTGGCTGGTGCTGCACGAATCGATCGGCGCCGTGCAAATCATCGGCGCGGCGGTGATCGTTGCCGGTATCCTTTACCTCGGATCCGACGACCCCGTCGACGCGCGAACGCCGACCAACACGAAGCCGACCATCACGGAGTAACGCAATGGACAACACCCAGGACGCGATCTTCGCGATCATCGCCAAGGAAGCGCACATCCCGGTCGAGAAGATCAGCCTCGAATCCACGCTCAAGGACCTCGAAATCGATTCGCTGGACGTGGTGCAGATCATCTTCGAGCTCGAGGATCGTTTCGGCATCACGCTGCCCGATCGCGACCCGACGGTCGATACCGAAAGCGTGCGCGGCCTGGTCGCGGCGGTCGAACGCCTGATCGCCGAAAAGAACGCGGCCGCGCCCAGCGCGACCTGAGCCGATCCGGAGCATCTCCATGCGGCGTGTCGTCATCACCGGCATGGGTTCGATCAACGCGCTCGGCCACGATGCACCGACCTGCTGGCAGGCGATGCGCGAAGGCCGCGTCGGCATCGGCCCGATCGCCAATATCCCGACCGACCTGTTGAACGTGAAGATCGCCGCCGAAGTGCGGGGCTACGATCCGGCCGCGCATTTCGATTCCAAGCGGCTGGTCCTGCTCGACCGTGTCTCGCAGTTCGCGCTGATCGCGGCGCGCGAGGCAATCGCGCAATCGGGTCTCGAGTTCCGCGCGAGCGGACTCGGCGAGCGCACCGCCTGCATCATCGGCACCGGCATCGGCGGCGAGAACACGCATGATGAAACCGCGCGGCGTTTCTATGCCGACAAGAAACCGAACGTGCATCCGTTGACCATCGTGCGGCTGATGGCGAATGCGCCGGCCTGCCACGTCACCATGGAATTCGGTCTCACCGGCCCCTCCTTCGCGGTTGCCAGCGCGTGCGCGTCGGCGAACCACGCGATGGCGCAGGCCTTCGACATGGTGCGCAGCGGGCGCGTCGATTACGCGGTGACCGGCGGCACCGAAGCGTGCATCACCGTGACCTGCGTGAAGGCATGGGAGGCCGTGCGGGTGACCGCCGACGACACTTGCCGCCCGTTCTGCAAGCAGCGCCGGGGCATGGTGCTCGGCGAAGGCGCGGGCATTTTCGTGCTCGAAGACTACGAATGCGCGCGCGCGCGCGGCGCGACGATCCTCGCCGAATTCGCCGGCGCCGGCATGTCCGCCGATGCAGCCGACATCGTGCTGCCGTCGATGGAGGGCGCCGCGAAAGCGCTCGCAGGTGCGCTTGCCGATGCGCGCATGAGTGCGGACGAGGTCGACTACATCAACGCGCACGGCACCGGCACGCCTGCCAATGATCCGACCGAAACCGCGGCGATCCGCAAGGTCTTCGGCGCGCACGCCGATGCGCTCGCGGTGTCCTCGACCAAGTCGATGCACGGCCATGCGCTCGGCGCGGCCGGCGCGATCGAACTGGTCGCCGCGATCGGCGCGCTGCGCGACGGCGTGGTCGCGCCGACCGCGAACTTCATCGATCCCGACCCGGCCTGCGACCTCGATTACGTGCCGAACACCGCACGCGAGATGCCGGTGCGCGCGGCGCTATCGAACTCGTTCGCGTTTGGCGGATTGAATGCGGTGCTCGCGCTCAGGCGGGTCTGAGCCCCACAGCGGCACGCGCGGCGCGTGGTTACAGCTTTCGGATCGAAAAATCGGCGCCGTCGCCCGCTTCCTTGAAGTCGACGTCGAACTTCACGAGTTGGCCCTCGACCTCATACTCCCAAAGTTCCGTCCACGTCCGCTGGCCGGGTGCTCCCGTGGGCAGCGACACCACATATGTGTGGGACGGGCGGATTTCGACATGATGGCCTTGGGCGGCCAAATACTTGGCGATCGCCGCTCCGGCGTCTTGAATCAATTTCTGGCTCGCACGCGTGCCGGGCTGCATGTCCGCAGGCGGCCCTGCCGTGCGCATAGCGGAGACTTGGACATCGGTGATCGACTTCGCTTCCGCAAGTATTTCCGCGTAGGTCTTGCCGTCGAGCTTGGGTCCGAGCGGAGTGATCTTGGCTTTAGGATCAGACGCTTTCCTGAGCTTGAGATCGTGTTGCTGAATCTTGATGCAGGCGACGATGTACTCCGCTTTCTTGTCATTCGGGAGATGACCCATGATCTCGTCATTGCTTTGTTTGGCGGTCTCCTCGGTCGTGCCGTTGTACCTGAACTGGCTCAGGTCGGCACTCCTCGCAACCAACGGCGAGAACGAAACCAGCAAGAAAATCGTCAGCTGTCGGATCTTCATGCTCGGCCTGGACGGGATGCGAATCGCGTTCGGCAGGTTGAACGTGGTGTTGGCGTTGCGACGCATGGAATGATCGGCGTGCGATCTATTTCGTTGCCATATCCGCCGACTTCACCTCGACAGCAGCCTGCGGCTTCGACGCAGGTTCCTCGATCGTATAGCCGAGCGCGCGCAGCCGCGACAGGTAGGGTTCGGGCTTGAGCAGGCGGCCGATCGGCAGCGTCGCGAAGGTGACCTTGTTCTTCTCGAGTGCCACCACGGCGGCATCGATCCATGCCTGGTGCGCGCGCGCGCTGATGCCATCGAGGCCATGCGTCTGGGTCAGTTGGCCTTCGGAGAGTGCCGCCTGGCACACGGTCATCTGGTCGGTATAGGGAAGCCTGCGCAGCGCGTCGAGGTCGCCGGTCGACCACGCGTTCGCGCGCGCCTTCATCGCGCCGAGATCGGTGTCGATGCGATCGAGCGTCTTGCGGAAACAGTCGGCGTCGGCGAGCGCGGTCGACTTGAATTCCTTGACCGCGGCACGGGGATTGTCGACCGTGACGGCGAGCTTCGGCGTCGTGATCGGCACGCCCGAATGCCGCGCTGCCGCCTTGACGGCTTTCTGCGCGATCAACTTGTCGGTCATGCCGTCCTTGCGGATCGCCGCGTCGTACAGTTCGATCGCCGCGAAGATCGGACGCCACGCCTCGACCTTGTTGCTACCGCCGATGTACTTCTGCTTCAACGGGACCCAGCGCGCGTAGAGCTCCGGCGGCACGACCTCCTGCAGCTTCTTGCCGTCGGGGTTGTTGCGCACGCCGATCAGCGCAGGCAGGGCGGCCATGTTCGCAAAGAATCCCGCAGTCGACTTGAGTTGCGCTTCGGGCGCGGCCAGCACTTCCTGCGACGTCGCGATCACCGCTTCGACGTGATGCGAATTCCAGGTGATGTCCCTCGGCAAGGGCGTGAGCGTGCCGAGGATCCACAGCACGTGATCGCCCTTCGACACTTTCCACAGGCCCGGGCCCGGTTGCACGCCGCGAACGACCACGGTATCGAGTTCGCGGACCTTTGCGGAATCCGGCGCTGGCGCCGTTGGCGCGACTTGCGCGGTTGCAATGGTGGCGCAAGCGCATGCGAGCACGCAGGCAAGAACAATTCGACGCATCGGCTACGCTCGTTTCGATCGGGGCGCGTAGTGTTCGACAATCACGTCGCTTGCGTGTCAATTTTCCGTTGACGCCGCAGGCCCGGAAAACGACAGGGCGACCGAAGCCGCCCTGTCGGATGCAGCGATGCCGTGCGCGATCAGCCGCGCTTGGCCTTCGTCAGCAACTGGTCGAGCAGCTTCAGGCCAAGATCGATTTCCTCGGTCGCGATGTGCAACGATGGCGCCAGCGTGATCACGTTCTTGTAGTAACCGCCGACGTCGAGCACGAGTCCCATCTTCTTGCCGTCGTGATCGAGATCGCCGGCCAGGCCCATGTCGACCATCGTGTCGAGCAGCTTGCGGTTCGGCGTGAAGCCGTCCGCTTCGCAGATCTCCGCGCGCAACGCGAGGCCGAGGCCATCGACGTCGCCGATCTCGGGATGGCGCTTCTGCAGGTCGCGCAGCCCTTCGAGGAAGTGCACGCCCTTGCCCATCACCATCGCTTCGTAATCGGTCTCGGCGAGCATCTTCATCGTTTCCAGGCCCACCGCCGTACCGAGCGGATTGGAGGCGAACGTCGAATGCGTCGAGCCCGGCGGGAACACTGTCGGGTTGATGAGCTCCTCGCGCGCCCAGATGCCGGCGAGCGGATTGAGTCCGTTCGTGAGCGCCTTGCCGAACACCAGCACGTCGGGTTTCACGCCGAAATGCTCGATCGCCCACAGCTTGCCAGTGCGGAAGAAACCCATCTGGATCTCGTCGACGACCAGCAGGATGCCGTATTGGTCGAGCACCTTCTTGAGGCCCGTGAAGAAGTTCGGCGGCGGGATCACGTAACCGCCGGTGCCCTGGATCGGCTCGACGTAGAACGCCGCGTACTCGCACTGCCCGGCTTTCGGGTCCCACACGCCGTTGTATTCGGTTTCGAACAGGCGCGCGAATTTCGCGACGCAATGCTCGCCGTATTCCTCCTTCGACATGCCTTTCGGGCCACGGAAGTGGTACGGGAATTCGATGAACTGCGCGCGATCGAAGTGACCGTAGCGGCGCCGGTAGCGGTAGCTCGACGTGATCGCCGATGCGCCCAGCGTACGGCCGTGGTAGCCGCCTTCGAACGCGAACACCAGGCTCTTGCCGCCCTTCGCGTTGCGCACGATCTTCAGCGAGTCCTCGACCGACTGCGATCCGCCGACGTTGAAGTGCACCCTGCCGTCGAGGCCCCATTTCCGCTTGGCATCCTGTGCGACGACCTTTGCGAGTTCGATCTTGGTCGGATGCAGGTATTGGCTCGCGACCTGCGGCAGGGTGTCGATCTGGCGCTTCAAGACAGTGTTGAGGCGCTGGTTCGCGTAGCCGAAGTTGACCGCCGAGTACCACATCTGCAGGTCGAGGAAGGCC
>Ga0157375_10004322_pt1 | contig 12334 bp, 9 predicted proteins | sample M35metaG_FD_115311 | JGI IMG/M metagenome (GOLD analysis project Ga0157375, IMG submission 115311) | Miscanthus rhizosphere microbial communities from Kellogg Biological Station, Michigan, USA - M3-5 metaG | ecosystem: Host-associated > Plants > Roots > Rhizosphere > Soil | place: USA: Michigan...
CGCATAGGTATCGGGCGACTTGCGCATGCTACGATCCTCTGGGCCCCGGATCGTGACGTCGAGACCGATGCAATAACCAGCGACGAACCCGAGCGCATCGCTTGCCTTGATGTTTTTCGCCCGGCGCCCGATGACCACCGCAAGCTCGATCTCCGGATCGGTGCGCCGATCCGGTTGAATGATGCGTATCGGGTCATGAGGCCCGATAAGCGAGCTCGTCGCCTTCAGGAACAGACCCGCTTTCTGGATGTGGGCAATGCTGCTGTTGTGGTGCAGGCTCGGATCGTTCATGGCCTCCTGCAGGTGCTTCAAGTAGTTCACAGGCGCGGCCAGCAGCTTGCCCGGATTTGCCACCGGAGAGAGCAACTTGACGCTCGACAACGCCACGCGTTTGGCCTTCGGCAAGGCCGCATCTATTTGCGGGCGCAGTCGGTCCAGGTTCGCGATCAGCGGGTCATGGCTGGGCAGCGGGTAGCGTACGGCAGGCAAGCCTTCAAGTACGGCCGTTACGTCGGCGACTTCATTGTCCAGCACCACACCGAGCTTGTTATCGTCGAAGCGACAGATCTTCATGGGGCCTCCAGGCGTATGCGGCAGTTTAGGACGACGGGTCGGCGGATGGCGAGCCCCGGCCATTTATGTGTCGACTAAGCCGCGCTTATGCAATGATTAGCCAATGGTGCTTGGGATTAGCCGACGGTAACTGGGCTTATGGAAAACATCGACCTGAACGCGCTGCGGCTGCTCAATGAGATCTACGAAACGGGCAGCTTGTCGCGTACCGCCGACCGCATGGGATTGACGCAGCCGGCGATCAGCATCGCACTGGGGCGCTTGCGGCGGCACTTCGACGATGCGCTCTTTGTCCGCGTCGGGAACACGATGCAAGCGACGCCGCAGACGGAGGGCATGATCGAGGGCGTTCGGGCAGCCATCGCGGCGCTTGAGTCGACGCTGACCTATCGCCAGGCCTTCGAGCCCGCTCGCACCGAGCGCAGGTTCCGACTTGCCATGACGGACATCGGCCAAATCGTGTTGCTGCCGCAGCTGCTTGACGCTCTCGCGCTGAGCGCGCCGGCGGCACAGGTCGAAGTGGTCAATATCAGCGAGCAGACCCCGCAGCTGCTCATCGCGGGGGAGCTAGATGTCGCGCTGGGTTTCATCCCCGAACTGAGCGCCGGATTCTTCATGCAAACGTTGTTCGAGGAGCGTTTCGCCTGCCTGGTGAAGACGGGTCATCGACGCATCAAAGACGCGCTGACCATTCGTCACTTCAAGGAGGCGTCGCATGTCATTGTCACGACGTCGGGAACGGGGCACTTCATCGTCGACCGCACGTTGGAGGAGATGAAGATCACGCGCAAGATAGCAGCGCGCGTTCCCAGCCATCTCAGCCTCGCGATTCTCGTCGGCCACACCGACTATGTCTGCACGCTGCCGAAACGCGCAGCGACTGCGCTCGCCGCCGGTGGCGCGGTATCGGCGTTGCCCGTGCCGTTCAAGCTTCCGACCTATGCAGTGAAGCTGCATTGGCACAAGCGACAGAACCACGATCCGGGCAACAGGTGGCTGCGGTCACTCTTGAGCTCCCTGTTTCAACGCAAGATTTGAGGCGGGATATAAGCGCCGCTAATCAGACTCATTTCACCCGATGCATAGTCGGCTGGGTCAGCCGCTCGTACAGTAGGGCCTGCAACATCGCTTCGACGATCGAGATGAAGCCGAAACGCTGAGCCAGCTCCGCTGGTGTGAGCGTTGTCGAAGTGGCGCTAGCCGCGAATCAGCCAAGCGCGCAAGTTAGAAGGAGGTGTGCCATGGCGGACGAGTCGGCGGTAGCGGTGGTGACCGAATACAAGGGTCCCGTCGAAATTCGGAAAGTGCCCATCCCTGCACTCGAGGCCGGTTCGACGCTGATGAAGGTCGAGGCGGCGACGCTTTGTGGCACCGATGCCCATCGGTGGAGCGGGCACTTGACGAGCCTCGGGCAGAACTCGGACATGCCCTTCGTCCATCCTTTTGATACGCCGTTCGTGCCGGGTCACGAGACCTGCGGCAGTGTCGCGGCAGCAAACGGAGAAATCCGTGATATCGAGGGCAAGCTTCTGCGAGAAGGCGACCGCGTCCTCTCCGCCTATTCGCACTGCGGCCATTGCTACTACTGCGAGGTGGCCCGGCAACCGACGCTGTGCCATCAAGTTATCGGCTACGGCTACTGGGCGCCGGAAAGACTGCTTGGCGGCTGCGCGGAGTATCAACTAGTTCCCAGCGGCGCTAGCTTGATTCGCGTTCCCGACCATGTGCCGTCACCCATTGCCGCATCTGCCGCATGCGCATTGCGCACCGTCGTACACAGCTTTGATCAGCTGGGCCCTTTGTTGCCGCACGAAAGCGTGCTGATCCTCGGATGCGGCCCATTGGGGCTGTACGCGCTCGCGATGGCAGTGGACAAAGGACTGTCGAATGTTCTGTTGATCGGGGCGCCAGCCGCGCGACTTGGAATTGCGAGCGAGTGGGGCGCTACCAAGACACTGGATTTGTCGACTTGCGCCGACGTGCAGGATCGAGTCGACTGGGTGCGCAGCCAGACCGGTGGTCGCGGAGCCGATGTCGTCATCAACTGCGCCTCGTCCCAAGCGTTGTCCGAAGCGATGCGAATGGTGCGCCCAGGTGGTCGCATTTCGCAGATCGGTACGTCGGGCGGCGCACCTATCTCGATCCCGACGCATCTGCTCTTTCGAAATATCACCGTGACGATGCCGGTCATGGCGGAAGCGCGACACTTCTATCAAGCGATTCAATTTGTGGCTAGCCGCGCCGAACGATTCGATTTCTCGAAGATAATCTCCGGCCGCTTCCCACTCGAAGGCACCGGAGAGGCGCTGAGGCGAATGGCCAACCTGGAAGAAGTGAAGCCGCTTATCACGCCGCATGGCGTTCATTGATTGCGACGCCAGCCAGCATGACCGAACGTGCGAGCATTGATCCGACCGCCGCGATAAGGAAAGTCGCGGTGATCGGGATCGGCAAGATGGGCGATCCCATGGCCCGCCGCATTCTGGATGCGGGCTTCGAGTTGACCGTTTGCGACAGCAACGACGCGAGGCTGACGGAGTTTGCCGATCTTGGTGCTCGCACCACCATCACGCCTTCTGATTGCAGCGACGCCGATGCCGTCATCGTGCTGGTCGCGACTGCGGATCAGATGCGCACAGTGACGATCGGCGACAAGGGCTTGCGAAAGGGAATCGGCGCTGGCAAGCCACGCTACCTTGTCGTGATGAGCACGGTTGCCCCCAAGGATGTGCGAGACCTTGAAAAAGCCGTTGACGGTACGTCGACGCATGTGGTCGACGCTCCGGTCAGCGGCGGGATCCTGAGTGCGCAAAAGGGCACTCTTACGATCCTGGCGGGTGGAGCCGAGGCCGATGTTGCTGCGCTGCGACCACTGTTCGAGGCAGTGGGCCGCAGCATCTTCCATTGCGGCGCGCTAGGAGCCGGTCAGGCGACCAAGATCGTGAACAATATCATTGCCATCTCGAACATGATGGTCTCCGCCGAAGCCTACGCCATTGGTCTTGCGAACGGGCTGGCGTTGGATCGCCTCATGCCTGCTCTCGACGCGGGCTCGGGGCGCAACTTCCTTTCCAGAGAACCCGGTGTCGCATCTGAAATCTATGCGGCCGGTTCGCGCATGGCAGAGGACTATCAGGCACTGCAAAAGATCAATCGCAAGGATATCGATCTTGCCTTGTCCATCGGCGCTCCCGACATGCATTTGCCCGCCACAACTGCCCTGCGTCAACTCCTCGACACGGCGGGGGATGAAACATTGGCCCATTGGCGGCTGATCGGTAGTAAGGCATGAATAGGCGCGGCACAGAACGCGCTGATCATAGGAGGCGGGGATGGCGCTGAAACCGCTGCAAGTCGTCACGCGCGCAGGCGAGATAGTCAGTACGCTTTGCGTCGGCGCGATGGCGGTGTTCTACACGGCCGAGGTCATCGGCCGATACGTTTTCGCCTCACCTCTCAATTGGTCAGGCGATGTGTCGAGTTATCTCCTGGTTGTCTGCGTGTTCCTGATGCTGCCACAGGTGACGCTCGCAGGAGCGCACGTCACAGTCGGCTTCCTGGAAGACCGCATGGCGCCAGGGTCGCGACGGCGTTATATCAAGTTTGTTTGGCGATGCTGCGGAGTGTTTTGTCTGATCACCGCGGCGTTCGTCGGGTGGGAATGCGCCCGTCAGTTTACCGAGCATGTTCTTACCACGCAGGCGACGGATATCCCGAAATGGTGGCTGTCCGCAGTCGCGGCGATTGGGCTTTTCTTGGCGGCCTGGCAATTTCTGCTCGCCCGAAACGCCGGGACCAGCACCGAATCGGAGCCGATTCCGAGCGAGAAGCAATCATGACTTGGTGGACAACCCTTCTATGCATTTTCGGCGCGCTGCTTGTGCTGATGACGGTCGGCGTCCCTATATTCGCGTCGTTCCTGCTGGTGAACGTCGCCACTGCGATGATCCTCCTGGGTCCGGCCGCTATCGGGTTATTCGTGAACAGCATGCTCGACACCGCGTCCAGCGAGGCGCTGGTCGCCGTGCCTCTGTACATGTTGCTCGGTGAGTTGCTGTTTCGCACCGGTGGTGTCGAAATCCTGTTTTCGTCTTTGAATCGACTCGTTGGCGCGCTCCCCGGGCGGCTGTACGTTGTCTTGATTGCGCTCTCGTCTTGTCTCGGCGCCATTTCCGGTTCGGCCATGGCGTCGGTGGCGATGCTGGGGCGGTTCGTCTATCCGGCCATGCTCGAGCGGGGATGTGATCGCCAGCTGTCGATCGGGATGGTGCTGGGCGGCGCCACGCTCGATCCGATCATTCCACCGAGTGTGCTTGCCATCATTCTCGCCACGCTGACCGGCCTGTCCATCGCCGACTTTCTCATCGCCGGAATCGGCCCGGGCATCCTCCTCGCCGTTGCCTTCATCGGCTACGCCGTCATTCGATGCATCGTCAACCCGGCGCTCGACGCGCGGGCCGATGTGCACGAGGCGCCTCGCGACCTTGGTCAGACGATGCAAGCCTTCGCGCAACTCGTTCCATTCCTGGCGGTGATCGGTCTCGTGATTGGCTTGGTGATGTTCGGCATAGCGCAACCCACCGAAGCGGCGGCAGTAGGCGTCATCGGCGCGCTCGCACTTTCGATCCCCTACCGAACATTTTCGTTTCGCATGGTCTACGAATGCTGCAAGGGCGCGGCGGTCACGACCACCGTCATTCTCATCATCATCGCCTGCGCGAAGCTCTTCAGCCAGCTGCTGGCCTACACCGGCGCGACAAGCGGATTGATCGAACTGGTGGCGTCAGTTCATGTCAATCGCTGGCTGATGTTCGCGTTGATGTGGTTCGTTCTCTGGATAATTTGCATGGTCATGGACGAGCTGGCCGTAATGTTGATCGCAGTACCGGTGTACGTTCCGGTCGTTCAACATCTGGGTTTCGATCCCATTTGGTTCTGGATGATGATGCTGATCAATTTCACCCTTGGTGGGATCACACCTCCGGTCGGGTATACAAACTTCGTTTTCAAGTCAGTGGCGCCGCCTGACACGACGATGGGCGAGATCATGCGCGCGGCTTGGCCGATCGTCGGAATTGTATTTGGCGCCATAGTGGTCATGTGTTTCGTGCCGGGAATCGTTACCTGGATTCCCTACGCCGCACGGGGCGGACGCTAGCAGGCCCGCGCCGGAAAGATCGGTAGTCGCATTGGCAGCCTGTCATCGAACGAACGGGCCGCTCCGCAAATCTTAATTCGGCCCATCATCGTTCACGGGCAAGGATTGCGCGACATGGCTTCGATCCGATTTGAGGGACGAACTCTGTATCTGTCACAGAGCGTCGATGTCATTCGCCGCCAATTGGCCGGTGAGGCCCTTTCCCTAGCCGAATGCCTGCCGTTGCGAGACGACATTTCTACGGACGAGATCACGCCGGTTACGGTCATGCTCACCTATGATGAGCGCTTGGGCCGATACCCGTATGTCGGTTTCGAAGCGGAGGGGCAAAAACCGATCGCGAAGGACGCGGTCAAGACTGCCGGTATCGGCATCACCGTCGCGGGCAAGCGCTACGGTAAGGGTTCCTCGCGGGAGTCGAGCCCGCTCGCCGAGCTGTCAGCCGGTATCCGACTCATCGTGGCTGAAAGCTTCGAGCGGATCTATCAGCAGAACTGCGACAACATCGGCATTCTGACGAGTACGGATTTTTCCGTGCTCGAGCGCATCCGCGCCGGCGAGGCAATTCCAATCGAAGAGTTTCTCAAGGGCCGGGACGAGCTCACGCAACGCATCATTCGCGCCGGAGGATTGATGGCCTACAGCCGGACGATGAATTGGCCGACACCGAGCGCGTCGAGGCCCCGCGCCGCAGGCGATCGACCGCGGACATTGGTGGAGAAGATTCTCGCGCGCAACGCCCATCCCGACACGCCGCGGCCGGCGGTCGGCGACGGCGTCTTCGTGGCCGCCGACTGGCGGTTCAGCCACGACTATTTCACTGGTATGTGTGCGCACTTCATGCATCAGGCATTCGGTCGACCTGCGCCGTTACATGCGCCTGAAGGCATCGTTGCATTCCAGGACCATTTGGTCCTCGCGGAGCAGAGTATTCCGCACAAGCGCGACGGGCTGTTGCCTGGCGTGGCTAACCTCATGCAGGGTCACACCTCGTTCGTCCGCGAGTACCCGGTCCATGTTCACGGGGAGTTGCCGGGTGGCGCAGGTTCGGAGGGAATATGCCACGCCATCATGACCGAGCGCTACGCGCTCCCCGGTCAAGTGGTCGTCGGTACGGATTCGCATACGCCTCATTCGGGCTCGCTTGGCTGCCTCGCCTTCGGCGCTGGCGCAACCGACATTGCCAACAGTTGGGTGACCGGCTACGTTCGCTGCAAGATTCCGGATACCGTGCAGGTCCAAATCGAGGGAAAGCTCCGCAAGGGTGTAACGGCCAAGGACCTGGTGCTTTATCTATTGGCGCTGGACGAAATCCGCTCGGGTCAGGCGATTGGCGCGGTGTTCGAGTATTCAGGTTCGACGGTGCGCGCCATGTCCATAGACGAGCGCGCCACCTTGACCAACATGGTCGCCGAGCTCGGAGGTTTCACCGGCATCGTGGCGCCTGACGAGAAGACGACCGCCTTCTTGAAGGAACGGCGCAGCATCGATTTCCGTCTCGAGCCCTGGATGTGTAGTGACCCGGGCGCATCCTATCGGCGGTCCATCCACATCAATGCTGCGGACATCGACGCCATGGTGGCGCGTCCAGGTGATCCAGGCAACGGCGTGCCGGTCTCAAGCCTGAAGGACACGGTGGCGGTGAACATCGCGTATGGCGGGTCCTGCACGGCCGGCAAGCGTGAGGACTTCGACTACTACTATGAGGTGTTGCGCTGGGGAGTGGATCGAGGGCTACGGGTACCGCCGGGCGTACGCCTCTACCTGCAATTCGGAACCTTGGATGTCCGCCGGTACTGTGTCGAGCGGAACTACTTGCCGGTGTTCGAAAAGGCAGGCGTCGAGTTGGTCATGCCCGGATGCGGCGCCTGCGCCAACTGTGGACCCGGACAATCCGAATCGGCCTCAGACGTGACCATCAGCGCAATCAACCGCAACTTCCCCGGACGATCCGGACCTGGCAGCGTCTGGCTGGCGAGTCCCTACACCGTTGCAGCCAGCGCGCTGCTCGGGCACATCTCTACATTTGAGGGGCTGCAAGCAAAGCAAGCGTAAATCCGGCGATGTGATCCCTCGATCGAGACAAGGCTCAGCAGTGGCGATCGCGGTCATATACCGGGACTTCGGCGCCGCTTGGCGGATCGCCGACGCAACTACCTGATTCGTATGCGCCTCTGGGTCGGGTTGCGCACCCCCGCAACCCCCGCTTTTCAAATCAACGGCTTACGCTACTCGCGTAGGCCGTTGGTGATTTGAACCTTCGAGTTGTCCTAGCTAATAAGTCGGCTGGTCGACGGTGAGATGCGCATACCGCCGCTGCATCTCCTTCGACGCCCCGCGACTCCTGCAGCGCAATGAGCGGCATGCCGTACTGCACGGCCCTGCGCACGGTTCGCACAATCTCGGAACATTCTTTCGCCACGCGAAGCGCCAACCGGCATCACGGCTGGGAAATGGCGAAAGGTCACATTGGCGCGGATCTCATGTCTTGAGTCCCTGCTTGAACCACCGCATCCGCTGCGCCGAGGTGCCTAGTGTCGAAGCTGCCCGGCTCCCTCTGGTGAAGGGCAAGCCTTCATCTAAGTCCCCTGGTTCGAGTACGCTCCGCTTCTGCATGAAGTGGGCCCAGATCCCGGTATAGCAGTCGGCCTGCAATTCGAGGCGCACTGCCAGGTCCCTGCGTCCGCGCGCGTCCTTCTGTGCATCTGCCCGCCGACCTTCACCGTCGTGCCGAGCACAGTTTGTACGTGATGGCTGACCTCGCGGACTAACAAGTTGGCTAGGGCGAAGTCGCTGGGCGGCAAGCCAAAACGTCGTGAAAGCTCCCCGATCGATGCCGTGTCGAGGTAGATCTTGTGATCAGTGGGGCAGTAAATCGGTCCGATCGCGCTACTAACGAGCCCGCACGCGGAGCGTGTTTTCTCGGAAAAGATAACGACTGTCGGCTGCGGGTATGGGGAATGGCCCGTCGCTTTGAACAACTCGTCCCCTACGTCCTCGGTGCTCCCGAGCACGCGCGCGACAAACTCCTTGGTCGAATACGGCGAAGCGTTCTTTTCTGAAGCGTCCACCGGAACGTGCTGCGCCCACGCACAACCGACGACAAACAACAGCGCGCGGGCACCGCCGCCGCAAAGGCGCTTGACCGACGATCCCACCCGTATCATTTGCCTCGCTACTCGAACAGTTCGTCCGCTCGCAGCATTAGCGCGTGCGGGATCGTCAGGTGTAGCGATCGTGCTGTGGACAGATTGATCGCCAACTCGAAGGTGGACGGGCGCTCGACTGGAAGTTCTCCAGGGTTCGCGCCCTTGAGGATCTTGTCGACGTAGATCGCGGTTTGACGGCGAATATCGCCCCAGTCGGCCCAATACGACATCAATATTCCCGCCGACACCAAGTCCTTGGATCCTCCAATCGCTGGGAACCGATGCGTCAAGGCGAAATCCGCGAGCCGTTGTTTGTCAGCCTCATTGACCCCATTCGAGGGAATGAAAAGACCATCCGCTCGCTCGCGCAGAGCAACGGCAAGCGCCGCGGGTAACTCGGCCTGTGTATTGGCGATTGCCGTTATCACTGTCACGCCGAGGGGGGGTGCCTCAGAAAGACCACTTCCCGCGCCCGACCTATCGAGCACGGCAAGCCGGGACACTCGCGGCGCGGCCTCCTTGAGCAGTTGGACAATCTTCGTGCCGAACCCGCTTCCAGGATTGTTGGTCATGCCGGTCACATTGCCACCGGGGCGCGCCAGACTTTCGACCAGGCCAATGCGCTCGGGATTGCTGCTGCCCGCCATGACGATCGGAATCACATTGGTAGCGCCCTTCGCCGCCAGTGCAGCAGGCGTCGTCTGCGTCACGATCACGTCTACGCGGAGCTCGACAAGCTCTGCCGCAAGCGCCGGGAGGCGCCTGACCTCGTTATCGGCGAAGCGTGCGTCGATCACGAGGTCACGCCCTTCGATCCAGCCGAGATCCCTCAATTTGTCGCGAAAACTAATGAGGTTCCAGGGCTGGCCGAGATGCAGCCAGCCGATCCGGCGAACATTGTCTTTCGGAACGCCCGCGGCCGAGAACGGCGTAGCCAAGAGACCCGCCGCCAAGGCCCGGACGAACGCGCGCCGATCGCTCATCCAATGACCTCATCTGCGGATATGGAGTGGCGAGATCGGAAGCAAAGGTGCTCGATCAGCGCACGCAACTTGGCCGGTTTCGCGGGCTTTGGCACGATCTCATAGCCACGCGATCGCGCGACCGCGACATGCCCGGAGGTCGGCGCCGCGGTGATGAACGCGCAAGCCAGTTCACGATCATGCGCTTGCTGGAGACGGTCGACAACGTCGACACCGCTTTCGCCTCCGCCGAGTTGGAGATCGCATAGGACGACATCGGGTCGGCGATGGCGCGTCCGTTCGATCGCCTCGTCACCACCCGCGCTCGCGATCACCTCGCAACCCCATTGCGCGAGCAGTCCGCGAAGCGCGTCCCGTGCTCCTGCGTCGTCATCGATGACGAGTATGAGGGTGCCGTGCAAATCGCGCATCGCCGGAAGCTCGACTGGCGATAGCCGCTGTGGCGAAGCTCGCGGAAGACGGACACTGACGATCGTTCCCGTTCCCGGAACCGATTTCAGTGTGATCGTGTGTTCAAGCAACGAGGCGAGGCGTTGCACGATTGCGAGTCCCAACCCCATCCCCGCGCGCTGCCCGTCTTGAGCCGGCTCCGCCTGGTAGAACTCTCGGAACACATTGGGCAAGTGCTCGGGCGCAATGCCGACGCCGGTGTCGGCTACGGTCACGTCGACGTGATCCCCGCGCCGCCGGCAGCCAACCAAGATGCGACCTTCGGAGGTGAAGCGGATGGCGTTGGTGATGAGGTTGAGCAGTATTCGCTCGAGCAAGACCGGATCGGACCATGCCCACAGAGACGTCGGCACCGATGTCAGGGCGAGACGCTTCGATTCCGCTATCGGCGCAAGTTCCGCCACAAGCCGCGAGATCAACGGGTCCAGCGCAACTTGGACTGGGCGCGTGGTTACCGCCCCCATGTCAAGCCGGGAGAGGTCGAGAAGTGCGTCGAGGAGATCCGCAAGTACATCAACCGAGCGCTCGATTCTCTCCAATAACCTTGGCGCCTCCGGCGATCCGGCGCTAGACCGTAGCTGCTCAACGAATAGCGCGAGGGCATGCATAGGTTGGCGCAGATCGTGGCTCGCCGCTGCGAGAAACCGTGTCTTCGATTCATTGGCTGCGACGAGATCGCGCGTGCGCTCGGCGATGCGCGCCTCGAGCGCGCCGTACATCGTCTGCAAGCGCTCCGCCATGCGGTTGAATTGCACGCCGAGTGCTTCGAGTTCGTCGCCGGTCTTCACGTGGATGCGCTGGTCGAGCCTCCCTTCGCCGATCTCGTGCGCCCCTGCCTCGATCTGACGAATGGGACGCACCATGCGTCTTGCCAGCGCAAGGCTCGCCAAGACAGCGGCGGCGACTCCAAGCAGCAACAGCACGGCTGTTGTTGCGATTGACGCATAGACGGGTCGCAGGGCCTCCCGGCGCGATTGCTCAACGAACATCGTCCAGCCAAGGCGGTCGATCGGTTCAGCGGCGGCGAGCCCCGGCATGCCTGCGAGCTTGCGGGCTTCGCCAATCCGAACTGGGTCCTGATCGTTTCGAGCGATGGCGTTGCGAACCTGGGGCAGTGTCGAAAGATCGGCCTTGGCGAGCACGCGACCGATGTCGCTATGCGCGACTAGCGCCCCACGGCTGTCGATGACATAGGCGACTTCCTCGCGACCCGTCCGTACCTTCAAGATGACCTCGCCCACGAACTTGAGATTCACCTCGGCAATGAGCACGGGACTCCGTGCATCGCGGCTAGTCGCTAGCGAAATGTAGGGTTCGCTCGCTCGCACGTAGTACAGCGGCCCGGCATATCCCGTGCGGGCGCGCGCTCCACGAAAACGAGGATCGCTCGATCGATCTTCACCGCTGTCGGCTACATCGCCCAAGACGCGCGACATCATCAGCCGCTCCCGACCATCGGCGCCGATCCAGCGCAACTCCGTAATCGCCGGATGGTGGCGCAGGAGCGCGACCAGCTCGATCCGCAAATCGTCGATACCCACCGCCCGATCAACGCGAAACTTGTCGGCAGTCGCCTGCATGCCGTCTTCAAGACGGGTTACGAACCCCGCAATGTCGCGCGCGGCCGAACGCGCCTTCTCGCGCTGCAATTCCTCCTGGGCAGCAATCGCTTGCCGATAAGCAATGTAACCGCCCACGCCACCGCTTACGACAAGCAATGCGCTGACGGTGCCCGCAAGCCAAGCCGCGTACTTCCAGAACAACGAGTGCCGCGCTACGCTCGACACGGTTGTTGGGGTCGCAAGCCTTCCGGATTGGGTCTCAACGACTCGTACTCCCGCACTGCCTAGGTGATTATTTGGCGACCGCGAAAGCGATTTCTTTCATCTCGTCATCGCCACAACTTGCAGGCGGAGCACTTCGCGAGCGTCGCGAGCGCCGGCAGGGCCGGTCCGCGACTGGCTTCGCGCAAAGGCGATGGCCGCGACAGTATGAGCGGGAACATCTGCGCGCGCCAGATC
>Ga0157375_10004323_pt1 | contig 12334 bp, 11 predicted proteins | sample M35metaG_FD_115311 | JGI IMG/M metagenome (GOLD analysis project Ga0157375, IMG submission 115311) | Miscanthus rhizosphere microbial communities from Kellogg Biological Station, Michigan, USA - M3-5 metaG | ecosystem: Host-associated > Plants > Roots > Rhizosphere > Soil | place: USA: Michigan...
AGCAAAGAAAAAAATGGATGTGAAAAAGACAGCAAAATAAATAATGGAAAACACTAATTGAAAAATCAATGTCTTATTCCAATAAAAAAACGCCTGCTTCAGTATAAAATCTATTCCCGGTTTCTGAGGATATTTGTTCTGCATTAAAAAAATTTAGTGCAAAAGTAAACATCAATAAGTACTTTTGTCGAATGTTTTCAACGAATCATCAAAAATTTATGGAAATGGACGAACTTTCTCTTCAGAAGGTTCCCTATTTTTTCATAATCGACTTCCTTTCGGAACATGTAGAAATCTATAAAGAATCAGAGATTGAAAAATCAGGTTTATTAATTGATTTTCAATGGTTTTCCAACGCTAAAAACGAACACAAATTAGACAAAAATATAGACTGGAAATCTTATCCTGAATCTTTAGAAAGTTTTAAAGAAGGATTTGATATTGTTCAGAAAAATATTCATTTAGGAAATTCTTATTTAGTAAATTATACTCGAAAGACTAAAATTGATACAAATTTAACACTCAAGGAAATATTTTATCATTCCAGTGCAAAATATAAGGTTTTTTATAAAGATTTTTTTGTATTTTTTTCTCCTGAAACTTTTGTGAAGATCATTGACGGAAAAATTTTGACTTATCCGATGAAAGGTACGATTGATGCCTCTTTGGAAAATGCCACAGAAATTTTGAAGAACGATAAAAAAGAGAAAGCAGAACATTACACCGTTGTGGATTTGCTCCGAAACGATCTCAGCATGGTTGCAGACGATGTGAAGGTTGATAAATTCCAGCACATTGACTTTATCAAAACTCAGCAAAAGGATCTTTACACCATGAGCTCCCAAATTTCAGGAATATTAAAGCCTGAATTTGACGGAAAAGTGGGAAGTATTATGAAAAAACTATTGCCTGCAGGCTCAATTTTAGGTGCTCCGAAACCAAAAACTTTGAAAATCATTCTTGAAGCAGAAGGCTTTGACAGAGGTTTTTACACAGGAGTTTGCGGCTGGTTTGACGGTAAAAATGTTGACAGCTGTGTGATGATCCGTTTTATTGAAAAAGAAGGCGATCAGCTTTATTTTAAAAGCGGTGGCGGAATAACGCACATGAGCAAGTTAGAAGACGAATATCAGGAAATGAAAAATAAAATCTATGTCCCAATTCATTGAAAGTATAAAAGTAGAAGATCAGGAAATTTACCTGTTGGAACTTCATCAGAAACGTGTAGATCAGACTTTCGCTCATTTTGGAAAAGAAGGCTCGATAGATATTGCTAAGATTTACAAGCATTTAGAACATGATGAAGATGGTCTCTTCAAATTGAGAATTATCTATGATTTAGATAAAAAAGTTCGTACCCAAATGATTCCCTATGCAATTCCTGAAATTGAAGATTTTCAATTGGTTGAAAATAACAGCTTCGACTATTCCTTTAAGTTTGAAGACAGAAAGGAACTGGAAAAAATGAAAATGAAATCAAAGGCTGAGGAAATCATTATTGTTAAAAATAATCACATTACCGATACCTCTTTCACCAACCTTTTATTCTTAAAAGGCAAGGATTGGTTTACGCCTACAAGCTATCTTCTGAATGGCGTGCAGCGTCAAAATCTTTTAAAACATAAGAAAATAAAAGAAACGGAGGTTACCTTACAAAACTTAAAGCAATTCTCACATTTTCAATTAATTAACGCATTAAATGATTTTGACGATATGTTTATTTATCCTATTGACAGAATTATCAATTTGCCCGGAAATGAAGAATATCTGGATCTTTAATTTTCTTTCATGAAATTAAAATAAGCCTTTTGCACATCTGCACTATTCATCCCATAAGTATTGACTTCCAGTATTTTAGGCTGATTATCCGGTTTAAAGAAATTTTCTAAAACACGGTCTAATGTTGGTTCATCCTCAACCTTTGTGTAAGAGAATCCAAAATTTTTCGCCAAATGCTCTGCATTTTTGTGATGCTTTGTTGCGATAAATTCATCCAGTGTATTCGGATTTGCATTTCCAGGACCAGGAATAATTTTGAAAATATTTCCTTCCCCATTGTTAAAAATAATAATTCTTACAAATGGCGGAATGTACTGGTTCCAAAGTCCATTAATGTCATAAAAAAAGCTTAAATCTCCCGTAATCAACAAAGTAGGATTTGTATTTTTGATTGCAAAACCCATTGCTGTAGAAGTGGAGCCATCAATTCCGCTGGTTCCTCTGTTGCAATAAATTCTGTTTTTTCCAAAGTCAAAAAGCTGGGCATAACGAATCGCCGAACTATTGCTGAAATGAATATTATAATTCTCAGGAATCGTCTGTGAAGCTTTATTAAAGAAATAAAAATCTGAAAACTCAACCATATTTAAAAACTGATTGTGCTTTGCATCTTTTTTATCCCTCAAAACGTCCCAAAGGTTGAAATAAGGTTTTGGTTCTAGGTTAATGAACTTCAACAACTTAGAAAAGAAAGCTTCAGGCTTGATTTCTAACTTTTCTGTCAATGCAAAATAGGTATCCGGCTGCCAAACTTCATCCAGATGCCAATGTTGTTTTGGATGAGCATTTCTTAAAAACTGTTTTACTTTTTTAGAAACAACATTCTGCCCCACAGTAATCAGTAAATCAGGAGCATAGGTCTTGTAATCTTCTTCTGAAAAATTAAAAACATAGCGGTCAATATGTCTGAAAAACTTCTCGTGATACAGATTTGAATTGGCTTCACTTAACACCACAACAGAATGATTTTTAACCAATTGCGTCAATTGATTTTCCAATTCAGGGCTGTAATCTCTTGTTCCGACCAGGATCATAATTCTTTGTGAAGTATTCCAGTCTGCAATTAAATTTGACGGAATCTCATATTCTTTCTGCTTGATCGTTTTTTCTACTGTCGGAAAAGTCGGCAGTTCGGAAATCAAGTCATACAAAGGTTCTTCCAAAGGGATATTAATATGTACCGGACCTTGTTTTTCAATACAAAGCTCGATTGCTTTTTTAATGATTTCAAAATTAAGATCTTCCGCATCTTCTTTGCTGTCTTCTAAAAGTTGAAAATCTCCGTAAGAATGCTGATGAAAAAGATTATTCTGCCTAATGGTTTGTCCGTCAAAAATATCAACATAATCCGTTGGTCTGTCGGCAGTTAATATCAAAAGCGGAATATTCGAATAAAACGCTTCCGTTACAGCAGGATAATAATTGGCTGCTGCAGAACCACTTGTACACGTAATGGCAACAGGTTTTTTCTCACTAATTGCCATCCCCAATCCAACAAAAGCCGCACTTCTTTCATCCACAATACTGAAAGAGTTGAAAACTCCCGGCATTTCTGCAAAATGAATCGCCAAAGGAGCGTTTCTGGATCCCGGCGAGATGATAATATCTGAAATTCCGTACTGCTGAAGAAGGTGCGCAAGTATCTGAATACTTCTCTTAGAAGAATATTTTTTCATGTGACAAATTTAGTTCATAAATCCTTAATTCTAAAAACATTTAATTTAAAAAAAATGTAATTTAGCACCACGTTAAATTTCTAAAAATGGATAAAATACCTAGTGTAGACCTGCGTGATTTCCTTTCGGGTGACCCGGAACGCAAACAGAAATTTGTAAATGAAATCGGAAAAGCTTATGAAGAAATCGGATTTGTAGCCTTAAAGGGGCACTTTCTTGATGATAAGCTGGTGAGTGAATTGTATGGAGAGGTAAAACACTTTTTTGAGCTTCCAACGGAAACGAAACAAAAGTATGAAATTCCCGGAATTGGTGGACAAAGAGGCTATGTAGGATTTGGTAAAGAAACTGCAAAAGGCTTCAAAAAAGGTGATTTGAAAGAATTTTGGCATTTCGGGCAATATGTGTCTGATGATTCCAAATATAAAAGCGAGTATCCTGATAATGTGATCGTTGAAGAGCTTCCAAAGTTCAATGAAGTAGGTAAAGAAACCTACCAAATGCTTGAAAAAACAGGGAAATACGTTTTAAGAGCTTTGGCATTGTATCTTGGTCTTGACGAATTTTATTTTGATGATAAAATTGCAGAAGGAAACTCTATTTTGAGACCAATCCACTATCCTCCTATCACTCAGGAGCCTGATGATGCGGTGAGAGCAGCAGCACACGGAGACATCAATCTGATCACTCTTTTAATGGGTTCTCAGGGAAAAGGTCTTCAGGTACAAAACCACAAAGGTGAATGGATCGATGCGATCGCAGAACCGGACGAACTGATGATCAATGTTGGAGATATGCTGTCAAGACACACCAACAACAAATTGAAATCTACGATCCACAGAGTGGTAAATCCTCCAAGAGAATTGTGGGGAACATCGAGATATTCAATTCCGTTTTTCATGCATCCAATCAGCGAAATGTCATTAAATACCCTTGACAATTGTGTTGATGAAAACAATCCTAAGTTATATGAAGATACAACGGCAGGAGAATTTTTATATGAAAGATTGGTGGAATTAGGCTTGATCAAAAAATAATTTCAAAAATATACCACAGTTGATTGAGTTAATAAATTTTTGATTATCTTTACTTTACTATCAAATTTTTAATTAAAACAATATGAAAAATTTAAAAAAACTAAGTAAAGGCCAATTAAAGAGTATTTCTGGAGCAGGAGGAATTAAACTTCCAGAACCTGAATTTTGTATGTATTACTGCAACGGAGTTGTGATTTGCGCAACTTGCAGCGATAAATTTACATGTCCGGATGATTCAATGTAATTGAAATTCAAAAAGATTTATAAAAAAACCGCTCCTTTTGGAGCGGTTTTTTGTTTTTTAAGAATTAAGAGTATAAACGCAAAGTTTTTATTCTTTGGAATATTTATTTCAGGAAGCAAAAATGAATCAACAATCTGATTTGATCAAACTTAAAATAGGCTTCGCGAAGCCAATTTTATTGCCTTTGCCTTCTAATAAAATTGAAAGCTTATTAATTAAATCTTTGCGTTTAAATAAATCACAAATATCTGTAAATCTGTATCATCTGTGAGAAATTAAATCAATCAAACAATCTCAATTGCTGATCTTTAGCTCCGGTAAAATTGGCAGTAGATACTCTTGGAAACTCTTTACCTTCGAAGAATTTTTTTCGCCCTATTTTAAAAGTATTATGGATCATTTCTGCAATGTTGCCCTCTCCTTTTTGTCTGTCAAAATATTTTTTTTCGCCAAGCTTTCCGCCTCGCATTGAGCGAATTAAGTTTAAAACTTTCTGCGCACGGTCAGGAAAACTGGATTCAATCCATTTTACGAAAACAGGCTCAACTGTATCATTTAATCTCACCAAAGTATATCCAAAGCTTTGTGCGCCTGCTTCAGAAATCGCTTTTAAAATTGTCAACGGTTCATCGCTATTCAATCCGGGAATAATCGGAGCAACCATCACATGAACAGGGATGTTATTTTGAGAAAGAACTTCAACCGCTTTCAGTTTATTATTAGCAGAACTTGTTCGAGGTTCCATTTTCCTCCGCAATTCTTCATTGATGGTAGGAATGCTTAACGAAACAGAAACCAGATTCTGCTCTGCCATCGGTTTCAGAATATCCAAATCTCTCAACACCAAAGCATTTTTTGTCAGAATATTGACAGGATGTCTGTAATCAAGACAAACCTGCAATAATTTTCGGGTGATCTCAAATTGCCGCTCAGCAGGTTGATAGCAATCCGTATTTCCGGAGAGTAAAATCGGAGCGGGTTTGTAGCCTCTTTTCTGAAAAAATTTCTCTAATAATTCTGGAGCGTTTTTTTTGACCATGATTTTTCTTTCAAAGTCAATTCCGGCGCTGTATCCCCAATATTCATGTGTCGGTCTTGCAAAACAATATGAGCAACCGTGCTCACAACCCTGATACGGATTCATGGAATATTCCATCGGTAAATCCTCGCTTTTCACCTGATTTACAATCGTTTTCGGAAACACTTCGGTGAAAGATGTTTTTACAGTTTCAAAATCTTCATCCTCAGGCTCAAAGGTATATCTGTCGAAACGATTGATAACATTTCGCTGAGCTCCCTGACCTTTTATGATATTTTCGTTCTGCATTATGATGTAAAATTAGAGTGGAATTTTTATAAAATAATGAGTTTTAACACTAAAGTTTTCCACAAAAAAAATCCAACACTTAAAAATAAGCGTTGGATTTCAACATGATTAAATATATTCTTTTACTACTTCAGCGCGTAAAATTCCACTCCGTGATATTCATCTTCGTGGTTTTTTCCATCAAAGTGTCTGTGATAGTCCGAATAGGTATCACTGTATTTTTTGTCTTTTCTGTGTAATATTTTTTTAATCCCGATTATACTAAGTACTGCCAAAAGACCAACTCCTCCTGCCAGTAAAACTCCGACTTCTTTTTTCATATTTTGTCCGATTTATAAAAACATTATTGCAAAAAGTGTACCTATTCAAAAAATTTGAATTATAATTTTTGTTAACATTGGGCTTTCTTTATTTAGAAAAATATTATTCACCGTTTGGATAGATTTTATTATCTTAATGGTTTAATTCTTGTACTTACTAAGAAAAATAATATTATGGAAAATCCAGAAAACATCGACAGAATGACCACTCTAAGTCAAGTTATGTCAACATTAGCAGAACGCGGCGTTCACAGGGAATTCAGGATGAATGAGAACTGCGAAATGAGATTCGAAAACTCCGAAAAAAACTATAAACCTTCTGACCTGGTTATCTTAAAAACTTACCGTTTTGAAGGTGACAGCAATCCTGATGATAATGCAGTGCTTTATGTATTAAAAGATCACGCAGGAAATATCGGGATGATCATCGATTCTTACGGTGCAGACAGCAATTATCCGGGTGAAGAGTTTGATGCATTTTTAAGAGATATTCCGGTTGAAGAAAGTGAAGAGTTTAGTCTTTAAAATATAAAATTGTTGCCCGAAATTATTCAGTTTCGGGTTTTTCTTTTTTCTTAAAGACATTTTTTAGAAATCCTTTCTTTTCTTTTTTCTCTTCGGCTGGTTTTGGATCTTCTTTTTTTGCTCCATTCCCTTTTATCTCATTTTTCAGTTCTCTCACAGACTGTTTTACCTCTTTTACTGTTGAAACGGTATTTTGCACCGTTTTTTTTGTTTTATCAATATTAATTCCAATCAATGTTTTCTTTAGTCCTTGTTCAATTCCTTTCCAGAATAAATTAAAGAAAGATTTTGTAGGGTCACGTTCTACGCCTTCAACAATCACATCCTGAGGAAGTTTACCCGAATCTGACTTTACAAGCAGATTGGCAATAGCCGTCAAAACACCTTTTTTCGCCTGATTATTCTTATCTAAAATGGCAACTTTTAAATCTTTATGTCTCAAATTAAAACGACCATTAAGTCCCTTTGGATTTCCTCTGAAATTAAATAACATTTCCTGAATCGTTCCCGTTGCCGTAACATGCAAATATGGGCGAATAAACGGATTGATCCCCTCTGCAGGAAGATTAAGCGCACGGCCGGAAATAGCGAAAATATCACGTTGGTCAGCAACATCGAAGTTCCAGTTTACGGACAAAGGTGCCAGATTCATGAATGAGCAGTTGATTTTAATGTCAACCCGAGTCGGTTTCCCTTTAATTTTTGCGGAGTTTAAATTTTTAACATTCATATTAAAATTACCGAATGTCAATTTTCCGGGACCGTCACTTTGAGGCGTATCTTCTTCATACACTAAAACAGAATTTTTCAAATCCACATTGCTAATGAACATCGGGATCTTAATTGACCTCAACATTCTAGAGTACAAAGGCTTTTCCTTCGGATCATCATTTGGAATTTTACTTCTGAAAATATTAGCGTCCGCAGCTTGAATCGTCACATTGGAAGCATTGATCAATTTATTTTGAGAAAACAGATCCCAGGTTCCGTCAGCTGTTATCTGATTGGCTTTAATATCATACAAATCCCTTTCTACCGGTATCATTTTGATAAACTGGGCTCTCGAAATGAGAGGTTTCATTGCAAAATTATTGATCTGAACTTTATTCTTATTTAGCTTCAAAAGCCCGACAGTCATATTATAAAATTGAGTTTTGTACGCAAAATTTTTCGTTGTCAGAAAATATTCTTTCACCTTGACGGTATGACCTTGATTATTGGGTTTTGAAGTAAATTCAATCCCATTAATTGTTGCATTTAAATCATTAAAGACTAAAGGCTCATTTCCTTTATCATACGTAAGATTTGAATTTTTAAGCGAAACTTTTCTTATCAGAATTGAGTTTATCTTATTCGTTTTTGGTGTCCTTTTAGTTTTAATTTCTCCTGCTTTGATAATTCCCTTTACATTATCAACCAAAACATCTTTTATATCAAGATTTAATTTTCTGTCGATAAATTCCCATTTATTGATATTAAAAGCAATGGCATTTGCAGTCAGATTCATTGATCTTCTACCGGGGTCAGCTGCATTTGGAGTGATGGAAATATTTCTGAATTCTCCGCTTTTCGTATTCAGAGCAAGAGTTCCTATCATGAAATTCTGATGATTGGAATATAAAATATCCTTCCCTGAAAACTGAAAATCTTTATATCCGACAGGAATTACCTGTTCACGGGTTTCTTTGTCAAACTTTAGTTTATTAACGTCTAAGCTCAATTTTTTTGCAAATAAAAGATTACTTCCGTCCGGTTTTACTATTTGAATGGTAGCATTATTTAATTTAACGTCCTCAAGATTAAGCTCAAAATTAAGCGGTTTTTCAACTTTAACAGGAACTGCATTTGTATTGAAAACCAAAAGATTAGGATTTTGAAAATCTGCATTTGCAAGTGAAACAGCATTTCTTTTTAACACCACATCCTTGAAATTCATTTTCTGAATATCAAACTTAAAAAGTTTCGTTTTTTTAGGGTAAAATCTTTTAAACTGCTCAAAGCTCAATAATGGGATCAGCCGGAAATCTTCCACCGACATCTGCCCGTTAGAAGTCGTTATTTTATTGATTTTTAAGGCATAAACAGTACTCGGACGAAAGAAAAAATTCTTCCCTTTGATGTTATACTTATCAAAAACTACAGGTAATTTATTTTCTACGGATTCTTCAGTCATCTGTAAATTTTCAACAAACAAATTCAACTGCTGAACCGACAAAAATTTTTGTTTTGTATGCTTAAAAATCGTGATCGTACCATTATTGATTCTGATATTTTCAAACAAAACAGGATTTCTCTTTTTCCCGGTTTTATTATCGATCGGTTTTGCAAGAATGACATTCAGATTCGGGCTTGCCAATAATAAATCAGAAGAATTGATCTGTTTATTAAAAATAGCATCATAAATACCAAAACGACTGATTTTCAATGTATCAATCGTACCTTGAAGACCAATAACATTGATATTCTGGGGATTTTTGCTATTAATTGTAATTCCTGTCGCTAAAATATTTCCCGAACCCAAGTCTACATCCAAAGCCTTATAAGAAACCTTGTAATCTGTATTGTTTTTGATGTAATTCGGAAGTTGGGTTTTAAGCCAAATATTTAATCCGAAATTTGCCAGTAAAAAGACGACCAGCAATATTCCTAACCCGATTAAAAGTCTTTTTACCCATTTCTTCATGTTATATATTTTGATGTTCGGTATTGTTTTTATATTCTTTTTCAGAAACTTGTTTCAGAATTTTACCATCTAAATTTATTTGAAAATATTTTTTCCCTTTTTTAGAATAAAACATTCTATTTTTTTCGTCACGATATCCAAAATATTTATGCGGTTTTACCTCATCAAAAATAAAGGGACAAATTTCTTTATTATTTATATCAAGAATTCCGGATTTACCATTTTTTGTAGCAAAAATTAAATTTTCTCTTTGAATAAATCTATCATAAATCGGTGGAATAATTAATTTAAACGTGTTATATTCTATCAATCCCTGCTTTCCGCCTTTTATTATAAAATGTCTGTTTTCAGGACCATACTCAACCCAATTTGATATTTCGTCATATTCTAAAGGCAAAAGAACTTTTTTATTAATATCAATAATTCCAAATCTTTTATTCTTAGAAACGATAAGTTTATTATGGTCATAAAAAATAGGGTTTATTGAATTATATCCATCAATAACTTTATTATTATTTATATCAATCACCATTCCATCTGCAATAAATAATAATTTATTGATGCTTTCATCATCAAACTTATCATAAATAGAGTAAATTTCTTTATATTTTATTGGAATCTTAATTTGTCCTTGTTGAGAAATAATTCCATAAAAAGCACTTTTTTTAACCCATAAATAAGGTGTTCTTTCAATTTCTCTCAATTCATCATATTCAAAAGGAATCAAAGTTTTTCCCTGCCAATTAACAATCCCATACTTTCCCTTTAAGTTTTTATACGTAAGTGTAGGATCCGAATTCGAAAAATCATTATAAACAGGTTCATACGATTCTCCAATTTTTTTCAAATCTTTATTAAAGATAGAATAAATCTTTCCTTTTCTTGCATTATAATATTCTGAAAAAGCATGATTTGACTCAAAATAATCAATAAAATCATATTCCAAAGGAACTTTAAAAGTTCCATCTGTTTTTATGATCCCGAATTTGCCATTCCTTTTTACAATAGCATTTTTAAAAGTATCAAAAACACTTGCAGAATCAAATCTATTGTTTGGAAAAGCCGCTCGAGCTTTTACATTGATAAATTCATATTTTCCGTTAGTTATTGCTAAGGCCGCTCCGTTTCCAAAAAATGTAGATTCATCTCTGGTAAAAACGTCTTTAGAAAAATCCGAAATATAAGCCCTTTTGAAGCTGTCATATATAAAATCTGAAAGTTGTTTTCCTGAATTGTCAAAAACTGCCCATTTATTATTTTTTTTAACAATTACATTTTGATCTTTCATTTCCTGATATGCTTCATCATAAATAATTGGAATAACTTCATTTCCAAGTTTATTTACAAATCCTGATTTGCCGTTTTTTGTTACTGCACAAAGTCCATTGGGTCTAAAATAATCAACTTCATCGTATTGTATCGGTACTATTATATCTGCTTGATTGTCTATAAATCCCCATTTCCCATTTTTTTTAACAGATGCAAGCCCCTCAGAAAAAATATTTAAAGCATCGAAAGATCCTTTTAATTTTAAGTTTTTCTTGGTTATAAAAAATTCTTTATTATTATTTTTCGCATAAGCTAAACCATTCTCAAAAGGATTTAGAAAATCATATTCAAAAGGAATCATGACTAAGCTGTCTTGATTAATAAACCCCCATTTATTCGGATTATTAAGTTTTATTCTTATCCATCCTGTTTCACGATCTCCTTCTGTATAGCTAATGTTTTTTTTTGAAAAGTCCAATCTATCCTGAGATTTTGAATGACAGGAAATTAAAATTACAAAAACAAGAATGATAATATTCTTCATGTTCAAGAAACATTCATCTCAATAACATATCCTTCATGACCTCTTACATTAATAAAATTACCTCCTTCAAAACCTAAGTATTGTCCTTTAATACCTCTCAATATTCCCGTAAACTCAGGCTTTTTATCTAAAGTAAACGAATTTACTTTCTCAGGTTTTTCAAAAGGATAATCGAATTTCCAAAGATTTTCGCCTTCGCTGTAGAATTTTTGGAAGTCTTCCGGGAAATATTGTCTTATTTTTTGTTGAAAATCTGCCAGATCAATTTCTCCTTCAAAATCATCCTGCAACATTTTTTTCCAGTTCGTTTTGTCCGGAAGGTGATTTTTTAAGGCAACTTCTATCATTCCCGCTTCGTAACGGTTTTCAGTTCTTGCGATGGGTAATGCAAAAGTTGCACCCTGATCGATCCACCTTGTAGGAATCTGTGTATTTCTTGTCACACCCACTTTTACATCGCCAGTGTAGGCCAGATAAACCGTGTGCGGCTGAAGTTGGATTTCCTGTTCAACCTCCAGATTACGTTCTGCAACGCCAAGATGCGCGGTAGAAAGCTCAGGACGAATGATCGTATCACTTGCATAAGGACTTTCAAAGAAACAGCTTTTGCAAAATCCCATTCTGTAGATCGTTTTTGGTTCGCCACAATTCACACACTGAAAACCTGTATGCTTTATAGTTAATTCTTTTCCGAACAATTCATTCATGTGAATCAAATCTCCGGAAAGGTTGAGATAGTATTGAATCGGCTGATCATCAAAACTCGTCATCTTTAAAATTTGCCCTTGAAACTGCATATTAATTTTATATTACTTTTTTAAGTAAATTTAATGATTATATTTTCAAATAGTAAATTTTATATTTTTGCAGTAAGAAAAAATCACAGATGAATTATCTTGTAACAGGAGGAAGCGGGTTTATTGGTTCTCA
>Ga0157375_10004329_pt1 | contig 12326 bp, 10 predicted proteins | sample M35metaG_FD_115311 | JGI IMG/M metagenome (GOLD analysis project Ga0157375, IMG submission 115311) | Miscanthus rhizosphere microbial communities from Kellogg Biological Station, Michigan, USA - M3-5 metaG | ecosystem: Host-associated > Plants > Roots > Rhizosphere > Soil | place: USA: Michigan...
AGGTCCGTCTCGTCCAGTGCGAACAGGCAGGTGCGGAACTGACCCTCGGCGGTCAACCGGAGCCGGTTGCAGGTGTCGCAGAACGGTTCGGTCACGCTCGCGATCACGCCGACCGTGCCCGGCGACCCGTCGGCGAACCCGAAGGTCGTCGCGGGCTCGGTCTCGTGGTGGCGGGCGGCGAGCGGGAACACCGAGTCGATCGCGTCGAGGATCCGGGCGCCCGGCACGACCTTCGCGCGCTCCCACGCGTGCTGCGCGTCCAGCGGCATGTACTCGATGAACCGGACCTCGTAGCCGGTCTCGCGCGCCCATCGCGCGAAGTCGACGACCTCGTCGTCGTTGGTGCCGCCGATCACCACGGTGTTGATCTTGATCGGGGTGAGCCCGGCGGCCTCGGCGGCGCGGATCCCGGCCAGGACCTTGTCGAGCGCGTCGCGCCGCGTCATCTCGGCGAAGCGGTGCTGCAGGAGCGAGTCGCAGGACACCGTCGCGCGGTCGACGCCGGCCGCGGCGAGCGGCGCGGCGAGCCGGTCGAGCAGCAACCCGTTCGTCGTGATCGAGATGTCCAGGTCCGGGCCGGCCTGCCGGAACATCCCGGCGAGCGTCGGCAGGTCCGCCCGGATCGTGGGTTCGCCGCCGGTGATCTTGAGGCCGCGAACGCCGAGCCGGACGAACAGCGTCAGGAGCCGGGTCAACTCCTCGAAGGTGAGGAGCTCGTCCTTCGGGAGCCACTGGAGCCCCTCGGCCGGCATGCAATAGGTGCACCGGAAGTTGCATCGGTCGGTCACCGAGATCCGGAGGTCGTCGGCGATCCGCCCGAACGTGTCGAGCAAGGGGCCTTCTGCGGGCGCAACGGGAAGCTGGTTCTGCATCGGTACTACCAGGGTACCCCGGGTACCGGAACGAGCGCTCGGTCGGGCTCGGCGCCGACCTGCTATCCATACGGCCGATGCGGGTGCTGATCCTCTACGAGTCGCGTCGCGGGTTCACCCTGACCGTTGCCCGGGCCCTCCGCGACGAGCTGCGGACGCTCGGGACCGAGGCGACGACCGCACCGCTGCGGTCGGTCGATCCGGGGACCCTCGCGGCGTCCGACGCGCTGGTGGTCGGCACCTGGGTGAAAGGGCTGGTGATCGCCGGGGTGGGACCGGCGCACGGCACGCGCGAAGGCATCGCGGCGCTTCCGGAGCTCCAGGGCCGGCCGACGATCGTGTACTGCACCTGCGGGGTCGCACCGAGGTCGACCCTCGACCAGCTGACCGACTGGCTCGACATGCGGGGCGCCGACGTCCGTGGGCGCGCCGTCTTCAAGCGCAAGAAGAGCCTGCGCGACGCGCCCGGCGTGGCCGCGGGGATCGTCGAAGCGCTGCAACCCACCGCCTGAGGCGGCGCCTCCGCCTGGTGGGAGGATGACCCGATGGCGCGACCCACCGCTGCGGTCCTGACGATCTCCGACGGCGTGTCGTCGGGCACCCGCGCGGACGGCTCGGGCGATGCCGCACAGGAGCTGCTGGACGGCGCCGGATTCGACGTCTCCGCGCGCGAGGTCGTCGCGGACGAGCGCGCCGACATCGAAGGGGCGCTGCGGCGGTTGGCGTCCTCGCACGCCCTCGTCGTGACGACCGGGGGGACGGGCTTCGGCCCGCGCGACGTGACGCCCGAGGCCACCAAGGCGGTGCTCGATCGGGAGGCGCCGGGGTTGGCCGAGCTGATGCGCGCGGCGGGGCTCGCGTACACGCCGATGGCGGCGCTGTCGCGCGGCACGGCCGGCACGGTCGGCGAGGCGTTGATCGTGAACCTGCCGGGGTCGCCCAAGGGGGTGCGGGAGTCGCTCGAGGCGGTCCTGCCGGTGCTCCCGCACGCGATGGAGCTGTCGGAGGGGATGACCGGCGCGCACCCCGCCGGCGATGCGCCGACCCGCGACCTCGCGGCGGCCGCCGCACCCGAGGATCGAGTGAACGTCACGGCGGTGAAGGTGGTGGCCGGCGCCCCGCCGTGCCGCGTCGGGATGCGGATGACGATCGTCCCGGGTGGCCCGGCCTCCGGAACGCTCGGCTGTTCGGAGTTCGACACGCAAGCGATCGAGGCGGCGGCGCAGGCGATGGACCAGGGTGCGGCGACGACCGCCGTGTTGCATCACCCCGACGGCGACGTTGAGGTCTTCGTCGAGCCGCACCGGTCGCCGCCCCGCGTGTACGCCGTGTCGGCGACCGATGTCGCGCGGGCGGTCCGGCGACATCTGGAACCACTGGGCTATCGCGTGGTGGTCGTCGAGCCGCGACGCGAACGCGTCGCGGCCGACGACGAGCCGGTGGTGACCTCCCTCGACGGTGTCGCGCTCTCCGAGCGCGACGCCGTCGTCCTGACCGACCACGACGCCCCGTACGCCAGCGAGGTGCTCGCCGAGGCCGCGCGCTCCAGGGCCGGGTTCGTCGGGATGATGAGCTCTCGCCGTCACGTGGCGCGCCACCTCGACGCGGTGCGCGCGATGGGCGTCCCGGACGACGTGATCGCGCGGATCCACGCGCCGGTCGGGCTCGATCTCGGTCGCAAGGACGCCGACGGCATCGCCCTGTCGATCGCGGCCGGCATCGTCGCCGACGCGCACGGCTCCGACGGCGGCTGGCTCGACCGATGAGCCGCGACGACGTTCGCGCGAACCTCGCGAGCTGGGAGGCCGACAGCGCCGACTACCAAGAGCGGCACGGCGCGTTCCTCGCGCGATGGGACGAGTTCGGCTGGGGGACGTGGGGCATCCCGGAGGACGAGATCCACGCGCTCGGCGATGTCGACGGGCTCGACGCTTTGGAGCTCGGCTGTGGCGCTGCGCAGTTCGGGATCCGGGTCGCGATGCGAGGCGCGCGGGTGACCGGCCTGGACTTCAGCGCCAACCAGCTCGCCGCGGCGCCGGCGAACATGGCGTCGGCCGGCGTCACCTTCCCCTTGGTGCGGGGTGACGCCGAGGACGTGCCGTTCGCCGACGCGAGCTTCGACCTCGTGTTCTGCGATCACGGCGCGATGGGCTTCACCGACCCGACGCGGACGGTGCCCGAGGTCGCCCGCGTGCTGCGGGCCGGCGGCCGGTTCGTGTTCTGTGGCACGACGCCGTTCATCTTCGTGACCTGGCCGATGGTGGACGGCCCCCCCGGGCGCACGCTCGAACGCTCGTACTTCGACAGTCGCCGCATGCTGTGGAACGAGGACGATCCCTCGTTCGAGTATCAGATGCCCTACGGCGAGTGGATCCGACTGTTCCGCGCTAACGGGTTCGTGATCGAGGACCTGATCGAGCTCCGGCCGGCGCCGAACGCCGAGACCGCGTTCACGGACTACGTGACCCCCGAGTGGGCCCGCGACTTCCCGGCCGAGCAGATCTGGAAGGTGCGGAAGGAGCCGACGTGACGAAGGCGATCGCCGCGCTCGTGGCGATCTGCGCGTTGGTCGCCGCCGCCGTCTTCCGAGGAAGCCCACCCGTCGTCGCCCGCGACCCCCGGCCGAACGTGTTGCTCGTCCTCACCGACGACCAGACGCTCGACACGATGACCTCGGACCCGCCCGCGATGCCGTGGCTCCAGTCGCAGCTCGCCGACCCGAACGGTCACTGGCTGTCGTTCCCACGTGCGGTCGCCTCGACACCGCTGTGCTGTCCGTCGCGTTCGACGATCCTCACCGGCCGCTACGACACCCAGACCGGTGTGCGCACCAACGACGACGGCCCGAACCTCGACGATTCGAACACGCTGCCGGTCTGGCTCCACGACGCCGGCTACACCACCGGCTTGGTCGGGAAGTACCTCAACTTCTATCCATGGGGCAGGGACCCGTTCATCCCGCCGGGCTGGGACCGCTGGTTCGCGAAGGAGAACGCGGACGAGTCGACCGCGTACTACGACTACGAGGTCGTCGACCAGGGGATCGTGCGGCACTACGGTGACGCGCCGTCGGACTACGCGACCGACGTGCTGGGCGCGCAGGCACTCCGGTTCGTGCAGACCGCGCCGGCCCAGCAACCGTGGTTCCTGTATTTCAGCCCGAACGCCCCGCACCTGCCGTGGGTCCCGTCGCCGGCGCACGCCGGCGCGTTCGACGGTGTGGATCCCCCGTTCCCGGATCTCTCGACGATGAACGACGCTCGGGGCAAGCCGGCGTACGTCCGCGCCCTCGTTCCCAAGACCGAGGCGGACCGGGCGGCATACATCCAGGACGACCGCAACGAACGAGCCATGCTGTTGTCGGTCGACGCGTGGTTCCAGCAGATCGTCACGGCGGTCGCGGCGCGGGGAGAGCTCGACAACACCGTGATCGTGTTCATGGGCGACAACGGGTACACGCTCGGGCTGCACCGGCTCGACGGCAAGCGCTACCCCTACACCCCGTCGGTCCGCGTCCCGTTCGCGATCCGCACGCCGTGGGCGCCCGCCGCGACCGTCGGCGACCCGGTCTCGAACGTCGACGTGGCCGGGACGATCGCGGCCCTCGCCGGCGCGACGCCGCGGCTCGAACAGATGGGCATCGATCTGGGGCCGGCGATCCGCGGCGATCCGTTGGCGGCGCGACCCGCGGTGTTCATGGATTGGGGCGGCGATGACTATGCGCCGGCCTGGCAGGGCGTGCTGACGCGGCGCGGCACCTATGTCCGCAACGCCGACGGGTTCCAGGAGCTCTACCGATCCGCGGATGCGTGGCAACTGCACAACGTCGTCGACGTGGCCAGTGCGCAGGCGCTCGCGCGCCGCGACCGCGCGCTGTTGGCGTCTCTCGGCGCCGAAGCCCAGGGGTAGACTCGCGCGGTGCAGAACGGGCCGCCGATCATCCGACGATCGAACCTGCGGCGGCCGACCCGCAGCCAGATCGCGCGGCGCCGGGCGGCGGTCGCCGTCGTCGTCATCGTCGCGCTGATCGGTCTGTGGCAGTTCTGGCCGAGCGGCGGCACCGAGGGCGCCGCGGGCCCCGGGCCGAGCGGCTCCGAGAATCCGGTCAGTCCGACCGCCAGCGCGTCCGCGTCGATCAAGCCGAACGCCAACCCGATCCAGCACGTCATCTTCCTGGTGAAGGAGAACCACAGCTTCGACAACTACTTCGGCAGGTACCCCGGCGCCGACGGCGCGACGCGCGGCAAGACGCTGCAGTGCGACAAGGGCAACACGCCCGGACCGACGGTGAAGCTCACGCCGGCGCCGTACTCGTATCCGCACGACCTGGGGCATGCGTTCGTGCCGGGGCTCACGGCCATCGACGGCGGGAACATGGACGGCTTCAACTGCGTGCCGCTCGGCGAGGACCTCACCGGGTATACGCAGTTCGACCGCAAGAGCCTCCCCGCCTATTGGGCGCTGGCAGACCGGTTCGTGCTCGCCGACCACTTCTTCACGTCGATGTACGGTCCGACGTTCCCGGAGCACCTGTACACCGTCGCGGCGCAGTCCTACGGCATCGTCGACAACAAGAGCTCGGTCGATCACCCCGGGAGCTACTGCGACGATCCGACCGAGTACACGAGCCGGTTCCCGATCGAGGACCTGTCGAACAAGGATGTGCGCACGATCATGGGGCTCGAGGACCACTTCCTCGACGATCCCGCCAACCTGTTCAAGATCGCCGGCTACTGGGTGCGAACGCCGACCTGCATCAACATCAAGGTGCTGCCCGACGAGCTCCAGAAGGCCCACGTCAGCTGGAAGTACTACGCCGACACCGACCAGTGGATGAACGCGCTGCAGGCGATCCGGCACGTGCGCTTCAGCTCGATGTGGAACAAGGTGCAGCCCCCCGAGACGATCCTGTCCGATATCCAGAACGACCAGCTGCCGGACGTGTCGTGGCTGATCCCACCGGAGGGGAACCCGAACGAGCACCCCGGCGGCGGCGTGAACATCTGTGAGGGCGAGAACTGGACGGTCGACTACCTCAACGCGATCTTCCACTCCGAAGCGTGGCCGAGCACCGCGATCGTCATCGTGTGGGACGACTTCGGTGGCTTCTACGACCACGTTGTGCCGCCCCACTACGACATCATGGGGCTCGGGCCGCGGACGCCCGCGCTGATCATCTCCCCGTACACGGTTGCCGGGTCCAACCCGGACGGTGGCTCGATCGACTCGACGACCTATGAGTTCTCGAGCGTGCTGCGGTTCATCGAGGAGCTGCACGGCCTGCCGGCGATGACCGACCGCGACGCGCAGGCCTCGCCGCTGGCGGGGGCCTTCGACTTCACCCAGCCGCCCAACCTCGACTTCCCCAAGCTCCGCGACCGGACCTGTCCTTCGTCGTGAGACGCGTCGTCGCCCTGGCGCTGGTCGCCGTGGTGCCGCTGCTGATGGCGGCGCGAGACCCGCGGGGCGACGTCGTGACGTGCCGTGGGGGAGCCGCGGTGGCCGGTTCCGCGGCCGACGTGGTCGCCGTCGACGGACAGGCTGCCGAGGTAGGCACCGCTGCGGTGTGGCGCATCACGTTCGCGGCGCCGCTGCCCGTGCCGGACCACGACGGCGCGCCGTTGCGGATCGACGTCTTGGTGCGCGACCCGCTGATCGCGCCGGTCACCCTCGGCGACGAGCGGGGGATGAACCGGATCGTGCGGTGGACCGACACGGGTGCCGACGCGCTCGAAGACGTGCGGTGGGTCTACGAGCGATCGAACACCACGTTCAACCCGCCCGCGATCGACGGTCGCACGGTCACGATCACCGTGCCGGGGCGGATCTTGCTCGGGGAGGCCGAGAACGGGACCGAGAACGTGGAACGGGCCCGCTGGAGCGTGCTCGTCCGCGACGGGGACGTGTGCGACCGAGTGGGCGACGTGCCGGTCTATCGCCTGCGCGACGTCGCGCCATCGCCATCCCCGACCGTGTCGCACCTGCTGCCCAGCAGGTCCCCGTCGCCTGCGCCGGCCGACGCCGGATCGCGGGCCGGGTGGGTGATCACCCTGATCCTGCTCCTGGCGCTCACCGCGGTCCCCTTCATGCTCTTGCGCCGCAGGTCTTCCTGACCGCCTCCTCAAGAACGGCCCTTCCTCGTACGACACTGTTGAGGTCATGGACCGGCGATGGCTGGCGTTCCGCGACCACGCGGGGGCGTCGATCAACACCCCCCTGCGTTCAAGCCTGCCCATCGGCCTCAACTGGCGCGGTGGGTTCCTGATCGGCAACGACGAGATCCCCGCCCTCGACGAGATCGTCCGGTCGGCCGCCGGCGAGGTCGGCGCCGCGGTGGGGATGTGGGAGACGCCGACGTTCGCCTATGGCGTCGCCGCCGACCGCGACCACACCGCGATCCCGTTCCTGCTCGGCGTGTCGCCCACGGCGATCCCCGACGAGGCGACCGACGCGGTCGCGCGCTGCGGGATCGGATCGAGCTACACCGGCTGGCGCCAGCGCACCGCCCAGGCGCTCGCGGCATGGTCGGTCCAAGCGCCGCGCACGCCAGATCCGCTCGAGATCGACGCCGTCCTCCAGCTCGCCGACGACGCGGTCGAGGCGTGGTGCCGGCTGTTCGGCATGGCCGTCCCGATCGAGCGGGAGCTCACCCCCGAGGATCAGGCGGCGATGGCGCGGGCCGCGCTGGCCGAGGCCGCCGAACGCAAGCGCAAGCGCCGCTCCGTCGACATCTCCTGGTGACCCGAGCCGTGGCGCCTCAGGCGCCGACCGAGATGCCCTGTTCGGCGGACAGCGACGCGAGCAGGTCGTCCACCCCCGCCGCGATCTCGTCCCGCCACCACTGCTGACCCTCCTCGGGCAGCGTGTAGATCGGGTCGTAGTAGTGGTACCGCCGCGTGAGCGCCTCCGGATCCTCTGCCTCGATCCCCGTGCGGTAGTTCTTCCGCCAATAGCTGATGCCGCGGGTGTGGTCGTAGTCGTCGACCATGTGCACCCACCGCTTGCCGACGAACGGCACGTCGCAGACGAACCGCGGCGTCGCGAACCCGGGCAGGTACCCGAGGATCGAGTACTGCAGGCTCTGCGCCTCCGCGACCGACAGCCGCCAGTGCTCCGCGTTCGGGATCATGTCGCACATATAGAAGTAGTACGGAAGGATCTTGCCGTGATCCAGGAGCGTGAAGCAGAGGTCGAGCAGCTGGTTCGGTGAGGTGTTCACCCCGCGGAGCAGCACACCCTGGTTGCGCACGTCGCGGAACCCCATGTCCAGGAGCTTCCGCACAGCGGTCCCCACCAGCGGCGTGATCTGCTGTGCCGCGTTCACGTGCGTGTGGAGCGCCACGTCCTTGTCACGCTCGCGCGCGCGCGTCGCGATCGCCTCGTAGGCCTGGAGCACGTCGTCCTGCAGGAAGTGCTGCGGGATCCCCATCAGGCCCTTGGTCGCGATGCGGATGTCGCGGATGTTCTCGATGTCCATCAGCTTGAACAGCCACTCCTGCAGCCGCTTGGCCGGCACGTTGGCCATGTCGCCGCCGCTCACCACGACGTCGCGCACCTGCGGCGTGACGCGGAGGTAGTCGAGCATCGCGTCCCACCGGTCGTTCTGCTTCATCTCGAACTTGTACTTGAGGACCTGCAGCGTGTCGTTGCCGACGAGGTCCATCCGGGTGCAGTGGCCGCAGTACTGAGGGCACGTCGGGATCAACTCGGCGAGCACCTTGGTGGGATAGCGGTGGGTGAGGCCCTCGACCGCCCACATGTCGGCCTCGTGTAGCGAGTCGCGGCTCGCGAGCGGGTGGCTCGGCCATTCGGGCTCGCGTTCGGAGTAGGCGGGCGCCATGTAGCGGCGCACCGGGTCGGCGTAGAGGTCCGACTCGATCATCGTGTTGATCATCTGGGGCGGGATCAGCATCGACATCGTGGCGCGCTCCTGCTGGTCGCGCTCGATGTCGGCGTGGAGCTCGTCGGTCAGGTGCTCGCCGAGCGCCTCCTTGAACTCCTTGAGGTTCTTCACCGTGTGGGCACGCTGCCACTGGGCCGAGTTCCACTGCTCCTCGGTGACGTCGCGGTAGGCGGGCAGACGCCGCCAGTCGGGCTCGACGTACTCGCGGGTCAGCGGATAGGTGAACGGCTGGTCGCCCGCATGGGCGTGCGCCTCACGGTGACCGGGTCGGACGTCGGACGCCTGGGGATGGAACTCCACGCTCATGGGAACACCTCCTGGGTTCGCCGGCTATCGGGATCGTTCTCGCACGGCGGAACGGACGTTCAAGGGGTACCCACAGATGATACCTGCGGAACGTTCGGCAGGATAGACCGGAAACCGAAGGATCTTCGGTCTAGCGGCGAGGGCCCGGGCGGGGGCCGCCTGGGCCGCCGCGCCCATCGCGCCGTGGGCGGCGCGTGTCGCGGATCTCGGGGCCCTTCTTGGGCAGGCGAGCCTTCATCGGGGCGTGGCCGGTGCGCTCGAACTTCACCTGGAAGTACTCGGGCGTCTGCGCGCGCTCGACCTCGCGCCATCCATTGGCCAGCAAGTGTTTCTCGCGCGAGGCGGCCGTCTTGCGCAGGGAGTCGCCCCCCGGCACCTTCACGTAGAAGCGCTCGTGCATGATCTCTCGGTAGTCGGGCATCGCCGGACAAGGGTAGCAGGGGCCTGCCGCCGCCCTCGTCGACGGCGGAGAGACAGTGGGGTGAAGCGCTTCAGCGCCTGTGGCGGAGGGCCGATGCCCTACGGGTATGGCGACGACCCAGGAGCGAGGGGCTGGCCGCAGCGCACCCGGGACCGACCTCCGGGCATCGCTGGCCGGCGATGACTGGAAGTCGAGGCTTCCCTCGGCATTGGCGACGATCGGCACCGAGGTCGCAGCCGACCGCTGTTACGTCTTCGAGAACATGCGCGGCCCCGACGGGCGCCTGTGGATGGACCTCGTCGGCGAGTGGACCGCCGAGGCCGTGGTCCCCGTCTTCAAGGACAGCCGGCAGCATCTGCACCCGTACTTCCCCGACTTCCAGGCGTGGATCGACGTGCTCGGGCACGGCGTCGAGGTTGTCGGACTCGTCGACCGTATGGAGGAGCCGACGCGCAGCGTGCTCAGCGCCGAGGGAACCGTGTCGACGTGGCTGATCCCCGTCGGCGAGGGCGAGGGCTGGTGGGGGTTCGTCGGGTTCGATCTGTGTGAGGACCGCCGCTGGAGCGCCGACGTCGCGCCAACCATGCGCTCGCTCGCGACCGCCGTCGGCGAGTCGGTGGTGCGCCAGGAGATCCTCGCGGAGCGGTCCATGCGGCAGGACCTGTATCGCACGATCGTCGAAGAAGGGCCGGTGGTCACCTACATCGACGCGCCCGACGAGGTGGCGAGTTCCGTCTACGTGAGCCCGCAGATCGAGGAGGTCGTCGGGTACACGGTCGAGGAGTGGATGGCCGATCCGGAGCTCTGGCCCCGGTTGCTGCACCCCGACGACCGCGCCCGCGCGCTCGCGGAGAACGTCCGGCACAACGAGACGGGCGAGCCGTACCGCTTGGAGTACCGGATGATCCATCGCGACGGCCACGTCGTCTGGGTCTACGACGAAGCGCGCGTGGTACGCGACGAGCGGGGCAAGATCCGTTATTCGCACGGCGTGATGCTCGACATCACCGGGCGCAAGAGCGCCGACGACCAGGTGGCGTTCCGCACGTACCACGACGAGCTGACCGGGCTGCCCTCGATCGAGATGTTCGAGGAGCTGGTGGACCTGTCGGTCGCGCGGGCGAGGCGACACGAGGGCGCGGTCGCCGTGCTCTGCGTCGACCTCATCGACTTCCGGCTGGTGAACGACTCGCTCGGCCATGTCGCCGGCGACGGCCTGCTGGTCGCGGTGTCGGAGCGCCTCCGCGAGGCGACGCGCGAGACCGATCTGGTGGCGCGTCGCGGGGGCGACCAGTTCCTGTTGCTCCTCGCCGACCTCGATCGCGACGAGTCCGGGCCCGACGGCGCGGTGCTGCGGGCGGAGTCGGTCGCGCAGCGGATCAATCAGGCGTTCGCGGAGCCGTTCATCGTGGACGAGACCGAGGTCTACATCAGCGCCGGCGTCGGGATCAGCCTGTTCCCTCGGGATGCAGACGGCGTTCCCGCGCTGATCCGGAACGCCGAGTCGGCGATGTTCGAGGCCAAGCGGACCGGCGGCGCCGGGTACGTGCTCTCGGCGGGGCTCGAGTCCGACTCGGGCGCACGGCTGCATTTCGTCACGCGCCTGCGCAAGGCGGTCGACGCGCAGCGGTGGACGCTGCACTACCAGCCGGTGATCGACCTCCAGGACGGCGGGATGATCGGTGTCGAGGCGTTGATCCGGTGGATCGAGCCCGACGGCACCATGATCCCGCCCAACGACTTCATCCCGCTGGCCGAAGAGCTCGGTCTGATCGAGCGGATCGGCGACTGGGTGGTTCGCGAGCTGACGTTCCAGGTCGCCGCGTGGCGCGAGCTCGACATCGACATCGAGGTCGGGTTCAACCTGTCGCCCCGGCAGTTCTGGCAGCCGGACCTCGCTCGGCGGATCCAGCAGGAGTTCCGCTCGGGCGGCGTCGACCCGGCGCGCGTGATGGTCGAGGTGACCGAGACCTCCGCGATGATGGACCCCGACCGCGCGCAAGGGATCCTGCGCGAGCTGACCGATGCCGGGTTCGCGATCGCGATCGACGACTTCGGGACCGGCTACTCGTCGCTGTCGCGCCTGCGTCACATGCCCGTGCGCGTGCTGAAGATCGACCGGTCGTTCGTGTCGAACGTGCACATGGATCGCCAGGCCGCGTCGATCGTCTCGGCGTTCCTCGAGCTCGCGGACGGGCTCGATCTGGTGACGCTCGCGGAGGGGATCGAGACCGAGGAGGAGCTGGCGTTCCTCCGGGAGAAGGGCTGCCGGCTGGGGCAGGGCTACTACTTCTCGAAGCCCGTTCCGCCGGAAGAGATCATCGCCTACGCGTTCGGCGGGATCCCGTCGGCCGCGTCGCTGCGCAGCGCCTAGCGACCCAGCGCCGTCCGAACCGCGGCGGCGATGGAGGCCGCGTCGATCCCGGCCCATGCCCGGAGCTGCTCGGGGGTCGCGGAGCCGGGCATCTCGCCGACGCCGAGCTTCACGACGCGCCCGGTGAGCGGTCCGGTCGCCGCCAGCGCATCCAGCACCGCGTCGCCGAGGCCGCCCTCGACCCGATGGTCCTCGACCACGACCAGTGTCCCGGTCTCCTCCAACGCGCGCCGCAGCGTCTGGGCGTCGATCGGCTTGACGCTGTAGCAATCGATCACCCGGGCCGCGATCTGGTCGCCCGCGAGGAGCTCGCGGGCGATGAGGCTCTCGTGCACCGTGACACCCGCGCCGACGAGCGTGACCGTGTCGTCGGCGCTCGAGGCCACCGTCTTGGACCCGCCGATCGGGAACGCCTCGTTCTGCGTGTACAGCACGGGCGTGGCCTCCCGG
>Ga0157375_10004331_pt1 | contig 12325 bp, 11 predicted proteins | sample M35metaG_FD_115311 | JGI IMG/M metagenome (GOLD analysis project Ga0157375, IMG submission 115311) | Miscanthus rhizosphere microbial communities from Kellogg Biological Station, Michigan, USA - M3-5 metaG | ecosystem: Host-associated > Plants > Roots > Rhizosphere > Soil | place: USA: Michigan...
AACGGTAACTGAAATGGAGACTCGGACACAAGATCCCGCCGGTTACTACGTCTGGGAAGTGCCCGGGCTATCCGTGATAGTTCACCTGCGACTCGACGTCGTCGATCGTCTAGCCGCGGAAGTCATGCGGGGCTTCGGTTCGGTTCCCAAACGCGGCGCCGAGGTCGGCGGCTTTCTCATCGGTACTATTCGCCCAGGTGATCCCGCGATTGTACGGATCGACGACTTCGAGCCGGTCGCCTGCGAATACCGCCGCGGCCCTTCCTATCAGTTCACGGAAGAAGACGGCGTCGCTCTGGAGGAGACATGGCAGCGGCTCCAGCCCAGCGCTTCGCCCTCGGCATACACGGTCGGATATTTTCGCAGCCATACCCGCGACGGATTCTCGCTCGCGCCGGAAGACTTGGAACTGCTCGATCGCCTTTTACCCGGCCCAGCCCATGTCGCGCTCCTCATCAAGCCCTACGCCACCAAAGTCAGTGTCGGCGGATTCTTCGTTCGCGAGCACGGGGAGTTCCCCGAATCCACTCCCCTAGAGTTTCCCTTGCGGCGCCGCGAGTTGCTGGGAGAGGAACCTGCGCCGCGCCGTCCACTTGGGGCAGGGCAGCGCCCCGCAGACCCTGTGACACTGAGTCCCGAGGATCCGCCACAGTCAGCATTTAGATTTGCCGGCCATGAGCCCGCGCAGCCGCCGGACACCGAACTTGCGCCCCCCAGGTCACGCATGCCCCGCGGCTGGGTGTGGCTTCCGCTCATTTTGCTCTTCATGCTTCTGGGCGTGGGGTTGGGATACGAGTTGGCTCTTACCGTGGGAGCCCGTGCGGCTGCGGTTGCCGTCGAGGATCTCTCGCTCTCCTTGTCGGTCAATAAGAGTGGCGACAACCTGCGGGTGAGTTGGAGCCGCGTGTCGCCCGCCGTGCGCTACGCGCAGCGAGGCTTGCTCGAAATCGACGACGGCGGCTACACCAGGCCGGTTACGCTCGATGCGGCCCAACTGCAAAACGGCAGCCTGATCTACCGCAGCGTTTCGGATTCGGTGCGCTTCCGCATGACCGTGTTTCCCCAGGCGCGTGTCAGCGTGGTCGAGACGCTGGAGTGGAAACGGTAGGAAGCGCTCGCGGCGCAGCTTACGGCGCCTTCTCTTTTCTGCGCTGCTTGGCTAGCCGGCTCAGAACCGCCAACTGATCCAAGTATTCCTTCAGCGGACGGGCCGGAGTGCCCCACACAGGCTGGCCCGCGCGCACGATCTTCGACGTCAGCACGCCGCTTCCCGAACCCACGATCGCTCCCGATTCGATCCGCGCCTTGTCGCCGACCCCTACCTGCCCGCCGATCACCGCGTAGTCTTCCACCACCACGCCGCCCGAGAATCCGGTCTGGGCCGCCACAACTACGTTGCGCCCGATGCGGCAATTGTGGCCGACATGCACCAGGTTGTCGAGCTTGGTCCCATCACCGATCGACGTCACACCCAGCGCCGCGCGATCGACACAGGAATTCGCACCGATCTCCACGCGGTCGCCAATTTCGACACGCCCAACTTGTGGGAAGTTTTCATAGATCCCGTCTGTAAGCACATAGCCGAAGCCATCGGCGCCAATCACGCAGCCGGAATGCAGCACTACACCGTCACCCAGTGTCACGTCGCGATAGAGCGTGACATTGGGGTGCAGCGTGCATTTTTCGCCGATCACCACGTAATCGCTGATCACGCTTCCCGCTCCGATGGAAGTGCCCACGCCTACGCGCACCCCCGCGCCAATCGAAACTAGGGGACCGATGTGCGCCCCCGGCTCGACAATGGTCCCCGGCCCGATTACGGCGGAAGGATGAACTCCGGGAGGATGCTCAATCGTTGGATAAAACCGAGGAATCACCCGGGCCACCGCCGCCCTGGGATGGGGCGTGCGCACCACGGTGCGCTGTTCGGTGTTTTCAAAGTCAGCCGGGACCAGCAGGCAGCCCGCGGCCGAGGCCTCGGCAAGCTTGAGCGCCCGGCCGCCGGAGACGAACGAAAGATCCTCCGGGCCGGCGAATTCAAGCGCCGCCACTTTGCGCAGCAGGCGTTCGCCATCCCCCTCAAAGGGAGCTTGCAGGAAGGCCGCCACTTCTTTAACGCGCACCAAACCAGTATGCCATCCGGTCAATGGCTAAAAAATAGGGCAAATAACTAACTTGACTAAGCCTACGGCTTTTTCGGGATGAGTTTTATGTCGAGGCGCTTGATCTCGCCAGGGCTGAGTAAAAGTTCTCCCTGGAAATTCCAGTCCTCGTATCCATCAGCTCCAATGGAAAAGCCCATCGGTATTCCAGAGGGTATTAAGGCTCGGAATTCAGACGGTTCGGAGGCATCCGTCCATGTGGCGTTAAAATCGGCTCGCCACATGTGGAAATTGGGCTTCAGGGGCTTGTTGTTGATCGCGTCCGATACCGACCCGGTGACTATTCCAGCCTTTGGCCCGATGTTGACCACCAGATTGTCAACACGCGGCATAGCCGAATCCAGAGTAACGCGCGTGGGTGTTTTATCCCTATAGATCCCCCAGAATTTAGCGGGGTAACCATCCTCTTCCTTCCCGGCCGTAATTGCATACTCGCCCTCCCAGCCGACATGGACCGAGAAGCGTCCTGCTGTATCTGTTAATGCCCACGGCATCGCTGCGGCCACCGGCTTATGCAAGAGATGACAGGTGACGATTGCGTCAGACACGGGTTGCCCCAGCCCGTCAAGAACGATGCCGCTGGCCTGCAACGGGGAGTTTGTGTAACCGCCGGGCGCTTGCGCGAACAGAGCTGCCGAACAAATGAACATGAGTAAGTATCTGTGCATTAGGGTTCACGGAATTGGAAAATGCGGGGATTTTTTGGGCTTCGAGGCTAAGATGCGTTACTCTTCACGTCCTTTCGTTTCCGCCGTATAGCGTGCGCCGCACAGAAGCCGCCCAGTAATCCCGTTGCTACCAGTGAGAGCGTTTTGGGTTCGGGCACGGATGGGGATGCGACTGTGAGCGTGACTGACTCATATCCGTGTGCATTATAGATACCCGGAGTCGCAAAAGCATCATTTGCGAAATTGAAATTGTAAAGGGTGCCGTTAGTCGCATCGAATTGCACCAAGGCAGCGAATGGGTTTAGTAGGAGAGATGGACCGAGACTAAAGCTAACCCCAGTCAATGCGGCGTCGGAACAATTCGTGCTCGAATCCAATTGAGCGCAAGTAAAAGACACCGCTGCGCCAGCAGGGGTTAGGGTGATAAAGGTCGAGACCGTCAACTCGAAGGCGACAGGCTCATCAGGTGTGTCAATGCCAGTCCCGACAAATGTGTAGATCACCGACGCGTGACCGAAAACCCCAGTAAGCACCAGCCCCGCAAGAGCGCAGATTGTCTGCTTTTGTATCATGCCTAATTCCTCCCGGAGGCTATACCAAAGGTCTAACCCTCCCTTAAATGTCTTCGCTCATCATCAAAGTACTATTACCTCTACTCGCCCTGAATGTCATCGTCATTACTGGCAAGGCTGTAGGCAAATGGCGGTCTCTGCAACCACTTGTCAGTTATTGCCAAGAATAGGCGTTCCCCCTTAGGCTGCGGTTGGTCACGCGGCTCACGGAAGGAACGCCCAGGGCACGAATCGGAGGAGTACGTGCTGATTCATGAGTGCGCGGATGCGCGGAAAAATCTCATAAAAAATGCCGACTCGTCTGACTTTAGAGGGTGTGTGTCGCCACGCTGACGGTTGTCAGGATCCCACCCGCCGCGAGAAACGCATCGATCATGTCGGCAGCGGCCGCATGGTTCAGGCTGCGCACCGCGTCCGTGACCAGTTCCACGCGCTTGCCGGTCTTGAGCAGTCCGAAGGCTGCGAGCTTCACGCAGATTTCCGTGACGACACCATATACGACATATCGCTCCGCTCCCAGGCGTTCGAGCAGCCCCGGTAGATTTACATCTGAGAAGCAATCGAGCGTCTGCTTTTCCAGCAAGACTTGCTGCACGCCGTCGAGCGGCAAGTCGGTCGGCACGTTGGGAATCACAATTCGCTTTTCCAGTAGCGTCGCCGCTGGCTTCTGCTGGCCCAGGCACCCGGCCACGCAGTGTGGCGGCCAAGTTTGGAATTCAGGATCATCTTCGGCATGAGCGTCCACGTCCGAGATCACCACGATGCCATTCCGGCCGGCGTACCGGTTTAGCGCCGCTATTTTGTCTACAATCGTCTCCGCTCCCGGCACGTACAAACCCCCGGCCGGATACATAAAATCCAGTTGCGTGTCTACGTCGAAAAATACCGTCTTCACCCGCCGTGCTCCTTCCGCACTTGCTCGGTCAATTCCTGAAGTTCTTGACTCAAGTCGACGCGCCAGGCATCTTTGGCCTGAAACAAACTGTGGCATGGTGCGGGCAACCGCGCCAGGCGCTCCACCGCGTGACGCCGCACGTCGGCGGTTGGAGGCAGTGGCTCAACCAATTTGCCGGCCAGGATCACGGGGCGCTGCAGCGCCTCGATCTCGCCGCTTCCGCACGCAATGCACTCAGTGGAGCGGCCCAGCACGTCATGATCTGCAAAACGAAAAATCTGTTTGGCTCCCGGCAGCGTGTGTTTTTCGTGACTGAACTTGGCGGTGTAGCGGTGTTCCCCTGGGGTTTCCATTTCGACCATTTTATAGATCACGCCCAGCGATGGCGCGTCGGACGAAGTCGCGAGGTCGGTTCCGACTCCGAATACGTCGATCGGCGCCCGCGCCGCCACCAATTCGTGAATCTTGAACTCGTTTAGGTCGCCCGTGGCCATGATTTTGGCGTCCCTCAGGCCCGCATCATCCAAAATCTTGCGCACAGCCGGAGTCAGTTCGATCAAATTGCCGCTGTCTAGGCGGACGCCCCATAAGGGCCGGCCTAGCGACACGGCCAGCTTTGCGCCCTCGATCGTATCGTAGGTATCAATGAGATATGTCGTGCGTTCCCCTAGCAACTTTTGAAGCTGCTCGAACGCCGCGCGCTCGGTGGGGAACGACATCACCCAGGAATGCGCCGCGGTCCCGAACACGTGCACCTTGTAACGGAACCCGGCCTCTGCGTTGCTGGAGCCGACGCAGCCGCCAATGTATGAGGCACGTGCCGCGAGCACACCCGCTTCGGGTGAATGAGCACGCCGTGTGCCGAATTCCACCACATCGCAGCCCAGCGCCGCTTTCACCACCCGCGCGGCCTTGGTCGCAATGGACGATTGGAAACCGATCATCGCCAGCAAGTACGTCTCCGGGATCTGCGCCTCAATAATAGGCGCGCGGACCGTCATGAACGGTTCGCCCGCAAAGACCGGGGTGCCTTCCGGTACGGCGAACGCATCGCCGGTGAAGCGCAGCCCAGCCAGCATTTCGAAAAACTCGCCGCTTGCATACTTGAATTGCGGAATCTTGCGCAGGTAGGCGATTTCCTCCGCGGTGATTCGGAAGTTGAGCAGGTAGTCGACGGCTTGCTGGAGCCCGGCCGCCAGAATGAAATTACGATTGTGCGGCAGACGCCGCATGGAGAGTTCGAAGGTCGCGCGATCGTGCGCTTTCCCGGCTTCGAAATAGCCGGCAGCCATGGTGAGCTGGTAAAGATCGGTGTTAAGGCCGAGGCCCACTACTTCTTCTTCGTTTCCGGCTGCGCTTCGCGAACATCGCCCACTGCCTGCCGCAAATCTTTCACCACACCAGCCTCCAACTCATAGAATGACGCATCGCCATCCCGCCGCGCCAGGAAGTTACCGCCGGAGGCCGCGGGCGCGATCTCCACTTTCTCGCGAAGCTTACCTTGATTCGAGACCACCGTCACCGTGATAGCGGCCGTCGTGAATCCCGAGTCTGCAAACTTCGAGGCCGAGAGATCACGCAGACGGTCGGTAAATGCCTGCATGCTCGTAGAGTCCATCTTTTTTCCGCCGGACATCCAGTTCTCTCCGCTCTTATCGAAGATCGACGACTTGCTGCCGTCAATAACTTCAATATGTGTCGGATCGCTGAACCCGAAATCGAAAATCTTCTTGTTGCGATAGGTGTCGACCGGCTTATCCAAGCTGTCGCCAACCGTCTTGGCCACTTTGTAGACGCCTTCGACTGCGCTCGATTTCGCGTAGTAATCGTCTTTGGCCTTGCGGATTTCAAGCGTTTTGGTGCCGTCCTGATCCGTCACTTTGGCAGTCGCCAGCACCTGCGCCGAGTTGAACGCCGCCGCGTTCTTCTTGTCGTCCTGGACGCCATTTAGATCCATTTGAGCGCTGCTTAATTGCCGGACGAGGTCGTCGGTCTGCGTGCTGTCCGCGCGCATGGGCTTGGGCTTTACGATCTGCCATTCGCTTTCGCCCTTCTTGACAAACTCGTAAGTCCGTTTCTGAGCTGTAATCTCGATGCGGCTCAATTTTGCCTGCGTAAACGGGAGCAGGCGTTTATCGCGAAGGTCCTTGGCCTGCTTATCGAAGGCAGTCTTGGAGTACGTCCCCATGGTGAAGAGGCGCGGGTCGCCGTCGAGCTTGGCGTAGACTGCGTTGCCGGCCGGCGTGTTGTCCCCGATCAAAAGCTTCGATGTCTTGCCGTTCTTGGTGCCTAAGTTAACTTCAATTGCAGCGGGAGCCAGCCCATAGGCCTTGAGATCGCTTACGTTCGGATCCACCACCCGCTCAGAATCGACGCTCGCCGCCGCGCTGGTGATGGCTGACACTGCCGAAGAGTCTACTGGCAACGGCTTCGGCGAAGTCATTTGCCAGGTGCTTCCGTTGAGTTTCAGTGCGATCGGATCTTCGCCGCGGTGCCGGATCTCAATCTGTTGGATGGTATCCGCGGCAAGCGCGAGAATTTTTGGTGGTGCGTCAGCCGCAGGCTTGCCTTCCTTGGCTTTTTCCTGCCCGTTAGACCACCATAAGGCGACCGCTAATCCGGCCAGCAATACGCCGGCCGCCAACATCCTGCCCCACTTCATAACGTTAACGCCGCTTCCACCATACGCTAAGGCCAGCCGCCAAGATCAGCAGCGGAATCGCCAGCACGCTCGAATAGAACGCCAGCGTCATCTGGCTCCGCGTCATAGTCAGACGCCGGTCCTCAGGTTCTTTTGGACGAATGGAAATCAGGTCCTCGTCCGCCGACAGCCAGTTCATCATGTTCAAGAATAGATCGCGATTTCCCGCCAGGCGCAAGTAGGTGTTCGCCACCCAACTGGACGACCCCACCACCACGAACCGCCCGCCGCCGCCTTCCTTGCCGGTGTTGTAGGTACCCGCGGCGCCTATCACGAACGGCCCCTTCTTGTCGGAAGGAGATTGCTTGATCTCCGACGCGGCGAGGTTGGCTGTAGCGAAGGAATCGTCGGTCGATTCAAATAGTTTCTCCACTGTGGTTTTGTCGCCGTTCTTGATCTCCAGCGCGCGCGCGATCGGAAAGCCCGCCGCCAGCCGTTTCATCGACGCCACAATCGGATGCGTTCCGTAGCTGCTGACCAGGGCAATCTCCGGACCGAGGCCGTAAAGCTGACCCACGCCGCTAGTATCGAGCACCAGGTTCTTGTCTGCGGTTACGCCCCAGGATGCCAGCGTGCTCACCAGGGCGGCATTGTCATCGATATTTTGTTTGGCAAACTTGAGCGGCGGATCCAGCATAAAAATCGCTTTGCCACCGCCTTCGACGTAAGCCTTCAGCGCATCCACCGCCGGCTGCAAGTAATCCCGTGAAGGGCCGCTCACAATCACCATGGTGCAGTCCTTCGGGATTTCCGGCTTCTGGAGCAGATTGATACTTTGAGTCTTGTAGTTGTTGCCCTCGATCAGAGTCTTTAACTGCCCGTAGCCGTTGCGGTCCGCGTCATCCAGCGTATGCTCGCCCGCGCCCTCGGTGAAGCAGGCCAACTTGTCGCCGGTCTTCATGGCGCGCACCAGCGCTCCGGTGACCTCTTCTTCGGACAAACTCTTGGCCTCTTGCGTCTTGCCGCCGGTCTGCACCAGCACCGCACCGCGACGGGTCACGCCGGCTGCTCGGGCCTTGGTGATGTTCTTCTCCACATCTTCGAAATGCACATCGATTTTTGAAGAAAGATCTTTGTAGCGATCCAGCAGATCGTGCGCCGCTTGAAACTGCGTGGGCTGATCCCAATAGGAAATGCTCACGTCCTGCTTTAGATTCTTAGCGATCTTAATGGTCTGATCGGACAGCGTGAACTGTTTGTTGCTGGTGGTGTCGTAAGTTTTGTTGTAGCGGTTCGCGAGAAAATTCAGCACGCCCACCACCGCCAGCACGATCAGCACATACACGGCGGTGTAAGCCGCGAATTTGGTCTGCCGAGCTTTCATCCAGGAAGTATTAGCCGCCATTGCCTAGGCCCTCCACCGCAGAGACTCGAGCGACCGGGCCGTCAGGAACAGCCCGATGAAAATCATTGACGCGTAGAAGAGGACGTCTTTCGCATCCAGCACGCCCTTCGAAAAGGAATCGAAATGCTGCGTCACCGATAGATACCCGGTTGCTTTCGCAAGCGCGGAATCCTGTAATGAAGATACCCAGTCGATCACCCACAGCATCAGCAGCACGCTAAAGGTCGCCACTGCTGCGACAATCTGGTTCCGCGTGCATGAAGAGATGTATGTGCCGATCGCCAACAGACATCCGCCTTGCAGCAAGAGTCCCAGATATCCCACGATCATGGGACGCCAGTCGGGCTTGCCGTACGCAAACAGAGTCGCCATGCTTACCAGCGATATCCCCAACTTGGCGGCGTAGAGCGCCACCGCCGCCAGCCATTTGCCCAGAATGATTTCCATGTCGGTCACCGGGGATGTCGCCAGCAGTTCGAAAGTGCCTGTACGCTTTTCTTCCGCGAACAGGCGCATCGTGATGATCGGGATGAAGAACAGACCGATCACCGCCAGGTTCGACAACAATGGCCGGATCATCTGGTCGTTCACGCTCATCGGCTGGCTCTGCCCCTGCATTGAGGCTTGAATACTGAATGTGACGAACGACACCACATATGCGTAGAAAAAATAGCCCGTGATTACCGCGAAGAAGAACATCACGCCATAAGCGATCGGCGACCGGAAATAGCTATTCAACTCCTTGCGGCAGATTGTGAGTGTGTTCATTTAACGCTCTCCCTCTACGCCAATAGTGGTCGCGTGCGGAGCATCTACATCCGCTCGCGGCGCTCCCGTCAATTCGAGGAAAATCTCTTCCAGGCTCAATCCCACGGCGTGCAGCTCATTCAGATTCCAGCCGGCTTCGATCACCGCACGCGCCAGCTCGGGCCGCACGTGCTGTCCCTGCTGGCTCTCGACCATAAAGGCTAGATGGCCGTCCCGCGAATCCCGCACCAGCACCCGGCTGACGCCTTCCACGCGTTCCAGTTGTTGCTGGACTTCGGGAGCGCTGAGTGCAGCTCCGTTGCGCGCGGCGATTTCGATGGCCACTGTCTCCGCTCCCCGCAGTCGGCTGGTGAGGTTTTGAACCGTGTCGGTTGCCACCAGCTTACCTTTCGCGATGATGATGACGCGCTCGCACAACTGTTCGACCTCGGGCAAAATGTGAGTCGAAAGAATGATGGTGTGATCCCCCGCCAGGCCTTTGATCAGATCGCGGGTCTCGATAATTTGCTGCGGATCCAGGCCCGAGGTGGGCTCATCGAGGATCAGCACATCCGGATTATGAATGATCGCCTGCGCCAGCCCAACCCGCTGCCGGTAGCCCTTCGACAGCTTGCCGATGAGCTTGGTTTTCACGTCGCCCACCGAACACTTCTGGGCAACCTCATCCACCCGGCGCGCCAGGCTCTCCTTGGGGACACCCTTTAGGCGGCCGACGTATTCCAGGTATTCGACCACTTCCATTTCCGGATAGAGGGGGGGCGTCTCCGGCAGATAGCCGATGCGTTTTTTGACTTCCATCGGCTGTTCCAGGACGTCGAACTCGGCCACCCGTGCCGTCCCCGAAGTGGGTGGCAGGAAGCAGGTCAGTACCCGCATGGTCGTGGTTTTCCCGGCCCCGTTGGGGCCCAGGAAGCCGACAATCTGCCCCCTTTCTACCGAGAAAGAGATATTGTCGACGGCGACATGGTTGGCGTAGCGCTTGGTCAATCCTTCGACTGTGATCATATTGAAGTAATTGGACGAGTGAGAGCCCTGTCTGGTTAGCAGCTCCGTTTGGTCAGTCTGGTGAGCGGAGCCCGTTGGCAACCGCCGATAATCATGATAGTGGCGGCGGAGAGGGGGTGTCAATCACGGTTTAAGGCGAGTGCCAGGAGGCAACAGTGGGTGAACCTGGCTTCCGCCTATGGCTGGTGGGTGGCCTGCGGCTTGTTGTCGATACTGGCGCCACCGGCGCACGCGGCTTTGCTCGACGGTTTCCTGGGAGGGCGCGGCACCTCTAATATCGCACTCCGAAAACGCCTTCATGTGAACACGCTGATCACTGAGCCCGGCACCATCGAAATCGAATGGGACAACCTGTATTCCTACACGACGGCCAATTTCAGCATGCCTTCAGTGATCAAATATACGCCCAAGGGAAAGAGCATCCTGTGGGGCCGCACCGAGTACAGCGCCGCCTTTGACGCGATTGATAGTGTCGCTCTGGCGGGCCAGCGCAACAATCAGTTCAGTGACCGCGCTACCTTCGCCGCCAATGCAGTGCTGCGCGATGGAGAAAAGCTGGATATCGCCATCCAGCCCGCGGCCACATTCTTCTTCCGCGGAGAAAAAGGCGCGCGCCTAGGGGCCACTGCCATTGTTCGCTACGACGTCGGGCGCAATAGTATGGGAGCAACTATGACCTGGACCGCGGCCACTGCGCCCTCCCCCACTAACCCTGCCGGGACCTGGGATTTCGGCGGAGGCTTCGGGCGCCGTCTGGCTGCTTCCGGTGCCTGGGGACACCTCACTCCGCACGTCAACGCGGTGTATGAGAGATCCACCGGGACAGAACGCACCTGGGCGGGGTTTGCCGGTGTTGAATACCAGATCACCGAGCGAGTGGCGGTCGATTTTTCAGGCCAGCGCTATGGTCTGGCGGGTGGCAATCCGGATCGTCAACTCGTGGTCGGCCTGACTGTGAACTTTGGCAAGTTGCAATAAGCGGCGGTGCGAAGTTTTTTTCACGCGTCGCGGTGGACCGTTTCCGGCGAGAACGCGGGCACGCATATTGCGACGTACTCGGCCCCTTGGGGCGTGCTGTAACGGACCCATTCGCCTTTCCGTGCGATGATTGCCTGGCCGGCTGCTACCTCAGTCACGCCGCCCTCGTGTTCGACCCGCATCACGCCCTGCAGCACGACGGTGAATTCATCGAAGTCCGGTCGCTGCCCCGGCTCCGACCAACCCCGTGGACTACGCATGCGCGCGATGCTCGTTTGTGCGTCGCCTGAGTTCACGCGTCCGATGAATTCTTCGATGATTTTGTTTCCCGGTACGGGTATGAGGGTAGGTGCTGCGATCAGTTGAGGCATTTATTATTCATATCGTAACGATTCGACCGGAGCGATGCGCGTGGCGTTGCGCGCAGGATAGAGCGTCGCAATCAGGCTCACCGCCATCGCCGCTGCGGCGATCCAAACTCCATCGAAAGCGCGCGGCTCGAAGGGCACATACGCGATTGAGTACACCTGCTGGTCGAGCTTCACCCACTGATAACGCTCGGCGAAGTAACACACGCCGTAGCCGATTACGAGGCCGATTGCAGTGCCCACGGCTCCAATCAGTGCGCCTTCATAGACGAATACCTTGCGAATCTGCCGGGCCTTGGCACCCATGGACATCAGGATGGCAATGTCGCGGTGCTTCTCCATCACCATCATGATCAGGGTGATCACAATGTTCAGCGCCGCTACCAGTTGGATGAGGCCTATGGTGACCACGGTGACCGTGCGCTCCATGGTGAGGGCGCTTAGTAATTGCTTGTTCTGTTCGCCCCACGTGGTCGCGGCGAGCTTCGGCCCGATCAGCTTTTCGGCTGCCGCGGCCACGTCCGGCGCCTGATAAATGTCGTCGAGCATTAATTCGATGCTGTTCACCACGTCCGTCAGATCGAAGGCTTTTTGGGCGTCGGTCAGCGACAGGAATGCCCAATTGGCATCCAGATCGTAGAAGCCAGATTCGAAGGTTCCGACCACTCGCATGTGCACGTAGCTGGGGCGAGGACCGAACGGGGTTAGCTGGCCATTGGGAATGACGAGTTCCACCTGCTTGCCCGTGACGGCTCCGATACTTTCCGCGAGGCGTGAGCCTAGTACGACCCCTGGCAGATCAGCGGAAGTTCGCAGCCCGTCGAGCGATCCGGTTTTCAGGTGCCGTAGGGTATCCGCCAATG
>Ga0157375_10004333_pt1 | contig 12321 bp, 14 predicted proteins | sample M35metaG_FD_115311 | JGI IMG/M metagenome (GOLD analysis project Ga0157375, IMG submission 115311) | Miscanthus rhizosphere microbial communities from Kellogg Biological Station, Michigan, USA - M3-5 metaG | ecosystem: Host-associated > Plants > Roots > Rhizosphere > Soil | place: USA: Michigan...
CGATGCAGGTGAACGGCGCCGCCGCCCACCTGGTCGAGCCCGGACACAAGATCATCGTCGCCTCCTTCGGCGCCTACGACGAGGCCGACCTCGAGCGCTACTCGCCCGTCGTCGTCCACGTCGACGACGAGAACAGCCCCGTCGCCGTCGACAGCCACCCGGAGGTGCTGCTCTCATGAGCTCCGGTGGCCGCTCCCACACCGCTCCGCCGCCTGCCAGCCGCGCCCCGGTCAACCTGCCGCGCCTGACCGAGATGAAGGCCAACGGCGAGCCGATCGTGATGGTCACCGCCTACGACTACCCCTCGGCGACCGTGGCCGAGGAGGCCGGCGTCGACATCGTCCTCGTCGGCGACTCGGCGGCGATGGTCGTGCTCGGCTACCCGGGCACCGAGCCGGTCTCGATGGAGGAGATGATCGTGCTCGGCAAAGCGGTCCGGCGCGGCCTGAAGACGCCGCTGATGGTCGGCGACATGCCGATGGGCAGCTACGAGTCCAGCAACGAGCTGGCCGTGCAGAACGCGCAGCGCCTGGTCAAGGAGACCGGCTGCCAGGTGGTCAAGCTCGAGGCCGGCGGGATCGCCGTCGAGCGCGCCCGGGCGATCGTCCGCTCCGGCATCCCGGTGATGGGCCACGTCGGCCTGACGCCGCAGACGGCGACCGCGCTGGGCGGCTACAAAGCCCAGGGCAAGACCGCCAAGGACGCGATCCAGCTCTGCGAGGACGCGCTGGCGCTGCAGTCGGTCGGCTGCTTCGCGATCGTCTTCGAGGCCGTCCCGGCGGCGATCACCGAAGCGATCGTCGCCAAGCTGGAGATCCCCTCGATCGGGATCGGCGCCGGCCCCTCGACCACGGGCCAGGTGCTGGTCTTCCACGACCTGCTCGGCATCACCACCGGCCACATGGCCAAATTCGTCAAGCGCTACGCCGACGTCCACGAGCAGATGGTCGACGCCGTCGCGCAGTACGGCAAAGAGGTCCGCACCCACCACTTCCCCGAACCCGACCACGTCTACAGCGTCGAGCCGACCGAGCTGGACGAGTTCCGCCGCTACCTCGACCAGGAGAGCCTGGCCTCCCAGAAGGCCTGGGAGTGGGAGCCGCTCCCCTGAGGGATCGTCGCCACGTCATACGATTGGCTTGATGCCGATCTACGAGTTCGAGTGCGAGGAGTGCGGGGCTCGCTTCGAGGAGCTGGTGGCCGCCGGAGTCGACGGGATCGACTGTGCGGAGTGCGGGTCCGCGCGCACGCGGCGGCTGATGTCGGGCGTCTCGCCGCCGGGGCGCCAGCCGCGCGGGGCGCGGGTGCGCTCCACCGAATCGCAGCGGCGCGAGCGGGAATCGGCGCGCCAGGACCGGATCGCCGAGTCGCGCCAGAAGCGGGCGCGGGGCGAAAACCCGCATCCGCCGAAGAAGAAGGCGGGATGAGCGCCACCGCCGAGCAGCGGCGCGAGCAGCTGGTCGCCCTCTACAAGGAGGTCAGCGACTGCACCAGGTGCCCCCTGCACGAGACCCGCGCCAAGACCGTCTTCGGGGCCGGGAACGCCGACGCCGAGCTGATGTTCGTCGGCGAGGCGCCTGGAGCCGAAGAGGACCGGCAGGGGCTGCCCTTCGTCGGCCGCGCCGGCCAGCTGCTGAACCAGCTGCTGGAAGAGATCGGGCTCTCGCGCGAGCAGGTCTTCATCGCCAACGTGCTGAAGTCCCGCCCGCCCGGCAACCGCGACCCGCAGCCGCTCGAGATCGACGCCTGCAAGCCCTACCTGTTCGAGCAGGTGCGGCTGATCGAGCCGAAGGTGGTCTGCACCCTCGGCAACTTCGCCACCAAGCTGCTCAGCGGCAGCCCGGTCGGGATCACCAAGGTGCGCGGCACCCCGCAGGTGCACGAGCTGGGCGGCCGCACCGTCTTCCTGCTGCCGCTCCTGCACCCGGCGGCGGCGCTGCGCACGCCGGCGATGAAGGAGACGCTGCGGGGCGACCTCGCGACGGTGCCCGGCCTGCTCTCCGGGCCGGGCCCGGAGCCGGCGCCCAGCGCCGAGGAGATCGCGGCCGCCGAAGCGGAGGCGGGCGGCCACACGACCTCGCCACCGCCGCCGGAAGACCAGCTCGACATGTTCGGCTGACGTGGAGCGCTTTGACAGCAGCTCCGCGGCGGAGACCGAAGCGCTCGGGGCGCGGGTCGCCGAGCGCCTGCGGCCGGGGGACCTGGTCGTGCTCAGCGGCGAGGTCGGGGCGGGCAAGTCGACGCTGATCCGCGGCGCCTGCCGGGCGCTCGGGATCGAGGAGCCGATCACCTCGCCGACCTTCACGATCGGGCAGCGCTACGGCGGCGGCCGCCTGCCGGTCTCCCACCTCGATCTCTACCGGCTGCAGAGCCTCGAGGGCGAGGATCCGGCCCTGATCGACGACTACCTCGGCGCCGACGGCGTCGCCTTCGTCGAGTGGCCCGCGGTCGGGGTCGCGCAGCTGGGTCGACCCGCGCTGGAGATCCGCCTCGCGCATGCCGGCGGCGAGCACCGCGAGATCGAGATCGACTGGTAGCCCCGCACCAAGCGGGCGCAGGAGGTGTTCGAGGGACAGCGAAGGCAGCTTGTAGCATCGGCCGGGAAATCTCGATCCACGAAGGGAAGGACCCTATGAAGGGACTGAAAGCGCTATCGGCGGTGTTGGTCGTGACCGGACTGCTGGTCAGCGCGGCGCCCGCGACGGCCGGAGCGGCGGCGTTCAAGCACTACGTCGGCTGCGGAATCTCGCGCAACGCCACTCCCTCCCACGTCTGCCCGAAGGGCAGCAAGAAGGGTGCCTTCTTCAAAAGCCTCAAAGGCGACGTCAACTACAGCGTCTGCGTCAAGTTCCCGAGCGGGAAAAACCTCTGCGCGCAGAAACAGGAGGCGGTCCAGGGGACCCTCTACGTGAACAAGGTGACGTCGACGATTCCGGGCAGGCACCAGGTGACCTGGTTCGTCGAAGGGAAAAAAGTCGGCTCCTTCGTCTTCAGGGTCAAGAGCTAAAAGCGGCAGCGCGCTGGCAGTCGTCGGCTTCGACACCGCAACCGTCGACACCGCCGCCTGCGCCTGGCGCGGCGGCGAGGCGCTGTACGAGTCGCTGCTGGGGCCCTCCGACGGGGGTCCCAGGCACGCCACCGCGCTGCTGGAGGAGGTCGAGCGGGCCGCCGCCGCCGCCGGCGGCTGGCGTGGCGTCGACCTGCTCGCGGTCGGCCTCGGGCCCGGCTCCTTCACCGGTGTGCGGATCGGCATCGCCACCGCCAACGGCCTCGCGGCCGGCCTCGGCCTGCCGGTCCGTGGCGTCTGCACCCTCGACGCGATCGCGCTGGGGATGGGGGCGGCTTCCGAGGGCACCCGTCTGGTCGTCCTCGACGCGCGCCGCGGCGAGGTCTTCGCGGCGCTCTACGGCGCCGGCGGCGAGCGGCTCTGGGAGCCCCTGGTCTGCCGACCGGAGGAGCTGGTCGAGCGGGTCGCGGCGCTCGGCGCGCCGCCCCCGGCCGCCGGTTCTGGGGCGGTACGATTCCGGCAGGAGCTGGCCCGGCTTGGCGTCCGGATAGAGGACGATGCCGACCCCGTCCACCGGGTTGCCGCGCGGCACGTCAGCGCGCTCGCGGCGGCGTCGAAGGACGGGGGCCCGCTCGTTCCGATCTATCTCAGACCTCCAGATGCGGAGCGGTGGCGTGAGCGAGATTCTTTCCCCAGAGCCAAATGACGTGACCCAGGAGGTCCTGGTGCGCCGGCTCGCCTACAGCGACCTGCCGGCGGTGATCGCGATCGAGCGGCGCTCCTTCCCGACGCCCTGGTCGCTGGCGATGTTCGTGCTCGAGCTCTCCAAGCCCTCCGGGATCTGCCTCGCCGCCAGCGCCGGCGACGACCTGCTCGGCTACGTGATCTGCTCCCGCTACGACCAGGTCTGGCACCTGATGAACATCGCGGTCGGCCCGGAGCGCCGCCGCGCCGGCGTCGCCTCCAGCCTCCTCTCCCGGCTCTTCGAGGAGGCCAAGGGCGTGCTCCCGTTCACGCTCGAGGTCCGCGTCTCCAACCACCAGGCGATCGCCATGTACGAACGGTTCGGCTTCCGCTCCGCCGGGGTCCGCCCTCGCTATTACCACGACAACGGCGAGGACGCCCTGATCATGTGGCTGGACTGACCTTGCCGCTCCTCGCCATCGAGACCTCCTGCGACGACACCTGCGCCGCCGTCCTCGACGGCGCCCGGATCCGCTCGAACGTGATCTCCTCGCAGACCGCCGCCCACGCGGACTTCGGCGGCGTCGTGCCCGAGATCGCCTCGCGCCAGCACCTCGAGCTGACGGCGCCGGTGGTGGCGGCGGCGCTGACGGAGGCCGGCGTCACCCTGGACGAGATCGAGGCGGTCGCGGCGACCGCCGGGCCGGGCCTGATCGGCGCCCTCCTGGTCGGGATCAGCACCGCCAAGGCGATCGCCGCCTCGCGGCGCCTGCCGCTGATCCCGGTCGACCACCTGCAGGGCCACGTCGCCGCCAACTTCCTCGAGCCGGAGCCGATCGAGCCCCCCTTCCTCTGCCTGATCGCCAGCGGCGGCCACACGCTGCTGGCCGGGGTCACCGACCACGCCGGCTACGAGCTGCTGGGACAGACGCTCGACGACGCCGCCGGCGAGGCCTTCGACAAGTCGGCGCGGCTGCTCGGGCTCGGCTTCCCCGGCGGTCCGGCCCTGCAGAAGCTGGCCGAGGAAGGCGACCCGGAGGGCTTCGAGATGCCGGTGGCGATGGCCCGCGACCCGGGGCTGAACTTCAGCTTCAGCGGCCTCAAGACGGCGCTGGTCTACCGCTGCCGGGAGCTGGGCGAGGAGGGGGTGGCCGCGCGCCGCGCCGATCTCGCCGCCTCCTTCCAGGCCGCGGTCGTGCGCCAGCTGACGGCGAAACTGAAGCGGGCGCTGAAGCGGGGCGACTGGGAGGCCGTGGCCCTGGGCGGCGGCGTCGCCGCCAACGGCCCGCTGCGGGCCGCGGTCGCCGCCCTCTGCGAGGAGCAGGGCGTGCGCCTGAAGCTGGTCCCGGGCAGGCTCTGCACCGACAACGCCGCGATGATCGGCTCCGCCGCCCGCTTCGCGCCCCGCCTCGAGTACCCCGACTACCTCGGCTACGACGCCTTCGCCACCCGCCCGCGGCCGGCGACGAAGGCCGCGTGACCGAGGTCGTCGTCTACTCCCGCCCCGAGTGCCACCTCTGCGCGGAGGCGATCGAGGCACTCGCCTCCCTCCACGCCGAGGGCTACCGCTTCAGCCTGCATGAGGTCGACATCGAGAGCGACGAGCTGCTGCTGCGACGCCACCTCGAGCGGATCCCGGTGGTCGAGGTCGACGGCATCGTCGCCTCCGAGCTCGTTTTCGACCGCACGGCCGTGCGGGCCAGGCTCGATACTGTGGGGGCATGGTCGAGGTGATCGAGGAGTTCGAGGCCCCGGGAGGGTTCCCGGTCGAAGGGGACCGGCTCTCGCTGGGGGTGGCCGCCCGGCTCTCGCGCTACCTGCAGGTGCTGACGCAGGCCCGCAAGATGGGCCGCGAGACGATCTCCTCGCAGGAGCTGGCCGACTACAAGCACGTCAACTCGACCCAGATCCGGCGCGACCTGTCCGGCTTCGGCAAGTTCGGCAAGCGCGGGGTCGGCTACAACGTCGAGTCGCTGGTCTCGGAGATCCGCAAGATCCTCCGCACCTCCGGCCAGCACAACATCGCCCTCTTCGGCGCCGGCAACCTCGGTCAGGCGATCGCCAGCTCGGCGATCTTCGCCGACCACGGGTTCCAGGTCGTCGCCGTCTTCGACAGCGACCCCGCCGTGGTCGGCAGCCAGATCGGCGAGCTGCAGGTCCGTGACCTCGGCGACCTGCAGGCGGTCGTGGCCGCGGACGAGATCGTCGTCGGCGTCCTCGCCGTCCCCGCCGACGCGGCTCAGGACGTCGCCGACCGCCTGGTCAAGGCCGGCGTCAAGATCATCTTCAACTACTCCGAGCAGCTCCTGCAGGTGCCGCCGGAGGTGACGGTCCACACGTCCAGCCCCGCGGTCGACCTGCTCTACGCGCTCTACTTCTACCTGGCCTGAGCATCTTGTCCCTCGACCTCGACCTCGTCCGCGAGCGATTCGAGTCCTCCACCGACTTCACGATCGGGCTCGAGGAGGAGTTCGCGATCCTCGACCCGGCGACGCTGGAGCTGCAGGATCGCTTCGAGGACGTCAACGCCGCCTGCCAGCGGGACGAGGTCCTGGCCGAGTCGGCGGCGGGCGAGCTGATCGCCTCCGAGGTCGAGATCCGCAGCGGCCGCTCGCAGAGCTTCGCGGAGGCGACCGAGCGCCAGCGCGACCGCCGCCGCCGCCTGTTCGAGCTGGTCGACGGCATGGGGCTGGCGCTCGGGGCCACCGGCACCCACCCCTGGGCCAACTACCTGGACCAGACAATCATCGACACGCCCCACTACAACCGGCTGCGGCAGGAACTGGGCTGGGTGGCGCAGCGCAACAACACCTGGAGCCTGCACCTGCACATGGGCATCCGCGGCGCCGATCGCGCGATCGCGGTCTGCGACCGGCTGCGGGAGCTGCTGCCGCTGCTGCTGGCGGCCTCCGCCAACTCGCCCTTCCTCGACCGCCGCGACACCGGCCTGCACACGGTTCGGACCGAGATCTTCACCCGCACCTTCCCGCGCTGCGGCGTGCCGTCCCCGTTCCGCGACTGGCGCAGCTACGCCGAGTTCATCGAGACCCTGGAGCGGGCCGGCTCGATCGTCGAGTCGACGCAGCTCTGGTGGAGCGTGCGGCCCCATCACCACTTCGGCACGGTCGAGGTGCGGATCTGCGATGCCCAGACCCGGGGCGACGAGTCCTTCGCCCTGGCCGGGCTGCTCGCCGCCTGCATCGCCCAGACGGCGCTCGACTACGACGAGCACGGCTACGACGGAACGGCGCCGCCGCTGGCCGACCGCGAGATCGAGGAGAACCTCTGGCGGGCGATCCGCCACGGCCTCAGCGGCAGGATGATCGACTTCCGGCGCGGGGTGGAGGTGGAGGCCCGCGAGATGCTGGAGTCGACCCTCGCCTGGGCCGAGCCGGCCCGCTCCCAGCTTGGGATCGAGCTCGTCCCGCCCGAGCGCAACGGTGCCGAGCGGGCCCGCCAGGCGCTGGCGGAGGGGGCCTCGATCGAGGCCATCTACCGTGACTCGGTGGCCGAGACGAAACGCACCTACGGCGGCGTCGGCGAGACCGCTAAATCTGCCTGATCCGGGTCTATAAGCGGTAACGCCGTCTTCGTCTATAGACTCCCGCGCCGCTAAATCCACCGGAGGAACGAAACTTGACCAGCTTCTTGACCGATTACGGGGTAGTTGTCGCGCTTGTGTGTGCTGGCGCTGCTGTCGTCTACGGACTCATCATCACGCAGCGCCTACTTGCCAAGTCCCCTGGCAACGACCGGATGCAGGAAATCTCAGGCGCGGTGCAGGAGGGTGCACAGGCCTACCTGAACCGCCAGTACACGATCATCGCCGCGGTCGCCGTACCGCTCGCGGTCGTGCTTTTGCTCCTGCAGGACTGGAAGACTGCGCTCGGCTTCGTGATCGGCGCCGTTCTCTCCGGGGCCACCGGCTTCATCGGGATGAACGTCTCGGTGCGGGCCAACTCGCGCGTCGCCGAGGCGGCCCGCGGCGGTGTGCCGCCGGCGCTCGACGTCGCCTTCAAGGGCGGCTCGGTCACCGGGCTCCTGGTCGTCGGCCTGGCGCTGCTCGGCGTCGCCGGCTACTACGGCGCTCTGATCATCACCGGCAGCACCGACAAGGAGGCCGTCGACGCGCTGATCGGCCTCGGCTTCGGCGGCTCGCTGATCTCCGTCTTCGCCCGCCTCGGCGGCGGCATCTTCACCAAGGCCGCCGACGTCGGCGCCGACCTGGTCGGCAAGGTCGAGGCCGGGATCCCCGAGGACGATCCCCGCAACCCGGCCGTGATCGCCGACAACGTCGGCGACAACGTCGGCGACTGCGCCGGCATGGCCGCCGACCTCTTCGAGACCTACGCGGTCACCTCCGTCGCGGTGATGCTGCTCGGCGTCCTCACCTTCACGACCGACTACGCCCGTGAGGTCGCGATCTACCCGCTGGTGATCGGTGGCGTCGCGATCATCGCCTCGATCGTCGGGGCGCTCTCGGTGCGGACCAAGTCCGACAAAGTCGAGGGTGCGCTGTACATCGGCATGCTCGTCTCCGGCGTGATCTCGATCGCGGCCTTCTACCCGATCACCGACTGGCTGATGAGCGAGCCGCTGCGGCTCGGCTTCGCCAGCACCGCCGCCAGCGCGGTCACCGTCACCGACCTCTGGCTCTGCGCCGTGATCGGCATCGCCGTGACGGCGCTGCTGTTCGTGATCACCGACTACTACACCTCGACCCGCTTCCGGCCGGTGAAGACGATCGCCCAGGCCTCGGAGACGGGGCACGCGACCAACATCATCCAGGGGCTCGCCCAGGGCTACCAGGCCACCGCGGCGCCGGCTCTGGTGCTGGCGCTGGCGATCCTCGGGGCAAACGAGCTGGCCGGCATCTACGGCATCGGCATCGCCGTGATGGCGCAGCTCTCGCTCTGCGGACTGATCGTCGCCCTCGACGCCTTCGGGCCGATCACCGACAACGCCGGCGGCATCGCCGAGATGGCGGAGCTGCCCGAGGACGTCCGCAACGTCACCGACCCGCTCGACGCGGTCGGCAACACGACCAAGGCCGTGACCAAGGGCTACGCGATCGGCTCCGCCGCGCTGGCGGCGCTGGTGCTGTTCGCCGCCTTCAAGAGCGAGCTGGCGGACGAAGCCCCGGCCGGTTTCGACCTCAACGGCCTCTTCAACCTGACCAGCCCCGACGTGCTGATCGGGCTGATCATCGGCGGCATGATGGTCTACCTGTTCATGGCGCTCTCGATCGAGGCGGTCGGCCGGGCCGGCGGCCAGGTGGTCGAGCAGGTCCGCAAACAGTTCAAAGAGCACCCGGGAATCATGGAGGGGACCGAAAAACCCGAGTACGGGGAAACGGTCAGCATCGTCACCCTGGCGGCGCAGAAAGAGATGATCGCGCCCGCCCTGATCCCGATCGTGATCCCCGTCATCGTCGGTCTGCTCAGCGTCGACGCCCTCGGCGGCCTGCTGATCGGCGTCATCGTCGTCGGCCTCTTCGCGGCGATCTCGATGACCGCCGGCGGCGGTGCCTGGGACAACGCCAAGAAGCTGATCGAGGACGGCGCCCACGGCGGCAAAGGCTCCGAGGCCCACGCCGCCTCGGTGACCGGCGACACGGTCGGCGATCCTTACAAGGACACGGCCGGCCCGGCGATCAACCCGATGATCAAGGTGGCGAACATCGTCGCCATCCTGATCATTCCGATCGTCCACTTCTAGGACCACCGCCAGCGTGGGGAGAGGGGTCGGGGTGCCCCTCTCCCTCGCTGGGATTTCGCTCTGAGCCCGCCGTCTCTCGCTGACGGGCACCGCGAAAGTCGGGACGCCGCTCGTCCGAGGGGCACCCCGACCCCTCTCGACTGCTGTTAGCGTTTCAGCCAGATGCAGGGGATCCAGACCGTTTCTCAGAAGCTGACTTACCCGGTGCGGCGCTGGCCGCGGCTGTCGAAGGCCGTGGCGGCGGGGGCGGTTGCGCTGGTCCTGCTGGTCGTCGGGTCCAACGCCTACATCCTGCTCAGCACCAGCGGCGAGTCGACCGGTGTGGTCGCCGACGTTCCCCGGGCGGAAGTGGCGATCGTGCCGGGGGCGCTGGTGCAGCCGAACGGGAAGATGAGCGTGATGCTCGGCGATCGCGTCAAGCAGGCCGCCAGGCTCTGGCACGCCGGCCGGGTCGACAAGATCCTCGTTTCCGGCGATCACCACACTTGGGCCTACGACGAGCCGGACACGATGCGGAAGGCGCTGGTCCGTCACGGGGTGCCGCCGCGCGACGTCTTCGAGGACCACGCCGGGTTCGACACCTGGGCCACGATGGAGCGCGCTCGCGGCATCTTCGGCGTCCGCGACGCGGTCGTCGTCACCCAGGGCTTCCACATGCCGCGGGCGCTCTTTCTCGCGAGCGCGGCCGGCATCCATGCGACCGGGCTCACCTCCGACCTGCACACCTACGGCTACCAGCTGAAGAAGAGCGAAGTCCGCGAGGTGCTGTCGCGGGTCAAGGCGGTCGCCGACGTGACGCTCGACACCCCCGCGATGGCGGGTCCCTCGATTCCGATCTCGCAGGCCGACGGGCGCGAAAGCTGGGGCCCGGCGCCGCCGCCCGGCACGCCCCCCGCCGGCTCTCCCGGCCGCTGAGCGGCAGCTGTCGCTTTTATGGGTCTCAGGGACCCATAAAGCGACAATGCGGCTAGCCGCAGTGGTTCAGGGCGTTGACGTAGAAGCGCTGGTAGGCGGGCCAGTGGGCGTCCCAGTAGCCACCCTCGTGCGCGCCCGGCCAGGAGTGGGTGACGAAGTCGGCGTCGCCGGATTCCATCGCCTGGACGAAGCCTTCGTCGTAGGGGCGGAAGGGGTCTTCGGTCCCGTAGTCGTTCCAGACCCTGGCGTCGCCGAAGGCGTCCGGGTTGGCCTGGACGGTGCCGACGACGTCGTTGCGGTCGAAGTCGGCGGCGTCGTCGAAGGCCCCGGGCGCGGTTTCGGAGCCGTCGAACCAGAGGGCGGGGGAGTGGCCGCCGACGGCGCAGAAGCGGCCGGGGTTCTTGAGCGCGATGTCGTAGGCGCCGAAGCCGCCCATCGAGATGCCGCCGATCGCCAGCCGCTTGGGGTCGATGCCGAAGCGGCGCACGACGAGCGGGATCACTTCGTCCACGACCCACTTTTCCCAGTCGCCGTCGGCGCGGTCGTGCCAGTAGCCGTGGACGCCGCCGGCGGGGAAGGCGACGACGGGGCCGCGGCGGCCGTGCAGGCTCGGGAGGCCGCGGAAGACGGCGTCGTTGAAGGTCCCCTCGTAGCCGCCGCGGCCGTGGAGGAAGACCAGCAGGGAGCGCTCACCCTGCGGCCCGACGTTGGGCGGCACGATCACGTTGACGCCCAGATCCCGGCCGACGGCCCGGCTGTGGAGCTCGATGTGCACGAGCCGGGCGCCGTGGCGGTCGACCGGGGCGAACACGGTCGCCGCCAGCACCAGGCAGGCGGCGAGGGCCAGGATCGCGGCGAAGACGCCGAACGCGGCGCGGCGCCGGCGCCGGATCTGCGCCCGGGTGGGACGCGTCGGTCTGCTCACGGCGAAAACGGTAGCGCTAGGCTCGCCCGCTGTGAGCGCAGGCCCGATCAACGTCGCCGACTTCGAGCGGGTCGCGGCGGCGAAGCTCGACCCCGGCCCGCTCGGGTACTTCGCCGGCGGCGCCGGCGACGAGCAGACCCTGCGGGACAACGTCGAGGCCTGGCGGCGCTGGCGCCTGCGGCCGCGGGTGCTGGTCGACGTCGCCGAGGTGACGACCGCGGCCGAGGTGCTCGGCGCGCCGGTGGCGCTGCCGGTGCTGGTGGCGCCGGTCGCCTACCAGCGCCTGGTCGATCCCGAGGGCGAGGTGGGGATGGCGCGCGCCGCGGCCGAAGCCGGGACGGTGATGTGCCTCTCGACCCTGGCGACCGCGCGGCCCGGCGAGCTGGCCGCCGCCGCACCGCCGGGCCGGCGCTGGTTCCAGCTCTACTGCTTCCGCGACGAGGCCGTCACCCGGGCGCTGATGGACGAGGCGGTCGAGTCCGGCTTCGAGGCGATCGTCGTCACCGTCGACGCGCCCCGGGGCGGCAACCGCGAGCGCGACCTCCGCACCGGCTTCGAGATCCCGGCCGAGCTCGGCGTCCCCAGCGTCACCGCGGCGCTCGGCTCGCAGCGGGCGGTGACGATCGCCGAGACCTTCGCCCTGATGACCCCCTCCTTCGTCTGGGCCGACCTCGAGCGACTCGCCGCCGAGTCCGAGCTGCCGGTCCTGGTCAAGGGGCTGCTCACCGCCGAGGACGCCGAGCTGGCGGTCGCCCACGGTGCCGCCGGGGTCGTCGTCTCCAACCACGGCGGCCGCCAGCTCGACCGGGCGCTGGCGACCGGCGATGCCCTGGTCGAGGTCGTCGACGCGGTCGCCGGCCGCGCCACGGTCCTGGTCGACGGCGGCATCCGTCGCGGCGTCGACGTCGCGATCGCCCTCGCGCTCGGGGCCGACGCGGTCCTGGTCGGGAGGCCCGCGCTCTGGGGCCTGGCGGCGGCGGGGAGCGACGGCGCCAGGAGGGTCCTGGAGCTGCTGCGCGAGGAGCTGGAGCTGGCCCTGGCGCTGTGCGGCTGCGCCTCGCCGCGGGACCTC
>Ga0157375_10004335_pt1 | contig 12320 bp, 11 predicted proteins | sample M35metaG_FD_115311 | JGI IMG/M metagenome (GOLD analysis project Ga0157375, IMG submission 115311) | Miscanthus rhizosphere microbial communities from Kellogg Biological Station, Michigan, USA - M3-5 metaG | ecosystem: Host-associated > Plants > Roots > Rhizosphere > Soil | place: USA: Michigan...
GCAGCCGCTGATATGCAGATCGATTGGGCCGATGTCGTCGAGTTCGTCGAGATCCTGATAGCGCTCTGAGATGGCTTGCGCCACCGGCAGAGAACGCGCATTGGCGAGCGCGCAGAAATCGCCGCCGGGGCACGCGATCATGTCGGTGAGAAGATGCACGTTCGCGCTCGCGAGCCCCACGTCGCGGGCGGCCTCCCAGAGTGCGAACAGATCGTCTGCATGCACCCACGGCAACACGAGGTTCTGCGTGTGCGTGACGCGCGCCTCGCCCGCCGAAAAGCGCTCGGCAAGTCCGGCGACGAGGTCCAGCTGGTCCCCCGACGCATCGCCCGGCGATTGCAGCAGGCGCTTGAACGAGAGCGTCACGATGCGCAGCGCCGGGTCCCGGTGAGGCGCGACATTGCGCGCGAGCCAGCGGCCAAAGAGCGGATGCTCCGCTGCCCGCGCATTCAGCATGCCGGCGATCGCGGCGCTGTCAGGCGCATCGCGGCGCTTCAGTTGCGGCGGCACGAACGACGCGCTCACGCGGTCGAGCTCGGCCTGCGCGATGCTGTGCGGACCGCCGTCGAGTTCGACGATCTGGCGGAATTCCTCTTCGACGTCGTCGATATAGCGCTGGCCTTCGGCCTTCACGAGGATCTTGATGCGCGCCTTGTACTTGTTGTCCCGCCGGCCATAGCGGTTGTACACGCGCACGATCGCCTCGATGTAGTTCATGATCTGGTCCCACGGCAGGAACTCGCGCAACACCGTTGCGATCACCGGCGTGCGCCCCATGCCCCCGCCGACGGCCACCCGGAATCCCAGCTCCCCCGCATCGTTTTTCAGCAGATGCAGCCCGACGTCGTGCCAGCCCGTCGCCGCGCGATCTTCCGTGGCGCCCGTGATCGCGATCTTGAACTTGCGCGGCAGGAACGCGAACTCCGGATGCAGCGTCGTCCACTGGCGCATGATTTCCGCAAAGGGACGCGGATCGGCGATCTCGTCGGGCGCGACGCCGGCGCGTTCGTCGCAGGAAATATTGCGGATGCAGTTGCCGCTCGTCTGGATGCCGTGCATGTCGACGCTCGCGAGCAGGTCCATCACGTCCGCCGCTTTCGCGAGCGGAATCCAGTTGAACTGGACGTTCGTGCGCGTGGTGAAGTGGGCGTAGTGCGTCGGCAGGCGCAGCGTACCGAGCTTGCGCTGCGCCTCCGAGGCCAGCCGGTACACCTCCGCTTCCGGCTCGTCGTACTCGCGCGCAATGCGGGCGAGCACGCGCAGCTGCGCGCTCGACAGCTCGCCGTACGGTACGGCGACGCGAAGCATCGGCGCGTGCCGCTGCACGTACCAGCCGTTTTGCAGGCGAAGCGGGCGGAATTCGTCCTCGCTCAGCCGGCCGTCCTGCCAGCGCTCGAGCTGGCCGCGGAATTGCGCAGCACGGCTGCGCACGAAAGACTTGTCGAACTCGGTGTATTGGTACATGGTGATGGCGCGACTTCGTTGACCGCCTGTTGCGGCTGTACCGCTCATGGCGGGGGCTGCCCAACGATAGGTGCGGCACGCGCGGCGGTAAAGAAGCAGATGCCGCTGCTTCGGCAGCAGCAGATCACGTGGCGATTCGTCCGCCGGACTGCTGCCTCCCTATTGGTGCCAACTGCTTCTGTTCCCGGCGGCGCGGCGCGCGCATCATGAACGCGTGAGCGCGGGGCGTCCCGCCCGGCATCGAGGAGCGCATCGTGAACTTTCTCAAGCTGCTACGCATCGTGGCGTGGAGTTTCTTCGGCGTGCGCAAGCGCGCCTCGCACCAGGCCGACATGGCGACGGTGAAACTGCCGCTTCTGCCCGTGGTCGCGGTAGCGCTCGCCGGGGGCTTCGGCGCCCTGCTGTTTTCGCTGGCGCGGATTGCGGCGAGCGTCGCGCACTGACAGGGCAGTGCAATCCGCGCGCGAATGGCGGACAATAGCGCGCAGTGAAATATCGAGCGGCGAGAGCCCTGCCGCGCCACCCGATGAACAGATACGAAGCGCTCGCCAACGCGATGGCGAGAGAGATCCGCTCGGGCAGCATCGCGGCCGGCTCCCGCATGCCGTCGCTGCGGCAGATCATCGCTCAACACGGCGTGAGCCAGTCGACCGCGTTTCGTGCGTACTACCTGCTCGAGGAATGGGGCCTCGTTCGCGCGCGCGAGCGCTCCGGCTACTACGTGGCGCGCGGCGCGAAAGTGCCGGCCGAAAAGGCGCCCCCCGCGACGCCGCCCGCGCAGTCGGGCAGCGTCGATATCAGCGATCTGGTCTTCTCCGTGCTCGACGCGGCGAAGCACCCCGGCATCGTGCCGCTCGGCTCCGCCTTTCCTTCCCCGCAGCTTTTCCCGCTGCCGCGCCTTGCCAGGTCGCTCGCGCGGGCATCGCGGCTCGTGAGCCCATGGAGCACGGTGGCCGACCTGCCGCCCGGCAATGAGCAGTTGCGCCGCCAGATCTCGCTGCGCTATGTCGGGATGGGCCTGTCGCAGCCGATGGAGGAAATCGTCGTCACCAACGGCGCGCTCGAGGCGCTGAACCTGTGCCTGATGGCGGTAACGCGGCCGGGCGACGTGGTGGCGGTGGAATCGCCGGGCTTCTACGCGGCGCTTCAGGCCATTGAGCGTCTCGACCTGCGCGCGGTCGAGATTCCCGTCGATCCGGCGAGCGGCCTCGATCTCGACGCGCTCGCCGCGGCCCTGCAAACCCATCCCGTCCGCGCCTGCTGGTTCATGACGAACTTCCAGAATCCGACCGGCGCGACGCTGTCGATAGAGAAAAAAAAGGCGCTCGTCGAACTGCTCGCGAAACACGACGTGCCGCTGATCGAAGACGACGTGTACGGCGAACTTCACTTTCAGCCCGAATATCCGCTGCCCGCGCTGGCATTCGACAAGCACGGCCTCGTGATGCACTGCAGTTCGTTTTCGAAGACGCTCGCGCCGGGTTACCGCATCGGATGGGCCTGTGCGGGACGCTTCACGGACAAGGTCCAGCGACTCAAGCTGATGACCACGCTATCGGCCAGCATCCCGGCGCAGGCGGGCATCGCGGATTATCTCCAGTACGGCGGCTACGACAAGCACCTGCGCAAGCTGCGCGCGTCGCTACAGGCGCAGTTGCGGGAGATGGAGGCCGCGATCGCGCGCTTGCTGCCGCGCGGCGTGCGCGTGACGCATCCGGCGGGCGGCTATTTCGTCTGGCTCGAATTGCCCGAGGCAATCGACGCGATGCAACTGCACCGTCTCGCGATCGAACGGGGCGTGAGTCTTGCCCCAGGCCCGATCTTCTCGGCATCGCATGCCTTCACGAACTGCGTGCGCCTGAATTTCGGCCATCCGTGGTCGCAGAAAGTGGAGCACGCGATCCGCACGCTCGGCGAACTGCTCGATCATCCGTCCGTGCGCGGCGCGGACCGCTGACTGGTCACGCTCCGCGCGATCAAGCGCGATCAGTCACGTTCGGGCGCGCCGAGCGGAAAGAGCGGCCGATACGGGCGCGCTTCGTCGACGGCGCGGGCAAACGACGGACGCGCCAGCAGCCGTTGCCGGTACGCGATCACATGAGAAAACGCAGCGCCGATGCGATGCGTCCAGTCCGCGTAGAAGAGAAACGGCGCCGCGCCGCAGTCGGCCAGGCTGAAGCGGTCGCCGGCCGCCCATTCCCGATCCGCCATGACCCTGTCGAGCCAGCCGTAGGCGGTGTCGAGCATCTCGCGTGCGTCGGCGACACCGCGCGGATCGCGTTGCGCCTCCGGGCGCAGGCTGTCGAACACGATCTTCTGCTGCGGCGTCGAGATGTAGTTGTCGAAGAAGCGGTCCATGCTGCGCACCTCCAGCGCGGCGCGGGGATCGGCGGGCAGGAGCGGCACGGGACCCGGATGGTGCAGGCCGAGATACTCGATGATGATGCTCGCCTCGGTGACGGTCCGCCCGTTGTCCACGAGCACGGGGAAGCGCCTGAGCGGCCACAGCGATGCGAATTCCGCCAGGAGGTCGGGGGCGTCGGGGGACAGCAGGCGCCATTCGAACGGTATCCGGTTCTCGTACAGCGCGACCAGCACCTTCTGGGAGTATGAGGAAAAGGGATGGGCGTAGAGCGTCGGCTTCATTGGCGTACCTCGTGTGGAAAGTGAGTGCTTCAGGCCGACGACGAACGAAGCCGGGCAAAATCGACATCGGCCGGCCATTTCTTTCGAAATGCTTTCTCGATATCGGGCCGCCTGTGTCTTGCGAGGTTCACGCTGCGTTTTTTTTCGTGTGAGATATTCGCCATTCCGCCTCGCTGGGCGCATTCCCGACCATACCACCGGACCCGCCTTACCCGACCCATGCCGATGATGAACACCGTAAAGCTCTGCCTGATGGCCTGTACGCTCGCGATCGTCGCGTTCGTGCACACGGCGCCCGTGCGCGCCGACACGCTGGATGACATCGCAAAGCGCGGCGTGCTGCGCGTTGCCGTGCCGCAGGATTTCGCGCCGTTCGGCTCGGTCGGCACGAACATGCAGGTGGAAGGACTCGACATCGACGTCGCCGCGCTGCTCGCGAAGAAACTCGGCGCCAGGCTCGAACTCGTGCCCGTCACGAGCGCAAACCGTATTCCGTACCTGCAGACGAAGAAGGTCGATCTCGTGATCTCGACACTCGGCAAGGACGCCGAGCGCGACAAGGTCATCGATTTCTCGCAGCCCTACTCGCCCTACAACAACAGCGTGTTCGGTCCGGCAAACGTGAAGGTGGACGGCCCTGCCGACCTCGCGGGCAAGACCGTGGGCGTCGCGCGCGGCACGTTCCAGGACCTGCTGCTCACCAAGAGCGTGCCGGCGACCGCCACCGTCAAGCGCTACGACGACAACAACGGCATGATCGCGGCGTATGTGTCGGGGCAGGTGCCGCTCATCGGCACGGGGGATTTCGTCGCGACCAAGCTCGCGTCGATGATGCCCGCCAACGCGCCGAACCGGCCGGTGATCAAGTACGTGATCCAGGAGTCGTCGTGCCGCGTCGGGCTGAACAAGAACGAGCCGAAGCTGCTTGCGAAGGTGAATGTTGTTCTCACCGATGCGAAAAAGAACGGCGAACTGAACGCGATCGTGCAGAAGTGGCTGCACGTGCCGCTGCCGCAGCAGGTCGCGCAGACGCTCGACTGAGCCTCACGGCGTCGTTCGTCGTGTTCGGGCGCTACGCCGCGGCCATTTCGGCGAGCTTGCCGACCGTGTTGATGTTGCGCGCCGTGCCGACGAGTGCTGCGGGCAACCTGAGCCGCGACTTGCCCATGCCGTCGGGATAGTGAATATAGAGTTCGCGCTTCGCGGCGCGCACTTCCTCACCCCCGGGGATGACGAGATCGTCGCCGAGGCGCTTCGGCGCATCGTGCGCGAGAAACACGACCGCGACCCGGGCGGGCGGCGCATCGGGAAACGGGTTGTGGTCGAGCACCGCGCGCATTTCGGCGGCGCTGCGCACCATCACGTCGACGGGTTTGCCGGCCTTCGCGGCCAGCGCCTCCTCCAGCTTGCGTTGCACGGAACGCTCGGCGTGCCGGCTCGACAAGACCACGTTGCCGCTCTGGATGTACGTGCGAACGTTCCCGAAACCGAGATCGGCGCACAGGGCGGCCAGGTCCTTCATCGGCAGCTTGCCAGTGCCGCCCACGTTGACCGCGCGCAAGAGCGCAATGAAAACCGTCATCGGTGTTCTCCGTTGTTTGCGGCTGGCGGTGCCGTGGTTCGAAAACCGTACTCTATCCGTCCTTCGACTCACAGGCTGTCCGGAAAGATGCGGATGGGGTCATCCGAGCCGGGTCCGTCCGGGTCGGTCTGCAGCGTGGCGTCCGTCGGAAGCTGCGCCACGCAGATGTGGGCGATGCCTTGTGCGTCGGTCTTGCCCCGGTACAGTTCGTGCCGTTCGCGGTCGTACACGGCATAAGGGGTGTTGCCGATGGGAACCTCACGCGGCACCGGCCAGACGAGCGCAACTTCGAAACAGGGGGCGCTATTGGCCGCCACGCGGTTGCTGGCTGTAAGGCAGCAACTGCGGCCTGCAACCGGGCCAGTTCAGAATGAACGTTTCTTGAGCGTGTACGCATACAGTGCGTATTGAGTGTTGGTTTGTGAATCGAACCACCCGCCCTGCCCGATACCGTCATCGAGTTCTTTCCATGACTTGCCGAAATCCCGGCTGAAGAACGTCATGTCGTGAGGCGCACCGTCGCGCGCCGCGTCGGTTGCAAAGACGAGCAGCACACCCTGCTTGCCGACGCTCAAACCACCGAGCGTGAAGCGTTCGTCAAAGGTGTGCATCTGCCTGACGGTCGGCTTCTGGTAGCTCGCCCAGGTCGAGATGGCTCCGATGCGGCGGCCCTTGTCGTTGGGATCGTCATAGTTACGCGGCGGCCCTGATCGCGAAAGCGCGTACAGCGAATAGGTATGGCCGGCAGGTTCATCGGTTGAACCCAGAGCGACGACCGTCTGTTCAGGGAGCACGAGGTCCTTCTCGAACTGCGCCGTGTCCCAGTGCAGCCGGTAGACGACGCTGGCGTTCCGGACGTCACCCAGCATCGCCACGTAGTAGGCGACACGCAGCACGCCGTCCGGGCCAAGGTCCACGGCGCTGAAGGTCTTGCGCGGGTCGCGGGGGTCGGCTGCCACCGGCGGCAGCGGCACTTCGCGCCACGAGTGCCCGCCATCGGCGGTGCGCCAGACATGAGGCCCCCAGCCGATCGCATAACCGCGCGACGCATCGAGGAACAGCAGCCGGTCGATATTCTGGTCCTCTGGCCACGCAAGCTGCGTCCACTTCCTTCCGCCGTCCTGTGAGCGCCAGAGCTTCGTGATCTGCGGCGACAGTCCGTTCTTCGGCACCGGAATCTTGTAGTCCATCCAGCCCGTACTGACGTATTGAGTGGCCCAGTCCTTTGAATACCACCACGCGGCGCTTTGTCCCGGCTGCTGGAAAGAGCGTGTCAGACCGCTGTCCCACGTGCCGCGCTGAAAGCTAACCGTTGATCGGTTCAGGCGTTCACCGACATTGTTCATCCACGCCTCTGTAAATTCAGCGATTTCTGGATCTTTAAGCTCACTCTCTGCTTTGAACTTCAATTCCGGGCCGGCAAGCTTGAGGGTCATTACCTCGTTACCGCGAAGCCTGAAGGCGTCGCTTCGAACGTGTTGATGACCGGCTGGTTGCGGCTGCCCGTCGTCACGAGTTTTGTGATCACGAAGCCATGTTCGGCCCCGGGCATCGTGTGGTTGGTCAGGCGCACGACGATGCCGGGCATCATGCCGATCACGTTGCTCGTGCCCCTGAACGTGGTCTGCCGTGCGATCAGTTCGTCGCGGCGCGCGTCGGCCAGCAGTTGCGCAATATCCTTCGTGTGGTGGTGCTCGGTGCTGCGGCTCACGCTGCCGTAGACGGAGCGGTCGTCGCGCGCGACGACCGCTTCGGCCTTGAGCGGATCGGCCGGCGTACGGTGATTGCGCTCCCGCAGTTCGATCACGCCCGGCACCAGCTTGCGCACCGGGCTGATCGACAACACGGCTTCGTGCCAATTGCCCGAGAGGCCCGAGTCCGGCTGCAGCGGCACCTCGAGCCCGCGGACATAGCCGCGAGCCGAATTGCCGAACACGATCGTGTCACGCTGCGGCCCATCGGCCTTCCGACCCTGCCTGAAGTACCAGAAGATGCCCGCGCGGCGGCAGTGACGCTCAACAAAATTCCAGACCGACTCCTCGTACATGACCGCCTGCTCGAAGTGCTCTTCGGCACCTTCGAGCCTGAACTCGACGTCGAATGAGTCAATGAACTGGCGGCCGACGATCGATGCCGTGATCAGTTCCTTCAGCGTCTTGTCGAGGAAGATACCCGAATCGTAGACATACCCGAACAGCGCAACGCGTGGCTCGATGCGCACTTTGTAGGTCGCTTCATCGCGGCACGTGCCGACGCGATCCCATTGCGTCACCACGCCATTGACGGTGCGTGCAGGATTGACCACCGGCTCGGCCAGACCCGGCAACGAGGGTATCGAGGCGCGCTCGTCGATCGTGAGGATCGATGGACGCCCCACGCAGACCGCACCGTCGATGGCCTTGTCGATCGAGGTGACTGTGATGTCGGCCACATAGGTTTCGTTAAAACCTTCCTCGAGACGGAATTCCAGAACATCGAGCGGCGAGGCGAGCGTTGCGATCGAGAGGCCGAGGTGCTGGGTCAGCCTGGCACTCGGATGCTGCAGAACATCATGGATGGTTTGCATGGCGGCGGTGACATTCGCTTTCTTGTTGTTGGCACGGCGCAAGGATAGGCAGGCCCGTGTCATCCGGCTTCGCGAGGCTAGCTCGCGAAGCCGGCACATGTCCATCGAACCACGTCTGATTTGACAATTGTTCGCAATGTCTGGAGAGCGGACCCCAAAGGCGATATGCCCCGGGCCTTTCTTCATCTACGGGCGCCGTGGCCAGGCGAAGGTCCTGTCCGCGCGTAGCGCTGAACGTTCAGATGTCCGCTCGCTTCCCGCTATGTCCTGCTGGTGTTCGATGCGCCGACAGGCATCGAGCGGGATCACATGCATCTGTAGAGTCGCGAACAAGACGGTCCAACGAAACGCGAGCAGATAACAGCGCGCGCCAGTGCGAGCCACGCAACATGCGTATCGACACTCAATCCGTAACGGATGCGCAGTTTTCCGATGCAAGCAATCCAGGCATGAGTGAGTCCAACAGTCCAACAGTTCAACGGTGATGACCAGTCCTTTCACCGCTCTCGATATCACGACGCGTGATATGTGCTGTGATGCCGCGTCGCTTCTACGATGCCGGCAATGGGCATCGCCGCACCCCTTGGCGGCGTGCACATTGTCCGGATGCTGGCGTAGCCGCCCGGGCATGTCCGGCACTGGTCGTATGCGTCGAGCACTGCCTTGAAGGAAGCGCCCATCGGAACGCCCGGGCGCCAGATGATCGAATGTTACATTGATATGGCCCGTCCGGTACCAGCTAGACAGAGATGCGTGGTGTAATCTGAAACTATTATTCTGCGGAGGATACCTTATGAAAAAATCAGTCAGCAGTGGGTTGCGCCGCAAGCTTTTCGCTGGCGCCGCCGGGGCGGGCATCCTTGCAATGTCGAAACCACTGCGGGTTCTGGCCGTCGAAGATGGCAACTCCGCTGCACTGGGTTTCGCCAGGATTCCAGAGGGTGCGCTTGTCGAACAGCATCTGTACGCTCTGCCGGGCAAGGTTCCGCTAATCAGGAAGACCAGTCGCCCCGCGAACTTCGAGACGCCCATTGAGTACTTCCGGAGCGCGATCACGCCGAACGACGCATTCTTCGTGCGCTATCACCTGGCCGGTATCTCAGAGATCAAAGCCTCCGACTGGACGCTGAAGGTCGGCGGAGACAGTGTCGAACGTGAACTGGAATTCACGCTGAAGCAGTTGAAGAATGATTTCGAGCCGGCGGAGATCACGGCGGTATGCCAATGCGCGGGCAACCGCCGCGGCCTGTTCGAGCCGCATGTCGCCGGTGTTCAGTGGGGCGTTGGCGCAATGGGTAATGCGCTCTGGCGCGGTGTGCGGCTGAAGGACATTCTCGCCAGGGCAGGCGTGAAGCGCGACGCCCTCGAAGTTGTTTTCGGCGATGCGGATCAAGCGGTGATCGAGAAGACGCCTGCCTTCATCAAATCACTGCCGATAGAGGTCGCGCTGGACGAGAATACCCTCGTCGCGTTCGAGATGAACGGCAATCCGCTGCCGCACTGGAACGGGTTTCCCGCACGCATCGTCGTCCCCGGCTGGACCGCTACTTATTGGGTCAAGCACTTGACCAGCGTGAAGGCGGTGTCGAAGCCGGAGGCTGGCTTCTGGATGAGCACCGCGTACCGACTGCCACGCGGCAAGTTCAAAACACCGAGTTTCGAATCGCAGGTGGCGAATGCGAATGAGCCGATCACCACCATGGTAGTGAACTCGCTGATCACTTCGTTAAAGAACGGGCAGCAGATTCCGCGCGGCAGGTCGATCGATCTGAAAGGCATTGCCTGGGATGGCGGCGCAGGCATCGACCGTGTCGAGGTGTCGATCGACTCGGGCGCCAGTTGGCGGAGGGCAAAGCTCGGCCGCGATCTTGGCCGTTTCTCTTTCCGCGAATTTACGCTCGCTGTTCCGGCGAGCGAGCGCGGTTCGATCGTGGTGATGGCGCGCGCCACCAGCCACTCGGGGGAAACGCAGGTCGATCGGCTCATTCACAATCCCGCGGGTTATCACCACAATGCGATCCAGCGTCTGTACGTGGAGGTAGTATGAGCACGCTTACACAAGCGGCGGTGGCCGCCGCATTGTCCCTTGTGTTCGCTTTCATCGGTGCCGCAGCGGCGCAGGAATCAGACATCGTGCTGAAAGAAGGAGCCGGCAAGGACAAGGCGATGCAGTGTGTTACCTGCCACAGCCTTGACTACATCCAGATGAACTCGCCCTTTCTGGACAGGGCGGGCTGGAACGCGTCGGTGGCCAAAATGATCAACACATTTGGTGCGCCAATTCCAAAAGAGGATGTCGAGATTATCGTGAACTACCTCGTTCAGAACTACGGCAGGCCCAGCGTCAAATAGCTGCATTTGCGGGCGTCAATTCGACACGAACGCCGGCAGGACGGCGAGGAAAAGCATTGAGCTTCGTTGGCTGCCCTATCCCCGACGAGGCGCGCACGGCATCCGCTATTCCGCCCCGCCGATGCAGCCCAGCCCCTTCAGGGTGGCCGCCACCGCATCGTCGAGTGGCGTATGCGGTTCATGTCCCAGCAGCGCGGTCAGCCGCGTGTTGTCCATGCGCACCGGCGTGCGCCACAGGTAACGCATCTCGCGGATCTCGCGCACCGTCTGGACGAACGGCGAAGCAAGCGTGAGCATCCACCACGGGAACGCCGACACGCGCGGCGTGCTGCCCGTGTGCCGCTCCATGACGCGCCGTATCGCATCGCTCATGCGCGTGCCGTCCGGGTCCCATTGGCCCGCCATGTGGAAAGTGGCGAAGGGCGCGAGCGTATCGCGGCGCGCCAGCAGTTCGACCATCGTGCGCGCGACATCGGGCAGATACGCCCACTGATGGCCGACGCCCTTCCTCCCCGGATAGCGCACCGTCCTGACACGCTCGCCGGGCGTCACCAATCCCTGCGAGAACCAGTTGTTACGGGCACTCGGGCCGAAGAAATCGCCGGCGCGAACGATCAGCACGCGCGCTCCCTCGCGGCTCGCGTTCGCGAGGCGCGCTTCCATCTCGACCCGGATCGCACCCTTGCGCGTGGCCGGATGCTGCGGGGAATCCTCGTTCAGCACGGGGAACGCATCCGGCCCGTAGTTATAGAGCGTTCCGGGCAACACGATGGTCGCCGCCTCGGCAGTGGCCGCGGCGATGGTGTTGGCGAGCATCGGCAGCACCAGTTCCGGCCAGCGGCGATAGCCGGGCGGATTCACCGCGTGGACGATCACGGCGCATCCCTTCGCGGCAGCGGCTACATCGTGCCGATGCATCGCATCCCCGCGCAGCCAGGTCATTCCGTCCTTGTGTTCGACGGCCTGCCCGGCACCCCGTGCAAGCGCCCGGACGTGCCAGCCCGCGTCGCGCAACTGACGCGCCGCCTCGCCGCCGATCCCCCCGTTCGCGCCGAGCACCAGAGCCGTGTCGCGATTCGCCATGCCTGCCTCCCATTCGTTGTCGATGGCTCGATTCTGGGCCTTTCCGGCCTCGGTTAAAATTGCCGGGAACCGTCTACCGGATATACATTTTTGTATGGCATCGGACATAAGCTGGGATCTCTACCGTTCCTTCCTCGGCGTGCTGCGGGAAGGGTCGCTCTCAGGTGCGGCGCGGGCGCTCGGCATCACGCAGCCGACGGCCGGGCGCCATATCGCCGCGCTCGAAGAGGTGCTGGGCACCGCGCTCTTCACGCGCTCGCAGGCGGGGCTGATGCCGACCGAGGTGGCCGCCGGCCTGCGAGCCTACGCCGAAGCGATGGAAAGCACGGCGGCGGCGCTCGAGCGCGCGGCCACCGGCCACGGCGAAGACGTGCGCGGCGTGGTGCGCATCTCGGCAAGCGAGGTGATCGGCGTCGAGGTGCTGCCTCCAATCCTCGCGCGGCTGCGCGAGCGCAATCCGGAACTGAAGGTCGAACTCGTCGTGACCAATCAGGTGCAGGACCTGTTGCGGCGCGAAGCCGATATCGCCGTGCGCATGATGCGCCCGCGGCAGGAACAGCTCGTCGCGCGGCGCGTCGGGCAGATCACGCTCGGACTGCATGCGCACAACGACTATCTCGCGCGCCA
>Ga0157375_10004336_pt1 | contig 12319 bp, 9 predicted proteins | sample M35metaG_FD_115311 | JGI IMG/M metagenome (GOLD analysis project Ga0157375, IMG submission 115311) | Miscanthus rhizosphere microbial communities from Kellogg Biological Station, Michigan, USA - M3-5 metaG | ecosystem: Host-associated > Plants > Roots > Rhizosphere > Soil | place: USA: Michigan...
AAAAAGCTCGAGGAGAAACTTGCGAAAGAAAAGAAATTCGAAGCCCGGCCTTTCCTGGTCAACAAGTACAGCATCGACCAGTTGCTCAAGAACCGAAGCGATCTCGTCAAGACCGAACCGAGTTCCACACCCGCGGCTTCCGTCGGGCCCGGTCAGCCGCCGTTACCGCGACCTTTGCCTAGCGCCCCACGCGCCGGTATAGCGCCTCATACTCCGGCACCACCCGTTCGGCCGTAAAGTTGTCTTCTGCGCGCTGCCGGCCCGATTCGCCGAGCGTGCGCGCCAGTTCCGGAGAATCGGCCAGGCGCGCAATCGATCGTGCAACCGCGGTTACGTCTCCAAATGGATGCAAGAATCCATTCTCCCCGTCGACCACCACTTCCGGAATGCCGCCAACTCGAAATGCCACGACGGGTTTTCCGTGAAAAAGCGTTTCCAGAATGCTCAGTCCAAAACTCTCGTGCTCCGAGGTGTAGAGACCGGTATCGGCGGCATTCAGATATTCTTCCACCTCACGCACTTGTTCCTTCACGATCACGCGCTCGCGCAATCCGAGCTGGTCGAGCAACGGCGCGTAGCGCGCAAAGGAAGCGCCGGCCAGAATGAGCATGCGCAGAGGCCGCGCGCTGCGCGCCGCGGCGAAGCTTTCCAGGAGCAAATCGATTCGCTTCAGCGGCCGCACATTGGAAATATGAACGACGAGAAATTCTTCCTTTGTCAGGCCGAGTTCGCGCCGGATCTCCTCGCGCGAGCGCAGTTTGCCGGAAGGGACAAAGAAATTCCGGATCACGTCCACCGGCCGCGCAATTTGAAAGGTGGCGACCGTTTCCTTGCGCAGACTTTCCGAGACGGTCGTGATCGCATCCGAATGGGAGAGTGCGTGCTCGATCGCCGGCCGGTAACTCGGATCCTGACCGAGGAGGGTCGTATCCGTGCCGTGCAGCGTGGTGATGATCTTGGGCGCACCGCCGACTGCGCCGCCCAGCATTTGAACCGCGAGGTAAGCGGCGGTCGCGTGCGGCATCGCGTAATGCACGTGAAAAATATCGAGCTGCGCTTCGCGCGCGACCTGGGCCATTCGCACCGCCAGCGGCAGAGTGTAATCGGGGTAGGTAAAAAGGTCGTACTCGTTCACCACGACTTGGTGAAAGGAAATCCCCGGCTGTGCCAGATCGAGCCGGATGGGCCGCGCCGAGCTGAAGAAATGAACCTCGTGCCCGCGCAGCGCGAGCTCGGAACCGAGTGCGGTGGCGAGAATACCGCTCCCGCCAATGAGTGGATAACAGGTGATGCCGATCTTGAGCGGGTGCGGCGATTTCATCTTAGAAAAGCCGCACCGACAGCGGAAGATCGTCCAGGTTCGCGATCAGGAAGTCGGCTGTTGGAAAAAGGACCTGCGCGTATTCCACCCCAGCCTCGAGACCAAGGGATCGCGCTCGCGCCGTTTGCAAGTCGACATAACGCCGCGTGCGCAACTGCGTCTGATGGCATTCCATCAGTTCCACCCAGCGCTCAAACTTCGCTCCGATATCGATGCGCAGGCTGACTCCATCGTTAGGCGGCTCGGCCTCGGGCGTGATCGCATACTCGAAATGATGTTTGATTGTGTGCGCGGACTGTTCGTTCAGTTCGCCGAGACCACCGTAGCGGGCCAGTCGAGCCGCATGGCGACAAAGCTGACTAACGACAATGTGATCGGGATGTTGATTGCGGACCGCGGTCGGAGAGAGCAGGACATCGGCCCGTTCCTTCCGGATAGTCCGCGCGACGGCGAGATTGTTCGCGGCAGAAGAATTGAGACGGCAATCGCCTCCCAGATCGAGAAACTCGATCGCTGCGCCGAGCAGTTTTGCCGCTTTTCGCGCTTCTGCTTCGCGTTCCTCAGGCGAGCCGTTCGTGCCCGCCTCGCCGCGTGAACAAATGCAGAGCGAGATCACGCTGCCGCGCTCGGCTTCTGCGAGCAAGATCCCGCCGCAACCGAACTCGATGTCGTCGGGATGCGCGCCCACCGCGAGGATGCGGCACTGCTCGTTATTCATCGGGAAAATAGGCGCGATCCGACTCTGACATCTGATCGCGCGTGATGAATTGGACGCCGGGCGCCTCAGCAACGTTCAGATAATCAACTTCGCTCGCGCCCGCGACGTAATGCGTGCATTGCACCACTGATTGCATCCAGCGCAGACGCGTGTCGCGAGTCGGACTAACTTGCGCGGCATTAAATTTCTCGAGCGGCAGCTCGATGTAGGAATTGCCGCCCTTGTGCAATCGAAGTGCGTTGGCACCGATCCGCGCACGGACCAGCTCGCCTTCGTAGGAAACGTCGACGAAGAAATCGTCTACGGCGCAGGCACGACGCCGGAAGGCAGGATCGCTGGATCGCTCCACCCGCACACCGTCGAGCAGGCCAAGCTTTCGATACATCTCGAGGCAAAAATCCGCGACATTCTCCGCCTGCACCGCTTTGAATGCATCGACGCACCGTTGCGGCACAAGGTTGGGCAGTTGTCGCGCCGTGTTTGCCTGCCAGCCGGGCAAAACTCGTTTGGCGAAGAGCGGTGAGAACTCGCGTTGCAGCTTGTTGGCGAAACTAAAATTGATTCGATGCTCCCGTTCGCTGCGCTGATCACGCAGGATTGTCACCGTCTCGCGCGGATCGTGATCGCTGTCGTGGCAGAAAAAGACAATCTCACCCCCGAGTTCCGATTGCAGTCGGCGCGCGGTTTTGATCTTCGCATAGAGAAAACGTCGCGGAAAAATCCCGCAAGGCTGTTGCCCGAAACAAATGACAGGTGGCGGCACACGCGCACCCTAGCACAGGCGGCACACCCGTGTTACGAGCGCACGAAAACGGTTTTTTCAAGAACCGTTGCGAGCAGCAGGACGGCCACGCAGCCGATCAGATTGTACCACAGATATCCAATTTTCGTGCTGTAGAACAGGCTTAGAACGAGCGTCTCAGAAACGAGGGCGGCAAAAAACACGGCCGATCCCCTAACGAATCGCAGAAAAAAAGCGACGAGAAAAATCCCCAAAATGCTCCCGTAGAAGAGCGAACCGAGGATGTTCAGCGCCTGAATCAAGTTTTCCACCAGGTTCGCCAGGAGAGCGAAAGTAATGGCAACTCCGCCCCACAACGCAGTGCACAACTTGGACGCGAAAAGGTAATCTTCCGCGCTCGCGTTTGGGTAGAGCAGGCGGTGATAGAAATCGACCGCGGTTGTCGAGCCAAGCGCATTCAATTCCGCCGCACTCGACGACATCGCCGCGCAGAAGATCACCGCGATGAGCAATCCAATAATGCCATGCGGAAGGTAACGAAGGACAAAGCCAATGAATACGTAGTCGGCATCGTTGGTCTCAGTTCGCGGATTAAGTGCCTTCAATTCCCGCTTCAAATCTGTTCGGATTCGTTCGACATCAGCTTGAGCAGACTGCGCCGCGGCAGTCGGGGCTGCGAGTTCTTGCGCTCCGTCAGACTGTAAGCTTTTCGTTAGGCCACGGATCGCCGCTTCTTTGCGAGCGAAAGCGCTCTCATATCGAGTTTCTAGCGCGGCAATCTCCGCTGGCGCGGTCGCGGCGGCGCGCTCCAGGGCGGGTTGATTAAAAAAGAGGGGCGGCCTTTCAAACTGATAAAAAACGAAAACCATTACTCCGGTAAAGAGGATGAAAAACTGCATTGGCAGCTTGAGAATCGCATTGAAGATCAGTCCAAGGCGCCCGGCCATGAGCGAGCCGCCGGCCAAATAACGCTGTACCTGCGACTGATCGGTTCCGAAGTAGGAAAGTGAGAGAAAGAACCCGCCGAGCAGCCCGGACCAAAAAGTGTAGCGCCGCTGCGGATCGACCGAGAAATCGAGCGCATTCAGTCTCCCCATCCTCCCCGCCACTGAGACGGCGTCAAAAAAGGAGACGTCAGGCGGGAGACGATGAACGATCATGCCAAACGCGACTGCCATTCCGGAAAGGATCACAGCCATCTGCCATTTTTGGGTGTGACTCACCGCGTTGGTCCCGCCAGAAGCGGTATAAACGACGACGAACAATCCCGAGAGAATTATTGTTAGGTTAAGCTTCCACCCAAGAAGAGTGGAAAGGATGATGGCTGGCGCGTAGATCGTGATCCCGGCGGCAAGTCCGCGCTGAAGGAGAAAAAGAAATGCGCCTAACAATCGCGTCTTTTTGTCGAAACGCTGCTCAAGGTACTCGTAGGCCGTCACGACCTTGAGCCGGTGATAAATCGGAATAAAGACCGCGCAGACCACGATGAGCGCGAAGGGAAGGCCGAAATAATTTTGGATGAAACTCATTCCGCTCTCGTAGGCTTGCCCCGGAGTAGAGAGGAAGGTGATCGCGCTCGCCTGCGTCGCCATGACGGAAAGCCCGATCGTGCCCCAACGAATGCTAGAATCGCCATGCAGGTAATGGCCGAGGTCATGATCGCCGCGTGTCTTCCACCAGCCGTAAATCGCGATCGTAAACAGGGTGCCGAAGAGCACGGCGTAATCGAGACCGCTCACAGGAAATGGCGACTCACGAGATAGAAGAACGCGACCTCGAAAACGAAAACGAGAACGATAGCCAGGTAAGCGTTTCGCCAGGAACCAAAGAGCGGAACGCCGGTTCCTTCGTCGTTGGTTTTATCTTTCACGGGCTCGCGTCAGCTGGATGGGTCGAAGCACGGCCCGTCATTAACCAGCCTTGCCTAACGAAATCATGTTGGCGAAGATGCGATAAGCACCGGGCACGCCGGCTGGCAGTTCGCGAAACCAGGAATAACCGGTGTAGATGAACCAGCCATTTCCGCAACGGGTCACGAGAAGACCGCCGTCGTGTGGCGGTTCGCCCGGATCGTTGCTGGAAAGGATTGGCGCCCAGGCGGCGTCCCATTGATCGGGGAAATAAAGCCCGCGCTCCTGCACCCAGCCGGCGAAATCCTGCGCCGTAATCTTGTTCGGAAAATTCATCACCGGGTGATCCGGCGCGAGAATGCGCACTTCGGCGTTTTCGTCCGTGACCCGGTCGCGGGAAACACGCAACGGTTTCGGCAATTCGTTAGGCTGAGGACCCGGCGTGGTGTTGTATTGCACAATCACGACCCCGCCCTGTTGAGCGTAGGCGAGCAATTCCGAATACCAAGCGCCAATCCGTTCCGGATGAACGTTGTAGGCGCGCACGCCAAGAACGACGGCATCGAAGCGCGCCAGGTTCGCGGCCTTCACCTCCTGATCGGCCAGACCTTTCACGTCAGATCCAATCTCGCGCAGGCATTCCGGAATAGCGTCGCCCGCCCCCGCAATGTATCCGACCAACGCCGCCTTGTTTCCAATTTCCGCCCTAACGAGTCTGGCCTGGGCAGGCGAAATGAGTGTCTGCGGCTCGATATGGGAATAGGCGATGCGTTGCCGGCTGAAAGCCTCGGCGCGCTTGCCGCCGGCAAGGAAAGCAGCGCGCAGCACACCTTCGCTTCCCGCCACCGGTGGTGTGACTTGGAAAGCGGCGTTCATCTCGCTCTCGAAACCATTTAGTTCCACCGCAATGGACGCGGGCTCGACCTTCCAGCCGGGCGGCACCTCCAGCGTCACATAGCCGCTACACTTCTCCGCGGCCGCAACGACCCGCGCATTGATCGTCTTCATTTGCGTGCGGCCGAAGACGAAGACGGGTTGAGGCAACTCGACAAAAACCGGCGGTGCGATCACGAGCGGCTCGCTCACTTCGCCCGCGACGCGGTCGACTTTGCGAAAACGCGGCGCGAGCGAGTACGTGAGCGCTTCGTTGCCAATCTGGAGCGTAATCTCGACCTGTGCACTTGACGGATTCTCCGGACTTCCGATGAGCCTCCGGTCTGAAACGGCATAGGTGCCGAGGGTCCCCGGCTCGCGCAACCAATAAGGTTGTGAGTAAGGCAAATCCTGCGCCAGTGTAGTTGTGATTTTTTGGGTGAAAAGCTCGTTAGGCGCGAGCGCCTTTTCGACCGTCGTGGTGGCTCCGCCCGAAAGCATGCGCACCGATTGTAACTTTACCGCCACCGGCGAGCGATTGATGGCTTCGACCTGAATGGTCAGGTCTTCGCCCGGCCGGGCGATCGGTTTTTCTGTCACCGCTTCAAGATGCAGGCCGAGACAGGCCGCGATGATGCCGTCAAGATCAGAGAGCTTCTCCTTCGCCCAATCCTTGTCCCCGAGGGTGCGCAGCGTCTTGCGAAGCTCGAGCAAAGCGGGCACGGACGAGGACGGCCGCATCTCGTCATATTTATTGAGCAACTCCCGAATCTTGCCGCTAACCTCAGTGGCCTGCGAAATTCGCGACCAGGTGGTATCGACACCGGCAAAGATTCCACCGCCGTTTTCAATGGGCTCGCCGTCGAGAAATTTGAAATATTCTTTCCGCTCGCTGCGCTCGATCTCGACGCCGAAGCCCTGGCTTTTGTGCATGCTTCGGCTGGCGGCCGCGATCTCTCCAAAGGACATGCCGAGGAGCGGTTGGTACCCGCCCGCCTCAAGGGGAATCAAACCGGTTGTGTCGATCGGCTCGTTCCGTTGCTGCGCGCGAAAAGCGGCCCAGGAATTCCAAAGCAACCGTTTTGGTTGCCACGGTTGGACAAACTTGAGCTGCTCAGGAAAACGCTTGGGATCGGCAGCCGCACGAAAAGCTTCTGCGGCCAAAATCGCCGATGCGGTGTGATGTCCGTGCGTGTCGCGATCGTCGGTCGGGAAACGAGTCACGACCAAATCGGGGCGAAAACTTCGGATCACCCAAACAACGTCGGCGAGGATTTTTTCCCGGTCCCAGATGCGCAACGTTTCCTCGGGCGACTTGGAAAAACCAAAATCGTTCGCGCGGGTGAAAAATTGTCGGCCATGATCGATGCGCCGCGCGGCAAGTAATTCCTGGGTGCGAATGACGCCGAGCTGGTCGCGTAACTCCGGTCCAATCAAATTCTGGCCACCATCCCCGCGCGTGAGCGAAAGGTAAGCGGCATCGAAAAGAGCTCCATTCGCCCAGTAGGAAATCAGCCGCGTGTTCTCATCATCAGGATGCGCCGCGATGTAGAGAACGCGACCGAGCACATTCAGCTTCTCCAGTGCGAGACGAATCTGGGCCGAGTCCATCGAAGGCGGTGGTTCGGTGGCGCGCGCCGAGCCGGTGAGACTAACGAGCGCGAGAAATGCCGCCACGAAAGAGCGCGAAACCGGAATCATGAACGGTGGCGAAAGACCAGCCCGGCGCGCGATTGTTAGCGCAAACCGTCGATGAGCAGCTGGCTGTTGCGGATCGCGGTTTCGTCCGGAGTCTTCCCGGCTTTCAAGACCTCAATCGACTTTTCGGCTGCGGCTTTGGCGGCATCCTTGTGGCCGAGCTTGGCTTCGATCTGCGCCTTCTTGTAGTAGGAGGCGTAAAAATCCGACCGCTTCGCGATTGCCTGATCGACCCACTTTAAGGCCTGGTTCAAATCTTTGTCGTGTTCGTAGTAAAAGCTGGCGGCTTGATAATAGAAGCGCGCGTCAGCGGAATTCGAATCTTTCAACGCCGTCGCGATCTCTGCGTTCACTTTTTCGACCGTGTTGGTTGCAAATTCCACCGGCACGCGCGTCTTGTCCCATTCCAAGGCGATGGTGGCGCCATCGTCTCGCAAATTTTCGAAACTGATTGTGAATGATTCCACTGGGTTGGCGAGGATGGTCGGCTTGACGGTCACGCGGAGCGCGTCAGTGTCTGATTTGTAGTCATAGGCGCCCCACCCTTTCGTGTCTTTGGAAAGGATGATGGTCCATTCGTTTTCCGTCGGAAGGGTGTAGAAGGCGTATTCGCCCGCGGGCACATCTTTACCGCCGATTTTGACTGCGTCGCTGAACTTGATTTTGGTCGAAGCGTTCGCGCCTGTGCGCCAGACTTTTCCGTAAGGCACCAAACCGCCGAAAATCTCGCGGCCGCGCACGTTCGGGCGCGAATAGTCAATTTCCACATCCGTCAGGCCAACGCGTTGTTTGACATTGGAGTGCTGGCTCGCATCGGGGAATTCGAATTTCTCCCCGGCGGCGCGAAGGTCGCAGTTCGACACGAGTAAGGCGAGGATGGGCAAAAGACGAAGGCCGGAAACGAAAGATGAATGCATAAGGAAAGGACGGATTTGAATTTGGCGGCTCGTGAAGGTCTGGCCAGTTGCCTTTTAGACGATACGAAGACAGGCACGGAGTCAAATCCAGCCCGCGCTTTGCGCGGCGACGAGCAGTTATTGCACCGTTGCCCGGGTTTGGACGACTGCATCTTTCCCGCACAGGTACACTGACGAGCTGACCTTCAAACTTCGGTGGTGAGTGCGCTCATGGCGGATGCCAACGCAAACGGTATGGCTTCGTTCCGCCTGCAGGCGGGAGCTTCGCGATCGTCATGGCACTGCCGGTCAGCCTCAATGGCAGGTGCAATATCAGCACTTTATCATTGAATTGATCTGCCGGGCTGAGTAAAGGTTCCCCTCACCGGTAAGAACCTAACGATGACGGCCTTCTCCGAAGGTCAACGGACACTACCTGCTTAATGGGGTCTGGCTGCCGGAACCCCACACGGTCTCCCTCGATCAACCACGGCGCCACCCGCTAGTAACGTCGTCATCCCAAATTGTCCGATAACCCCTCTGCCAAAGCGCTTTCGCCAACCCAGACCTTGAGCGCGATTAGGAGCCTGACGACGATTACCGGCAATGGTGACCAGAATATCATCAAAAATTAACCGTAATATTCAGAGCTCACTGACGCTCAACGAAACGGCATACGACACGTTTCTCATCATACCGGATGTTGCCCGGCCGAATCGCGCTGTCCCCGCTAAAGTCGCGAATTAGGGCAGGGCCGAGAGATCAAGGAATTTCCCGCGCCGGAGTTTGTCGTTTATGATGCGTTCTATGCCGAATGCCTGCGATGGACCGGTTATTCTGCCTACTGCAGCGACGCTTCGCAGTCAATGAAAAAGACGGGCGCGCTCTCGGATTTTCTCGGCCTGCGGCGTAATCTCGTCATTCTGCTCATCGCGATTTTCGCGATCGGCACCGGAGAGGAATTGTGGATGCGTTTCATCCCGAAATATCTTCAGGCGCTCGGGGCAACCGTCTTCATCATCGGCACTTTCGATGCGATCCGGACTTTGCTCGGTGCGATCTACGCTTATCCGGGCGGGTTGGCAGTTGATCGCTGGGGATTTCGGCGTGCCTTCATTGCCTTCAATCTCCTATCGATTGTCGGCTACGCGATCGTGCTGCTCTTCCCGCATTGGGGCGCGGTGCTTTGCGCAATGTTTCTGTTCCTTTCCTGGACCTGCTTCTCGCTTCCGGCCACGTTCTCCCTCATCGCCGAAACCCTCGAGGCTAATCGACACTCGATGGGAATCGGGATGCAGTCGGTAATCAAACGATTGCCGATCATGATCGCGCCCTTTCTCGGAGGTGTGCTGATCGATCGCTTTGGCACGGTCAACGGCGTGCGGATCGGTTTGTTGGTTTCGATCCTGCTCTCGACCGCGACAATTGCCGTCCAGCGGCAGCTGCGGAGCGTGGCGCCTGTCGCTTCAACGATACCGGAGCGCTGGACCTTTTGGCACAGCCTAACAAACTTCAATTCGCCGCTACGCCGCCTCCTCCTGAGTGATATCCTTATCCGTTTTTGCGAAAGGATTCCCTTCGCCTGGATCGTGATCTACGCGATGGACTACCTCGGAGCGGACGCGAAACAAGTCGGGCTGCTGACCACGATCGAGATGGTGTCCGCGACGCTGTGCATCATCCCGGCCTCACATTTCGCCGACAAATACGGACGCGAACCGTTCGTTTTCGTCACCTTTATCATGTTCACTCTCTTCCCGCTCGCGCTTTGGTATTCGAGCAGTTTCGCAATGCTTGTCCTGGCCTTCGCGATTCGCGGATTGAAGGAATTTGGGGACACATCGCGAAAGGCGCTCATTATCGGCTACTGCGATCCGCGGCGGCGTGGCCAAATGATCGGCGCCTATTACCTGGTGCGCGATCTTCTGGTCAGCAGCGGGGCACTTCTCGGCGCATGGCTTTGGAAATCCGGACCCGAGGCGAACTTCCTGACGGCGACTATCCTTGGCGCAATCGGCACAATCTACTATGCGATCGCCATACGCGCCCGCGAGCCGGCGGGACGACGTCCGGCCTAGAAGGAAGACCTGGAGCCTAGGGGATTCGAACCCCTGACCTCCTCAATGCCATTGAGGCGCTCTACCAACTGAGCTAAGACCCCGCGGGAGGGACTCGATTTTCGGGTGGGTGTTGCGGTTTTGCAACGAGGAATTTGCCCCGCCGCCCTCCTGACGAGCGATCAGGAAGATCTCAAAGAGCGGTCAATGGAATTCGACGCTTTTGAAGTTGAACCGGAGACTGGAGTCGTTTTCTATTTTCAGAACCGTCCAAATGGCCACTTGCATGGCCAGCAGGGCGAGTTCGACGACTGGCGCTTGCGACTGCAAACTCGGACTAGCCGACTCCCTGTTACGCTTTGACAGCGGCCTCAAACCCGCGACGCGACAAAGACGGCTGGCTATCACCTTCTTCGCAGTTTGCCGATTTGTTCGGAAGAACAACGAGAAAGCCACTCTCGCTTTCATAACCCTCAGGAGCATTTCGCACCTCTCGCACCAAAACAATGGTGGAGGTAGCCACGAGGGCGATGAAGCTTATCGCCAAAATCATCCATTTTATGTAGCAAGTATCGTGCCTTCATGACCTTGCGAGGGCACGCACTCAATTCCTTGGCTCTGAGTGTAAAAATCCGCTGCACTTATGTCAGGACCCGGACCTGCGGGGCCTGACCGAAACGAACGCCGTTCAGCCCTCGGTTCGCTGCTTTCTCAAGCTTAGAAAATGTGCAAACCCGGGAAACCGTTTGGTGGAGTGGGAGACGATAGTGGCGGAGTGCGCGAGAACATCATGGTTCCACGAACGCTATTTCTAATATATGAAACTGAATCCGATGGATCCTCGGTTTCGCGAGTAGGCCGAGGCTGGAATATCTGAAATAACGTCAGAATGATCAAAATTGAGGTTTGTCGTCCAGCGTCGATTGATTTGATACGAGAGCCCGGCGGAGACGGCTAACGAGTCTTCCGAAAAGTCTCCGGACGGGCCGTCGATCAGATTTGGCTGCGCATTTTCATCATGATGGTAGTCGAAGCTTAGCGTCGATCTGATCCGGGCAGTGAAGCCATAAATGAGTTGCAAACCCGTGCGAAATGTCGTGCGACTCGCAGCTGTTTGCAGCCCGGTTTCTTCCACCGAATAAGAAGTAGTGAGTCTGAGCGTCGCATCCCGGCCTGCCATGTAATCGAGCGATCCTTCGAAGTGCGGGTCGGTTGTATCGCCAGATAATTCCATATGGCGAAACGTCGCGCCGCTTCTAAATCCGACCTTGAGCCGCCTGCTCAGTTGCGCATCCAGTCCACCGAGAATGAAATTCGTGTCGGAGTCCCGCGGCGCCGTGACATAGTCGATTGTTTCGAAGCGATATTCAGCGACCACTAACACCGTGGGTGACCATTGATAACGCAATTGCTCCCCAAAAGTGTGTTCCTGGCGATCAGTCACCGCCGCGGTATTGGTATCGTCGTAACGGACCAGCCGAAACGAATAACTGCTGACGGACGACCAATCTCGCGACAGCTCGTAAGTCGCAGAAAGCGTATCGTTCGCGTGAAAGAAACTGCCCGCCCGGGCACTTGGGCCAACGTCCGAACCAAAGTCGGGTTCTGCCTGGTACCCCCCGTCGAGCTCCAGGTTCAAGCTTAATCGACGGGATACCGCATAATTGAATGTTAGGTTGAGGAAGCCGTCGTAATCCGTTTGCTCCGGATAAACAACAGCCCCGCCGCCGGCAACGATGCTCAAACCTATGGCTTCCCTTGCGAGCGCGTAGGAAGGCGAAAGGCGCCCGCTAGTGAAAAAGGATCCTTCTTCCTTAGCTGTCGCGCGAAAGTTATCATCGTAGCCTTCAGCGACGCTTGTATAAATTTGCAACGGAAGGGACGACAGCGATGTCGTTGGGACCGAGAGCACTTTGTCCCGCGTTACAATTTCAATTACAGGCTCTCCCACTTGAGCGCGCAGCATCTGCCAAGGGAGGACCATCGCAAATCCTGCGATTAACCCCAAACTACTCGACTTGACCCATTTGGAGGATATCACTCGGACAGCAGAAAACAGGTTGGGCCAACTTTGAAAGCTCCGCTTGGCAAAAACTCTGCTTCGCTCAAAAATTGAACAATCTCCCATCGGCTCCATGCGTTTTGGTAGTAGCGAACTGCTCGA
>Ga0157375_10004338_pt1 | contig 12315 bp, 10 predicted proteins | sample M35metaG_FD_115311 | JGI IMG/M metagenome (GOLD analysis project Ga0157375, IMG submission 115311) | Miscanthus rhizosphere microbial communities from Kellogg Biological Station, Michigan, USA - M3-5 metaG | ecosystem: Host-associated > Plants > Roots > Rhizosphere > Soil | place: USA: Michigan...
GCCAATCATAATGTACCCGAATATAAGGTTCGGGCCATCGGTCTGGGCAAGGAAAAACCTGTGGCCCCCAACGATACCCGGGAAGGACGCAAACAAAATCGCCGGGCCGAAGTTCAGATTGTAAGCAATGGAGAACCATCTCCGCAGGGAGCTACGCCGGGACAGGCGACTTCCGGCGCCGAAGTGGGCCAAGTCGTTCCTAAGTAGTAGATGAATTCGGGCAAAACCCTCTTGCTGGCGCTCCGCGGCTTCGCAGCGAAGCGCCAAGCCTCTTTCCCTGTCCGCAAGCTTCCTGGAATCTACGGGGTGGGTGGGATTCACGCCGCCAAATTCATGCGGTATTTTCATGAAATAACGCCCGATCGTCGCACCGCCAATCATCCCTCCAACAAAGGTGCTGGCGAAGAGGTTGTCACGGGCGATCGCTGCCAAAAGTGGCTTACAGTGGCAGATTCTAAGCTTCTGTCAAAAATCACAAGTCTAGCCGGAGAGATTTCTCTTTAAGTTGCAAGAACTTACGCAAGACGGGAAAGTTTTCCCAAAGAACTTACCTGTGATTTCTAACAGTTGGTTGATCCACTCAGAGCAGATATCAATTGACAAGGATTGCAAAGAGGAGGGAGGCAACAATGAAGAAGGTGCTTGTTGTGTTCGCGATCATATTGTGCAGCGGATTGATTTCACGTGCCAATGCTCAGGGCCTTGAGTTAAGTGGTGGCTGGGCACATGCAACCCAAGATTTCGGGGTTGATGGTTTCGATCTGGGTGCGGCGCTCTGGTTTGGCCGTAAAGTGACGGTGGGAGTGAACTATGACAATACCTACGACACAACACGCGTGGGTACATTCGAGTTGACCAGCATCGGGGAAATATCCATCAAAAGCCATCTGCAAAATTTTTTGGTAGGCCCACGAATTTTCTTTGCGCACAAGAAGATTAAAAAGTATACGATCAGCCCATTTGCCGAGGTCCAAGTTGGGGCTTCACACTTGAACACCACAATTACACAGGCTGGCCTCGCCGATCAATCCGCCTCCGACAGTGGGTTTACTTGGATGATTGGTGGCGGTGCCGACTACGTACTGAGCTCACATTGGGCGGCGCGCGGCAATCTAGACCTGCTACGCACCCATTTTTCAGACAGTGGGCAGTCAAGACTGCGTTTTGTGCTTGGCATTGCTTACACTTTCGGAGAACGCTAATTTGGAGAAATAAAAACTGGGGACCCACCCTCCCCTATTGGGGCCCCCAGTGCGCGCAGAAAAAAATCGCGCCGATTAATAACCTGACCGCCTGCTTGGAAACTTTGCTTCACGGTGCTGATTGTTTCGAAATCCTCATCGATCATTTCACTGTGTAACCTTTGTCCACCACGCATGCTGAGAAGGCTTTGTTGTCTGAATTTTTGCGAATCGGCCGGTTCGGCCTGCGCATGTGCCTGCTGTTGTTGAGCTTGCGCTTGTTTTTTGGCCTTGCGTCGTTCGCGCCGCCCTTTCATAGCTCCCTCAGTTGCGCCGATGGCAGCGCTTTCGCCTGCGTCTCCAGCAATCGCACCACTGGCTGCGCCAGCCGCAGCGCCGTCGGCGGCCCCTTTTACACCTGAACCCTCGGATGGATCCGGACCTGATTGTTGCGCTTGCTGTTGCGTCGATGCACTCTGAAAGGCCGGATGCGGCGATCCCATGGGATCAATCCCGGCCTGATCCTTGGCCCAGGAGAAGCAAAACCCCTCGTCCGCATTTTGGTGTTCGGGAATCTGGTTCTTTGCCTGGAATACATAAACTCCAAGTCCAGCAGAAAGTGATTCATGCGCGGGCTGTTCTGCCGGTGGATTGGCTGGAGCTGGTGGTTGGGGCGGAAAAGTTGGTTGTTGTGCCATGTAGACGTTGAGAAACAAATTCGATGTCATAAGAATGTCAGCAAATCCCCAGTGCCTTTGTGCATATCGTATGGCGATCCTCAATATCCGTGTGAGTTACAAAGTGGTGGTCTAACTTTAGGAGCGAATGTACTAAGTAACGTGTGAATTTGAAAACTGTAAATAGTTACAGAAGCTGGATAAGTAAACGCGCCCTATAACGTTAAATGCTCTTCCGATCCGGTCCGTTTGATCGGAAAGATAAAGCTCATGGCGAAACATAGTGTGGTCGAGGGCGCTGAGTCAGGGCCTTAACGTTGTGGTAGTACTAGATCCTCGAGAGTCATTGGTTGACGATTAAGAACTATCGTACGACTCAGTGACATGCCGATGGGTATTGTCCAACCATCGCCTACTATTAGCGTCCCAATCGGCGGTGGTATGGTTGGGGCTGTTTCTCAGAAGGCATACAAAGCTTCAAACATGGCTGTCTGCTGCTACCTGGCGAGCGTTTAATTGAAGCAGTGGTAACAACGAGACAGCCATGCCTTCTCCCTAAATCTGCGAAGAGGAGTTCTCTTAGGCGGCTAGCTTCTGTCCCAAAAAGCTCTTTGCCTTGCTCACTTCGGTATCCCATTTGCTGAGTTGTTCAGGGGTCAGGAAATTCACCACCTTTTCCCGAATTGCGGACCGGTTGTCGTTGATCTTCTTCAACACGTCTTCTTTGGTTGCATTCGGGTTTTGCTGTTTGTACTCCTGAAATTTTGAGTAAGTGTCGGTGAGTGCGGTTTGAAGTTTCTGTTTTTGATCCTCGGAAAGATTTAAATTTGTTGCAAAGGTTTTTAGTTCATCCATTACCTGTTCTCGTAGTTCTGGAGAGAGAAACATTGTCTGCTCCTTTTCATATATTAGGTTTGGTCAAGCCTGCCCGGATATGGTGACTCGGGCACCGCCATTCAACCAGTGACGAGAGCTTCTTTCCACTGGCAAATCTTGCAGACTTGAAAATTCCATGTTTTGGCCAATATCTTGCTTAGTTACTAAGGCATACAGAAGGGAAAACAACGTTCCAATCCAGCTTTATGTCAACAACAAACCATCTTTTATGTGGGCTTCTTCGAGCCTTTTATCCACAGTCCAAATTTGAGACTGTCGCTAGTATGCGTATTCACGCTCAGCGTCTATGTGATGGCCAAGGAGCTCTCTATCGGCAGTTTTACAGGTCAAGGGGCTTGGGCTCGCGAGAGAATCTGCCATGGTAAGGGAAACCCTGTAAGTCTTAGCAGTTTCCACCCGAGAGAGTTCCTATCACAATTGGCGTAATTGCACGAACAGGAGTCACACAGTGGAATCTTGTGGAACCAGCCTTAAGCAATCCTTGGAGTTCCGGGAAACGCATTACCTTAGAAAAGCGCCAACACCGAAAAAGTTGCGCATTCTTATCGCAGACGACCACGAAGTCGTGCGCCATGGACTCTGCGTTGTGCTGCAAACTTGCCGGGAATGGGAAGTCTGTGGCCAGGCTGTTGATGGACGTGACGCTGTTGCCAAAGCCCGGGAGTTGAGTCCAGATCTGGTGATTCTTGATTTCCGTATGCCGAGACTAAGCGGACTGGAGGCTGCCCGGAACATATTGCAGGAACGTCCCGTCACCGAAATTCTCATGCTTACCCTGGACGAGTCGGAGAGCATGGTTCATGAAGCATTGAGTGCGGGAATTCGTGGATTATTGTTTAAGTCAGATTGTGTCCATGATCTTGTAACCGCTGTGGAAGCTCTGTGCCATCACAAAAGGTTCTTCTCTCCGAAAATCATGGAAATGGTTGTAGACCTCTATCTTTCGAGTAAAACTCCTCCCCCCGGAAGCCTGGTGCAAGCGAGATTGACTGCTCGTGAACGGGAAATCCTGCAACTCCTGGCGGAGGGCGACTCTTCGAAGGACGTTGCCGCAACCCTTGCACTAAGCACAAAAACAGTGGAAACTCATCGCTCCAATATCATGCGGAAGGTCAATTGCCACTCCGTCAGCCAGTTAACGCTCTACGCGATACGTAATAATCTCGCGTGTTTACCCGCGACAATGACGGCGACCTCTTTAAACGACGCTGCCTTCAACGAATCAGAACAGGAAGCATTATCTACGAGCGATGTCACGCGTCTGTAAGTACGGTGTTTGTTGCCCGTTGCCTCTATCTTCCTGTGACCACTGGTGGGGAAATGCCAACGGCAATTGCAAGCACAAATGCTAAAAACCAGTTTTTTATATCAGCCCTTTCACAAATTTGTTCGAACGAAAATCTAGGGGTGCTTTGAACTCAATCCGGCGATTATGAAAATGACCTTGGTCCGTATTATTTCCCGCGACGGGGCGTGAGTCCCCATATCCTTTAGCAGTCAGTTGACTGGCCTGTACTCCCCGCTGGACAAGATAGTTTCTTACTGCCTCGGCCCGTTGCTGGGAGAGTGAAAGGTTTGCCGCTGGGTCGCCGGTGTTATCGGTGTGTCCGCCGATCTCAATGATGGTGCCGGAGGGCGCCATTTTGATAACGTCGGCGGCCTTATTGAGAAAACCCGTACTGGAGTCCGGAACCTGCGCGCTGCCCGGCTTGAAATTGATGATCTCCAGGTTGAGAGCGTTAACCAAATCTGGCACGGCAAAGCCGGGCTTCAATGAGGCTAGTGCTGCGGTGGCTTTTTCTGAAGCGATTCTCATTTGGTCTTCCACATTAAAGCTGGTGGATTTGTTCCGAGACCAAAGCATGAACAACTGCACCGCTCCCACAAGGGCGAGCAGGGGCCAGAGCATCCTGCCTAACCTAGGGCCCTCCGCAAAATCTCCTGTATTGTGGCTGCCAGTTACCAGAGCTTGATATGGATATATGGATATAAGGAGGACCGAGAGGCGCGGCGAGAAAACCACAGTGTCCTGCGGAACAGACTCTTCGCCGAAAATAGTCGAAGGATGGACCATGCGCTCGGCCCGTTCCGTGACAACTTCCCCATCGACTTATCAGTAGAAGATGTTGTTCGCGTGGGGTACTGTCAAATTTTGAGTTGGTCGCTGAGGCTCTGAAAGATTTAACAGTTATCAAGAATGGCGCTCGCATCCAGAGTATTCATCAGTGCTCTAGGACAATTCCATGCCACCCTTTGCAATTCGAGATGCGCTCGTTATTAACCCAGGACAGGATCTTATGAATGCGCTGGTGGGTGTTATGAAGCCCGGCATCTGGGCAATCCATTATGTACCAACCAACCAGGAGGCGCTGCAAGCCATCAAGAGAAAAGCATTTGAGTTGATTCTCACCAGCGAGAAGACATCCGGCAGGGAAGATGTTGAGTTGTTGAGGAAAATTCGCAAGGCGCGGCCGCACACGAGGCTGATCATTCTAACGGAAGAAAGCACTCCGCAGGATGTGGTTGACGCTATGCGTCATCATGCCTTCAGTTTTTTCTCCAAACCGTATTCGATCGAAGAATTGGAAAATATGATCCAGATGGCAATTGACTGTCCGGCGTGGGACGACGGCATAGAGCTGCGCTCGGCGACGCCTGAGTGGATTCATTTGGAAGTGCGGTGCCAAGTTTCCACAGCCGATCGATTGCTACAGTTCATGAGGGAAATTGCAGAATTGAAGGAAACCGAGCGCGACCAGATCGGAACAGCATTCCGCGAGATTCTGCTCAACGCCATGGAGCATGGCGGCGGTTTTGATCCTCGAAGCTATGTAGAGGTCGAATATATACGTGCACAGCGCATGGTCTCCTGCCGCATATCAGATCCTGGCCCCGGTTTCACACTTGACGAGATCACCCATGCAGCGGTTGCCAACCCTCCCGATGATCCAATTCGTCACGCTACGATTCGGGAACAACTGGGATTACGGCCTGGCGGATTGGGGATTTTGCTTGCCCGCAAGTTTGTCGATCAAGTGATTTATGGCCAGAAGGGAAATGAAGTCCTGCTCATTAAGTATTTAGACCAGCCAGAAGCAAAAGCAAGTTAATCGCATGGCTGTTTCACGATGCCTTTTTCAATCTTTCTCACTTCCTCAAAGTGGTTGAGAATGTGCGCCATCTCAGTGACGCTACTTGCCGTTCCATTTGATGTGTTTTTATTAGAGAAAACTCTGAACTACTTCTTTGAACAAATACGACATGCTTAGTGTATAGCCGGACACCCATATGCCGAGTCGCAAAATGAGACGCTAATCTGATGATTCAGTCAAAATGCCGAAGATGTAACTGTTTCCCTTAAAGCTTCTGTTTTTAATGACATAAGAGCGATCTCCAGCTTCGTCCAAAGGTCCGGCCTTAGGCTCCAGCCGTAGTACTTTTTGAGCATGGCTGTAAATACTTACACTTTTAGTGGCTCCACACAAAAAGTAATGTCAGGCTAGGCGGCAGTCTACCTATCTTCCGCCACATGCGGGCCGAGTTACTTGTACCGCAAATTGGAGGATCAGCAAATGGGGCGGCCGGGGGTCTTATTGGCAGATGACCACGCTTTGGATCTCGAAGCTTTCAAAAAGCTGCTGGAACCGGAGTTCGATATTGTGGGCACCGTGTCAGATGGACGCGTGCTCTTATCCGTTGCACCCGGACTAAAGCCCGATGTGATTGTTCTAGATATTGGCATGTCCAACATAAACGGCCTTGAGGCCGGCCGTGAACTCAAGAGGCTTTTGCCCCGTACCAAACTCATTGTTCTCACCATGAATGAAGATTCAGAATTGGCCCGTGAAACCGTAGGGCTTTGGGCCTCGGGGTATCTTCTTAAAAAGTCTGCAGCTTCAGAACTGGTGAAAGCCATTCACGAAACTTTAAGGGGCAACTCGTACGTGACTCCAGGAGTCGCTCCGCTATTACAGGAGGAATTTGTCCGCGATCCGCGACTCAACCGCGTGAAGGAGCTGACGCTGCGCCAGCGGGAAGTACTCCAGTTACTGGCCGAGGGTCGAACCATGAGAGAGACTGCGGAAGCACTGAACGTTACTCCACGGACTGTTGCCTTTCATAAATATAGGATCATGGAAGACTTTGGTCTTAAGACCAACTCAGATTTAGTGCGGTTCGCGATCCGGCAGCGAGTCATCTCACTACTTTAGTTTGCTAATGAACTTCCTCCACAGAAACGGGACAGGTGAACACGCATTCCTGGCTTAGTAAAAATTTTTCTGAGCTCTCCGTCCCTGGCAAGGTTCTTTTCGCAGGACCTTATTGATGGACCCACCGTTCTGAGTCAAATGACTACAGACTTGCACATTACTGATCGCCTAAAACTCAACTCTGAGTGCAAATTGTCCGACGCGATTCCCACCGGAAAAGACCGAGCGGGGCCAGGATTCAGTGTCCGCCAAATTCTTCGCCCAAGTCCAAGTAGATTGGAAACCGAGCCCTCGAGAAATACTTGTGGGTCAGCTCGGTTGCACCGACTCTCATTGCCGATCGCGTTTGTAAGCTCTCAAGGACAAAATCCCGATCAAAACTTGACTTCCACCGGAAATCAACGTTCCGCGCTGTCAAGATGGCCCGCCGCATGGCATCATATGAGATGCTGCGGCGGTTGCAAACAAGGCGCCAGAGGCGACGATTGCGCTGCCGCCAACTGCTAGCGCCCTACGGCTGCGCCCACGCGACCAGAGCAGCCAAAGCGCGGACACAACGGTCATAGAGCCGGTCACGGTCCATACCACGCCACCCGCGAATAGCAGAGCCGATTCAAATCTCCACTCTGCCATGTAAGCCAATCCCACTATGACCGGCCGAAAAATAAACAGCAACATCAGCAAGGCCAAAACTATCCCGCCAATGCGTACCTTCCGGCCCGTAACAATGTTATTCGTGCTAACCCTCCCCTACAAACGCTCGGTCGCCAATCAAAGTGAGCCTAAAATTCAACTCTCAGCGCAAATTGCCCCACGCGGTTGCCGCCCGCGTCTCCCTTACGAGAGGTAAGAACCTGTCCGAATGTGCCTTCACTCAGATTGTTGCGCGGATCATCGAGGTTTATGTGGTTGGGGAGATTGGTAAAGCTGCTTTCGAACTTCAACTTAAACCTCTCCGTGAGCTGGAAATCCTTGGCGAGCCCCAGAGAAAGGTTGATGGTCCCGGGGCCAACCAGCGACCCCACGCCAGCGTCGCCAAAGCGGCCAATGATGCCGGGGCCGCCAGCGGACGTTGCGCAATTGAGCGTGAGCCCGTCCGGGCCAAAGTTTTGTCCTGCGACGCCGCCGGGGCAGGAGTACACATTCGGGTTCCAGAACCGCGTGCTGGTGTGGTGGAAATTGTTGGGATTGCCTGTAACGTCAGGCCGGTTGAAGCCGTTGTTATTGGCGTTTCCAGAGGAGTCGAATTGCATGAAGGGAGTATCGAAGGGGCCAGACTGAACCAGGAAAATACTGCTCAGCCGCCAGCCGCCGACAATACCGTTCAGCACTCCGTTGGCATTGCCCAACAGAGCCCGCCCTTTCCCGATTGGAAGCTCATCCACCAGGGTTGTGATCCAGCGATGTTTGCGGGTGCCACCGACGTTGCCGTAGTCCCCTCTCAGGTTGTATTGGTTCATCGTGTCGCCCGTTATTTCCCCGCCAAAGGTAGAACGAGGCCAGGATTCGTTGTCCGCCAGATTACGCGCCCAAGTCCAGGTAGATTGGAAAGTGAGCCCGTGCGAATACTTGTGGATCACTTCAGTCTGCATCGACTCATAGGTGCTGAAGGCGCCGCCGCAACGGCACCTGACCTTACTCCAGGCTGGAAATGGTGTCGGCCCGACTACGCCATTCACAACACTGGGTTGATTAAGATTCGGGCTCCAGGTGAGCTGGTTCGCACGGTTGGCAATATACGACACACGCATTGCGGTGTTGCCGTGGATCGTCCTTTCGACCGACAGGTTCCACTGGATGCTGTACGGGTCCTTTTTGTTCCGCTGATTCGCGGTGAAGAATGATTGCGTACCAATGCCGGCGTTAGTGGGGTTGGGGCTCAGGACGTTGGGAAACTGGAAGAAGTCCGCGTCGCCAAACCCCGTATTTGAAAAATTACCCTGGAAGCCATCGTGGATACCTGCCACGGAGAAAAATACGGCGCCCAACGTCGTAACATCGTAGATTCCGATGCCGCCGCGAATCACCGTCTTATTGTCTGCAAAGGGCCGGTACGCAAAACCGAGGCGAGGAGCGAAGTTGGTGTAAACGTCGCGCAATTGTTTCGGCCATCCCGCCTGTTTCGAGGTCAAGAAGGGAGTGCAGGGAACATTCGGGTCGGGACCGTCATAACCAGGGATGTCGTTGTTGTCTTCACAGGCGTTCACGGCCTTTGCCCACAAAGGCTGCGTTGCAGCTAAGGACCTGGGGTCCGAGGAAATGATCACCGCCCCTGGCTGCGTCGTCGCTGTGCCGGGGACACTGGGATCGAAGTTGGTGAGGTTGATGGGGTCGTAGAGTGGAGGTATTCTCGAAATCCTTAAGCCAGCGTTCAACGTCAGTTTCTGAGTGGCTCTGAACGTGTCCGCCACGTAACCGTACATATGAGTGGTCTTGCCATCGATGTTCCTCGGTGGAGTGTGGGTGACGTAAGTGTAGTAAGGAACTCCAAGCAGGAAGTCGGCAAAACCGCTTCCTATGTCACCAGGTTGTCCTGTGTACTGGCCGTTGAAGAAAAAGTCCCCATAGTCATCCGCAGCCGACGATCCAGAGTACCAGGCAGTGACCAAATGGAGCATGCGGAGATCGAAGCCAAACTTCATGGTGTGCTTCCCCTTGGTCCAAGTCAGGTTCTCATTAATCTGGAAGTTATGGGAAAGCTCCGGATTTGGACGGGTATGAACAATGGAGTCGATGTTGCCCCTGGGTTCAAATACGAAATCGGGGAAGCCTCCGGGCGGGAAAGGTCCCAGTTGCTGGGGGTTAAAACCCAATTGTTGCATGAAGGCTGGTCCATCGATAGGAAAGTCCCCGCCGCCCTGCCTGCGACTGATTCCTCCGCGCAGTTCATTCACCAGGTTTGGAGTAATGGCATAGTTGTGCGCGATCACGATCTGATTGTCATGTTCGAAGTCCGTTTCCGCAGGGAGTCCCAGGATTGGTTGAAAGACGTTGACCGATCTTTGGTTCTTGTACGTCCAGCGGCCGAATATGTTCTGCTTGGAATTAATGGTGTGGTCGATGCGAATATCGAACTGGTCAGAAAGGGTAGGATTAGGAAAGTTTCGTGTGTGGTTAAACTGCTGAAAATTATTCACGTTCCCCTGGATGGGCAACGGATAGAACTGGAGAATTGCAGTGGCTCTCGGATCGATCCGATCCGCAGGGATGATGTTGCCCGGAAAGGGCGTTCCGTCAAGATCGTGCAGTTGCTCGTGGGGGAGTGATGGATCCGTGACGTCGCATAGCTGGTTGGTATCGTAGTGGGCGCAAAATTCCGAGAGATCCCCATTATGCATTGCTTGGCCGGGCACACTCTCTGTCAGGACCGTTTGTGTCCGGTACCGCATGCCTTCGTAATCGCCGAAGAAGAATGTACGTTTCCCCCAAAGCGGCCCGCCTATCGAACCGCCGAATGTATTGGCGCTTTTGGCAGCCTTAGTCACTTGCGGCGTGGTAAATCGAGTAGCATCCAAAGCGGCGTTCTGAAAATACTCAAATGCGGATCCATGAAATACGCTTGTACCTGACTTGCTAGTGGTCGTAATGTCCGCAGGGTTGCCATACTCTGCTCCCCCGCCCGACCCCTGCACCTTCATTTCTGCAATGCTCTCCGCAGAGGGGAACATCTCTATTTGAGGGCCAGATGATCGAATATTGGTTGTGCTAATACCATCCATCGAATACTCGACTTCATTGGTTCCTGCTCCCTGGACCGAGATGTTGCCCTCCCCGTCGCCCGTGACACCGGGTAGATAAGCCAAGAGGTTATACGGGCTTGTACTGCCCGCCCCACGATAGTTGGCCGGCAACCCCAACACCTCGGTGCTGGTGACGCTGGAGGAGATCACCTGTGTCTCTGTATTCACCAGTTCGGCGTTTGCTTCTACCGTGACTTTTTCTTCCGCGTTGCCCAATGCCAACTTCATATCGGCGCGCACAGTCTGCCTCGCGTCAAGGCGGACGTCCGTCAAAACCATATCTTTGAAACCGGCGGCCTTCACCGAAACCGTGTATATTCCCGCCTTCATGTTTTCTGCCTGGTAGTTCCCCTGGGCGTCGCTGCGCACTTCGCGAGAGATGTTCTCGCCCTGGTTTGTCACAGTCACGACGATGTTGGGAACGACTGCGCCAGATTGATCTGTGACCGTGCCAAGAATAGTTCCGAAGATGGTTTGTGCGAAGGCTGGGATGGCTAACAACACTGTGAACACAGTCACGCCAATTGCTACGACGAATGACTTGTTTCGCATGATGGTCTCACTCTCAACCGGCAAGCCCCTGATATTTATGAAACCGGTTACATATTTTCGGAAAACGGGCGAAGCATATGCGATATTGGGGGTAGTCGTCAAGACCAAAGTGGACCAAAGTGGATCCCCGTCATTGCGCGATAAACTGACCATTGGCATGAGATTCATCAGACAAATCGTCCCACTGTTTTGGATTGTAGGATTCGCTTGGAGCGCGAATCCTGCTGGGCATGCAGCCGGGACTAGCACGCATCCCAATATCATCCTGATCACCCTGGATACGACCCGGACTGATCGCTTGGGTTTCCTTGGCTCCGACCGAGGCCTCACCCCAAATTTGGACAGATTAGCCAGCCAAGCCAATGTTTTCTCTCGCGCCTATGCCCAAGTCCCCCTGACCTCACCCTCACACGCGACCATGCTTACCGGGACTTACCCGCAATTCAATCACGTGAATTTTATGGGGGACCCTCTAAGTCGGGATTTACCGTTTCTTCCTGAGATCCTTCATCGCAACGGATACAAGACAGCTGCTTTTGTTGGCGCAATTGTGCTCGACCCGGCCAAGCTGGCTCCAGGTTTCGAACGTGGGTTTGATACCTATCAGGCTGGATTCCACCGTCGGCGTCCTGGTGAAGACACCTATCACAGCCAGGAGCGGCGTGGAGAAGAAGTGGTAAAACGGGCGGTTGCCTGGTTAAGCAAACGGCCGGCTGGCCCCTTTTTTCTTTGGGTACATCTTTACGATCCGCACGATCCTTACGATCCTCCTGAACCGTACCGGACGCGATATCAGGCAGCGCCTTATGACGGCGAGATCGCCTATACCGATTCTGTGGTTGGAAAGCTCCTTGTGGAATTGCGCACTCGAGGTCTTTTCAACGGATCACTCATTGCAGTGATGGCAGATCATGGCGAAGCTTTCGGAGAACATGGGGAAAATCATCATGGCATTTTTCTCTACAACGAAACCATTCATGTCCCGCTCCTGTTCAAGCTCCCAGGACAGCAACGCGGACGCAAAATTGAAGCCCGAGTTGGATTAGTTGACGTCGCA